>Ga0209168_10000410_pt1 | contig 43115 bp, 34 predicted proteins | sample Coa_R1_FD_187156 | JGI IMG/M metagenome (GOLD analysis project Ga0209168, IMG submission 187156) | Surface soil microbial communities from Centralia Pennsylvania, which are recovering from an underground coalmine fire - Coalmine... | ecosystem: Environmental > Terrestrial > Soil > Unclassified ...
CGCGGCTCTTAAGCAGCGATTTCCGATGTTGATGGTCGATACTGTAGTCTCTTTGGAACCGGGTAAGAGCATTCGAACAACGAAAAATGTCACGGGAAACGAATTTCATTTTCTGGGGCACTTTCCCGAGCTTGCAGTCATGCCCGGAACGCTGATAGTAGAGGCGATCGGTCAGTCAGCCTCTATCTTGTTTTCGAAGACGACTGGAACCGGGATTCAACCCGGAGAATTCCTGGTGCTAGGCGCCATCAACGAGATGAGATTTCTAGTCCCAGTTGTTCCGGGAAATAAGTTGGAGATGGATATCCAGGTCCTTAAGTTTATCGAAGGGTTCGCCTTGATTGAAGCGGTCGCGACCGTTGATGGCACCGCCGTGGCTCGGGGCAAACTGGGTTTTGCAAGGCGAAGTCTGCAGGGAAATCCTCCAGCATAACGACGCTTTAACGTCTATGGGCTCACAAACTTCAGGCAAACATCTCCCTGCGAATGCGACGGTGCCTGATTCTTTCCGCAATCCCGGAAAGAAGGAGATGGCTATACGCCCCCTTGCCAAAGCTGACATCCCACGGGTCGTCGACTTGTATTGGCGTTATATGCGCCATCGTGAAGGCTCGGCTCCTGCAGACTTGCGCCAGCTTTTTCACAGACTGTACTTCGAAAACCCTTGGGTTGATAGCGCTTACCCTTCTCTGGTATACGAGGGGAAATCTGGCGAAGTAATCGGATTTCTCGGAATTATCCCGCGCAAGATGTCGATGTTTGGCGAGTCGGTTCGCGTCGCTTTTGGGGGCAATTTCATTGTTCAGCCGGGTTCTCGTTCGCAACTCGCAGGTCCCCGGCTTCTCGGGACTTATTTGGGAGGGAATTATGAGGTTTGGCAGACGGATTCAGCCAACGATATTTCGCGAAAGTTATTGGAGAGGCTTGGATTCCGCACTATCCCGACGCTGAACCTCCATTGGATTCGACCTCTGAGGCCCAATCAGTATGCTGTTTACGTCGCGACTCGCGGGAGTAAGGGACCACTGTCATCGATTTTAAGGGGGGCTGCTAAACCTTTTTGTAGTTTCGGCGACATCCTCGCTTCCCGCCTGCCAGTGAGTCCTTTTCACCAAAAGCAGCCGCGTCTGCATGGTTCCGAACTCAATGTCGAAACTCTCCTGCAGTGTCTTACTGAGTTTCGGAAGGGCTACTCCTATTGGGCCGAGTATGATGTGACTTCGCTGAATTGGCTCCTGAATTTCATGGATCGCGGTACTACGCGCGGACGTCTCCGCAAGCTCATTGTTCGAGATAAGAAAGACAAAATTGTCGGCTGGTATATGTATTACGTGAAGCCTGGTTCGGTGGGTGAAGTCGTTCAGGTCGGTGGTGACAAAAAGTTTGCCAAAGACATTCTCCACCATTTTTTTCACGATGCTTGGCAACAGGGAGTAATCGGTCTGCATGGTGTGCTCGATAGGCGCTGGATGGCAGATTTCTCGGATATGGGATGCCTCTTTACCTGCCGTGGAGGATGGAATGTCGCATTCTCGCGGAATTCCGAGTTACTAGATTTGCTCGAGCGAGGCGACGCTTTTCTGACGCGTCTCGACGGAGAGTGGTGTTTGGATCCAGGGGATTGATTTGATGCCACGGCATCATTCAATAGAATAGCCAATTACAATTGGGGCCTCCTTCAGCGAGTGTGAATCGTTATATTTCACACCTTTTCTCGACTGCTGTACGCATTTTGAGTGGCTGCTCGGCGAAATTGTCGGTATTAGGCTCGTGAGTGGGACGAGCCCGCAAATTACTTGTCATTCCACGGAGCCGAACGACATGGGCGTACGTCCATTGACGGAAGCTGACATCCCGCAAGTGGTGGATCTGTACTGGAATTACATGCGGCGGCGCAAGGGCCCGATCCCGCAGACGCTATTTTCTTTGTTCCATGAGCTTTTGTTTGTAAATCCCTTTACTGACAGCGAACTTCCTTCTCTCGTTTATGAAGGGCAAGGCGGGAAAGTCGGGGGTTTTGTAGGCCGAAATGTCCGCAACATGTCCTTTCGAGGCCGGTCTATCCGCGCGGTACTTGGCGGAAGCCTGGTGGTGCATCCGGAGTTCCGGTCTGGTCTCGCGGTTCCACGTTTGGTGGAAAGGTTTATGGCGACCGATCATGATCTGACAGTGGTGGATTCCGCGAACAATATCTCCAAGAACGTATTGGAACGGATGGGATACAGCGTCATACCAGCTTTGAACATCCACTGGCGACGTCCTCTGCGGCCCAGTCACTACGCCTTGTACGGATTGTCGGTGACGGCTGACTCAACACCGGTCAAGCTCTTGAGGTTGGCTGCGAAGCCGTTCTGCAGTCTCGCCGATCGTGTGGCTGCACGACTCCCGGCTAGCCCGTTCCGTCACATCACGCCCCGACTGCACGGCGGAGAACTGGATATCCAGACACTTCTGCAATGCATGCTCGAATTTCGCAAAGGATATTCACTCTGGCCCGAATACACCGCGGATTCCCTACATTGGCTGTTGGGATTCATGGAGAGCAGGACGGCCCGGGGTGCTCTGCGCAAGGTCATGCTCCGCGATGAGAGTCAGAAAGTCGTGGGTTGGTATATCTATTACGTGAAGCCTGGAGCTGTGGGGGAAGTCGTTCAGGTCGGCGGCGATCAAAAGCTGACGAAAGACATTCTCGATCATTTGTTCTGGGATGCTTTGCATCACGGAGTTATTGGTCTCCACGGTCTCGTGGATAGTCGGCGGACTCCCGACTTCTCCGACAAAGGCTGTTTTTTCACATGTCGAGGCGGTTGGGTCATGGCGCACAGCGGAGATCCCGAAATGATGAAACTGCTGGAACGCGGAGACGCCTTTTTCACTCGCTTGGATGGAGAATGGTGCCTGGATCCAGGTGACTGATCTTCCCCTTGCTGGCGCACGAAAAAAGCGGGGGCTCGGCCCAGTCACTTTTCCGTCGTCGCATTTGCACCCGTAACCGACCGCATGCCGATACGTCCACTGACTGAAGCCGACATTCCGCAAGTGGCGGACTTGTATTGGCAGTACCTGCGCATGCACAAGGGCCCGGCTCCCGCGGGTGTATGCACGGTTCTCCGAGAGCTATGTTTTACGAGTCCCTTTGTCGATGATGTAGTTCATCCCATCGTGTTCGAAGCAGAAGATGGGCGGATTGGGGGTTTTTCGGGTGGAATGGTGCGGAAGATGTCGATGCGTGGCCGGACCATCCGCGCGACCTTTGGTGGCAGCCTTGTATTTCATCCTGACTTTCGCTCCGGACGTATCGCTCCTCGACTTGTGGAGACTTTCTTTGCGCAAGACTCTGACCTTAAGATCGTTGATAGCGCCAACAACCCCGCACGTACCGTGCTGCTTAAGAATGGGTTTCGCATCATTCCGGCGCTCAATATTCACTGGATTAGGCCTCTCAAGCCTACGCAGTATGCACTTTATGGGTTGTCGCGCGCAGCGGGCCCTTTTCTCTCCGCCAGTTTGCACCTTTCGAAGCCACTCTGCCGGCTGGCAGACCTCTTCGCAGTACGTGTGGGCGTCAGTTTAGCCGGTCTGAAAGAGTCCAACCTTCACGCAGCGGACCTGGACGCTGCGACTCTGTTGCAATGTCTTCTTGAATTTCGCAACAGTTATTCTCTCTGGACTGAATATGATCTCACGGCACTCCAATGGCTCCTCGCCTTCATGGAGCGAAGGGCGGCCCGCGGCGCTCTTCGGAAGATTCTACTTCGGGACGATGATGGCAAAATCGTTGGTTGGTACATCTACTACGTAAAGCGGGACTTCGTAGGAGAGGTCGTGCAACTCGGTGGGCCACCGCATGCGACAGCGGACATCCTGGACCACCTCTTTCAGGACGCCTTGCAGCAGGGAGTGGTAGGACTTCACGGCTTGCTCGAGATGCGTCGCATGGCCGATTTCTCGGACAAACACTGTTTCTTCACCTGTCGCGGTGGCTGGACTATGGCGCGTTCTTCCTGTCCGGAATTGATGGACTGTCTCGATCGAGATGCTTTTTTCACCCGCCTTGATGGCGAGTGGTGTCTTGACCCCGGAGAATGAATTCGCAAAAACCCTGTCTTTTTGGATGCCCCGATCGAGGGCCTAATGTACCACCAGTACTCAGATCCGCAAGCCGTTCCTGCAACTCTCCTGTTTTTCTCCCGCTCTCTCCCGTGCTAATCATCATCGGGATCCAATGGCTCACTCTTATCGTTGATGAAGTGCTCCGGACCGATAGGTGCGTTGATTTGTTTGAAGGTTATCGGGGACTGGTTGAAGTTGAAGCAATCCGAAAGATCGTTCGCGAACGAATCGGCATATCCCAGCGAAGGCAGACTGAATGTCTGTTCGACCATCTTGAGAATACTTCCGAAATCGTACATCACATGCGAAACGTAGGCTGGCTTGGCGTAAGGAGAGACGACAACCAGGGGTACACGGAAGCCGTATTCATAGGAGTTCAGGATCGGCGGGGCAACGTGATCGTACCAACCTCCCCAGTCATCCCAGGTGATGAAGATGGCGGTATTCTCCCAATACGGACTACTGCCGACAGCATTTACGATGGAAGATACCCACGACGGACCCGAGCCGTCGTTGATCGCCGGATGATCTGATTCCTGCCCTGTAGGCATGACCCAACTCACAGCTGCTAACTTGCCCTGTGCGATGTCGGTCAAGACTACCGAGTTTGGCATGATCACGTTCTTCGTCCAGTCCGGACCGTAGCGCAGGTGATGGATCGCATTGGGTCCATTCCAAATGGAACCGGCGCTTGGTGAATAGTACTTCCAGGAAATGCCTGCATCGTCCAATTTGTCCATGATCGTTTGATGTTCGAAGCAGGGATATTGAGTCTGCGTGTTATTTCCGTACGGGTCGATCAATTGGACCAGGACATTGGAAGGAGCGGAACAGCCCGCAGCCTCATTCTGCGGGTAAGGTTCCCCGGAGGCAAAGAGGTCGCTTGTAGCGGTGGGTGCGGACGTACCGGCAATGATGAACTGGTGCGCAGGGAAGCTCGGTCCCTGATTTGTCTGGAACATGCGGTCTGCAAAAGTATATTGCCCAGCCATCTGAAAATAAGGAGCGACGTCTGAGTACTGAACGTACCCAAATTGCGCATTCGGAGGAGGAGGGCAGTGAGTTCCGCACCCGACCAAATTCAGATTGTCCCCATCCATCTTTCCGTTGTCGTACATTGTTTGGAACGCGATGTGCGAATGTTTCAAGTCCCAGGTTTCGGCTAGGGGAAAGGGCTGGAGTTGTATCAGCTGTCCAAACGAGTTGAGACCATAATTCGCTATATCGGCGCCGGGCAAGCCATGAAAGAGATTATCGGGGCTGCGGTTCTCCTGCATGATGATGATTACATGCTGAATCGCCGTCACCGCGAATGCAGCTGAATTCGTGATCGATCCGGCACTCGCCGTTATCGTGGTCTCTCCCACCCCTTGGCTCATCGCCAGCCCTGTTCCATTGATTGTGGCTACCTTGGATGAAGCCGAACTCCACTGCACGCTATCTGTCAAATCGGCCGTCAATCCGCTGAGATAAGTTCCGGTCGCAGTAAACTGTTGGTTTGTGCCGGGCGCGACCGTAGTAGTTGATGGGGTGACTGTGATTGAAAGTAGTTGGTCCTGCACTGCCAGCGTCGTGGAGTCGTCTATCGACCCCATAGTCGCAGAGATTGTGGTGACCCCAGAACCTATATCACTTGCTAGACCTTGGGTGCCTGTCGCGTTGCTGATGGTCGCCACATTAGGGGCCGATGAACTCCATGTAACGCTGGTGGTCAGATTAGACGAAGACCCATCGGTAAAAAATCCCGTGGCTGTAAATTGAGTTGTGCCTCCGACCGCGCCGGTCGCGCTCGCTGGCGTGATCGCAATCGACGCCAGGATTGCATTCGTAACCTTGATACCTGCGTTGCCGGACACCGATTGTAGCGAAGCTGTAATCGTGCTGCTTCCGTCCGCCACACCAGTCGCCAATCCGTTGGTACCGGCAGAATTGCTGATGGTGGCCACAGCGGGATTGGACGAACTCCACTGCACCAAACTCGTTATGTTCACAACCGAGTGGTCGCTGTACGTTCCCATGGCCGTATAGGAAAGGTTCAGGCCCACAGCCAGGGAGGCACTTGCGGGAGTTACCGCGATCGACACCAGTACTGGAGGCGTAGGAACCACCGTCAATCCGGTGTTCCCAGTGATTGCACTCAGAGTGGCGCTGATGGTCGTTGTTCCGAGCGACAATGCTGTTGCTAGCCCCGCTCCGTTGATGGTGACGGCAGTCTGATTGGACGAGCTCCAAGCGACAAGCTTGGTCAAGTCTTGCTGGCTGTTATCGCTGAAGGTTCCGGTCGCCGTGAACTGCAGTGTGCCTTTCACCAGCAGGGATTGGTTTGCGGGAGTCACGGCGATACTCGTCAATATGGCTGAGGTCACGGTGAGAGGAGCGGAGTTGTTAAAAGACTTCAGGCTGGCGGCAATTGTGGACTGCCCGGCGCTCTCACCGGTCGCCAGACCAGTAGCATTCACGGCGACCACTGATGGATTCGAAGAACTCCATGTCGCCAGAGTCGTCAGATTTTGCTTGCTGCCGTCACTGAATGTGCCCGTCGCAGTAAATTGCAGTGTCGTACCTGCGGCGATTTTGGGTTTGGCGCGATATACGGCTAAGGACGTCAACGTAGCGGATGTAACCGTAAGCGAGGCGGAATTGCCAATCGATCCGAGGTTTGCCGTTATCGTTGCCTGACCCGGCGTCACCCCTGTTGCGACACCATTCGCATTGATCGTCGCGGTAGATGAGTTGGAACTCCAGGTCACCGCTGAGGTTATATTTTGTTGGGTTCCATCATTGTATGTTCCAGTAGCCGTAAAGGCCTGGGTGGTTCCGAAGGCAATGGTGGGCGCAGCAGGGGTTACCTTAATCGATACAAGTGACGGACCTACGTTGAGCGTGGCCGAGCCATTGTGGCCATGAAGGGCCGCCTTGATCGTCGTCGTTCCAGGTGCGATTCCCGTCGCCAAACCAGCGGCACTGATGGTTGCCGCGGCAGGATTGGAAGAAGTCCAAGAAGAGGACGAAGTCAGGTCGTGAACGGTTTTGTTGCTATACGTTCCCGATGCGGTGAATTGCAACTGCGCGCCCGGCGCGAGCATTGGAGGATTTGCCGGATTCAATGAAATCGTTTGCAGCGTTGGCTTGCACATGCCTCCGCTGAACGCCTCATACACCTGCTGGATTTGCTGCGGAGTGAGTGACTGATTGAATATGGCAATCTCATCCATCTCTCCCACAAAGGACGAGGCCGATGCTCCAAGATACGAACCAAACGAGACCTGCTGATACCACGACTGGTTGGGAATCGTTATGGCGTTTGCGACTGGATTCCCATCCAGATAAACATCAACCGCAACGTCAGAGCCCGAAGTGGCGTATGTCAGGGCGGCATGATGCCATTGGTTGGGATTGATCTTGCCAATCGCCTGACCGTGAAGGTCTCCGAATTCCCAGGAAAGGTTCCCGAGAGAATCCATCGAAAAACCTGGCGCCCGGTAAGCTGAACCGGCAATACTGCCCGTCAATACGCCGCCGCCATTCGGCAAGAACCAGAACATTAGGGTTCCGGCGGCGGGTGAATAGACACTGGCGTTCACCAGCACAGATGCGCCCTTCCCGCCGAAGCTGAACGCCGTTCCAACTTCTCCTGGCGCATAGGTTGCGCCATTTTGCAGGATTCCGGAATTACTTCCTGCGATGTCGACCGTGTCACCATCGCCGGTCCACCATCCGACAAGTCCCGTCGGAGGTGCGGTGCACTGGGGCGACGCAACAGTCATTGATGTGCTGCCCGTGACAGACCCCTCGGTTGCGCTGATGGTCGTCGTTCCGCTCGCGAGGGCAGTGGCCAGCCCGGAACTGTTGATCGTTGCAACAGAATTTGCCGACGAGGACCAAGTGACGGTGGTAGTCGCGTCCCTCGTGCTTCCGTCGCTGTAATGCAGGACTGCACCGAACTGCTGGTAGCCGCCCGGAGCAGAAGAAGGGTTCGTTGGAGTGACCGAGATCGAAGTCAGCTGTGGACCCGTAACGTTAATCGTAGCGGTGCCGCCGACTGAGCCAAACGTCCCGCTAACGGTGCTCGTTCCGGCTGAAATGGATTGCACCAGCCCAGTCGAGTTCACCTGCGCAACTCCAGGTGCTGATGCCGCCCAGGAAACCACATTGGTGATCGTCACCGTCATCAAATCAGCCCACCCGCCCCCGGTGGCAACAAGCTGCGTTTGCGCTGGGCTGGGGGTCGTGACACTGGCTGGTGTGATTTGAATCCAGGTCATGCCTGTCAGATTTCCCGTTCCCGTCAGACTGGCTGTCTGCGTGTTGGGGTTGGCGTTATCGGTGACAGTAAGAATTCCATTCCGGGTGCCAACATTGGTGGGTGTAAACGTAACATTGATGTCGCACGTTGCCCCTGCGCCTAAAGTCTGCGGTGACAGAGGGCAGTTAGATGTCTCCGCGAAATCGCCGGACGTGGCAATAGAAGAGATGGTTAGTGCCGATGCCTGATTATTCTTGAGCGTGATCTTTTGCGGACCGCTCGTTGTCGTAACAATTCTGGACGGGAAAGTAAGTGTCGTCGGGCTGAGCGTAACTGGTTGGGCCGCTGCGGCTACTGCGATTGAAAGCAGACAGAATGTCGCTATCTGCACGGACAATTTGTAACTGCTCATCCCGCGCTCCTCTGAACAAAGCTACAGCCTTGGGGTTAACTTTCGGGGGATTAAACATAGCTACTAGCAACAGCCATCAGGACCGGTGTCCAAGAGAGACTGCGGTCAACCGGATACGCGAACAACGGCAGTATTCCACAACGAATCGTGCGGCAAATCATACATCTGATGGGCTGATTTTTGAAGCGCAAACCGAAAAATTGGTCGGCTGACCTCATCGCTAATTGTGCAGAAACTTGCAACTCTTTTAGGCCTCCGAGATCGAACGCCTGGAGGGATACCGCTTTCGTTTATCTGTCCGCAGTTCACTATGATTGAGAGGCAACCTCTTCCTCGAGAAGATGCCGGTAATCTTCGATTGTCTGGGTAATCGTTGCAGAAGTGAAAAGGTCCGGATTGTACTGCACGCGGCCGAGCAGTCCGTCTGCTCGATCGCTCAACTCGATGTAGAAATCCCAGCGCGCCCCGCCACTTTCCACATCCATGTACGTCATGCCCCAGCCTGGGGGCAATGGAGCGACGTCTGGCGCGACCGAGAGCGCAACCGTAAAAAAAGAGTGCCGGCTGGGATCAGGTCGAACGCCGAGTCGTTCCGCTATCATGCCGAGCGGAACATCGTCATTCGAGATAGCGCCCAGCGTTACTTGACGCATTTGGCTCAACAGCGATTGAAATGAGGGATTCCCGGAAAGATTGGCACGCAATGCCACCGGATTCAGGAAATATCCGATGCATTGCTGAAATATGCCCTCTTTGCGCCCCGAGGGAGACAGCGTCCCCACGATGAGATCTTCCTGCCCGGTATAGCGATGTAATAGTTTGAAGAATCCGGCGAGCAAGACCATGAACAAAGTAGCGCCCTCCCGTCCCCCGAGTTCTTTGAGAGACAGAGCCAGTTCGCGCGGCCACTGGAACGCGTGCATCGCTCCACGATAGGTTTGCTCTGGAGGCCGCTCAGCCGGCCATTTCAGAACAGGCAAGTCTCCGGCAAGCTGCTTCTGCCAATAAGCAAGCTGATTTTTCTTGCTCTCTCCCGCGAGCTTTCGGCGCTGCCAGCACGCGAAGTCAGCGAATTGCGCTTTCAATTCCGGCAACGGCGACGGCTTGCCCTGTACGAAGTTCTCATAAAGCGTGGCCAGTTCCGTCGGGAAGATATCGAACACTGTGATCCCGTCGACGATGCTCTGGTGCGCCGTCAGATAAATACGATGCTCGTCATCGCGCAACGTGATCAGCCGGACGCGGAACAGTGGTAACTTCATCAAGTCGAAGGGCAGAGACGCATCTTGAGTAGCTAACGCGACAGATATCGATTCACGCTCTGCTTCCGGCAGATTCCGAAGGTCGGACACCGGCAGTTCAAAGGAATCGGCAGCGCGATGAATAATCTGCACCACATGCTCGGCGTTTTCTTCAAACGTTGCTCGCCAGATTTCGTGCCGCTGGACGATCGCTTCCAGACTTCTCTTGAGAGTTCCTGGATCGCAAGTCCCACGCTTATGAATCGTGATGGATTCATTGTGCAATGGCGCGATCTTGCCAGCGGTTTGATCGAGTCGCCACACTTCCTCTTGTGCGAGTGACAGAGGAATCGGGTTTTCTCGTGGAGGTAGGATCTCGGCCCTCGAGTTTGACTCGGCCGGAGAGACTCCTCCTCGCTGCAGCCGCAACTCCAGCAGCTTTCGCTTCGCCTCGGAAAGGAGCGGTTCTCGTGGCATCAAAATGTTGCGACTGCTTAGGCGGAGTGAGAGGCGCGGAACTTTACGGGCAGAGCGGTCAGTCCTCTAAGCCCCAAATTGTTGCGCCAGGTGAGATGCCCCGACGGCAGCTCCAGATCATACAACCGGCGCATAATCGCCTCGAAGACTTCCTGTCCTTCCACGCGCGCCAGCGCCGCGCCGAAGCAGAAATGAGCAGCATATCCAAAAGCGAGATGGCGGTTATCCGGGCGTGAAACATCGAAACGATCCGGATCCGGGAAGCGCTCTGGATCGCGATTGGCCGCAGCCATCACGGCCATAACGGCCTGGCCCTTACGGATAAGCCGGCCACCTAACTCGACGTCTTCAGAGGCGAGCCGTCCAGTGTGCTGGCTCGGACTCTCGTAACGCAACATTTCTTCGACAGCGCTCGGGACCAACGTCAGATCCTCCCGCACTCTTTTCATTTCTTCGGGATTGCGCAGCAATGTCAATACGCCATTTCCGATGAGATTCGTCGTTGTCTCCAAGCCGCCCACCATGGTCACAATGCATGTAGCGACGACTTCTTCGTCAGTCAGGCGGTCGCCGTCCACCTCGGCCGTCATGAGAGAGTGAACCAACCCTTCGCGTGGATGGTCTCTTTGAATGCATACCTGGTCCCTGAAGTAGGCCGTCATCTCTTCAACCGCGCGCAGCATGCGCGGAGCATGCTCCGGATTATGCTGGAAGTTCCCGAGCATCTCGGCAAAATCGGCCGACCAGTTCTTCAACCGGTGCCTGTCATCGGTCGGAACGCCCAACATCTCCGCCGTAACAATCGCGGGCAGCGGCTCCCCTAGATCGCGAATGATGTCCATCTGGCCCTTATCCTGAACATCATCCAGAAGGCGTTTTACGATCTCGCGAATGTGTGTGCGCAATACTGCGACTCGCGCCGGACTGAAGGCCTGAGATGCCAGGCTCCGCAGGCGGGTGTGCGCCGGCGGGTCCATGAACAGCATTTGCTTCACCATCAACTGTGCAATCGGGCTCATATCCCCAAGCCCCATGGCCGCCAGTTTTGCCGGTGTATGCGTTCGATCCGCGGAGAACTTGTGCAAGACCTCGAGTACGTCCACGTACCGCGTCACCACCCATGTATGCAGGAATACATCCCAGTGAACCGGGTCTTCCGTGCGCAGTCGGCGAAACAACGGATAGGGATTGGCCAGTACCTCGGGATCAAGAAGGTGATACAGACTCAGCGCACTAGCCCCCGAGCTTCTGGAGATCGCCCCGCTGATTGAACTCATACGCTGGCTTGTTCGGTGTTTAAAGAGAGTAGGCGCTGAGCTTCTTCCTCGCTCATCGCATCCAGCTTGGCGACCATCAATCGTTCGACTTCGCCGGATAACTCCTCGACGGTTGGATGATCGAACAAACTTAGCAACGGCACTTCGACCTGGAATGCGTCCCGCAGGCGAGCGATCAATTGCGTTCCAAAAAGAGAGTTGCCGCCGAGATAGAAGAAGTTCTCGTTTACACCCACGCGCTCCAAACCTAACAACGACGCAACAATCGCCGAAACGCGCTCCTCCGTGGCTGAACTGGGATGTTCAAGGACGTGATCCCGCAGGATGTTTTGCTCGGTCGGTGCCGGCAGAGACAGCCGATCCACTTTTCCACTCGATGCAACCGGAAGCGAGTCGAGCTGCACGAATATCGCCGGCAGCATATATTCCGGCAATTCTTTCGCCATGAATTCGCGGATTTCACTCAGAGACGGCAGGGAAGTCGAGGGAACCACGTACGCGACCAGTTGCTTCTCGCCCGCTTCGTTCTCTCTCGCGGCAAGCGCACACTCACGGACCGAAGGATGGCGGCGAAGCGCGCTTGCGACGTCATTCAATTCGATGCGGAAGCCGTTGATCTTCACTTGCTCGTCAACCCGACCATGGAACGAGATTTGTCCATCCGGCAGACAAGTTCCCAGATCACCGGTCCGATAAAGCCTGGCGCCTGCCCTATCGCCGAAAGGATTGCGGATGAATCGCTCTCCTGTAAGCTGAGGATCGTTCAGATAGCCTCTTGCCAAGCCATCCCCACCCACATAAATCTCACCCAAAGTTCCATTCGGCACGCGCTGCAACTTTTCATCGAGAATGTAGATTTCAGCATTGTCGATCGCACGCCCGATAGGCGGCAACTTGTCCACATTCTCCTGTGCGGGAACTGACGTCGAAGTTGCGACCACCGTGCACTCCGTCGGACCATAATTGTTCACGAGAGTAAACGGTAGACCTCTTGGCGGGTAGAAATGAAGCGTATCCGCTCCGGTCAGCAAAATTCGCAAAGCTGTCTCTTTCGGCCACGACAGCTTGAGCATCCGTTCCGCAAGAGGCGTCGGAGCGAAACTGATCGTAATCTTCTCTCGAATCAGCCAGTCGCGGAGTTTCTCTGCATCCGTGCGCGTTTCATCGTCCACCAGATGAACGCTGGCTCCAGCGGCGAGATGCGGCCAGAGCTCCCAAACGGCAGCATCAAATCCAATAGAAGCCAGTTGCGTCGCGCGATCTGAAGATTTCACGTCAAAGGCGCGAATATGCCAGCGCGTCAGATTCAGCAAACTGGCATGTCCGACCGCAACCGCCTTGGGCGTCCCAGTGGAGCCGGAAGTGAAAATCACATACGCCGTGTCCTCTGGAATTACTTCAATGGTGGATGCTTCGGCTGAGCAACCGTCGATCTCTTTCCTGCAGGTGTCAAGGGCAACGAGCTTTCTTACATTCTCGACAGGAAGATTCGCTGAATTGTTGTTCGTAACGAGGACTGAAACCAGCGCTGATCTCAGCATGGTCTCGAGGCGCCGAGTAGGTGCTTTCGGCTCTAGTGGCAAATACGCCGCGCCGAGTTTTAGAACGGCTAGGGCTGCAAGTGTAAAGTCCAGACCGCGGTCCAGAGAAAGCCCCACAATGGTGCCCCGAACCACTCCCAGGCTGAGCAGATAATTTGCCAACCGCTCTGAACGAACATCAAGCTCTCGATAGGACAGCCTTTCGCTACCGGAGCGCACAGCCAGATCATTCGGAGCGATAGTCGCGCGTCGCCGGATTAAGTCAGGAATGCAAGAGCCTCGATCTGTCATACGCTGTGCCCCGTTGTGGCCAGAGCTCGCGTGCCACCGATCCTCCATGGACGAGACCTGTGCTCGCGGGAGAGCCGGGAAAAGCGAGACCTCTTTGAGGGAGCCGCGATCATTTGGTTGGAGGCGATATGGGCTGCAGGGGTTACAGCCTTATTCAATATGTCCGGGTATTTTACATCAGTTCGTTGGATGTCTCAACCACCATGTACGCCTGCGAAAACCAAGATCCTCGGCTCAATGTCACTGAAAACGCGCACCTTACGGGCACACCTTTTTACCGTGTTCGAAAGCCTCGCGTGCTTCTGTAATCGTGGCTCTGTAATATAGTGTTCTAGGCCGGATAAGTTGATTTGGGCATCCTATCCTCCATTGCTCATCTCAAATACTCTGCGCAACTCAAGATTTCCGGAAAGTTCCCCGCTTTGATATTCATGAGTCCTGAACTTCAAAATAGGAGCGTGTCCCCTGCCAGGGCCTTGAAAGCTCCGAAGTTACGCGAGGCTCGATTTGAGGACCACTCGGAGATAGCCGCGCTGGCCTCCAGGTTCGATCTGCACGTCGAAAGCCTTCCTGCCTGGACTCATCTTTGGACGCACAACCCTGCGTGCCGAGCTTCGCAAAACAAGGTTCCGATTGGGTGGGTGCTCGATATTGGGGAAGGTTCCATCGCCGGCTATCTTGGCAATATCCCGATGGCCTACGAACTGAGAGGACAGAGATTTCTCGCCGCCACTACACGCGCCTGGGTAGTCGACACACCGTACAGGTCGTACTCGCCACTACTCCTTGCCACGTATTTTCAGCAACGGAACATCGATCTTTTTCTCAGCACGACCGTGAATCCTCTGTCTGAACCTGCATATAGCAGCTTCCAAAGTTCACGGGCGCCCGTCGGAGCGTGGGACCGAACTCTATTTTGGATCACAAACCACAAGGGATTTGTCGCAAGTTATTTGCGAAAAAGTAACAGAGCAATGGCGGGCCCCCTGAGCTATCCCTTGTCCGCTGGTCTATTCCTTCGCGACATCATCAAGCGAAGCGGTTTGCAGAAGACAAGCGGCGTTACGGCGCTGCCGTGTGCTGCCTTCGATGATCGGTTCCAGCCTTTTTGGGAATCTCTTAAAACGAAAAAGTCCAACATTTTGATGGCTGATCGCAGCCAGGAGGCTCTCGATTGGCACTTCAGATTCGCTCTACAACAGAACCGGGCGTGGGTTTATACCGTCGAAGGAAAATCAGGACTTCTCGCTTACTCAGTTTTTCTCCGCCACGACTTTCTGCAGGTTGGCCTGACCCGCATGCGTCTTGCCGACTTCCAATGCATTGAGCCGGAGAAGTCTCTTGATATATTGACCGCAATGTTAGCGACAGCGATCGATCGATGCCGGGAAGAATCCATTCATATGTTCGAACTGGTAGGAGCTACTTCGGCTATGGAAGAAAAATTGGCAGCGTACATGCCTCACCATCGCTCGCTCGGCAGTTGGCTCTTTTATTACAAAGCGAAGCATCCAGGGCTCGTTCAAGATCTTAAGAATTCCAATGCATGGGAACCATCTCTGTTCGACGGAGACTCCAGCCTCTAGCACTCTCGCGATTGCCGTGCCAACAAAGGTAGTACGGGTCACAGGATGGCAGAACCGATCGCAGTGATGAAACGATTCCTCTTCCGCGTGATAGCGCGAACTGCGATCACCGTCTACTCCTATTTCCCGATCTTTGGACATCTTCGCGCCTCCGTGGCCATTCTGCGAAAAGGCGATCTCCTCCTGATCATCGACCGTAACGACGGGCGCGGGTTTTCATTTCCGGGGGGACTTGCCCACCCCGGAGAATCAGCCGAACAGGCCATGCGCCGGGAAGTGCATGAAGAGACGGGCTTGCAGGTGGGAAAGGCTAACTTTCTTTTCGAATATCGGACTTCTCTCGACATTCTGTGCGCGATCAGCGTCTTCGATGCGGAAGCAAGTGGAAGCCTGGCTGATTCCTGGGAAGGAGCGCCGCGTTGGCTTTCAATGGACGAAATCAGAGCGCGGTTGTTGCCTAGTCAGCAAGAAGCTCTGAGACGTATTGCCCGGACATGATCCGGCATAGCGGCTCCAGACACAGAAATAAACCTCTGAGCGAAGTCTGCTGGCGGCTCCGGCCAAAACCTTCAGCGAAGAGTCATGGCCCAAATAAACTAGAACGGTATGTCTTCGTCTGTAATTGGGCTCGAGCCAGCCGGTTCCGGCTCCGGAACACGCTGATCGAAATTGCTGCCCGCAGACGAACCGCGCGAACTTCCGGAGAATTCTCCTCCGCCGCCTCCTTCACCACGTCCGCCGAGCAGGATTAAGTCGCTGGCCACGATTTCGGTCATGTATTTCTTCTGGCCAGTCTGTTTGTCGTCCCACGAGCGGGTTTGCAGACGTCCTTCGACGTAGACTTTGCCGCCTTTTTTTAGATATTCTCCCGCGATCTCCGCGAGCCGTTGCCACAAAACAACGTTGTGCCATTCCGTGCGGTCCTGCCACTCTCCGCCTTTGTCTTTGAAGCGTTCGTTGGTGGCGATCGTGATCTTGGCCACGGCCGTTCCCTGCGGCGTGTATTTGATTTCCGGATCCTTCCCCAGATTGCCGATCAATTGGACGCGGTTCAGACTTTTTCCAGCCATGACGGGGCTCCTTTGCAGGGGTTCACTATAGCAGAAGCAAGCCGGTGGATTCGTGCCGGCCGTCACAAATCAGCTGATTTCAGTCTCTTTTTGGGCTTGCTACGCAATTACCGTTTGACCAGAAATGGATTGCTCTCTCGCTCTTCACCAATCGTCGTTAGCTCACCGTGTCCGGGCACGACGACTGTCTCATCTGGCAAAGCGAGCACCGTGTCATGCAGCGAACGAATAATCTTTTGCATCGAACCGCCGGGCAAGTCAGTCCGCCCAATGGAGCCGGCGAACAATGTGTCCCCTGCGATCAGCTTCTGTTGTGCAGGAAAGTAAAGGCAGATGCTTCCCTCCGTGTGTCCAGGTGTATGCAGAACCTCGGCCGTATGCGCGCCTGCCAAAACCTTTTCTCCAGTCGTGATGCTTCGATCGATCTCAACTTTGCCAGGCGAAGGCATGCCAATCCACGTCGCCTGTAGGTCCAGCATCTTCAGCAGTGCATAATCATTTTCATTGAGTAGTATGGGTGCGCCGGTAGCAGCCCGGAGCTTCATCGCACCTCCGATATGATCGATGTGCGCGTGCGTAATGACGATCTGCTTCACCTGCAGGTTGTGCTTGCGAATACGGTCCAGGATGTCATTGATGTCGTCGCCGGGATCGATGACCATCGCCTCACGCGTACTCTCGTCACCAATGATCGAGCAGTTGCATTGCAACGGTCCGACGGGGAAGATTTCGTGGATCATGGATCCATTCTAACGAGTCTCAACGATCTTCACGGACTTACCCCGCCTCCCAAAGGGACCAAGCCTGAACCAACTGCTCTCCAACTCGAGATAATCGATTTTTGATCCGTGGATAGTTGTTTTCGCCGGTGAGATACTTGCCGCTCGGCCTGTGGCGGGTGGACAATACGGGCAACAGACTTGGGGAGGCTTCCTTTGGCCAAATATCGCCAACCTGGTTATCAGGACAATGATCGAGAACCGCGTCGTGCGGAGGCGCCGAAGAAGGCACCGCCGGAGCGCAAGAGCGGTCCGCCGCGCTGGGACCATGCGCTGGGTCCGAAGCCGGTGAACCTTCCCGGAACCCGTACCGTTTCGCGGTGCTCGCAGTGCGGCACCGTGCTGCAAGGGGCGGCTAGCTCGGGCGAAGGCCAGTGTCCAAAGTGTGCGTTCGAACTGCACTCCTGCAAGCAGTGCACGTACTTCGATCCTGGTAGCCGCTTTGAATGCATGCAACCGGTGAAGGAGCGCGTTGCTAAGAAAGATGCGCGAAATGACTGCAGCTTTTATGAGATTCGCGTGACCCGCGAAAAGGAAACGTCCACGCCCGCCAGCCTCCGCCCCAACGATGCGCGCGCGGCCTTCGAAAATCTCTTCAAGAAGTGAAGTCTCGCTACGACTACTCCGCTGAGTCCGGAAGCCGGAATCCGACAGCCGCAAGCCCTGATTCACGGTTTCTGCGTCGGTCGAATGAGCACCTCGCTGATAAACGATCGCTGCGCCTGGGTCACCAGCATTGCAACCGCATGAGCCACATCCTCCGGTTGCAGCATTTTGTTCGGATCTTTTCCCGAGTGCGGGCCGAGTTCGGTTTCCACCGAACCGGGGCAAATCACCGAGACCCGAATGTTATCGCCACGCAGTTCTTCCGCTACGGAATAAGTCAGCCCGTTTAGTCCCCACTTCGAGGCCGCATATGCGGCTCCCTTCGGTAGCGGATTCTTACCGGCCAGCGAAGAGATATTGATGATGTATCCAGATTGAGCGCGAATCATGATTGGCGCAAAGGCGCGGATTGCATAGTAAACCCCACGCAGGTTCGTATTGAGAATGCGATCCCACTCTTCTGGTGTCAGATTATGGAGCAGCTCGGTGAAGCCTCCGATACCTGCGTTATTTACCAGAATGTCGAGGCGTCCGAATGTGCTATCAATCCGAGCAGCGGCGTACTCCACTTGATGCAGAACTGTGACGTCGCAAGGGATGACTTCTGTCTTCCCGCCGGCGGCAACGATCGTTCGGGCGGTCTCGTCGAGTGTCGCCTGCGTGCGCCCGCATAATACGGAAGTAGCTCCAAGAGCTGCCAGCGTGCGGGCGATCGCCGCACCAATGCCTCGTCCTGCTCCTGTAATGACGGCGACTTGTCCATTCAGCGGGCGAGCGGTGTCCATAATCTCAGAGCCTCGTTTTTCGGTTCGGACCGGCGCAGAATGAATCAGAACCATCCACGATGTCCGTTATGCGCATCTTAACAATAAAGAGGAGGGTGAATGGGAAGGCGCTTGCCTTCGGCGGTAGAGGTACTTATAATCCGGCCAGCCGGGAAAAAGGGTCAGCCGCCACATCGCTCCAACCGGGTTACCCCGAGTCTCCCGGAGTCCCTGCCAGGAAGCCCGGGCATTCCAAAGCAGGATCCGAACACAATGCGGTCCAGTCGGAATGCAGTTGCTGCTGAGCTGTACGAACAAGATTCCCAATAAGCCATTTTCCGAAGAAGTTCAAGGAGCCAAGTGATGAAAAAGATTCTGCTTACGGTTGTGCTTGGAGTATCGGTAGTCGCGATGGCACAAGATGCTGCGCAGCCGGCTCAAGGACAATCGGCCACACCGCCGGCGCAGGGCCAAGCGGCTGCCCCGGCGGCCCAAGCGGCCGCACCCGTGATCAAAGATCCCGCCGAATACAACGCTTATGTGGCAGCGATACAGCAGAAGGACCCCGCCGCGAAGATCAGTGGCCTGGAAGCATTTCTCACGCAATATCCCAACAGTGTGATGAAGAATCAGGCGCTCGAGATTCTGATGCAGACTTATCAGCAAACCAACAATGTCAAAAAGGCGACGGAGACGGCGGCCAAGTTGGTGGCAGCCAATCCGTGCCAGGTACCGGCGCTAACGCTTTTGACCTATATTGACCGCATGATGGCGCAGCAGGGCGATCCGAATGGCAAGCAGGAATCGGCCGACGCAGAGAAGTACGGTCAGGAAGGTCTCGATTGCCTGCCGAAATTCAACAAGCCTGAGGGTACCAGCGACGCCGACTTCGCCAAGATGAAAGCCCAGATGACCGGCAACTTCGATGCCGGTATCGGGTGGGGCGCACTGCAAGACAAAGACTATGCCAAGGCTGCCCAATCGCTGAAGGCAGCCGTAGACGCCAATCCTCCTGATTCGCAGAAGGATCTGGCTCTCCTCTATCCTCTCGCGCTTTCCTACCTCCAACAGAATCCCCCGGATTATCAGAATGGTATTTGGTATGCGGCCCGCGCCGCGGCGGTTGCCCCGGCTGCTAATCAGCCTGCCATTGAGAAATATGCAAAATCGCAATATGTCAAGTTTCATGCGGGTGAAGATGGTTGGCAGGATGTGCTTAACGCTGCCAAAGCTGGTGGCCCGCAAGTTCCCATCAAGCCCGCGCCGACACCTGCTGAGCAAGCGCATAACATGATTCAGCAGACGCCTCCAGACAAAATGGATTTCGCCACTTGGGAATTCGTCCTGAGCAACGGTAGCCAGGAAGATCAGGACGCTGTCTGGAATGTCATCAAAGGCAAAGCGGTCCAAATGAACGGTACTGTCATCAGCACGACGCCAGAGGAGTTCATGATTGCCGGCAGTTCCGACGATATTGATGCAAAGAAAGCGGACATCACCTTGAAATTCGAAGATAAGGTCCCTGCGAAGTTGATTCCCAAAGACGGCGCATCCTTCGATTTCCAGGGCGAACCAGCTTCATACACCCCAAGCCCATTCATGATGGTCATGGAAAAGGGTCGCTTGCTGAATGCCAAGCCAGCCGCCCCTGCCAAGAAGGCTCCTGTCCATCACAAGGCGACAGCTCAGTAATCACAGCGGGCAAAAATTAAAGGCAGCCTGCAAGGGCTGCCTTTTTATTGTCTGGAGATCTTAGCGGACGATCTTCTTTTCGAAGGCAACGGGTCGGGCGCTGCGCGGCGGTCTCTTCACTCCGTCGCGCAATTGCCGGACGTCAATCTTCAGCTCGCTGATGGTGCGGCTCAGAGTGTTGCGGTGCATGCCGAGTTCCCGGGCTGCCCGGCACTGATTACCTTTATTCTCTTCCAGAACCGTCAGAATGAACCGTTTCTTGAACTCCCGCACGCCCTCTGAGTAAAGAATATTGCTACGGTACATTTGCAGGACGAGTGCTTCCAGTTGATCTTTCACGTTGCGTCTCTCTTTTCCAGGAATTTGCAGTGCTCCGTAGCCTATTTCGGCGGAGAAGCAGGGGTGCCGCCCAACTTCTGCGGAGCTTGATGGACTAGATCCAGTCCCTGATAGAAACGAGCCCGCAATTCCGAAGGAGCCAGCCAGATCGCCGCACGCCCTACTACGAGAAAATAGGGCGCCAACTCGGACTCATGCAGCAACTTTGACGCCGGCTCAAACGCCGTCATTCCCATCAGGATCACCGCCACCATCAGCCCGCCCCTGAGCAGTCCCAACAATGCGCCTAGGAAACGGTCAAAACCGCTGAGCCCGGCCTCTTTCATGATCCAGCGAGCAATCCTGGCGGCTATGCCGAACAGGAGCAAGATGGCAAAAAATATGATCAGAAAGCCAAGAATCTCAGCCAACCACGGGTTCTTCAGAAAAGTCTCAAACCACTCCGCAAGTCTGCGGTACTGCCACGCAGCCACGATGTAGCCCACAACCAAACCAGCCGTAGTCAGAGCTTCAGAAAAGAAGCCCTGAATTGCGGCCGTGATTACGCTAAAAAGTATAAGGGCACAAATGATCCAATCTAATACGGTCATAGTGCGTGCCCGGTAAATGCAGCCAACCTCCCGTCATACATCCAGTTTGCGTCCGGTCAGTTGGAAATAAGCTTCCAGATATTTCTCGCTGGTCCGGCGCGCCACTTCTACCGGAAGACCCGGCGCCGGAGGCTGCTTGTTCCAGTGAATTTGCTCGAGGTAATCGCGAACGTACTGCTTGTCATACGAATCCTGCGCGCGCCCTGGCGCATATTTGTCTGCCGGCCAGAACCGCGACGAATCTGGAGTCAGCACCTCGTCCGCCAGCGTAATGCCGCTTTGTGTGCGGCCAAACTCAAACTTCGTATCCGCAATGATGATGCCGCGCTCCCGCGCGTAAGCCGCGGCCTTCTTGTATACGCGTAGCGTCAGATCCCGTAGGTGGCTGGCAGTTTCCACCCCCACCAGATCACACATTTGATCGAACGAAATGTTTTCGTCGTGTCCGGTCGTCGCTTTCGTCGATGGCGTGAAGATCGGTTCCGGGAACGCATCTGATTCCTTAAGGCCAGCCGGCAGAGTAATACCTGACACTTTGCCGCTGGCTTTGTACTCTTTCCACGCCGATCCTGAAATGTATCCGCGTACGACACACTCCACCGGAAACATCTCAGCCTTCCGCACCAACATAGAACGGCCCCGTAACTGGTCTGCATACTTGCGCACGGCCGCCGGATATCGGTCGACGTCAGCTGTGATCAGATGGTTGGGAACAACTTCGGCCAGGAAGTCGAACCAGAACAGCGAAATCTGATTCAGCACACTTCCCTTGTGGGGAATGCCGGTCGCCAGAATGTAATCGAAGGCAGAAATGCGGTCCGTGGCCACGAAAAGCAGTTGCTTGTCGTCGATATCGTAAACGTCGCGGACCTTGCCGCTGGCGTGCAGTTTGAGATCCGGGAAATCAGTGCGCAAAAGGACGGAATCGAGAAGGTCGGGGCTCATGTATGAAATTTTACAGGCAAGAGGCGAGGCGTATTCTAGCTGGTCCAAAAAAAATGTCAACGATTCTCGTCACGCGGTGGAGTGCGCCTGCGTTTTCCCTAGCTCGAAAGACGTTGAAAGGTAAGTAGATGCTTGAGAGAGGCCGCAGACAAGGATTTCGCCGGCCCTGCTTTGTGGAAAACCTGAGGACGAACGTGGATAAATAGGCGCGATCTGCTTTTTCAAATTCTCGCTGCGAGGTTTTCCGCCCGGAAACTTCAACGATCACTACTACGCCCCGAATCGCACGGAAACCAGTTTTGATACCCCCGGCTCCTGCATGGTCACGCCATACAGCACCGGAGCGATGCTCATCGTCTTCTTGCTGTGCGTGATCAGCACGAACTGCGTTTGCACGCTCATCTCCTTGACGAGTTCCGTGAAGCGCCCTACGTTCGCTTCGTCCAGCGGCGCGTCAACCTCGTCCAGGATGCAGAATGGGCTGGGCGCGTACTGGAAGATGCCAACCAGAAGGGCCAAGGCTGTGAGCGCCTTTTCGCCGCCGGACAGCAGCAGCACGCTCTGTAGCCGCTTTCCAGGAGGTGATGCCACCACATCAATGCCGCTCTCCGCACTGTTCTCCTCGTCAGTCAGTTTCATGAATGCGTGCCCGCCGCCAAACAGCTTCTTGAACGTCGCCTGGAAGTTCTCGTTGATCTTGTGGAAGGCTTCTTCGAACTTCTGCCGAGAAATCTGGTCGATCTCTCTAATCGTCGCCGTTGTGTTCTCGATGGACGAGATCAGATCTTTGCGCTGGGTATCGAGGAAAGAGTGTCGCTCGGCAGTCTCTTTGTACTCCTCCAGCGCCATCATGTTGACCGGACCCATGCCCTCGAGCTTTGCACGCATGTCACGATAGAGTTGGTCTTCGGTCGCGAGTTCGTCGCCAGACACGATCGACAGGGAAGTGTCGCTCATGAGGGCGGCTCGTTCCATGCCTAGTTCGTTCAGGCACGTTTCCGACATATACTGCGCATCAGACTGAAGCTTCGCCGCAGTGGCTGACAGCTCTCCACGGCGGTCGCGAGCCTGATCCAGCAGTGCTCGGCTGGCTCGCAAGAGGTCGTCGATCTCCGCCAGACGGGCGCGGAGTTGTTCGCTTTCGAACTGCAGCAAGCCTTCGCGCGCCTGTGATGCGTTTCGCTCCGCCTCAAGTTCCTCCGCCTGTTGTGCGAGCTGACCGTTTTCCGCTTCGCGTTGTAACTTCTCCGCAGCTGCGCCCTCAATTTGCGAGGTCAAGCCATGAATTCGCTCATCCATTTCAGCGAACAGCGATTCGATGCGCTCGAGAACCGTGCCAGCGGACCGGTGCCGCTCTTCCAGGGTCGCGACCCGGGCCGCGTGCTGCGACGTCGTTTGCGCGGATTCTTCCCGACGTTGACGAAGCACCGCGAGAGTCGTTTGAGCTGTTGCCATCTGTTGCTCAATCTCCATTCGCTTCAGTTCCAGTGCCTCGATATCTGACTGGCGCGCGCACAAAATCCCTTCCTGTTCTGCCCGTTCCGCTGCCAGCCTCCCAGATTCCATCTGGGCCACATTCAAACGTTCGCTGACTCGCGCCATCTCCGAATCAAGCTGGCGCAGCATGTGCCCCGATGTCATCGCCTGGTTTTCGGCCTCGCGCTTTTCGCCCTCGAGGCGCTCCAGCAGGGAACTCAGCTCTTTAATTTCGCGTCCGAGCGTCATGACTCGCGTTTCTTCCTCGCGCAGCGCTCGCTCCAGTTCCTCTACCTGCCGCATAACATCCCGCAACTCGCGCTTCATCGAGAGCGGACCTTCGGCCCGCTGCTTGCCGCCAGTAACCGTTACGTTGTGAAAACATTCACCGGCTTGCGACAGGAAAAACGCGTCGGGATTTGACAGCGCTAACCCGCGGGCCACATCGGCTTCTGGAACGATGTAACCATCTCTCAGTTTCGGCAGGATGACTTCCAGCGACTTTCCAAATCCATCGAGGACTCGAATAGTGTTTTTCAGGGGCGTGATCTGCGCCGCTGGCGGCGCGCAGTGGGCGGCCTCGTCGAGAACAAACGAGAACTTCGCCTGCGAATCCTCAGGGTGCACCAGGAACGTTGCGCGTCCATCGACGTCGGTGCGCAGCATGCGCAGACCTTCGTCGGCGGCGTCCCACGACTTCACCACGATGTAGTTCAACTCATCCCGCAGAAAGTCTTCAACCACGCGTTCGTAGCGAGGCTCGACTTCAAGGAAGTCGGCTAGTACTCCGACCGGCGCCAACCCGCTCTGCATGACTCCTGACTGAAACAGACGGCGGACCGACTCTGTCGAGTATCCGTGCTCGGCGATGACCGCTTCCAGCGAACCTCTTTTGCCCAGCGCGGTGGCATATTCCGCGCGCAGCACGTCGAGGTTGGTCTTGCAGCGCGTCTCCTCCAGCTTTTTTGATTCGATCAGCCGGCGAAGCTGACTGATTTCTTCGCTGATGCCCGTAGCACGCTGTGTTATGGTCTCGAACTCGAGTGCAAGTTGGCCACGTTGTCCGCCGAAAGCCTCCACCTGTGTATTCGCGTTACTGATCTCAACTTCCAGCCGTCGCGCATCGCGATCAGCTCCAGCCAGACGCTCTTCCGCTTGCGCCAGTTGATTCCGCAAGCGCGAAGCCGATGACACAATATCGAAGATTACAACCCGGGATTCTTCCTGCTGCTGCTCGATTTCAGAAAGGCTCGCGGCTGCAGCAGTCGCCTCCTGCTGGCATAGTGCAAGGTCGCTCTGCGCTGCAGCCAGATCAGCCGCAGCGGATTCCAGAATCTGCCGGTTCGCTTCCCGCTCAGCCTCCAGCGCGGTCAGGCGGTGGCGTGCCTGGGCCAACTCTGCCTCTGCCGAAGCCGAACGCACCAGCAGTTCGGCGCAGCGTTCTTCATTGTGGCGTCGTCTCGCATGGGCGCGATCCATTTCCAGAGCGATCTGGCTGATGCGATCGCGGTTTTCACGCAGTTCCGTCTCAATGGAATAACCGCGCTGCTGCCTTTCCCCGTGCTCCGACTCAAGTTGCTGCACTTCTTCCGACCGATGCCTCATTTCCTCAGCCAAGGTGTTTAGCTGAGCATCGATCTCACTGCTCTCCTGCTCAATCGCAGCAAACTTGCTGGCCAGCACTACCCGCAGTTTCGCCCGCATTTCATCCCGTAGCCGAGCGTAGCGCTCTGCCTTGGAAGCCTGCCGCTTCAGCGAATTCATCTGCCGCGTGACTTCTTCGAAGATGTCATTAACGCGCGCCAGGTTCAGCTTCGCGTCTTCTAGCCTGGCCTCTGCCAGCCTCTTTTTCGTCTTGAACTTCGTGATGCCCGCAGCCTCCTCCAGAATCGCACGCCGATCTGTCGGACGGCTGCTCAGGATCTGCCCAATTCGTCCTTGTTCGATCAGGGCATACGACTCCGGTCCAAGCCCCGTGCCCATGAACAGTTCCTGGATATCCCGCAACCGGCAAAGCTTCCCGTTCAGAAGATATTCGCTGTCTCCAGACCGGAAGAGCCGCCGCGTCACTACGATCTCGCCATGATGAAACTGCTGCTGGTTGAACTTGCGTCGCCGAATCTTCAGCACAACGTGCGGAGCCACAGTCCCCATCGGCATGTTCGCCGGGGGAGCGCTCACCGTGTGTGCGGGCAAAGCAAAGATCGGTTCGTCTTCAGGGAATGCGATAGCGATCGTATTGACCTTCGATCGCGGTACTTCTACCTCCTCCATCTTTCCCGGTTGCGCGTCTTCTACGGCCTGCTCCGTGTCTGCCGCAACCCGTGCGCGGATAGCGGTTTCATCCCAATCATCGGTGACATGAGCCGCGGCCGACTCGGGCATGTCGTCCTGGATATCAATCTCGGTGGCAGCGTTGGCATCAGTTCCGGAGTAGGCCTCGGGGTCGATCAGAGTTAGCGAGACTTCAGCCATCCCGGTTGGCTTGCGGTCCCGCGTCCCGGCGAAGATGACGTCTTCCATGCGCGATCCGCGCAACGTCTTGGCCGATTGCTCGCCCAGCACCCACGAAATCGCGTCCGAGATATTCGATTTGCCGCACCCGTTCGGACCAATAATGGCCGCGACGCCATCTCCATGGAACTTTAGTTCCGTGCGGTCACAGAATGATTTGAACCCGAGAATCTGAAGCCTCTTCAGTTTGAGCAACGTAAACTCCTTAAAACCTGTGGCCGGTTGTCAGTGACCAGTTGCCAGTTGGACTCGGTACAGTGCCTGCCGAGAGTCCGGGCACCCGTATTTACTAAAAGGATTCCACCCATGCAGAATCCGATGCTCGCGTTCCAATGCTGCGCCGCGTCTCACCCCTGGCTGGATAGGGCTGGCACAAAGTTAAGCTAATGTACCGACGAAATTCAGGTGGCGTCAAGCAATATAACACTATATATAGTGGGGGGATAGCCGACACCGCCGTGTATTGCACAGACATTGCAACCGTTGCACAGTTGGTTGTGGAGAGGAATTGGAGGTGGGAGGAACCGCGAGAGCAAATTCAGGCTAACGCGATTGCCGCACGGAAGCAACGGTTTTTTGATGCCTCTTGCGGAAAGGAAACGGCGCGGCTGACGTGGAGCGAGCCTCGCCGTCTCTAAGGAAGACTACTGCTCGTACGCTCCAATATTGATCTGCCCGCCGCTCTTGATACGTGGGTTTCCAGCATAGTCCACGCTGCCGTAAATCGACGTGCCGCTGCCGCAGTATCCAACGCTGCAGGTCAGGCTTGTGCTTCCCGCATTGATCGCCGGGGACCCCGACTGCAAATCCAGATTTGGCGGGTTCCCAAGACTATCGAACAGCGGATTCGCCAGGGCTGATTTGGCGTCTTCCCCGGAGCCCGATTGATACGCGGCGAACGTCTTATAGGTGGATTTGCCCGCCCAATCGATCGACGTTCCCGCTACATAGCCTGCAGTTGAGTAGTAAAGATTCCAGTTGAGCGTCGCGGGAGGCGCCGGATAGGTTGTCGTGCCCTTGACGAAGCTGTAGATCCAGACATTCTGCGTTCCGGCGTACACAATGTTGTTCTCAAAGATGTTTCCCGACGACGAACCCGAGTGGTATTGAATCTGGAACTCCGCGCCCTGATTTTTCGTGTTGTTGTTGTAGAGCGTGTTATTGACGATGACGACGTGATCGCTGGCTCCGACGGTGTTGGAGTAGCCTCCGATCGAAACGCCCACGCTGTTGGCGTCATAGAACAGGTTGTTGCGGATGGTGACGTAGCTGCTGCTGTGTCCCTTGTGTTCGCTCGCCGCTTCCATATTGAGATCGCAGGCATATACGGTGTTGCGCTCGAAGATGACGTAGGCGCAACCGTCACAATAAAGCCCGTCAGCATCGTACGAATTACCTTCACCTGGGTTGTGAATCCCACTGATGTTGTACACCGTATTGCCGCTGACCTCGCCATATTTAGCCTGGTCGTGTCCGCTAGGCCCGACTCCCTCAAATCCGATCGCGTCGATTCCGATGTTGTCGTTGTCGTGCACGATGTTGTTCGAGATCATGAAATAGGTCACGTTCCCATCCACGTTGACCGACTCGCTCTGCCCGGTCTTCAGGCTGTAAACCTGGTTGCCGCTGATCGAAAGTTGTGTGATGGGCGTGCTCGATGTGCCGTAGACGGCGATGCCGAACGCGTTGCCGTTCTTCTCCGACGTTGTCGTGATGTTGTGCACACTGTTGTTGAGCAACTGCACCCCAGTTCCTGATCCGGTGATCCAGATTCCCGCGGGAGTCAGAGACGCGTTACTCGTGGTGTAATTCCGGATCTCAAATCCATTCACCGTGATGTAACTCTGATTGACGATGTTGATCAGTCCCTGCGTTCCGCTGACGGCGAGCCCGGTCCCATCGATCACCGGCGACTGTCCGGGATAGTTCGTAAACGTGATGTAGTTCGACGCCGTTCCGGACGCGGGAAAATTCACCGACTCGTTGTAGACGCCTGACTCCACGTAAACGGTCGCACCCGCAGTCACGGAATTTGCTGCGTGTTGAATCGTCAGCCATGGCGCAGTGTAGCTGCCGGAGTTCGTATCACTCCCGTTCTTGGCGACGTAGAACGATGACCCTGCTTGTGCAAAAAGTGGGGCTATAGCGACGACCAAAACCAGAAACAGCTTCCCGAAGGATGTCATGGAAAATCTCCTTTCGTGCGAGTAGTACGTTGAGGACATCACGACAGTGGCGAAGCGAGTAGTGGAGCCCGACTGCGGCAAAGCTTAGGCCGCTTACGAAACGTTGTCAATGGTTATGTTTAATTGTGAATATTTGGGGGAAAGCTTTCGATTGATTTGCTTTTTACGCGAAGACTTCGACCCGAGTTTGAGACACGAAATCTTAACCGCGCCCCGAATGGCACAGCCGGTCAGAGGCCGAGACCGCCATCGACGGCCAGAATCTGGCCGGTGATGAACTGTGGCGCCGTCGCGAAGAACAAAACTGCTGCCGCGATCTCATCTCCTCGCCCGTTACGCAGCATGGGTGTTTGCTTGGCCATTCGCCGCATGAAGGCCGCTGCCGAACGTTCTCCCAGATCAATCATCCCCGGCGCAACCGCGTTCACGGCGATGTCCGGAGCCAGTGCTTTCGCCATCACTTTGGTCAGCATGTGAAGAGCTGCTTTTGAGGAACAGTAATGAGCGTGCGTCGGCCAGGGCCTGAGACCGCCGAGCGATCCCATGTTGATGATCTTTGCCTCGATTGGTCCGGTTCCTTTGCCGCGGCTACGCCGCATCCATTTAAGACCTTCGCGGCCGACCAAGAAAGGCCCGCGCGTGTTGGAGGCAAAAATCGCATCCCATTGCTTGACCGTTAACCGTTCGAACTCTGCAGTCTCGTAGTTCGCCGCGTTGTTCACCAGAATGTCGATTCGGCCGAGCTCGCGACCCACTTCCTTCATCATGGCTCGCACGCTGGCTTCGTCGGTCACATCGCAATGGAGAGCGAAAGCCCGGACTCCGTGGGCAGACAAGTCGATGACTGTCTCCCGGGCCTCCCGCGCGGACTCAAGAAATGTGATGGCGACATCAGCGCCGGCTTCGGCAAGGGCGAGAGCCGTCGCACGTCCCAAACGCTTGGCGGCGCCTGTCACAAGCGCGGTCTTGCCCCGCAACAGTTTCACTTTCGGATCTGGCATTCATGGATTCTACTGGTTCCGACGCCATCGAGACGACACAATGGTCATACCACCCGACCTCCGTTTCCTGTGGAAAATCGCGAATTCCCCACGTTAGAATCCTCTCTGCATGCCAGAAGCTCGCACTGTGGTCGTCTATTCCCGCAAAGGGTGTCATTTGTGTGAGGTGGTGAAGGAGAGCCTCAGCAAACTTTCTCGCCGTGGAGGCTTCACCTGGCAGGAGGTTGACGTCGACACCGACAACGAACTCCGGCGTCAGTTTAACGATGAGGTTCCTGTCGTATTTATCGATGGCCGTAAGGCTTTTAAGTACCGCATGGACGAGCAGGAATTTCTCCGCAGGCTCGCCAGCTAGCCCGTTCGCGCCGTATGTGTGAGCATTGACACGTACGTGTCGCTCCTGACACGCATATCGTTCCAATCTCTTCCTAAATCCAATTCGCTCAATGCTGGCGTCGCGGCATTCTCCCTGCAATTCATCCGTGTGAATCGCTGACCAGAGGGAGGACATCTTTGCTGCGCCAAATTCTTGCACTCGCCTTCATTTTCGTTTGTACAACCATCGCCTGGCTAATCCTGGGTGCGACGATTTCCTCTCGCACCTATGGATCCAACGAGCAACTGCAGGGCCACGTAGCTTCCACGTGGGGCACTGCGCAACAGCAATCGCCGCCAACCGCTTCGTACGCGGTTAAAGAGACAAAGAGCTCCACAACGCTGGAAGACGGCAAGGTTGTTGTCCACGAAGAGCGGGTCGAGCGAGAGGTTCCGCTTGCCGTGGAGAGCAGTCGAATTCACATCAATATAAATCTGGATCCGCGGCAGAAAGGCCTGCTTTGGTACAGCACCTACGCCGTCGACGTTTCCGGAGACTACCTATTTCATAACGATACTGCCGAACCACAAAACGTCGCTTTCCGTCTGAAATTCCCCGCGCAAAAGGCGATCTACGATGGCTTGCAAATGAAGATTAACGATCAGATCGTTCCGATCTTCACCGACGCGCAAGGCACGATTGGCCGTTCGACCGTTCCGCCTCAAAGTGATGCGAAGCTTCACGTGGTGTATCGCTCGCAGGGACTGGACTCATGGCGTTATCAACTCGGGGAGGGAATCGCCCAGGCACACGATTTTCAGCTGGTGATGCAAACCAATTTCCGCGCCATCGATTTCGCGGACGATACACTCTCACCCACATCGAAAGTGCGGGTTTCTGGCGGATGGCAGCTCACCTGGCAATACTCGAATCTGGTCTCCGGATTTCAAATCGGCATGACCATGCCTGAGAAACTTCAGCCAGGACCACTCGCCGGTGAAATCAGCTATGCAGCGCCGGTCTCGCTCTTCTTCTTTTTCTTTCTGATATTCATCATCACGACATTGCGCAATATCGACCTGCATCCGATGAACTATTTTTTTCTCGCGGCCGCTTTCTTTGCCTTCCATCTGCTGCTCGCATATCTTGTGGACCACATCTCTATCCATGTAGCGATGGCCGTTTCCTCGATTGTTTCGGTATTGCTGGTGGTCAGTTACCTGCGGCTGGTGGTGGGAATACGTTTCGCAGCTTTGGAGGCCGGAACGGCGCAACTGATCTACCTGGTTCTCTTTTCCTATGCCTTCTTTTGGCAAGGGTTCACTGGCCTTTCGATCACCGCCATCGCGATCATTACGCTGTTCGTCGTAATGCAAGCGACCGGCCGAATTCGCTGGTCCGAGCGGTTTGCCTCCCGCGGACGAATTCCCCTACCGAGTGCGCAATAGCGGTATCAATGACGGCCTGGTTGGTCGATCGACCAGCCCTTTCTCTTCGCTATTAGTTTTCCGCTACAATGCCATGCGGCATGCTGCGCACCCAACTTTACGCGGACCCGCACAACGTCTTTCTGCACGATCTAGTTCTCGACTCTTGTAGGCGCAATCCCAAAAAATTAGCGCTCGTAGACGCTTCTTGCGGACGGCGTGTGACCTATGCCGAATACGGCGAAATGGTTGAGCAACTCGCGCATGGACTGATCGCTGCCGGCGTCCAACCAGGCGATGTCGCCGGCATTTTCCTGCCAAATTCGTGGGAGTTTTGCGTCGCCTTCCACGCCTTGGAATTGATAGGAGCCATTCCCACGCTGCTCAACCCCACCTATCGCGAACGTGAGGTGCGGTATCAGTTGGGGAATTCGGGCGCTGTCATCCTTGTTACGGACGGCGCAAACATTCAAGGCATCAACCTGTCGGAGCTGCCCAATCTCCGCCGCGTATACACAATCCGCGAAGTGACCCCCGGCACTGAACCGTTCTCAAATCTGCTGAGACCCGTGTCAAACAGTCTCCCTCATCCTGTGCAGCCTTCAGCTCAGATGCTGGCAACTCTTCCGTACTCCAGCGGAACTACCGGACTGCCGAAAGGGGTGATGCTCTCGCACTACAACTTGGTGGCGAACATCTATCAATTCCTGGGGCCCCACGCGACCGACCTTAATGCAGCCGATACGGTCCTGTGCTGCCTGCCTCTATACCACATCTATGGTTTGAACGTGATGTTAAATCCTGCCCTGGTGCTCGGCGCCACTCTCGTCCTCATGCCGCGCTTCAACGTGCAGCACCTCATGCGCTTGCTGGTTGAAGAGCGCGTCACGATGATGCCACTGGTGCCGCCGGTGCTGAATGCCCTCTGCCAGGCAGCCGAGACCGGACAATTTCCGCGCGAGCACTGCCTACGATGGGTCAAGTCGGGGGCCGCACCGTTGGCGCCAGAGCTTCCGCGCAGGTTCAAAACCCTCACTGGAATCCTGGTCTGCCAAGGCTACGGCATGACCGAGGCCTCGCCGGTCACGCACGTTGGCTTTCTCGATGCTGAGCTCTATCGGCCAGACTCGATCGGACATCCGCTGGCGCAGACCGATTGTCGCGTGCTGGCACAGACCGACATCGATCCTTCCGACACTCCGGACGACCTTACCGAGCCACCTTGTGGTCAACCGGGCGAATTGGTGATGCGCGGCCCGCAATTCATGCTTGGATATTGGAAAGAACCCAACGCCACTGCGGCGGTGCTGCGTGATGGCTGGTATTGGTCCGGCGACATTGTCACGCGCGATCGCGAAGGCTTCTATCGAGTCGTGGACCGTCGCAAGGAAATGATCAAGTACAAGGGTTTTGCGGTGGCTCCTGCCGAGGTGGAAGCAGTTCTTCTGGAGCATCCGGCAGTAAAAGAATGCGGAGTCGTGGGCCGCCCCAATCTGGACGCGGGGGAGATTCCGGTCGCATTTGTCGCGTTGAGAGCAGGTTTCGTTGACAGCCGGAAACTTGAGGAAGAGCTCTGCGCGTTTGTGGCCGATCGCCTCACCCATTTCAAGCAGCCACGCGAAGTACATTTCGTGGATGTCGTCCCAAAAACCGCTTCCGGCAAGATATTGCGGCGGGAGCTTCGCCAGGCACTGCAATAGGTTTCTTCAAAATACCGACTATGACGCGAAGGTCATCGGCGACTACACGGGTCTTACGCCCTTTTCTGCAGACACTAAAGATGGTTTCGTAGGTACTCACGGTTCGCGCGTGTACACTCCGAGCTCGGGTTGCGCACCTTCTGATTCTGTGCAGTATGCATCGTATGCACTACTGAGCACTTGACCTCAATTCGCCCACGCTCTAGTGTGCTCGCCAATGTAGTTCCGCTCTTTCCTCAGCCGAGGACAAGAAATCCGAATTGGGGCTCCCATCACTCCCAACACGCCGTTCCGCTCGCGGTGGGGCACGGGACTAGCTCACGTAGCTGGCCCGCAGCTTGATCGGAATGGCCGATAGGCCGGCGCCACTCTCGCAAACCTGCGACACAACATGAGTACACGTGTGTCCACTCTGCACGGAGGTGCAGCAATGACTTGCCGTCGGTTGTCCCCCCTCGTCGTTTGCCTTGTGAGCCTTCTGGTAGTACATCTTCAAGTGAATGCGCAGACTGATCCGGGTCCGCGATCCGGACCTGCAGCTGCGGGCAGTTTTTATCCGACACTCAACAGCAACGAGCAAAACTTTTTCAATCAGGCGCTGCAGCGCTTCCAGGAAGTGGACTCCGTTTCCGGTGCAATCGCCGGGGAACCCGGTGTCGGACTCGGCCCCACGTTCAATGGAAATAGTTGTGCGCAATGCCACGCTCAACCGGCAGCTGGTGGCAGCAGCCCTGGGTTGGCCAGTCCACAAAACTCGATTCCCAATCCGCAGGTCGCTCTGGCTACACTGGACGGCGCGGCCAACACTGTTCCTTCATTCATCACTCCGAATGGTCCAGTACGCGAAGCCAGGTTTGTGAAGAACACGAACGGAACTCCTGATGGTGGCGTTCACGGTCTGTACACGATTCAGGGACGTTCCGATGCCTCTGGCTGTACCCTCGCTCAACCTGACTTCGCCACCGCGCTATCGGGCGACAATGTGATCTTCCGGATTCCCACTCCGCTATTTGGATTGGGCCTGGTCGAAGCCACGCCAGATGCAGTGTTGCAGGCTAATCTGGCTTTGACAGCGTCAGCCCGCGCAGCGTTGAAAATTGGCGGGACGTTTAACACCAGCGGGAACGACGGTACGATCACGCGCTTCGGCTGGAAGGCGCAGAACAAGTCGCTTCTAATGTTCGTCGGAGAAGCCTACAACGTGGAGCAGGGCGTCTCCAACGAAGTCTTTCCCAATGAACGCAGCGCCGTCGCGGGTTGCGTCTTCAACAACTCGCCGGAAGACAGCACGCCTCTCTTGAATGGAAATCCCAACAGTCAGAATTTTGGCACCGACATCGGTACCCCTTCAGAGATGTCCTCCGACGCGGTGAATTTTGCCGCGTTGAGTCGCTTGTCCGCACCCGCGGCACCTGGGCAATCAAACTCCTCCACGCAAAACGGGCAGAATCTGTTCAACTCGATTGGCTGCTCGCTCTGCCATTCCCCATCCCTCACCACTGGTCAATCCGTGTTCACCGGAATGTCGAATGTGACCTACAACCCCTACTCTGATTTTGCTCTGCACAATATGGGAGTGGGACTGTCGGACGGTATTACCCAAGGCGTCGCGGGACCAAAACAATTCCGCACCGCTCCGCTCTGGGGTTTGGGTCAGCGTCTGTTCTTCCTCCACGATGGCCGGACGTCTGATCTGATTCAAGCGATCCAGTCACACAACAGCTCCGGATCCGAGGCAAATCTGGTCGTCAGGAAATACAACGGCTTGAAGTCGTCGCAGCAGCAGGACTTACTGAACTTTCTGCGATCGTTGTAGCGCATTGCGTTGGCGTAGCGTTGACTCGCGGAGGTTCCTGGCGCCTCCGCGAGTTGCATTAGAAACCATAAATCCGTCGATGTACCGGGGAACTTTCTGGAGGCTTGCTCCGTACCTTCTATCGGAAAGAGGATTTACCCCAAGGCGTGCGGCAAGCGCGAGGGAGAAGGAGAATCACCATGGAAGGACTTACGGGACTAGCGGCAGTCGTGATGTTCTTCGCAATTCCGATTACAGGATTGTTTATGTACACGTTTTATCGAGTACGCAAGTTGCGCACTGAAGAGCGCCTGGCAGCGATGCAGCGCGGCGTAAGCATTCCCATGGAGCCAGAGCTCTCGGAGTCCGCACGTTCGCGGCGCGCAGGCATTCTACTGACAGCCGGAGCGGTAGGGTATATGGCGGCGTTTACAATCGTCGCTCGAGTCGAACCTGACGCTCTGATGGCCGCTGCATTTGGAGCCATTCCGTTCGCACTCGGGCTGGGATATTTCCTGGATTCGGCTCTCATTCGCCGTGATGCTCACGTTTCTTAAGTATGCGACTTGCGCCGGCCGTGACGTTTTGAACATGCCCCATCTTCGACGTGCGAAACTGCGATCAGGATGGGGCCCTTCTTTGCAGGGCGTTTGGCTGAGGCTCTAAGATTTTGTCGATCTATTCGCCAGTCAGGAACTTGTACTGCGCTTCGTTGAGCGGCACAACGCTCAACCTTCCCTGACGAACCAGCGGCGATTCCGAAAATGTATCGCTGGCCTTCACATCCGCTAGTGTTCTCGGATTCGCAACCGCCTTGCCTGCTTTGATTTTGACCTGTGGATTGCGCGGGTCCGACACATCTACAGAAACGACGCTCGCCGTTCCAACTGCGCTCTTTTCGTCGCCAGTGTGATAGATGACGAGTCTCTCGCCAGGTTTCATGCCGCGGAGATGTTTCAACGCCACAGGATTGGAGACGCCATCCCAAACGGTCGTCTTTTCTTTTTGAAGATCAGCAAACGAGTACGTAGATGGCTCAGTTTTCAGAAGGTAATCCATAGGTCCTGTCTCTAGCTCCAAACGTCTTCTAGTTCGGCTTCTGCTGATCGGGGGGAGGAGTTTCATGTTTCGGCTGGGGGTCCTTGGCATGGTCGTCATAGATCGAGAACTGGCCTTGCGGCCGCTTCAGTTTGATCGTGATCTCGATTTTCGGCTTTGAGATATCGAAGTCTTCCCCATAGGTCTGAAAGCCATGCGCCAGCACTTGAACTCGAAGCGGGCCGTACGGAACTCCGTCCAAGTTGGTTTTGCCGTCAGGATCCGTCTTCAACTCCAGGTCGCCGCGCTCCTGCTTGCCCTTGGCATCGACCGGATGCAGGATCACGGCCGCATTGCGCACGGGCTTGCCGTTGTCATCCTTGATGACGGAGAAATATAACCAGGAAGTCGGCTCGTTGTCTTTGTCTTTTTGAGCTGTCGCCAGGCTTCCGCTCAGAAATACCGCCGTCATCATTCCAGCAAAGAAGACTTTCCACATGCCTGCCATTTTATGCAGGGGAGCGCCCGCTGTCATCTGTATGCCAGTCCGCAGCGTCGTTCGCTCAGTTTTCGCCGCGATAACTCTTTTACAATGCCCATGTGAAGACTTGGGACGTAATCATCATCGGTGGAGGCATCATCGGCCTCTCGCTGTCGATTGCTCTACGCAGGCGAGGAGCCACAGTTTTGGTTGTCGAACGGGGAGAGCCGGGCCGCGAGGCCTCGCACGCCGCGGGAGGCATGCTGGTCGATTGCCCGCTCGAAACTCCTCCTGTTCTGCAGGCGCTGGCAAGTGCCAGCGCGCACATGTACCCGGAGTTCGCGCTTGAACTTGAGCTTGAGTCTGGAATGAAAATTGACCTGAGGGATAAAGGGACAATCCTGTTTCTCTCAGCCCATCACGAAGAACTTAGTAAGGAATTTGTATCGAGCCATGCTCTTCCAGTTCCTCTCAGTGAACTCGAGCCTGCCCTGGCCCTAGCAGACAGTGCGGCCTTGTATTTGCGGGAGCGGAGCGTCGATCCACGTGCACTTTCTGCCGCCGCATGGAAAACGGCAAAAAATCGAGGCGTCGACTTCTCCTCCGGCGATGAGGTAATAGCAGTCACCGTCTCGAATGGTTCGGCCAAAGGTGTGAGCACGACGAAAACGGTCTTGGCGGCGCCGAAGGTTGTCAACTGTGCGGGCGCGTGGTCAGGAGCGATTGCCCCTCATCCCTTTCCTACTCGTCCAGTGAAAGGACAGATGCTTTGCCTGGTAATGCCACCAAGCGATTTACTGGAACATGTTGTCCGAACGCCCAAGGTATATCTTATCCCTCGCAGCGACGGCCGATTACTCGTCGGAGCCACTGTAGAAGAAGCCGGATTCGATAAGCGCACAGTTCCTTCCACGATTCAACGCCAGCATCAGGCTGCGCTAGAACTCGTGCCGAAACTGCGCGATGCCAGAATTCTCGAAGATTGGGCGGGACTTCGACCTGGCACGCCGGACGATCTGCCAATTTTGGGCGCAACCGAAACTCCGGGCTATTACGTCGCAACCGGCCACTTCCGCGACGGCATTCTTCTAGCTCCCATCACTGCCGAGGTGATGGGCGACGTGATTGAGGGACGTGCGCCGACAATCGATCTATCTCCATTCTCCCCAGCCAGATTTTTCTGAGGGTGTCCCTGTGAACCTCCGTGATCCCTGTGGTGAAAAAGCCATGGAAAGCGCCACTGGACTCTGCATCGCGCTATACTGATTCGTTTCCTGATTCCTATCTGGCGATGCCCGCCTCGCTCCAAATCGCACAATTCAGAAAGGACTACTATGGCCTCTCCCGCAGTCGACTTTGCCCGCAGTAATCAGCAACGTTTCCTGAACGAACTCAAAGACCTTCTCCGCATTCCCAGCGTCAGCACTGCCGAGGAACACAAGCCTGACGTCCGGAAAGCGGCCGACTTTGTAGCCAATGAACTGCGCCGCATCGGCATGGAAAATGTCGAGGTGATTCCGACGCAAGGACATCCGCTCATCTACTGCGACTGGTTGCATGCCTCCGGCAAGCCCACTGTACTCATGTATGCACACTATGATGTTCAGCCCGCCGAACCTCTTGATGAGTGGCACACTCCTCCGTTTGAACCCACCGAGCGCAATAACAATATTTACGCGCGAGGAGCGGTCGACGACAAAGGCCAGCTCTGGATGGAAGTCAAAGCGCTCGAGGCTCTCATGCAAACCGGCGGCGGCAAACTGCCGCTCAACGTGAAAGTGATCTTCGAAGGCGAAGAGGAAGTCGGCGGGGAATCGATTGCCCAATACGTCCGCAAGCAGAAAGCCAAGCTGAAAGCTGATTTCGCCCTGGTTTGCGACACCGAACTTTTCGCGCCCGACCTTCCAACGCTCTGTGTTGGGCTGCGTGGACTGGTGTATACGGAGATCGAAGCCTACGGCGCCAAGACCGATTTGCATTCCGGTGTTTACGGAGGCGCGGCTCCGAATCCTTTCTTTGCGCTCATCGAGATGATCAGCAAGATGAAAGATTCGAAGGGCAAGGTGCTGATTCCCGGTTTTTATAAAGGCGTGAAGGCTCCAACCGCAGCCGAACTCAAGGCGTGGAAGCGTCTTCCATTCAACGAGGAGCACTATCGCAAGACCGAAGTCGGATCGAAGGTTCTGACCGGGGAACCGGGATTTTCCGTCCTTTATCGCACGTGGGCGCGTCCGACGCTCGAAGTTCACGGAATGCCGGGCGGCTTTATTGCCGATGGCGCCAAAACGGTGATTCCGGCGAAAGCAAAAGCGAAAGTCTCGATGCGCCTTGTGCCTAATCAGGATCCCGATGACATCCTGAAGAAATTTCAGGGTTTCGTGAAGAAGGTCACGCCAAAAGGGATCGAAACAAAAATAAAAGTCTGGAGCAAGGGTCCTGCTTGCGTGGTGAGCACCGACAACGCGTACATCGAGGCCGCGACGCAAGCCTTGCATGACACGTTCAAGAAAGACACAGTATTCATCCGCAGCGGCGGTTCGATTCCGATCGTCACCGATTTTCAGGATGTGCTGAAGATTCCCAGCGTGATGATGGGCTTCGGGCTTCCAGACGATAATCTCCATGCCCCAAACGAGAAGTTCCACATTCCGAATTTTTACCGAGGGATTGAGACGATCTGCAGATTCTTCGAGAAACTCGGGTAAGGGAACAGTACTCAGAGGCGAGTGATCGATACCTTTGTAGTCGGGAAAATCAGGTTCGAAGAGCGCTCCAGATGGGCGCTCTTTTTTGTCTTTTTTATCCTGCGTTTGATCCCGCTTCTGGTCTACGGGAATTCGCGATTTGGGAAGGTTACTACTTGGTACTGACTATCCCCCGGGGTGGGTGATCTTTAGAATCAAGGGATTAGGGGAAAAACGAAAAGTAATCTATGAGCTGCAATAACTTGCGGCCAAAATCTTGATTCGCAAGTGGTTAGCCTGCAACTTCTCATCCTCCGGGCTCACCAGGATTATTCAGCGTCAGCGATTCACGGTCAAGGTTGAATGAACATTGCGAGGCTGTGGAAAAAGTGGTTGGTGTCGGATGAAACGATCGCAACATTTCAGACAGAACGCGAAGATCGGCGGCCAACTGCGATGCCAAGGTAATATTGGTTCAAATGAAACGAACGAAGAACCGTCATTCGCCGCAATCGTCTGTGAAACCTGCGCCTTCGAGCACACCCCGCTTTGCTGTTGCGATCATGGCTGCTGGCAAAGGAACCAGGCTCAAGTCGCAAATTCCCAAAGTGTTGCACGAAGTTGGTGGCAAGCCGCTGCTGGAGCATGTGATCCGGGCGGCCGTGCAGTTGGTGCCCGCCGGCGATGTCTACGCGATCATCGGACATGAAGCCGACCGTGTTCGTGCCGCAGTGCAACACACCGGAGTGAAGTTCGTCGTGCAGTCCGAACAGAAAGGCACCGGGCACGCACTTATGGTGGCGGAAGACGCCCTGACTGGATACGACCACGTGATCGTGCTTTCCGGAGATGCGCCTCTGATAACGCCGGCAACCATCGAAAAATTGCGAGACTTCCACCTGCGGGAAAAGGCAGCTATGACGCTGCTCAGCGCCGAGCTGGAAAATCCATGTGGATATGGCCGGGTCCGTCGGAAAGGGCCGCGTAGCGCCGAGGTACAGTCCATCGTGGAAGAGAAGGCGGCGAATTCGGCTCAGAAAAAGATCACGGAGATCAACTCGGGCTTCTACGTTTTCTCAGTGAGCGATCTTTATGGGCACATCGGACAACTCTCCACTGCCAATGTGCATAGCGAATATTACCTGACCGAGATGGCCGCGGTGCTGCGAAAAGCCCGGAAGCGTGTTGTGGCTTGGAAGACACCGACTCCAAACGAGGTTCTGGGTGGAAACACGCGGGCAGAACTCGGTGATATCGACGTGCAGATGAGGATGGCAAAGTGCGGGAAGCTTATGTCGGAAGGCGTCACAATCTTCTACCCCACCACGTGTGTCATTGACGCCGACGTGGAGATTGCGCAGGATACGGTCCTTGAGCCGTTCGTGCAATTGCTGGGCAGAACCAAGATTGGAACCGGCTGTCGTGTCCGGTCCTATTGCGTGATCCGCGATTGCGAGATTGGGGACGGCGTCACAATTCGCCCGGGCTGCGTGATGGAAGAGTCGCGAGTCGCGCCTGGCGCGATCATCGGTCCGTATTCACATCTTCGTACGGGGAGCGACATTGGCGAAGGGGCGCATGTTGGAAATTTCGTTGAAACCAAGAAGATCAAGCTGGGCAAAGGATCAAAAGCAAATCACCTGACGTATCTGGGCGACGCGGAGATTGGCGCGAGAGTAAACATCGGGGCGGGTACGATCACCTGCAATTACGATGGCGTGAATAAACACAAAACGACTATCGATGATGGAGCGTTTATCGGGAGTGACAGCACGCTGGTCGCGCCGGTTCGCGTGGGAAAAGGCGCTTATGTAGGGGCGGCGTCGTGCATCACGGATGACGTGCCGGAGGATTCGCTGGCAATCGGACGAGCGCGACAAGTTGTGAAAGAAGGCTGGGTGCGGGAGAAGGGGAAGAAATAAGCTTGGCGTTTGGCGATTCAGAAAAAACCAGGCCGACTCGCGAGGGAGTCGGCCTGGTCATTTATATGCCGGGTACGACATCAATGGGTAACTGCTGCGAATAAGTCCGAGTGCATCAGAGATTGAAATTGCTGGTCGTTGGCTTTGAAGTGGACACCTACGTTTTGTCCGTCAGAATCCACGGAAGTGTTATCGACAGCCACCTTTTCCGCGGGAGTAGCGCTCATCTTCTTGTAGAGCATGTATCCCTTAAGAAGAGAAGCGACGGTAGCGGCAGTGGTTGAGTCAGAGGTGATGACCGTCATATCAAAGTTCACGCCACTGTTGAAGCTCATGGCATAGCGTGATCCGACGAGTCGTTTCTTGACGGTATCGTAGTCGGCGATCTTCGAAGCATCCCCCATGGCGGAATGGAGCGCATTCTGGGTGCCTTGCTGGTCGAGGATGCTCCACACTGGAGACGAGTCGACGTCGGCCATCATGTCGGCCATGTTGCCGTTGGTATCGAGACCCAGAACCTGACCATCTCTGGTATTGAGTGCAACCTTAATGGACGTTCCGTCGCCAAACAGGAGCGTGCTGTCGTCCAAAAACGTCATGACGAAGCCGCCGTCCATCGGATAGATATCGGAGTTGTTGTACTTTTTCGGGACATACTTCTGCAACTTCATCTTCTTCAGAACGGCCTTCTCGTTGAAGGGGCCTGCTGCAACACCTACAGTCTTCACGCCTTGCTTCTCGGTTCGGAACGAGGCAAAGGTCAGAGTATCGACGTCTTTGTCGGGATCAAGGCCTATGCCTTTGAGGGCCGCCTCGAACTGCTTGATGTTGTCGGGCATGAGTTGCTGCTTGAGGGCCATCGCGGTAGGAGAGTCCTTGAGGGCGCGATAGTCCACCGAAATCAGCTGCAGCAGGTCAGCCGGCACGCAAGAACGAGCGGAGGAATTGATCGGCATGGCATACGCCAGGCTCGCTAAAATCACGCAAACAATACAAATCTTGAAGATTCTCATAACGCCTCGGATCAGGAATGGTCACGATTGCGCACTCCTAAGTTGGATGCGCAACCAGACCTCGTCGTCACTAGATCGCTTTATTCTATTTTACTTGCAGGCGAGCCGAAGAAAACAAAGGTACAAGGACCGTTGACCTATTGTAGACATCAACCTCAGCCCGCGGACGTGTCGTTTATTCGTCATCGGGATCGGTGGGCGGAGTCGTGTCATGCAGAAAGTGATCCGCCTTAAGCGGGGCGTCGATTTCACGAAAAACTAAAGGTGTTTGGCGAAAATTGAAACAGTCGGAGAGATCGTCCGCATACGCATCTGCGTAGCCTAGAGATGGTAGGTTGAAGACCTCCTCCATGAAATGCAGGATGCTCCCAAAATCGTGGTTGACGTGGGAGATGTATCCAGGCCGAGTGTATGGAGAGATTACGATCAAGGGCACACGGAATCCGTAAACGTAACCTGAGTCCCAGCTTACGCCGTCATTGACCACTTTGAAGGGTGGGACGTGGTCGTACCAGCCCCCCCAATCGTCCCATGTGACGATAATCGCGGTGTTTGCCCAGTAAGGACTGTTCCCAATTGCATTCACGATGGAAGCGACCCATGAAGGACCGCCGGTATTACCGAGGCCGCCCGCATGGTCCGAATTCTGGCCGGCCGGAATGACCCAACTGACGGTGGGCAGATTGTTATTGGTGATGTCGGAAAGTATCGGCGCCGGATTTTCCTTTGTGTAGAGAACGACGTGGTTCACCCAGTCGGGTCCAACACACGCTGTGGCGTTGGGCGGTGGGGCGTTGGGACCGCACATGTGTTAAATCGCGTTCGGTGCGTTCCATATCGATCCGCCCGACGGTGTGTAGTATCGCCAGTCGATGGTCCTAGCGTTTAGTTCATCCGTAAGGGTGGGGTGGTCAGCGCAAGGGTACATCATACGGCCTTCATTTCCTCGGGGATCGATTAGCGCCACATATTCTGCTGCTGGTGCGGTGCAACCGCTTTCATAGAAGCCATTTAAGATGCCGACTGGGTTCTCCGCTACGAAGGAAGTGCTAGTGGCTGTCGGCGCAGAGGTTCCAGAGATAATGAACTGATGAGCAGGGTAGCTTGGTCCCTGATTCGTCTGAAACATGCGGTCGCCAAAAGTATATTGCTCAGCCATCTGAAAGTACGGCTGAACATAGATAGGATCCACATACCGAAATTGCGGATGGTTGGGCGGTTTCGCATTCAAGGGGCCGAACGGAACCTTATCGGCGCCATTCATTTTGCCGCGATCATACATCGCTAAAAAGGCAGCGTGGGCATGGCTGAGATCGTAGTCAATCCCCAAGGGGATAGGAGTCAGAGGAATGGTCCTACCGGCCGAATCGACCCCGCTGCTGGCAATATCTGCGCCAGCTTTCATGAGTACCGGGTCGTGAAACAAGTTATCAGGAGTGCGGTTCTCCTGGAAGATGATCACGATGTGCTGGAATTTCCCTGCGAGAATTTCATTGTGTTCAGGATTACTGCCACAGCCGTTCATGGTCAGCAAAAGGACCCCTGCTGCGACTATCATCGACAGGAAAAAAAAAGAAATGCGAACCACGGACA
>Ga0209168_10000412_pt1 | contig 43027 bp, 61 predicted proteins | sample Coa_R1_FD_187156 | JGI IMG/M metagenome (GOLD analysis project Ga0209168, IMG submission 187156) | Surface soil microbial communities from Centralia Pennsylvania, which are recovering from an underground coalmine fire - Coalmine... | ecosystem: Environmental > Terrestrial > Soil > Unclassified ...
ACGAACTTCATCGCACTTCTTGTCTGGGAAGGAGAGAGACATACCGACCGGCGCGGAAGGATCACGGTCGTCGTACAGAGTGTAGGAGCAATCGCTCCACTCGATGACGTGTCGATTGAACTTGTCGGAGAGATCGCGCCCCGGAGAGGGAGGTTGCGGCGGAGCTTCCTGCGCGAGAGCCGGCCCCGCGAGGAGGAGTAGAAGGATCGCGAGCTTCATAAGTTCGCCTTTCCGTTACACGCAGCGCCCGCAGTACCGCCTGTAGCGCCAGAGTGCGCGCCGCCCGCACCCCCAGCACTATCACCGACAACGGGATGCGTGTAGGAGTTGGCCGCTAGATTGATAATGTCGATTGCGCCACAGTTGCCGCCTTGGCCGCCATCCCCACCGACACCCGTAGTCGATCCGTTGCCACCTGCTGCACCAGCGCCGCCACTTACGTCGAGCGCGTTGGTTGCTGTCGTACCGATGAGGGAACCTACAACGAGATGTAACCAACCACCGGCTCCACCGCCGCTACCTCCACCGCCGCCAGCCGTACCTGCAACGCCAGCGGCACTTGCACCTGCATTCTCTCCTAAGGCGGCGATACAGCTTGCGGCCGTCGAAGCTCCTCGATTGATAGTGCCTGCCGCGATGCGTAGCGGCCCGCCAGCGGTTCCACTAGCACCGCTACCCCCGCCAGCATTAGTACCATCACCCCCACCTGCGCCGCCTACTGCGCCGCCTGTAGATATAGAGATCGTGGCAGGCGTACCATTGAGGTAGTAAGTGAACACAGGATTGAGAGCGAGTAAGCTGAGGTTCACTCCGAAGCCGGCCGTTCCACGCTGCGCTGCGGCCGCGCCACCCGCATTAGGAGTAGCAGAAGCACCGCCGGCACCTGCCGCACCACCACGGCCGCCAAGCATCCATTGTTGTGCGGCTTGCCCCTGTGCGCCTGCTGTACCTACGCCCGTTGTTCCTGTCTTGCCGCTCGTACCTCCCTCTGAGTAGGGAACGTCTGTACGATCGGCGAATATACCTGTTGATGTGCCGCCCGTAGCTCCGGAGGCGGCAGCGTTCGTAGGGTTGTAGATCGCAGTCTCGATCTGCGGGAAGATGCCTCCGGCCGGACATGAAGTGAGATCTAGAGTGTTCTGTACCCGTATCCAGAAACCGTTCTGTGCGTTTAGATGTCCTGTACCGTTGATCGTGAGATTAGCGTAGTTCATCTCACGGTTAACGGTAGCCGTGCCGCTGTTTATAGTGACAGTACCATCGCTACCGATACCGAAGATCGCCCCGCTTGTCGTTGTGAGGGGAGAGCCGGCCGCGCCGAGCTTGTTGCCAGCTCCGTCCTCGATGACGAAGCCGGGAGCGGTAGTACCGCTCGATGACGGCCAGTTGGCGGCCGCTAGAGCGAGAGCGCTAGCGGTCAGGGAGAGGGCGACGGCGACGTGACGGAGCTTCATTGGCAGCGCAGGGGGTTGGCGGCCGTACCGAGCACGTTACCAGCACCGTCCTCAAGGACGATACCGCGGGCTGTCGTACCGCTAGTGGAAGGCCAATTCGCCCCACCGAGAAGTAGGGCGATGGTAGTGAGACTGACTGCTATAATAGCAGTGGCGACGTGGGACATGATGGCTATCTCCGCAGGGTGGAGCGTTTATACACTCGGCCGCGCCGCTGTGAGCGGTAGGAGAACGTACCGTCGAGTTTGCGGGCAGTGACTTGCGTCCACTGGCCGTCGCGATAGAGCGACTGGTAGCCGCCACTCGCGAGGGTAGGGCAGGGGCCGCCAAGATGGCCGCCGTAGTCGTATCGAGCGCCGGGCGCTGCGGCCTGCCAGTACGCGGGCAACACGAAGTCGCTCACACGGATGCCGTTGAATGGGATGGCGTAGAGGTCATCTTCGACGGGATCACATAGTTCATAAGCAGCGAGATCGCCGTCCGGTAGATGCACAGTCTTGTTGATGGCAGGATCGCCGCGCATCTCCCATGCTTCATGTGTGCAGTCCACCATCCAGTCGATCCCGTACTTCTGGCAGTCGCCAGCGAAGACCCGCGAGAAGATGAGGTCGGCCGCGTCGTCGTGCCAGCCGAGTGCACCGGGATCGGTCGAATGATTGTTGATGAAGATCGGCCACACGTCCGTTGTAGGAGTGGGGATTTGGCCGCGCGGTACGAAGTCATACGTCGCTTCGTCCAGGGAGAGCGCGGGCGCGAATACCTCGCGGTCGAACTGCTGAACGAGTGGGACCATCTGAGCCACGCGCTCATCTGGTACGATGTCACAGGCGTTGACAATGAGGATATGCGGCATGTGTTCCTACAACGGACGTGGGGTGGAGTAGAAGTTAGTGGGCGACCCGCGCGTGAACTTCGGCGATGATCGCTTGCGCCTGCTGGACGCTCATCGTGGCCGCACCCGGCAGCCGGCGGGAGAGCGTGATGCCGAAGATGTTGCCGAGCGTCGGTAGGAGCGTCGAGACGGCCGGGACGATGAGATCGAACGGCGGCGGGAGTGCGATACCGAGCGCGCCGAGGATGTTCGTCGCGACACTGAGGATCGTACTGACGCTCGGTAGCCCAGTCGATGTCGTCGGTGCGGCACTGAGGGCCGCGACCGCACTTTGTAGAGTGACGAGCCATTGCGAGAGCTTCGCCATCGTAGCCGCGCCGACAATGGAGGAGAGGTTTGGAGTGTTCTGAATGAGGTCGGTGAGGCCCGTGAGTACTGATTGAGCGAGGCTCAATGCCGACGATACTCCCGTAGCGACCGGGCTGGGAGCCGACGCGCAGGCGGCGAGAGCGACGGTAGAGCATCCGACGAGAAGCAAATCACGGCGACGCATTGTTACCTCCATGTGGAGTGAAGTACACCGCCGGGATGGCGAGTACGGCGTTTAGGACGGTGGTGAGGGCGACAGCTACTTCGGGCGAAGCGTCCTTCCACCACAGAGCGATGATGAGGATGGCAAGAGCCGATCCGACGGTGATACCACCGCCGCCTGCTGCTGCCTTCGCGGGGAGCATCGTCACCGTCCGAAGATGAGGAATATGATAATGATGAGGAGGATGAGGCCGACCCCGCCGTACACAGGCGTCCCGTAGCCGAAGCCCCCACTGTAGTACCCAAACCCCCCACCGAACAGAAGAAGGACGAGAAGGATGATGAGGATCAGAGACATCGTTGATACTCCTAGTGGCCGTGGAACCACGCGACGAAGACGAGTGCGATGTTCGTGACGAGGGACATAGTGGCGACGGTGATCGCGCCAATGGCGGCCCATGATGCACGGCCTCCCTCACGTTGGTAGCGGGCGGCTATGAGCGCTTCGATGTTCGGCTGCATCTCGTGGAACTTCGTCACGGCCGCAAGCATGTCGGGGAGGCGCTCTGTCTGCCCTTTGATTGTCTTGAGATCATCAACGCACCGTTGTTCGAGGATGAGCGTCTGTTGAAGTGTGTTGTTGGTTTGATGAAGCGAAGTGCGTATGAGTTTCAAGTCCTCGTTCGTGACGTTTTGCTTCGTCTCTACGATAGCAAGACGAACTTCTACACCGTGGCTGTGTGGGAGTTCGACGGGAGCCACTTCCCCGGTATCCTGCATTATTCGGACTTGTCGTTGACATTGACGTTCACTTGGATGCCGAGCATGAGCTGCTTCGCGACATCCTCCGCAGTCACCCCCTGCGGGCCGGTATCCTTCTTGTTGTAGCCACCGTAGGAGGCCGCAGTGAACCACTGATCGGACGCGCGTAGTGCGACGTTCTCATCGTTCGATTGCAGGCCGGTCTTGAGAGCGTCGATGGCGAGTGGCTTGAGGTTGAAGAACTCCTCGTCGAGCATGGCGAGGTAGTCGTTGCGGTACTTGATGTACCGATGATCGCGAGTGATCTGCGCAACGGCGCTTTCAGTCATACCTAGTTGTTCTGCGATCTTCTTCTTAGTGAAACCCTGCATCTCGTAGGAGAGGATAACGCGCCACCGCGTAGGTATGTGTTCTTCGGTAGCAGCGGGCCCGCGCCCCTCATTACGATGCGTCTTATCTACCGCGAAGCCGGACCCTGGGCTCGTCACTCTTTGCGCCTCGGCCGCAGGGAACAAATCTGTCAACCTAAGCGGCGGCAAGGTCCGTCTCCTCGTCCTTCTCTACTGGCGCGTCACGTTCTTCCATGAGTGGATCGGCCGCTCGGTCTAGTAGCTCACGGACGCGCTCTGGGTTGGCCCGACCGAGATCGGACGTTAGGAGTAGTTCGGCGAGAGTGAGCATGGGCGGCATAGTGATACAGCTATAGCAGTTGGCGGCTGTTCTGTCAACGTTCGCGGAGGGTGAAAGGGTCCGGCAGGCGGCCGAATGATTGAAAGTGCTTGAAACTAGGTGGAGTTGTGAAAAGGGAAGTACAATATATAAGTACCCCGTAGGGGGTCCAGGCCACCCCGGCCGCCCCGTCCATACATATATGCGAGTAAGTCGCAGTCGCAATGCGAGTGACTCTTAGTCGCACTCTAAACGTTGCGACGCGCGCATGTATTGTTACACTCATTGCGATTGCTCTAATCGCTCGCAATGTTAAGCAACGTCACATCGACGGTAGTGCGGCTGCGAGGCTCGTCTGATGCGATGAAAGTAGGGAGGTAGGGTAGGATGGTTCGCAGCTTCGCTCGTCTGCGAGCCTCACAGGGACGCTAGCGTCGATGTCACGGAGGGCGCGGCGAGATGTAATCATTGGGGAGAAGGCGCTAGAGCACACTCTATATATAGAGCGCGGAGAGCGCGGAAGGCTCTGATAGCGCCATACCGGACGAATGGGAGAAAGTGCGTCTATTAGTAGTGTATCTATATATATATAACTACCATATTTAGTCGCGCAGAACCCCTTACGTCCAGTATAGCGCTCTCTGAGCCTTACAGGCTTTCCGAGCCTTACCGGCGCATCGCGCCATCCCGCTTTACACAGCGCGCGCCATCTGTATAATGGTCCCTGCCGGCCGCCTCGCGCCGGCTCAACTACCGCATAGAGGAGTAAGTCACGATGGAACTCATGCAAGCAAACCGTCAATGGGCGTCGCGTCCCAGCGATGAGCGCTTCACGTCGCTGTACGATCTTGCCGCGTTCGTGCGGTACGAACGGCAAAACTCGCGCCGTCGCGTCATGCCGAACCGTGGCCTCACTGTCGTGCCGTCCGTCACCGACGCGCAGGACATCGCCATTACCGGGCCGAATGGCCATCCCGCGCAGTTCACTCATTGGGCGTTCACGCAGCTTGCCGGCCTCGCAGGCGTTCCCGCCGGGTACATTCGCGAGAGCGAGATGCCGGGCGGCCTCGCCGCTGACTGTCTCAATTGGGGGCTGCACCATCACCGCAAGGTGGAGGATGTTTCCGTCCTTCTCCGCCGTCGTGAGAACACGGACGGCAGCACGTCAACGTTCTTGGGCGCAGTCAACGGGCCGAACTACGGACCCGTATGGAACGCTGACATCGCCGAAGCGCTCGTCAACCATTACGGCGACGGGCGCAGTGGCAAGTTCCGCGTCCCTGGAGAGTTTGGGAAGGCTGTCGCTGTGACTAAAGACAACACGACGCTTTACGCTTCCGACCGCGATATGTGGGTTTTCCTTGCGGACGAGGAGAACCGTATTGACGTGCCGAACCGTCGCGCCGGTTCCACAGGCTCACTCGCACGCGGCTTCTACGTGGGGAACTCGGAAGTCGGCGCACAGACACTCACCCTTGGGATGTTCCTGTTTGATTACGTATGCTGCAACAGGATCATCTGGGGCGCACAGGACTTCCGCGAGATTAAGGTACGTCACACTGCCTCCGCGCCGCACCGTTGGCTAGAAGAAGTCGAACCGATCCTTCGCGCCTATGCGGAAGCGCCGGCCGCCCCCGTGGCCGAAACGATCCGCCTTGCCCAACAGGCGAAGATCAAAGGCGATGTCGAGAAGTTCCTATCGTCTCGCTTCGGAACCGGGATGGCTGCTTCGATCCAAGCCTCGCATATGGTCGATGAAGGCCGCCCCATCGAAACGCTGTTCGATGCCGTCACAGGTGCAACAGCGTTCGCCCGCCAGCTTGTCCACGTCGATGCACGCGTTAAGCTCGAACGGCAAGCTGGCGACCTGCTACGCCTCACGGCGTAGTTCCTACCGGCGCGGCGATATTGTGTCGTCGCGCCGTCTTCTCTCACTCGGAAAGGAAACCGTCATGCCAGCTATCGAGAACGCCATCACCGATGTCTTTAAGGCGTTCACGGATGAGCTTATCGCTCTCCACCAGCGGGCCGCTTGGCCGCAATACAAGTCAAGCGCGCTCACTCTGCGCGTGACTTACAGTCAACAGGAGGGGGGCAAGTTAATGCTTCAATGCGAAAGCGGTTGGGGAACGGAAGTCAAGGCCGCCTCACTCGGCCGGTTGATGGATGAAGTCTATCGCCGCAACGACTTCAATGATCGCGAAGACGCGGCGATGAACATGATCGCCATCGCTCCCCCCGAACCGCGCGACTAACGGCGAGTGACACTGAGAGGCCGTGCCGTGCGCGCGGCCTCGATTGTGTCAACCGTCTGTAAAAGGAGAACAGACAATGTTTACGCGTCGTCATTACGAGTGGCTTGCCCATTGGGCGCGCGACAACCTCACGGACGCACAGAAGGCCGCGCTCGCCTCCGCGCTTCGCAAGACTAATCCCGCGTTCAAGACCGACCGCTTCTTAGAGGCGGCTGACTGCGGCCCGGAACTCCCACGATGAAGACCGCTTGCGTCCCACTCAACCGGCGCGAAGCTGCGGTCTTGACACTCGCTCTAATCGAGTTCAAGCGCCGCCAGCGCTCCCCCGCAGGCGCGCGTCCTAGCGAATTCGCAACACGCTTAGCCGACCTAGAGCAGCTTACAGCGCGCCTACAGGCCACATACGACCAGCTACGGAGCGAAGACAATGCATAGCCATGATCTACATCTAATCGAGACACGGCGCATCCGCGCCCGCTGGCGGAACGCATTCGGCCTGCTACTCGTCACACTGGCAGCCGCCTTCTCCCTTGGCGTCATGACCGGCGCTTCTCTAGCGGAGTACTTACGCTAATGCCCCGCAATGAAGCTCGCACCTATCGCGACTTCCCCTCCGAATATGCCGGTTTCTTCTTGCGGATCGGAGAGGAGGGCGAAGCGCACATCGGCCCCCTAGATCGCTCCGTCGCGCGCACGCTCGCTCGCGACCTGAACCGCTACCGCCTCGCGATCCGCCGCGCCATCGCCGACGATCCTGGGGACGAGTACCTTCAAGACTTAGCTCGCGCGTGCCAACGCTCCACAGTTGGCGTGCGCCTCACTGGCACGGATGACGCGCCGCTATGGTTCGTCCGTATCGGCGTCAACGCGCTAGTCGAGGCGATGGAAGGCGGCCTAGTTCAATACGGGCCGCCTGCCGGAACTACCTCCGAAGACGACTGTTGACAATCCAAACCGCAGCACGTTACAAACACTCCCGCCGCGCCTCGCGGCTAACCTGAAAGGAACTACGATGGCTGACACGAAGACCCGCAAGCGCGTCGCTACAACCAACGTGGACGAGCACAAGATCAGCATCTTCGGCCCACCCGACGAAGACGGGGAGCAGGGTATCGCTCACGTGTTCCATCCGACCGTGAAGGCGTGGCCGGAAGACATGCTTCACAAGATGGCGGTCTACGGTTTCGCTCAAATCGCCAGCAACATCTACAACCGCGTGGACGATCAGTCCCCCGATAACGTGCTGGCGCTGATCCAAAAGCTTCACGATACCGTCTCCGATGGCACATGGACGCCCGGCCGCAACGTCTCGACCGGCGAACCGGACGACATCGTTCTCGCCATCGCGGAAGCAACCGGAATGCCTGTCCATGTCGTCCAAAACGACATCGAGGAGCGCGTTGCCTTGGACGAGCATGGTCAACCCATCAAGGACGCGCGCGGTCGCACGAAGCGCGTGTTCACGAAGGCCGTTCTCAAAGCGATGGAGCGTGATCCGCAGATTGCCCCGATCCTCGCTCGGCTCGCGGCCGAACGTGCGAAGGTGGCGAAGAAGGACGGTGCGACGACTGGCGGCCTTGACCTGTTCAAGCAGCATTCGCGGCACGTCTCCGCCGCCGCCAACTAACCTTCTACCGGCTCTTGCAAACCTTGACGGCTCGCCCTCGCGCGGGCCGTCTCTTTATATGGGGGACCATACACCATGTCTCTATCGCCCGATCCTAAAGCCGTTGCTTCAATGGCTGGCTTTGACGATCTCCCTCCCGCTTTCCGCGACCTGCTCAACTACTCTCCCGTCACGATGCAACCAACTTCGCCCTCTAGCTACCCTTGCCGCACCGTCCTAAGCCTAATCGACCGCCACGGAGCGGCGAAGGTGCAAGTCGCTCTGATTAGCGCGCTAGGCATTGCAGCCGCAGACCCTGATCGTTTCCGAGACACGAAGACGGCAAACCGCTGATCCTTCCGAGAAGGTCATGTTTAACACATATCAATTGTGTTGAATTGACCGGCCGGACATGCAATCATTTGGCCTCGCCTCCGTTTACAGGGGCGAGGCCAATCGCATTCAAGGGGCCGCCCGATGACCGTCCTAGCCAATCAGCAAAAGCCGCGCATAGCGCTCGACACTCTCTTGGCTAGGGCTGCCCCGGCCCCTCGCCGTCCGGCCCCTCAGCGCCTCGCGCACGCGTCCCTAAGCGCCCTCGAAAGCGCCTCGTCCCTCAACCCCAACGGGGTGCGGCCCCCCCTCCTCGATCAACCCCTCGCCCTCGTCCTCTGCGTCACAGTCGCAACCTGTCAATCCTGCGGCTCCGTCCATCGTATGCCGGGAGCTAACGTCCTCGTCCGCTACGACCGAGCTGGCCTCCAGAACTCCACGCACTGCCGACGCGAAACCCTCACTCCACAAATGCTCGGCCTCCCGCGCGACGTGAAGGAGTTCACGATCAGCGTCCCTTACTGCGAAGGATGCTTCTGACATGCGCGACACTAGATGGAACGACGGCTCCCCGCGTCCCCGCCGCACTGGCGCATGGATACGAGGGAGCGAACATGGTGCGGCATGGGAGTACACGGCTAACCCGGAGCGCGCCAGTGGGGAGATGTACGAGTTCCCGCCACATATGACGGGAGCGCGCAATCCGTTCATCGAACGTAAGAGGCGCGCATCGTCGTGAACCGCCGCCGCGAACCTACCGTCCCCGTCTGCATCCGTATCCCGGAGAGCCTCAACATGGAACTCCGCATCCTACTCTGTGACCCGCGCACCGGCGCGCCGCGATACGGTACGTGGGGCCGCACCATAGAACGAGCTTTGCGCGAATGGGTGGAGGCGCAAAAGGTAGCTGCGCAGTAGCGCCGGCTACATCTATCCACCTGTAGGAGTATCGTATGGACTACGCTTCACTAACCGACAAGATGGCGTCATGGGTGGATCGCGTCGTCGCGGTCGCGGAGCGGCTCGCGCCGCACGCGGACGCTACGGTGCGCGGGATGGCGGAGGAGCTTCACAACGTCGCTTCCGAAATCTCCGCTACTCACACGCAAGCAACGAACGTCGGCGCTGTGAGCGTCGAGAACCGCGGCACGCCCCGCACGAGCGAGGCGAACACCGTTGTGAAGACGGACGTGGGCGAAGTGGCGGCCGAACGTGTCGCGGATCACAGTGGGACGCTCGATCAGAGTGGCACCGTTACCGCACCGGGAACGATCAATCCCGGAGTGCCGGCCGGCGCGGACCCGAAGCCCTAAGCGGAGAGTAGGGGAGGTACATCGTCTGTACCTCCCTGCCCTCTCTCCAAGGAGACACGATGAGCGAACTATCCATCGACGCGCAGTTGAAGCTGCAAGAGGTCCGGCTACGCGTCCTCAACCGTGAGACTGTCACGATGGACGAGTATAGACAGTTGATGCACTCCCTGCGTGGGGATCGCGAGAACGCGGCCCGCGCACAAGCTGCCGCCTCGCGCGTGAAGCGCAAAGCGGAGAAGGGAGCCGCGCTCCCCTCTATCTCTCTCGACACACTCTTTCCAGGAACGAAAGCATCACAGTAGCACCTTCCCAACACACTTCTAACTCAGAGCGGGGATCACCATGTCAGACGAAACAAGCACGCCGCTGTTCCCTCGTGTGATCGACAATACGATGTACAGTGATTGGAAGGCGTGTCCTCATCGCTTCTTCCGCCGCCATTGTCAAGGACTGACCAGGGGCGGCCCGAACGTCCATCTTCACTTCGGAGGAGCGTTCGCGGCCGCCCAAGAGACAGTGCGGCTCGAATGGCTCGAACACTACGATCTTGAAGATGCCGTCAAGGCCGGCTGTGAGCGGTTCATCGACTATTGGGGCGACTTCGAGATGCCCGAATACGCGAACCAAACGATGCTCAACAAGTCCCTCGCGGCCGGCCTGATCGCCGTCCAAGAATACTACCGACAGTGGCCGCTAGACGAAGACCCTCTCACCATCTACATACATGAAGGAAAGCCGGCCGTCGAGTTTAGCTTCGCCCTCCCCATTCCTGGTAGTCGCCATCCGACCACGGATGAGCCGCTCGTCTACTGCGGCCGGTTCGACATGATCGGCGCGCTCGGCTCCTCCCTCCACGGACTTGACGACAAGACGACATCTTCCCTCGGCCAGCATTGGCGGAACCAATGGAAGCTCCGCTCCCAATTCACCGGCTACGTGTGGGGCGCGCGTGAGTATGGGCTGCACCTGGACGGCTTCATCATCCGAGGAACTTGTATCCTCAAATCGAGCGTCACGTTCGATGAAGCGTCCGTCCCCTGCCCACCGCACAAGGTCGAGCGTTGGCTTGCCCAACTGTGTGAAGACACGAAACGGATGAGTGAGCAGTTCCGCGCGTGTGAGGTTGCATCTGCTCTCCATCAACATCAAGAGCCGCATCCCTTCGGCCGCAATCTCGACCACGCTTGCAGCGACTTCAATGGCTGTGCCTACCTCGATCTATGTTCGGCCGAACGGCCAGAAGCATGGCTCGATGACTTCATCGTAGAGCGGTGGAACCCACTCACGCGGCAAGGAGCATAACACGATGTCACAGCACAAACGTATGCCGAAGGAACAGGCACTAAACATCCTTCGCGCTCTTGGCGTGAGTGAGCGGGAAGCGGAGGAACACTACAAGAAGCACGATGAGACCATACGGCTCGGCGAGGAACTCTATCGCTACGAGCGCGAGATCATGGGCATCGACGACATGCAGCAAGCGATCCTAGTCGCGGCTCACAATCTCCTCGTGCTTCTCAAGGAGGGCCGCCGGGAACTCGATCCCGCCCACTATGCGATGATACACGCTCTCCTCTCTAGCGGTATAGGGGCGGCCCGATGAAGTCCAACGTCATAATCCAAGGCGACATCGGAACGGGCAAAACCCGCTCCCTCATCACGCTCCTCCCTACCTACATTGACGAGCGCGGGAAGGAACACGAAGGAGTCGGCCTCGAACGTGTCGGCGTCATATCAATGGAACCCGGTGGCGAGGCCACCCTCGGCCGGAACTTATGTGGCGCTCCCAACGCGCACTCTCACGTAATCCATCAGAAGTTCATTCCCGCCGTTGACGTTCCTTGGGAGACACTCGCTCAATACGTAGAACTAGCCAACCGCCTACCTCTCAAAACACTCCTCGAAACGACCGATCCACAGAAGAACCGTTACCGGCAGTTCGTCGAGCTATACTCGACGTGTGCTGACTATGTGTGCGATCACTGTGGAGAGAGCTTCGGTCATATCGACGGATGGACCGACAAGATGGCGATAGGGATCGACGCCTTGACCGGCCTCACGCGCGCCGCGATCCAGAACCTCGTAGGCGGCAAGCCTATCCGCTCACTGCCAGAGATCGGTACCATCATGGAGTTCATAGAGAGCTTCCTTGATAAGTTTTGGTCATCGACCAAGTGCAGTGCGATCCTCCTCGCCCATATCGACCGGGAGCAATCGCCGCTCACCGGCATGTCCACGCTAACCATCCACACTATCGGCCAGAAGCTCGCACCGAAGATCGTGAAGAAGCCCGATGAGGTCATCACGTCCTATGTAGCCGATGGCACCTACCTATGGTCCACCGAGCCGACCGGGACGGAGGTACAGAAGCGTCGTCGGTTGCCGCTCTCTAGCCGCATACCAGCCGACTTCCGGGAGGTCTTCAATGAGCGAGCGTGAGCCGACAGTAGAGGCGATGGCACTCGCCGCTCACATTCGGGCGACGATGGCAAACCCGAGAAAAAGCTCGCGGGAATGCGCTCTTGATATTGATGCGCTCGCCGCTAGCCGTGTAGCCGAGCGGGATGCAGAGATCGCCGAACTCGAAGCGGGCGCGGAATTGGCTTTGACGTATCATGGTCGTCTTGAACGAGCAGATGCAGAGATCACCGCTCTGCGGGCGCAGCTAGAGTGGCGGCCTATTGGGACGGCTCGCGGAACCGACCCGGTTCTGGTTGTAGATGCCTACGGGGATCAGTGGATTGCTTATCAAGCTTTGGGCGATGAAGGTATGGAGTGGCGCTCCAACGGCGAAGGAGTGCCAACTTCTCCGATAGCTTGGCGCGCCCACTACCCACCCCTCCCGGCCACACCGGCACCAGTACGGAAGGAGACACATCATCATGATGACGCGTCGCGAAAAAGACCGCCGACACAAGGACATCGCTAATCAAATAGCGGAGCCTGAATACCTGCAAAAATTGCGTCGGCAAGCTGAACAGATCGAACAGCAAAAACGCATGGATCGGGAAGATGCGATATACGAGATGGAAGCTAACCGGCTACGCGAGAAAATCAGGAAAGCGGGTCATATTCCGGTCTGCTGAATACGGAAGGAGAGAGTAATGGCTGACCACCCCAAATTTAGTCCAGGTGGTGTGTGGGTGCGAAACACCGACAATCGCGCTTTTGTGTGCCTTGGCATCATTTCGTATGTTGATCCTTGCCGTGAAAATCACGCTGCGGCGGTTTTGCACAATTCCGGGAGTAATGAGTATGTGGCCGCACCGCCGGCTCAACTCTGGAAACAGTTCCGACCCACATAAGGAAGGAGAGGGTAATGGCTGAGCGGGAAGAACTGTTACCGTGTCCGTTCTGCGGCAGCGCGGCTGAGTACGACAGCCAAAGGTGGCGTCCAGCGTACCGCGCCGAGTTTAAGTCGCTGACCGGGCACGCGATCACCTGCTCGACCTGCGAGGCTGAGATCGGCCTGTTCGAGTGCTATGAAGATGCAGCCGCAGCATGGAACCGACGTATCTTGCCGCTCACACCGACTACCTCTCAGGTGTCACCCGATGCGGAGGCGGTAGCGCGCTCCGTCATGGCTGCGCACCGCGGCGACGTTACCGGGAAGGGGCCGCACAATCTCGTAGATTGGGAAGGGCTTACTCGGAAATACACGGCCGCCATCACCCAGGCCGTGGAACGGGAGCGTAAGGAAATACTTAGAGCTATCTTTGTTATTCGCGACAAGTACGGAAGGTCTCTTGACTGGTGTAATGCACTTAATGCGATACAAGATGTAATCCGCGCCCGCTCACAGGGAGGAAACAAGTAGTGACTAATCGCAACTGCAATCGTCCTAACGGCTGCACTTGCCGCACTGGTGAAGATAGCCGCTTCTGTCCTTTCTCTACAGACGTGAAGCCGCGCTCTACCATCGATCACAACCTCTACAACGCGTCGGAGGAAGAAGCCGCGCTCGCTACCTTCCGCCGGGACTACGCGGACTTGTGGGGGCCGCTCTGCCGCGCCTGCGACATTCCCCTCGCGGCAGTCCGCAAAGAGCCTCCGCAAGTCGTCGTTTCGATGATCCTTATCCGGCTCCAACAACGCTTCGATCGTGAACTTCTCCATCTTCGTGCCCGCTGTGCGCGGCTCGAAAAGCAACTAGGAATGAAGGAATAAAAGAATGGGACCAGTCGGCGGTGTCCCTAACAACACCGACAGCCTGCGGTGCTTAGCTGGCACGGCTCCTTCGGCACGTGGCAGGCATCTTACCTCGAAAGGATGGAACGCAAAATGACTATCAACGTCCACGACTTCCGTGAATACGTCGTCGCTCCCTCCTGTGCGCTATGCGCGGAGCTGGCGGCCGTTCCTGCACCTAAATTCATCGAAGACCTGATCGTTGCGACGGCCGCGCAGGAGACAGCAATCGGCCGCTGGCTGCATCAAGGCGGCGCTGGCGATGCCGTCTCCATCTACCAGTTCGAGCCGGCCTCGCTCGACAGTCTCATGAAGGACTATATCATCCCGGCGAAGGACAATCGCTTCGCCAAACTCCTCATCGCCTCACGCGTCGGCGTCTCCGTTCCTGCGGTAGACGAAGTGAAATGGAACCTACGCTTCGCTACCGTCATGGCCCGCCTGTACTACTACCGCGTCCCACAAGGTCTCCCTCTCACCACATCCTTCCAAACGCTATGGGAATACTACAAGAAGTACTGGAACACCGACCTCGGTAGCGCGACCGAAGCGAGCTTCGCGAACGCTCTCAAAGCCTATACCGATCTGCCGCACTCCTGAGAGGCACCGGCTCAGGATGCGGCAGACGAGGGAGCGTCGAGCGCGGCCGTGGAGTTAGCCTCCCCCGCTCCTCCACAGCTTGAAGCTCCGCTCCCTCACCCCATTCGACGCGAGAGCGTCGTCCACCCGCACAACCTTGTGCAACCTCTAAACAGAAGGAAACATCAAAGTGAAGTCACAAAACACCGTCTTCGATCCGAACCAGTTCCTCGAAAGCCAGCACAAGGGGAACGTCGATACGTCCTACGTCCTGCCGGACGAGGGCGAGTACATGGCGCAGACCACGGACAAGATCACCGTTCGGAGCGGTCTCATCGAGAAGGGCGACCGCGCGGGACAGCCGTGGGCTTCCATCGAACTGCAATGGGAGATACAGGACGAGAACCTCAAGCAGAAGATGAACATGGACAAAGTGTTCGTCCGACAGGGGATCATGCTTGACCTCGACGCCAACAATCAAATCGATTGGGGGACGAACAAGAACATGCGGCTCAAGCGTCTCATCGACGCGACCGGCCTCAACAGCCAGAAGAACTTTTCCCTCAACATGTTGAAGTTCCAGCCCGGCTATGTGAAGGTCGAACACCGGAAGATCGAAGGCATGGATGACCTCATGGCCGAGGTAACTCGTGTCGTCAACATCAGCAAGGCGGCGCGGTGATGGCCGGCCGACGCAAGTACGAGGAGGAGAAGCTACGTTGGCTTGTCGATCCTCCCGGCGGCCGTAGTTCCGCCTTCGCTCCCCGACACTTCGCCACCTACGACGAAGCGGTGGAACATGTGGAGGAATACAATTACCCTCCACGTACTCGCATCGTTGACACACGCGTCGAGGAATATAGCGTCGCTAATGGGGAGGGCGCAGTAACTCCTAAGGACCGCGCTCTCGTCTCGGCGGCAGACTTCTGTGAACTCGCGGCCGAACTCGTCTCCGGCCCCCGAGAGGCGGCGCACGGTGACAAGCTCATTAACTTCAAGAACATCGCCTCGATCTGGAACGCGCTGCTAGAGATCAAGTGGCGAAAGAATGGAGGGAACGTACACGAACCTCCCCAAGTCCTTGACGCAGGCGACGTAGGCGACTTCATGGAAGCCTTCAAGATCGCCCGCCGTCACAGTGGCTCGTACAACCCGGACGACTACGTGGACGCGGCCGGCTACGCTGGCTGCACCGGGCAGATACGCGCCCAAGAAGCACGTGACGGCAAAGACGACTAACGGCCGACGATGGTGGACGGCGCGCGAGCTTACTCTACTCCGTTCCTATGCTCAGGACGGTATGAGCATGTCTCGCGCGTCGGCCGCCCTCTGTCTCACCGGCTATCAACGTAGTAGGGCCGCAGTAGCACAGGCGGCGGCCCGCTACTCCATCAAGTTCCACGGAGAGTATGGAGTATGGGGAAATACGAACAGAGCGAAGAAGAAGCGTCCACCCCTATCGGCGGAGGAACGACGCAAGCGCAATCGGGAGAAGAACCGAAGGTGGAGGGCGAAGCAACCTCCGCTGTCGCGAGCGGAGAAGGACCGACGGAACAAATACCAACGCGACCTGCGCCGCAGACGGCAGAAGGAAGCGCTGACCTCGTGGATGGGCAAGATGCTCTCTGTGCCGCAGTTCGACGGCTCATAGAGTTCTCACACTCCCTCGTCGCCGATCCGCGCGAGGTACGAGCCGCGCTACCCGAGCTAGAGAGTATCCATCGTGAGCTGTACTATCACTCGACGTATGGTGCTAATCGTGGGCGCACCTTCGTCCCACTCTACCAGCGGCCGGAAGCTGTTCGCTGCGCCGTCGAAGGATGCGAAGCACCCTTCCCGTACTTCAACATCGAAGCGACACGAAGCAGCTACAACTGGCGTTGTCTCACCCACATCCCTCCCGACATCACTTTCCCTATCGGAATGAACTCGGAGGAGTGGATCGCGTCGGGAAGGAAGAAGGCATGAGCCGCATCCTCACAGACGGCGATCCATCCTCCCGCATTTGGATTGTGGGAGAAGCGCCCGGTCGGAATGAAGTAGAACAAGGCCGCCCGTTCGTCGGGGCGAGCGGTATCGAACTCGACAAGATGCTCCGCGAGGCCGGCCTACTTCGCGCCCAATGTTTCCTCACGAACGTCTGTCACGAACGTCCTCCTTCCATCATGAAGAACGGGAAGGTCATCAATGACAACATCGAACAGTGGTTCCTAGGCGTCACTGCTGCACGTGCAACTAACACTCCTCTTATCAGCGGCCGCTTTCCAGCTGAGCCTATTAGAGACGGAGTGTCAATCCTCCGCGACTTACTCTTGCGGCACAAACCTACCTTGGTCATCGCACTCGGTAACACTGCCTTGTGGGCGCTCAGTAGCCATACAGGTATCACTAAGTGGCGAGGATCCGTCTTCGATACCTCGGAAGCGCGGGACGCGGGGCCGGCAGCTACGGGTGGTAAAGTAATCGCTACATTCCATCCGGCCGATGTTCTACGGCAGTGGACCCACCGGCCCATCGTCGTACAAGACCTCCGCCGCGCCGTCCGCGAAAGCACGTCTCCCAACGTCCACAAGACGACATGGAACTTCACAATACCTCGTACGGTAGCGGACGTTCGCGCGTGGCTCGGTGACTATGGTGCGTTCGCGGGAGGCAAGCAACTCATCGCTGACACTGAGGGCTGGGGCCGCGTCGATTGTATCGGATTTGCAGCCTCGGCCGAAGAAGCTATCTGCATTCCCTTCGTCCATGAGACGAACATCGCGGCCGACCTCTCTAACCTCCATTATTGGACGGAGGAAGACGAGTTCGACATCCTCCAATTCCTCCGTCAAGTCCTCACTACGAACGACATCACGTTCCACAACGCTCTCTGGGACACACAGGTGATCCTACGCTCGTGGGGCTTCCTACCGCGCCTTGGTGACGATACACAAGTCATGCAACACGTCGCGTTCCCCGGCCTGATCGGCGGCAAGATCGATCCCGTCACAGGCGAAGTCGCGAAGACCGGCTCCTCCCTCTCCCTCTCCTTCATCGCCTCTATGTATTGCTCTTACTACCGCTACTGGAAGGACGATGGCCGCCACTTCGATCCCTCCATTGGTGACGAGATCGACTACTGGCGGTACAACTGCGAAGATTGCGTCCGTACGTATGAGTGCCGCGATAGCCTTCGTGCGACCTTAGAGCGATACAATCTTCAAGCTCAGTATGAAATGAAGATGCGGGAGTTTGGGCCGGTCCTCGCGATGATGCTGCGCGGTCTTCCATACGACGTGGAGCGTGCGAAGCGGTATCGCGCGGAGGTCGATAAGACGAAGCACGGTGTCCGCGAATGGCTCTCCCACGTCACAGAGACAGACTTCAATCCGTGGAGCGCGCCGCAATGCAAGGCGCTGTTCTACGATGACCTCTGTCTACCGAAGATGCTCAACCGTCACACTAAGGCACCTACGCTCGACGATGCGGCTCTCGAAACAATCGGCCGCAAGAACCCGATCCTCCGGCCGCTCGTCCAGCAAATCCAGAACTTCCGCACGCTCGACACGGTGAAGGACGACATGGACCCCGCGCTCCCCGGCCCTGATGGTATCGTCCGCTTCGCCCTTAACGTCGCGTTTGTGGAAACGATGCGCTTCTCCTGCAACTCTACAGCACATGGAGAGGGCGGCAACATGCAGAACATTAAACGTCCCGATGATGAATAGAAAGGAACAAACATGCCCAGCGTAAGCCCTGAGAATATCTTGAAAGTCCTCAACGACTCCTTCACTCCCGTCCGCACCATCGAGGGAGACTTGATCGGCGTCATTCCGAAGATACCCGATCACGACACTTCTCCCTACGTGACGGGATCGACCGGCATGAACTTCGAGCTACGGATACAGGCGCAAGTCTGTGTCTGTGTCGATCCCGCACGGCAACCAGTCGATACCCTACCGGGCTTCGTCGCCATCGACACGTTCCACACGCCGACGAAGGGTAGGAAGAAGCTTCTCCCCGATGCGCCTCCCCCCGACCTGGGGAAAGACCCCGACCTTGGCCGCGAGGTATAAGCGATGTCCCGCTTCGATCTAGTTGACATCGCTTGTACACTCCTTCGTGAGACTGAGAAAGCCTATCATTTAGACTGCGGTAATGCCGCCCCAGTATGGCTTCCAAAGTCACAGTGCGAAGTGGACGTGGACAAGCTAGGCAACGGTACTGTGACCCTCCCTGAGTGGCTCGCCATCGAGAAGGAACTAATCTAACATGCTCCTATTCTTCGACACGGAGACGAGCGGGATGGTCGATTGGAACCTACCCGTCGATCACCCCACTCAACCTCACATCGTCCAACTCGCCGGTATCCTATGCGACGACGACGACGCTTGCTCCATCATCAAGCAGTTCCAAACCATCATCAAACCGGATGGGTGGGAAATCCAAGAGGAAGCCGCGCGCATCCACGGTATTTCCCGCGACTACGCGTGGAAGTTTGGAGAGAAGATCGACGACGCCTTCAAGGCGTTCAATAAACTCATCGCGCAAGCCGATGGGAGCGGTGACGGCCGCCTAATCGGCCACAACGTCACCTTCGACATTCGGATGATGCTGCGGGAGTACTCCACTCTCCCTGTCCACGATCATATTCCCATCAACAATCTTCTCCCGTTCTGTACGATGAAGTCAATGACCAACGTTTGCCGCATCCCCCATCCTACTAGGCGAAGCGGCTACAAGTGGCCGAAGTTGATGGAAGCGTACTACTACTGCTTCAACGCCGAGTTCCCCAACGTCCACACTGCGTTGGGTGACACTCTGGCCTGCCGTGACATCTTCGTACACGGAAGGCGGCAAGGATGGTGGCGCTGATGACGATGATCGTCGGGGACGACCTCTCTCTCCATCTACCTAACGTCCGCTCCCTGTTCATCCCTGGACGGGGCCGCACCTACGTAGAAGCCGACCTAGCACGCGCTGATGCGTGCGTAGCAGCATGGGATGCAGATGCCAAAGAACTCAAACAACAAGTCCTCGACGGAGTTGACCTCCACTCCGACAACGCACAGCTTCTGTACGGCACTCGTTGGACCGGCCGGAAGTTCGAGACGGTGCGTGAGATCGCGCCCCGTACCATGCACTCCAACGGAATGTCCTATCGCGACAATGCTAAGCGATGGGTCCATGCAACGAATTTCCACGGTGGCGCTGATACGGTGGCGTCCGTCATCGTAGTCGATAAGGAGCATGTGAAGGCGTGCCAACAGTGGTGGACTGAGGCGCGGCATCCTGAGATCGGCCGCTGGCACCGTCGCATACAAGCGGCGCTCAACAGCCGCAAGATGCCAGTTATCCACAACGCGTTCGGGTTCCACCGCATGTATGTGGGCGGCTCACCCTACGGCCGCAGTGACGGCAATCTACTCGGTCAAGCACTTGGATGGATATGTCAATCCACCGTCGCCATAGTCATCAATCGCGGGATTGAGAGGATCGATTGTAACCTCGACTTGATCGGCCGGCCTCGTTGTGGTGACTGCCTCGTGTGTCACGGTAGAGAGTGGGAGCTTCGCCTACAAGTCCATGACAGCATCCTAACAACCATCCCCACTCCATGCGTAGAACCCGTTCGTATGAAGGAGCTTATCTCCGCTCTAACTATCCGTGTCCCTTACGACGATCCCCTTTACATTCCAGTCGAGATCAAGTACTCTCATGACAATTGGGGAAACATGAAGAAGTGGACTGATGACTCGGCGGCATTATGAAGACTTCCTCGCATCCTACGTCGAAATAATCTCTCCGAAGGGAGAAGCCCCCGCCCGCTTCCACTTCTGGACTGCTGTACATACTATCGCTGGAGCACTCCGCCGCCGAGTGTACTTCGATGCGGGTACGTTCAAGTGGTATCCGAACTTCTACATTATCCTCGTGGGGCCGCCCGGCATCGTGAAGAAATCGACAGTCATCAACATCGGCGCGCGGCTCCTTCGCGAAGTCCCCAACGTCATCGTCGGCGCTGACTGTACGACGTGGCAACAATTCGTCCAAGAGGTCGCAGAGGCGAAGGACTTCTTCGCTGAGGGCGATCCACAGAGCCTCGATGAAGAAGCCCTCCTCAACCGCACTCACACCGTCACAAGCGCCCTCTCACTCGAAATCAGCGAACTCGGTACGTTCCTAAACACCGATGATCGCGATATGATTAACATCCTCACCGAGCTGTGGGACTGTAAGCTAGATCAGAAGTTCGTCAAAGCGACGAAGACACAAGGCTCGGACGAGATCATGAACCCCTTCGTCAACATCATTGCCGGGACGACGCCAGCATGGATGAACGATAACTTCCGAGGCCGCATCGGTGGCTGGGGGCTGTCAAGTCGTTGCATCTTCCTTCACGCCTCGCGGCCGGATCGCCGCATCGCCCTCCCTCATCTCGAATGGAAGGGAGAGCATGACGCTATAATGGCGAAGTTCCGCGAAGACCTTATCGACATCGCGAAGCTGCAAGGTGGCTGCATACTAACGCCAGAAGCACAAGAGTTCTTCACCGCATGGTACATCGCGCACGGCGAGCGGCATGAGCGGCTAGAGAGCCACCCGCATCGCGATCCGTGGCTCTCGTACTACATGGCTCGCAAACATGACAACGTGATGAAGCTCGCAATCGTGCTCACGGCGGCCCGCCGCGACACCCTCATCATCACCCTGCAAGACGCTCAGGATGCAGTCGCTCGTTGTGATGAGATCGAAGAAGAACTCTCCCATGTCTTCCAAACGAAGGAAGCTGTAGATCGTGATGCGAAGGTCCGTACAGACGTATGGAACGGCATCTGTCGCGGCCTACGTAAGTCGCCTAGTGGCGAGCTACTCGACTACAAGCTGCATGGCTATTGCTCGCAGTTCATGTCGGGTGGCAAGGCGAAGGAACTCATCACACAACTGATAGAGAGCCGCTACCTCTATAGACGTGGCGAGAATGGCAACGTATTCTACGGCCTCGGCGATGCGGCTGTCGTCGATGAGAGTAAGATGGGAGAGATACCTACTGTAACCCTGTCAGGGACATTGCGGCGTTCCCAATCGCCTGCCCGACCGGAGCAAGTGGCGCCGTTGCCGGTGCCGCGCGACGACCTAGAACGGCAGCGCTGACAACGACACGGCGCTCCAATTCCTTCATCGCGGCTTCCATCTGCTTACTGTCCGGCTGCAACTTCCCGATCTGCCGGATGAGTGGTAACGTCCCTGGAACCTCTTGCAACTTCGTGATGACGTTGAATAGTAGATGTCCCGCGTAGGGGGCGGCGATCATACCCAGGCCGCCGAAGATATGGCGCGGCTCGCCGGTCATCACGCCTTCGGCCACTTTGATCGCCCCGAAGGCTTGCAGCCACGAGTGATGCGTGAGTATGTCGAACAGACGCGAACGCTTAGACGGCTCCACTGCAAGCCTATTAGCGATCTTCGCTATGCCCTGCACTCTCTCCAACAACTCCTGTCCACCGACCTCTCTAATCGCGTCCGTATGATCTTTGATGTACGCGCTGAACTTCTCATAGGGGTTCTTGCCGCGCTCTATCTCGTTCAACATCTTATACGCGAATGCCTTGAGCATGTCTTCCTTGGCGGCCGGCCCCACCATCTGCATGAACGAACGCAGCGCATCCATGTCATGCCCTTCCATCAGCGTCGTCGCTTGATCGAAGAACTTCGCGGGCGTGACGCCGCTGAACGGCACGTTAGGATCGCCCCTAATCTGCGACGGGTTCATTCCATGAAACTGTCGCTGGATAGGCGCGATGTTTCTCGCATTGAAGGTCGCGGCCTCCCGCGAGCGTTTGATGAACCTCTCCACGCTCATCCCGGCTTCGGCCGCAGCCTCCTTCGCAGCACTCTCCAAGTTCCCACGCATCTCTAGGAGTTGATGGCGTGTAGCTGGATCGCGCGTGCGCGACTTCTCTCTATTAATCGCCTGTACCGCGCTGCTGTACTGTGCAGGTGTAATGGCCGGCGGCTCGAACTCACCAGGATGTATGGGTGCGGGCGGTATGCGGCCACTTGCTATATCATTCCGTAACTGTGCTGCTCGCAGTTCGGCCGGCAAGCTCTCCATGCCCTTCGTATACGTCTTTTCCCACTCCTTGTAATCCTTCTCATGCTGCTTGATCGCGGCTTGATGTTGCTTCTCCATCGCACGAGCGGCCGGGCCGCCAAGCTCCTCATCGACACGCGCCGCTACACTTCGCGTTGCCGGTGTCGGCGCTACGCCCGCTACACGAGTACCATCCATCGCGTCCTTCACAGGCGTACCCATCGCCTCCCGGGGAAATCCATCACCAATCTCCCGGCCGGCCGCGTTCCTCAACGTGTACTTTGCGTCCTTCTCTTGCCACAACTTATCGTAATGTTCGAGGAAACGCTGTTTGATCTGTGAGGCAGAGGGGGAGATCGTGCCTACTGCGTCCTTCACGGTGCCGATGAAGTCGCGGTAGGCGTTGTTGTCGGCGATGCGGGAAGCGCCGATCCCCACGGCGCGCGTGATTTGGCCGACTGTGCCGCCGAAGGCCGCCCCCACGATGCCTTCTAGCAGCCTGGACGCCTCCTCAGGCTTGGGGTTGTAGGAGGTCGCCCCTGCGGCCCCACCAGCCAACGCCGCCCGCGCGGTAAGCCCTAGGCGCGCGCTCACGGCCGGCATGATTGAGGCAATCGCCTGCGGCGCTTTGATCGCCCCGAGAAGCTCGCCGCCGGCCATGATCCCCAACGCCGTCCCGACCGTCTTCCCAGCGAACGCAATATACGGATGCTTCTTCGGCGCATCGAATTGATCCTCGAACGAGTTCACCATGTTAGTGAACTTCTGCGCGGTCTGCGGCGATACTTGTTCGAGTGTGGCTTGTATCGGTCCGGTGACAAGCTCTTGCATTCCTTGCCGCACTCCATGCGCGAGCGCGCTAATGCGCTCATCGGGAGGATCGTTGGGAGCGTGTCCCATCGAGATCGCTTCAACGTCTGCGAGATCGTCTTGCGGCCCACCCCGTCCTCGTTCCGATGCATCTTCACCGCTCGCGGTTGGCGGCTTTAGGAACTTATCAATATCATCGGTCTGTCCGACGCGCTTAGCCTCTACGATACTCGTGGGCGACGTGTCTCCTAGACCTGCATGTGCAAGGACGGCCGGGACGTAGTTCTTTGTCTCTGCTGGTAGCGCGTACTTCCCGTCTTCCGGCCGCCCTTCGGCGATCCACTTGTCAACGCGTCCGGGTCCCGCGTTGTACGCGGCCAACGTATCATCCCAATTCCCGTACTTATCGAACAACTGTCCGAGATACATCTTGCCGCCGGCCCGGTTCTGCGCTTCGTCGGTAGGATCAACGCCAAGCTGCTTCGCAGTGTCAGGCGTAAGCTGCGACACACCCATCGCACCCTTTGGGCTAGTGATGATACGTCCCTTATCATCCGTCTGTCGGTTCCCGCTCTCCTGCTGCCACATCGCCCCGGCGATCATGTCGAGGGCGGCGCGGCCACGGTTAGGGACGTTCAGATGCAGCGCGCCGCCATACTGTCCTTCAGGCGGTAACGGTGCGCCTCCGCTCTGCGGCTGGGGCGCGGACTGCGGTATAGGCGCGACAGCTCCGGGCGTCCGCGCTGCAACTTGATCGAGCGCCGCGTCTAGCGCGCTCACTGCTTCACTCCCATCGCCGCTAGTACATCGGTAGGATCAAGGTTCCTCTGTTTCGCCTTGAGGATGATGTCTGCTCCAAGATACGAAGCACCGTCACTCGCCTTGTACTTCTTGTCACCGACGACTAGCGATTTGAAGCTCTTAGGATCGACCTGATTGCCATTAAACATGACGACGCTCTTTTGCTCGTCCGGTTTATCCGCGGGACCGACGACGTAGGATTGCAAGGAGCCGGTGAGCTTCTTCACTCCCTCCCATTTCTCCTTCGCTTGTTGGAGGGACTTCTGGTCCGGCCGATCTGCGATACGAGCGTTCAAGTTCGCGAGCATCCTATCCGCGACTTGATCCGCGCTAATGAGTGCATGTAACGGTGTCTCCGTGATACCGGGCGTCACATCCTTAGCGAGCCGCACTCGCCCTTGTGCGAAGAACCCTCCACCGCTAGTCGCGGCCGATGCGGTCTGCTGTATTGAAGCATTCCACATATCGAGAACTTCGGGATCACCAGTCGGCACCCCCCAGCTTTCTAGGCTGGCCTTGAGGTTCGCACCTTGCAATAAACCGACCTTCTGTGGGTTCTTAGCGAACGCGTCCATGAACCGCTGTGCGCTCTCCGCATGGGTGGCAGCTTCGGCCGCGTACTTCGTCTCTGCTTCATTTGGAACATCTGCACGCATCTTTGCGGCGCTCTCCGCGCGCTGCCGCGCCGTGATGTCCTTCATCACCGCTTCACCGGCCTTGCCGGGATCGCCCGTCGAATAGAGGACGTTCCCATACATAGCTTTGTACGTCGCTGCTTGCTTCGGATCGTTGATCCCAACGGCGTGGAGCATCGTGTCGAGGCTAGTAGGGGACGCCTCACCCTGCGTCAATATCTCATTCATTCGACGCATACGATCTGCGGTCATAGCGGCTACCTGCGACTCACTCCCAGCCTTTTCGGCCACCGCGCCAGCTTCTTGCACCCCACTCGTACCGATAATTTGGTTCTTGATCTGAAGCTGTTTCGCATCCTCCGGGGTCAATATCTGTGAACGCGCGGTAGCTTGCTGTGTACCTGCTGTAGTCGCCGCAATCTGCCCCGCTTCTAGTGGAGCTAGCATCTTAGACTTCTCTGTTGCTTGCTGTGTAGCAGCGGTAGCTGCCTCTGTGCCAGCGAGTGTGGCGGCGGCCTGCGGCCCCGCGTAAGGAGTTTTCGCTTCAAGTTGTGCCTTCTGTGCGGCTGTCAACCCCACTTGTGCCAGCGTATCCTTCAACTTCGCCTGCACAAGTTGGTTCTGTGTGAAGGTCTTGAAGAACTCTGTACCCGGCACGCCGAACTGCTTCGCGACCTCGCCGAACTTATCATTATCGGCGATGGACGGGTCGGACATGATCTTCTGCACGCCTTCGGCAGTCTGCTTCAACTGCACGTTCTGGATGGCGCTACCAGCGGCCGCCCCTAATCCCTGCCCGATCAGTGCGGAGCGTTTATCTTCCGGTAGATATATGACGGGCATTACGCGGCCTCTAGTAGATCAGCGATCACCGCTCCATAATCGACGGTCTTAACGCCACTTCGTAGTGTGCCCACGGCATGTGGCAACTTCTTCTCGACATCTTGTGCAACGAAGCCGACATGCGTCTCCGGCCGCCCCTTATACCGAAAACGATAGATACCCACACCGCTATCGAGTGAGCCGACCTTCTTCACGTCATCCTTCACACGTTCGTCTGAGAGGAACGATAGAAGAGAGGAGCCAGCGCTTGCAAGTGAGGGGCCGAGAGCTTGTCCGAGACCCTGGTTCGATGCGAGATTGCCGAGCAGTGAAGGAATAAGGCCAGTCTGCCCAGGATTGACGATGCTGTTCGTCTGTTGCGTGGGGATGCCAGTGGCATTAATCGCCAATCCCATCCGTTGCAACGTCTGCTGTATCTGACTGTAGAAGTCGTTGACCTGTCCCGCGACTTGCGTCTGCTGTTGCTGTTGAGGCACCGCACCGGCCGCCAACGTACCACCGAGCAAACTCTCCGTAGTAGATGCTTCCGCCCCTGGAATGGCGGAGGTCGCGGGAGCTAGGCCAAGTGCTTGCAGGATCGCACTCTGCCCAAACTCGTTCGCACCGATGTTTAGGCCGCCCGCAGTCAGGGCGTCGGCCGCCGTGGTGGTGGCTGCCGACAGGTTCGCTCCCTGGTTTGCACTGGCCGCGCTGAACCCAAGTTGCCCGGCCTCCGTCGCGATGTTGCTTTCGAGGTCGCTGCCGGCCTGCCTACGTGCCTCCATCGCGTCCGAGGAGAACCCGCCGCCAGCGCTCGCACCGTACTTCCCTGTAATCGCCGGCAAGATGCGGTCGTTGAACGCCTTAGTCAACGGATCGACGACGCTCTGCTGAATGACTTGAGAGGGATCGATCTGCTGCGCTTGCACCGTCGGCGCACTGACTTGGCCCGGCCCGCCGTAGTTCAATCCCTTCGACAGTGCTTGGAACGCCTGCGTGGGATCAAGCTGCGGCATGTTCGGGATGACGTTGGAGGCGAAATGCTCTAAGCCGGCGAGGGACATATTCTGCAAGCCGCTTAGCGGCGCTGAGAACGTCCCTTGATACGGCTGCACCCCAGGAGCGGGAGCGCCGCTCTGCATGAAGCCGGCAAGAGCGTTAAGTATGTTCTCTTGTGTGGGATTGATCGTCGGCGAAGTTGTCGTCTTGACAGACGGAGCCGAACCAAAGAGGAAGCTCATAACGCTATTCCTTCACACGCGAGAGGCAGAGAAGTACGAGATCGCGTAAGGGAGGGCCGTCTTTGACCCTACGAACTACTGCCTTCGTCAATCTACCTTCTTCCTTGAAGCCGATGTTCCTCGCGAGATAGATCGCCGGCTTGTTGTCTGAGGGTATCATAGCACACAGCTTTGTCAAGCCCTTTTGCGTAAACGCGAGGCCGATACAGTGCTTGATGAAGTTCTTAGCGATCAGGCCGCGGAACTGCGGTAGGAAGCCTGTGTGTATCTCGGCCATGACACTCGTCCGCTTGATGAACTGAATGTAACCGATGATGACGCCACGGAAGGTAGCTGCGACCGTCCATGTATCGGGATGAGCAAGATGGCTCTCGAAGTCCATCTCCTCCGGCTGCGGAGCGAGCGCGTCGGTCGCGCTCCAGTACACGGCCGGATGGCGCATCATGGCGGCCATCGCCCCCATCTCATACCGATCCGTCACGGAGAAGTCTTCACCACTCACTGTCAATTACTCCTAGTAGAGTACCACGCCGTAGCTGGAACGTCGGATCGGTGCCGCTGAGGCGGAACATGATCTTCGTGGTCGAGAGATCGACGTATGCGTTCATAGATGCGGATACGCCAACACCGAGGCCGAACGTGCCAATCGTCGTCCAGGTGTTTCCTTCATCGGTCGAATACTCCAGTAGAACATTCGATCCCTCACCGACGAAGGCCCATCGCTCCCTGCGAACATACTCCGCGCCATCCCCATATTCCTTTGTGATGATCTGCCACGGAATTACCGTACCATTATCAGTCGCGGTACTGTAATCATATACCATCAGCTTGCTCTGTGTAGGAGAGCATAAGAGGAAATTGGGGATGTTCTGCTTGTAGATGCGGCTGTTCCACGGCTCTGGGTGATCCGTCCACACTCCTGGTATAGTCGCCCAGGTGAACGCTTGCAGGGTGATACGAGGAGCGATCGACACGAAGCTATCCGCAAAAGTTCGATGGAACCACGCATTGTTGTCGAGAGCGACGCGGAGCATCGTTCGGGGGAACGCGTCATTGCCGGACGGAAAGAATACCCAACACTCATCGAAGTCGCCGACGTATTGTGTGAACACGGTTCGGCGGGCGGCCGGGTTCAGCGCGCCACCTTGCGAGAAGTAGTCGAAGAACACTGCATCGCCGATGCTAGTCAACTCGTAGCTGCCGTCATATAGATACAGACCGGCATTCCCAACGAAGAAGTGAACATCGCCTGTCTCACTCACCGCGGCCTGTGAGATTGCCCCCTCACCGTAGATCATATACTCCCAATACAGCGTCTGATTGGGCAGCCCGAAGTACGACGCTCGCATGATCGTCGTCTCGCGGTACGCGATCAAGTACGGTCCCAGGAGGTTGAGAGAGAGGATGAAGTCTTCCGTGTCGAGGAGATCGTAGATCGCAGCGATGCCCGTACCAGGCGTCCACACCTGCGGATTGAGTTGATCCGACATACGGATACGCTGGGGATACGACGTACCATTCTCGATCAAGTTGCCTAGGATGAGACACTCGTGGAACACGGCCATCGCTTGACAAGTCGTGTTCGTCGGGAGGCCGCCGAGAACCTGTACTACTCCTTGATAGTAATACATTACAGGATCGACGCCGTTCGAGAAGATCGTCCACCCATTACCGGGGAACTCGGTGAACACTACCTGCGTCTCATTGGTAGGATCACCGTGGAGGGTGGCGGCTAGTGCGACTGGCGCACTATTGTTCACGGTCTTCGTCGAAGGTGTAGAAATGGTGACGACAGTACCACTGATATTTGTAATCGTTCCGACGATCTGCGTACCGTCGCTCTGCTGCACTCCTAAGGTCGCGCCGACTGTGAGGCCGGCAACCGAGGCGAGGTTGAATGCAGTCGTGCCTATGGGATACGTACCAGCATGATTGACTGAATACGCCGCACCGAAGGACACAAGTTGCCATTGGACGACGTTTTGATCGTACTGATATATCGTCGCGGTGGTGATGAGTAGATCGACGCTCGAACCATCAGGATTGAATATCTGATACGAGGCGGCCGCCTGTCCGATGAAGGTCGATCCGAACGGCGTGTAGCCGGTATCGACACTGAGATCGCCTGCGACGATATTGAGGTTCTCGATGTAGACGGCTTCGTTCGGTGCGAGATCGGGCGGCGCTTTGTCAGTACGGAAGCCGCCAGACAGCAACGGCATCGGCTCGCGAACCACTTGTTCTTGTGGTGCGAGCTGCGTCAATACCCTCGCGTCGGTCTCTACATTCCGGCCTTGCATCACACATTCGTACCAGTGGCATCTACCCAATGACTAGTCGAGCCGTTCCACCATATCGGCTTATTGATCGTTGTGTCGAAATAGGTCTGCCCCGTTACAAGCTGCTGAGTTGGTCTCGAAGCTGTCGTCCCAAAGTCGGGGTTGTTGATCGCCCCCGCGATCCTCTGAAACGCCGTGAGAATGTTCGTGATGAGAGTGCGGAACTGCGGATAGCCGCTCGGCGTCTGTAGCGTTGGGAAGCTCGTTGGGACTTTTGGCATCGGGCAGCCTGTGATACAAGATGAGAGCGGTCGCATTGCCGACGCGCGTGACTTCATCGCGAGCCGCCTGCGCGGACGCGGCCGCCTCCGAACACTGGCGCGCGAGGTTGTTGAGGTAGGCGGGAAGCTGCTGGAAGGCGCACGAACGGACGTGTTGCGTCTCGCCGACATCATTCGTCCATGTAGTCTCCCACCACGCTGGACAGGCGCGCTTCGCACGTGGATCATTCGATCCCGGACAACGCACGCAATCGAACGCACCTTTGAACGGCATTTAGTTCTTCCTCGCGACGAGAGTGTTGACGTAGGAGGGCCGCCACGTTCCATCGTTCGAGAAGGAGGACGCGGAGCTAGAACTTGAACTCGATGAGGCAGAGCCGCCAGTGAACGAAGCGCTACCAGTCGGAGTGAACGAAGCGCCGCTACCCGTCCCCCCATCGGTCGTCCCACTGATCGTACCAGTCGTCGTATAACCGGCATTGCTACCGCTACCGAACGCCGTAGCGGACGCGCTGATAGAAAAGCCGTGTGTGTGCGACGGTAGGTTAGCAGTCACCAATGTCACCGGATTGATGGTGACATTCATATTGACGCTGTTAATCGTCGTCGTGGTGGTGGTCGAGGTCGTCGTTGTGACGTTCGTGCCACTGATAGTCCACGAGCCGCCTGAGACACCACCGCTACCGTCATTCACGACGCGTATCATACGGTCGTTGAAGCCCGTAACCTGCGTCCAGCCGGCCGGCGGCACCGCCTGTACGAACATCATCTGCGTGCCAGATGGGAACGGGCTATAGTCGAGCGCTCCTGCCGCCGTTAGCTGTAGGACGTTCCCCGAGCTGTCCTTATAGAACAACTCTCCGTTGCCGGCCACCGACTTGATGTACAGCGCGCCATCGGTCGGATCGAGGGTAGGATCGACCGTTATGCGTAATGTGACTTGATTATGCTTGCCGTCATTCGCATCGCCGGCCCATGAGTGATCGACGGCTAGGCGCTGTCTAATATCCACCTTGAGGTTGCGGATACGCATCGCGCCTTCATCCGTCGCCTCGTTGTCCGAGGGGATGCCTTCATAGGCCGCGTTCCACGTATCGATGAAGGAGGTCACAGGTACTTCCTAAGCACATCATGGACAATGTTCTTCGGAGATTTGATGGATGGCGGCTTCGGTGCGCCCACCTTGCGGCCGAGGGATGGCTTCTTTGGCTTCGGAACCTTCACCTTACTACTTAACATTGAACTGCGTCCCGTTCCAGACGAACACCGCACTACCGTAGGGGGAGGCGATGACGAAGTTGTTAGCGCCGTCTATCTTCACCGAAACGCCTTGAACTGTGATGTTGTAAGTTTGGCTCGTACCGCTTCCATCTTTGATCCAGAACTCCTGCCCAAGCCCCGGATTGGCAGGTAGCGTTACCGTCACGGCTGCGGGCGTCGTGAGGTTGATGATGACATCGACAGCGGGGGCAGATGACGGAGCGACGGCTATGGACGTGCCACTCGTAACGACTTGTACGCTCGCGAGGGATTGAGATAGCGCTGTACTAATCCAGCGGCCGGGCGTACTCGTCGATACGAATGGGCAGAAGATGTTGATGTTATCGGGAGTAGCGAGCGATGCAGCTACCCACATCAACCACTTCTGGCCGCCGTCAAGCTCTGTGTTCGTACCGGCGAGGAACGCAACAGTGCCATCGACCGGCCCGACGATCCCACCAATCTGCGTCGTCGCGTTGTATTCGAGGTACCCCACATTGGGGATCGTCGTCGCCACTGAGACGACAAGCTGGCCGACCGTAAGGTTGTACCACGGGTCTTGCGGTATGAATGTAGAAACGGGTGGCGGCGTAGTCATCCTGGCGTCCCTTTCGAGAATGGTTGCTGCCAGTACGCGCCACTCGCGGCATCTCCACCGCTACTCAACTCCGTCGCGACTTCAATATCTGGACGATCATCGTCCTTGTCGATTGCCTCGTCAAGTTGTTCCTTCGCAAGTCCCTCGAAATACGTCGCACGATCCGCGCGACCGAGTATCTTGTGGAAGTACGCAAGAGCCCACGATATGAGGAGATCATCCTTATTCTCGAAGTCGCTCGATTGCGACATTCCCGATGTGGTGAAGGGAGTAGCGAAGGACATCCACCGTAGCTGTGCGGTGAAGGCTTGGAAGGGCGAAGGAGCCATGACGATGTAGCGGCCCCATCTGCAATACTCGGCCGGCCAGCCGGGCGGTAGCCATTCAGGAGCAGGGTACTTCTTGTCGAACCAACGCCACGGCCGCTCCGTCACCTTCTGCGATTGGCCGAGGGAGGAGACCCCGGCCGACGTGTCTAGGAGAACGAATGAGTGGATCGAACGGAGGCGTGGCGGTGGTACGAGGAACTTGTCGAGCGCCGGATTGCCAGTGAAATTCATCGACGCAAACGAAACTTGCGCCATCTCGCTAAAAGCGTAGGCGCGGTCGATGCGGCTTTGTGCCATATTCAGCCCGTTGACTAGACGGGCATCAGACAGCGAACTCTCCGTGCGGTTCCCTAAGCCGGCGAGTATCTCCGTCTTGAAGTCGGACAGCGCGAGTGTGCCCACAGGATCATCCGAGTTGCCCGAACGCGACGAAACCGAAGGTGCCGACGTTGGTCGTGTTCGCCGCTTCGGCGAGGGCGGCCGGAGAAGCACCGTTCGATCCATACGCTTTGAATGACAGCGTAGCATCATCCCAGCGGATCGCGTAGCCGTTCGATGACACACCATCGGGAACGACGCGCAGTGTCACCGTTTTGTTGATGACCTTGCCCGTCAAAGCAGTGACCTCGGGATGCGTGTTGTCATACGACGACATCGTGACGAGGCCGGTGATGAGACCGAAGCCGGGGACGGTGCCTAGTCGCACCGTCTTCCGTTGGTCGAACGCAATGGTCGGCGCCGCCATATCAGTTCTCGCAATCGAGGTTGATGACCTTGCCGGCCACGTTCACCATCGAACCGATGACGTTCATGTTTGATGTCGTCGATTTGGTGGCGTTGGGAGCAGTCGCGCCGCTCGTAGTGAGGTAGTCGCCGAAGGCCGGCGAGCCTGCTGCGGTTTGCGACATAACGGCGATGCCGGTGATCTGTATCCAGCCGTAGAGGACGGTCCCGGTTCCCACGGCGTTGATAGCGACACCCGCCCCGTATGCCGTGTTAGCGCCATCGACCGTCTGCAAGTTTTGGTCGGACGACACGTAGCACAGAACGTCGCCGACGTTGATAGCCGTGGTGCCGCTGAACTTGACATACTTATATCGCTTGTTGTCAAGCTCGTAGATCGAGCCAAGCGACACTTGTGCCGTAGTGTCGAGATCGGCGAGATTGGCATGAAATGCTTGAGCGACCATCGGTGAAGCTCCTTACTGAGTGTTGATCGTATCGAGCACGCCGAGGACGCGCCGGCGATTGGTGAGGAACGTCATGGCGCTAACGATCTGCGCGGCCTTGTCGTTCACCTGGTTCGGGATCGGCTTCCACTCCGTCATGTCGAAGAAGTAGCCCGGATCGTAGATGAGCTTGAGGAAGCGCGTGTTGAGGAAGTACATCCTCTGAGTGATCGACGGCGACCACACCATCGGGATTTTCTTGAACGTCTGGCTGTCGAAGCCAGCGTCCGCGAGCTTGTTGTTGCTCAAGCGGAGCATCGGAAGGACCGCATCCTCGTACAGTTCATACGAGGTCATGTCGCTGAGGATGATGTCGGGCGCATCCATGCGACGGTTGTTCATGCAGAGGTTCAACAAGTGGCGCATGTTGTAGATGCCCCACACGGCGAACGACAAGTTGTTCATGCCGATCGCTTGGTTCTGCCACCACGTATAGACAGACGGATCGATGCCGCCCGCATTATATGCGCTGTTGGCGACGTTCGCGCTGTCCGGCACGAGGTACTGCAAGCCGTGGATCGAGGGCGGGTTGTTCGTGTCGCCGTTGCTGCCGACCAACCGTGTCTCCAGTTCGGAGACGAGGCTTTCTTCCGTGTTGTCGAGCTTCGACGTGACCCAATCGATGATCTTCTCACCGTTCGAGTTCTGCTGCTCGTCGATACCGAACCGGAGGATGTTGGCCGTCAAATACCGCCAGTTGTACTGCGCGACGGTGAGGAACTTGAAGTCCGTCATCGGAACCGTACCGCCGCGGCCGATCCAGCCAACGGTAGTGTTCGTGCCGTACATCAAGTTGGTCTCGATGAAGCGGCCGCCACGCTGCGGTTCGAGCTTGCCTTTGTCCTTCATCCAGTACCAGAAGGGCGTGGCTGCGAAGATGTTGTCGAAGACGCCCGGCAGACGTTTCTGCCAAGTCGTCGTGTACAGGTCGTCGAGTGCCTGAGTGAATTGGTTCACAGCCACGTTACGTTACTCCTTAGCTGTTCATCAACGCCGCGAGGACAGGATGTCGCTCGGTGACTTCATCGAGGGCCGCCATCGTAGCTTCGCGGCCAGAGAGCTTCTCGGCCTTGCCATCGCCGTCCGCTCCGGTCGATCCGCCGAACGGTGTCAGGCCGCCCCATTTCGGTTTCGGGGGAGCGGGTGGATTGTACTTCTTGTCGAGGGCCGCAACCTTCTCCGGGTTCAATCCCTTCGCGAGCGCATAGAGTTGGGGGATGGAGAGGGTCTGATGCTCCTTCGCGAGCGCGGCCATGTCTCCCTTCCAGTCATCGAAGTCCTTCGCCTTCGACTTGAGGGCCATGATGTCTTCGTTGACGCTCTTTGCCGAGACGTTCGTCTGTAGGGAGTTGACTGCGGCGACAATCGGTTCCATCGCTTTGTTGATCTCGTCGCGGAGCGATCCGTGAAGATTACGGGTCACGTGTTCCGCGAGTTCGCGAGGCGTCATCGCATCGAAGTCAACCGGCTCTGGTTCCGGTTCGGGCGGCGTCGCCGCCTTAACGGTGTCGATGAGCGCATCCATCTTCCCGGCAAGCACACCGTTGCCGTTGTTCATGCTCTCCAACGACTGCATGAACGCACCCCAATCCGGCCCCGGTGCGGCCGATCCACCTTCGCTGCCAGTCGTGGAGCCACCGCCGCCACCACCGCCGTTCGTACCTCCGCCGGCCTCGCCACCCCCCTCCCCGTCGATACTCAACGCGAACCGCGAGGTCGTCCGCAGTAGGTGGGATAGCATCGGGTCTGTGTACTTCGACGGGTTCATCGTGCAATTCCTTTCTTCGATCCAGTGATTGTTTCATGGCGCACCCCGGCCTGTGCGGTGAGAATGGCAGTAGCGATCTGCGCTTGACTGTCGCCAATCAAGCCCGGAGTGAACATACCAACTGGATCGAACGTGATGTCCATCGTAGGTTTGCCGGGGCCGTCCTTGTGAAGCTCGATAACCATCTTGCCAACGTTTGGCATAGGGCGAAGTCTCCTCTCTGAGCGGGCAGCCGTCAAGCGGCTGTCAAGGGGAAAATGCGCGGCGTGTGCGCCAAATGTGCAATCATTAGACCCATCGCGTCTCTCCCGTCTTCCATACCATGCTATCGCGCAGGTAGTGTGACGTAACTCCCTGCTTGTTGCACAGTTGCCGAAGTTCCTCCCGCGACGACACAGGCCGAACGGGGTCCCAAGGGTCAAACGCATGTTCCATCACGAGTTCGTCTGGGAAGGACACGACTGCGGGAGTACGTGGGGCCGCAGCCATGTCTGCCTCACACCGTTCGCACGGCTCGCCGATCAGATGGTTGCAGCCGGTGTTCGTCTTGATCCTATAGCTCATTGTGATACTCCATTACCACTGCCACCGTTGGCGGCCATCATCTGCTGTATGCGTTGCATCCCTTCGGGAGAAGGAGGCGGGAGGGACGACAGTTGTTGAGCGGCCCCCTTCACGTCCATCGGATTACCTTGCGACGTGTTCATCATCGGGTTGAGCATCAAGCTATCTGCGTACACGCCGTAGAGTTCGTTGAGGAGGAAGCGTGTCAACTCCATCGGGTTGATGAGGGGGTTAGGGCGTAGCATTCCAAATAGTTGTATTGCCTTGCTCTCACGCATCTGCTTCGTGAGGGGAAGCGACGTGTCGGGATCGACGTGGAGATCATAGATGGCGTTGTGGAGTTCGTGAGGCGCGAACTTGATCCAGATGGGTACACCGGCCGGCCCAAGGATGTCGAGCACGATGTCACTCGTCCAGTGCTCGATAATCACTTGGTTCATGTCGGTGACGAGATCGACAAGGAGATCGGCACAAGCGTCACGATGTTCATCGATGCGGATTTGTGTCGCTTGGTTGACGATCTGTGCTTCCGTCGCCGAACGATCCGCACTCCCTGGTGCGTACTCACCGAACTGATTGACGCCGAGACCCATCAACTCCTGCGCCTCGCGATCCATCAACTCATCTTCTTCGATGAGGCCGGCCGGGATGCCCGACGAGACGAGTTCCTTCACACCGTTGATACTCTTGACGTGGACAACGCCCTTCGTATTGCCGTCGATGAGTTTACTCTCCTCATCTGGAGTGATGGTTCCAATCTCGGAGAGGAGCTTCACGATAGACACACGCCGATGACGCATAATCATCGTGCGAGTTTCGTTCTTCTCTCCTTGGATCGGCGTGATGATTTGGGAGAGCGGTACACCCCAGAACGCCTCGTCATCTTGATTGAAGATGAGAGGATAGTAATTGAGGCGGCCGTTGTGTTGCAGGTCGTCCTCGCCCTCGAACAACACCTTCGACCGGGGATTGCCCTTCCTCGCGTTGCTGAACGGAGCATAGACGAACACGATCCCTGTCTTCTTATCCCTTATCTCTCGAAGCAGCACTCCGTTCTTCGCACGCTGGTTGGAGGAGGCTCCGGCCGTTATCATCTTGTTGTCGCCGATGCCTTCTTCAAGCTCCTCGGTGTTCTTGAGCCGCTTGTCGTGCTTGATGTCATCGAGAGTGCGGATACTCTCATAACACACCCAACGCGCCGAGTGAATGTCGGATGCGCCCTTTGGTAAGATGGTGTTGCCGGGGTGGGCCGGAAGTACCCAGGGCATGTTTGGGTGTACGAGATCGTTGTACTCGACGCGCTTGCGGCGATGATACGAGCCGTGTTCGGGAGCGCTCGTAGCGAGATCGTCGGGAGTGGGAGTGAACTCCGCGCCGTAGCCGAGACGTAGGCCGCCCGTACCAAACATGAACGCATGTTGTACGCAGCGCTTCATACTCTCCTTAACGTGCATCACGTCTAGGAGTTTGTTGTCGGCCCGCTCCATCAACTTGCACCAAATCATGTTCTCGACACCCGGCACTGAGGGCGTGATCGAGACAGACGGATTGCGGTAGTAGACGCGAGGGATGAAGGTGCGCGCGATCTTGAAGTAGACATTCGAGGGGAGGGTGCCGGCCGACCACTCCCCTCTATACCACCGCCGCCACATCGGCCATTGGTCTTCCTTCGCATACTTCTTGCGTTCTTCCTTGCCTTGTTTGACAGCGCTATCCCACCAGCCGATGTCAACTAGGCCGCGGCCGCCCGTGTACCCATCAGCCATGCTACAGCCATCCCCATTGCTTCAACTTCGCGATGTCATCGTTGACACGCGCGCCTATGTCCGTCCGATACTGCTTCCCCAAAACTGCGATCTTGTCGAGCAAGCGGTACACGCGACGCCGCGCCTCATACGTGTAATCCGGCTTGCCGCGTCGATTAATTGATCCCACCGCTGTTGCTTTGAGTAGGACACCATCGCCGCTAGCAGTGAAGTAATCGCCTCTTTCTTGAAACAGGTCGGTGAGGAACAGATGCCAGATATTGTCATCGTCGATGCCTGTGATCGGTTCCGGTTCATCGTCGCTGTCGGGCTTACGGACAGGCCACGGCGGGACCGAGAGGCGCACCGCGATCATTGTGTCTTCCGTCAACTTCATTTCCTTCTTCGTACCGTTTGCGACATCGAGGAGGAACTGGCCGGCTGGTTCTTCAAGCCCTTCGATGAGCGCTTCGACCGCATCGTAACCCATGCGCGAAGTCGCTTCAAGCGCATATGCACCATCTTCGGTGACGATACAGTTCACGTCGAGCGGCCCCCTATACCCGATCATCCGAAGGAATGGGGCGATACGCTCCACAGTAGCAGAAGTAAGCCGATTTCCGTCAGCGCGAATGACAATGTTGCCCATGCAGCCAGTGTTGACGCCGAGATTACCCGCGAGGAACCGTTTCTCCTCGAATGTGTGGTTGAACGGCCGAATGAACTCGTTCCCATTGAACCACCCCTCCGTCGAGACTTCCACTCCACTGACAATCTGCTGGACTATGCCATCGCACTTCTCCTGTAGTTTCGCTAGGCAGCGATCCCACAGCTTCTCGTCCTTGCAAACCATCGTCTTGGCCGTCGATAAGTTGCCGTTCGGTTTCACTACCCATCCTTCACCCCATCCTTCCTTCTGTGTGATCGCTTTGGCTTCTGCCGTAGAGTGGAACTCGAACGTGGGCGGGACGGAGACGCCTGCCCGTTCAAAGAGTTCCATACCCTTGACGCGGTTGAGTTCGATAATGTCGAGGAGCGAGGAGAAGCCAATAGCCGGCTTGTTGAAGGAGCGTACGAGGTCTTCATACTTGCCGAGGCCGACGCTATCAGCGATGATGAGATCGGCGCGACGGGCCGCCGTCTGCCATGACGGGACACGTGAGATGATCCCCCGGCCGGCCTTCTTGAACCGCTCATCCGGTATCCACACATCTACCGAATGACCTTCGAGGGCGAGCCGTTGGGCCACCCCAAGGCCATCTCCTTCCTTACTGACAAATAAGACACGCATTAGTGGTACATCCGAGGGACGCCGAACAGGTATTCGTCGTCGCGTTCGGGGCTGCGGAAGCCCATGCTTTCAGCATGGCCGGGGAAGAGTGTATCGAAGCCCCACGGATTAGGATCGGCGATCTTCTCCTCTGTCTCTTTGATCGTCGCGGCGATGCCGGCGCGCTCTATGACGATGAGTGCATGGAGGGCGGCCATGACACGATCATCCATACACCCGCTATCAGCCTCGATCTTCCCATCCTTCTCCACGAACGTATCGAGTTCCCCCTTCAGTTCAGGGGAGTGGATGGTGAATAGGTCGGAGAGAAGCTCTCTCGCCGTGCCGAGTATCAGGCCGCGATTGGCGACGGTCACATTCGTCCCGAAGTGCGAGAGGCGGGAGAGTATCTCTTGGTTCGATTGCTCTCCATGCGAGCCGCGATGGATGAGGTAGAGCGGATACACGTCGATGAGGCGGGCCAATGTCGTCCCCCCATGATTATTCCGTTCGACGTTCACGTACGCGTTATTGAACCGCTTCGCGAGACTGGCAAGAACGGACCCGAAGGTATGCGGCTCGGTGTAGTCGGACGCGAATTCAGCGACTTGTTCTCGTGTGGTGAGGGAGAACACTTGTGCGACGGCGTTATCATCGCCCACACCGCCAGAGGGATCAGCACCAATAACATAAGCGTGGTCAGGGGAAGGATGTCCATCAAGGACATGAAGATCAGCGCTTTCCCGCTTCCAGAGTTGTGTAGGCTCATAACGCACCTTCCGAAAGAAGCCGAAGCCGGTGGATTGGAAGCACTCGTCGAAGTCGATAGGGTAGGATTGTTTGAACTTACGAAGGTTGCCGTCGAAGTCTATTTCGAGACGCTCGCGCCGCCACTGGAGTTGTTCGAGGGAGCAGCCGCGATGGAGGAGAATGAGTTCTTCGTACTCATCGGAGAGCGAGCCGTGGAATTGCTTACGTTCGGCTTCACTCGTGAAGGGGAGAGCATATTCAGCGACATCAATCCAAGGGATGAAGTGGAGCTTGAAGCCGCGCCCCCTACGAGCGCGCGAACACATACGATGGAACCAGTTGCCGACGCCGTGTCCCGTACTCTCGACGGTAATCTCGCCGTGTTCGGCGGCCGGGAAGGTGCCATCCACGATACTCTCCGGATCGGGGTAGCGCGAGGCTTCCGACAAGTGGAGATCGGTGATTGTGTCACCATGACCGAACGTGCTCGACCCGGCCGTGCCTATGAATATCTTGCTGTTCGTTTTCTCGAAGAATATCTCCTGCGCGCTCGCGCGGCCGATCTGCGGCTTGAGGCCGCCTTTGAGGTTCTTGACGATGAACTTCGCGCGCTGGAGAAGACGGCGTGTCGCATCGCCCTCGTGTGACACGATAACACAGGTACGGTTTTCTTCGGCGAGACACTTAGCGAGATACCTTGCGATGACGTAAGAGGAGACGCCAGTCTGTCGGGCTTTCGGGATGATGTTGCGACGGTGCCAACTTGCATCTAGCCGCGCCTGCACTTCATTCAAGCGAAAGGGGCAGCGCACGCCGTTCTTATCGACGATCTGAAACATCGTCTCGATGATGGGCCGGTAGGGAGATGGCGTCATTGTGGATCGGGAGTGAGGAGCTTTCTCATACGCGCGTCGTCGGGCGGCGTGGCGGCCTTCTCCTCTTGATACTTCCGATACCGCTGCAACGCGCCACCGTTGATGAACTGCATCGCGTAGGCTGTGCAGAGCGGTTGAGAGGGATCGTAGGCATCGCACGCAGGCGCGTTGGCACCGCAGACGCCACCTGGTTGCCGAAAGGAATGGCCCATCGTATCGGCCGGCCGAATGGCGTATTCCATGCAGATGTGGAGCTTCCACACGAGGTTCGCATCTGACGCCGATAACTCCTCCGCTTGCGCTGCAAGTGGGAGAAGGAGGACGAGGGCGGTAAAGGCTTTCATCCTATCGCTCCTAGTTGAGTGTCCATGCGATCACGCCAGAGCCGGCTGAGAATGGTGCGAATACCTTGACGCGCGCCGAGCCTGCAAACGTGCCTGTGCCGTTGCTCGATTGGACCTGTACGAGAAACGTGCTGCCACTGACAACCGCACGAGCCTGTGCAGCCCCCGACCCACTTGCAAGCACTGTCGTCGTTGCACCAGCCGTCAACACGCCATTTGCAACATCGAATGGGATAAGATATTTAGCGACACCGTTGCCGACTGAACCAGTATCTCCGCCAATCGTAATCTCGATAAGACCTTGTGTGTACGCATTGGCCGTGACACTTGGTACGATGGTGACTAGTGTCGTCCATGCCGTAAAGGACGTTGGGCCGTTAAAGCGGAAGATGCGTACATCTTCGAGTGAGTCGTTCGTGTTGTCAACACGTTGGGCGACGCTGCTAGAGAACCCTTTACCATTGTCTTTGACTTGAAGGTATGTGTCGGGCAGTTCGGGCGGCAGGATAATCATTGCCTGACTACCCGCGTTACAGTTGATCGAACCGTTCTGCGCGACCGGGTTCTTGTTTAGCGTAACGGACGTGTTACTATTGATTGTTTGAATGTACGTGCCGGGATCAAAGCACGGCCCAAAGACTTGCACCTTGTTGCTATAGACCGTGTTGTAGTTGTTGAAGTTCGCCGTCGCCGATGTGACCGTGGGGCTAGAGGTACTCGTAACGGCGTCCTGGACTGTAGGATCGACAACAACCATCCATGACGGAGAGGTAGTAGAGCTGGCCGTCTGAGAGAGGTTCGCACCACCGCCTACACAGCTAAGGATGTAAGTGTAGCGATGTAGAGTTGAGTAGGTGCCGGGTTGCGGCCCGAGGCCATACCCTTCGATCAACGCGCCAACATCGGCACTGCCACAGGCGAGGGAAGCAGATGAGAGGGACGTACTTCCTGCGGTAGTCGAGCCGTCGGCAATGTGGCGTCCATACTTTGTCGTATTTCCGCCGATATCGACCTCGGCATGATCGCCAGTATACGAGGAGATACCGTATACTTCGGCCTTGCCGAGACCAGAGCCGGTCGGGATGCCTACCGTGAGGTTAGTGGTGGGATTGAGGTACTTATCAGGTTGTGCTCGGAAGATCGCTCCACCTGTGAAGGGAAGCAGGACAGGGCTTTCGCCCGCACTCATCACCTGCGGAGAGCCGTAAGCTCCCTTCATACGACAACCGACGCAGCCCACATTGAAGCCGACGCCGTTCGTATCGCCGAAGTATAGGAAGTCGCCGGCCGACACGTCGAGGTAGCCGCCTATACCTGGGGTGTTGTTGTTGAACGCGTTGCCGACCGTTGGATCGGCGAGAAGGTTCGGCAGGTTGAGTAGCGGGTTGTTCATATAGAACTTGGTATTCGTGAGCGTGTTGACACGCCCATATCCGTTGACGCCAGTGGCGTCTAGTGTGATGTTGGCGTTCGTATCGACTTGGAAGGGGGTGATAGTGCCAGTGCCATCCGAATGCGTGGATTGTAGCGCCCACTGCGCGTAGGTAGTGGGGCTTGCGCCCCACGTAATGTCAATGCCAGTGTTGCTCGCGAAGTGCTGGCCGACCGACGATGGATGGTTCGATGGGAACGTCAACGAAGTCCAGAACGGGCCGCCGAGGGATGCAATGGCTGCGGCTGCGGTCGTAGCTCCCGTACCCCCGCTACCGAGCGGCAATGCTACACCGAGTGAGAGACCGCCTCCTGCGACGTAGGTGGTAGCGTGGGCGGCTATGATAGTACCGACGCCTGAGATCACTGCGCCGGGAGATAACAGCCACGCGGAGAGACCGCCGAGCGTCGGATTGGAGTTGAGCTTATATGTCCCCTTCGGCACGATGACGAGCGCGCCATTGGCGGCGGCATCGACGGCCGAGAAGATCGTCGTGTTGTCGTTCGTACCAGTCGGATCAGCACCGAATTGTCGTGGATCAATACCAGTAGCAGGAAACTGTGCGAGCCAGCACTTGCCGTCACCGCTACGTACCTGTGATCCGTTGTCTCCCGAACCGCCGTTGAGGGAACAGGGGGAGCTGGACGGAGTGTAGAGGAGAGGTTCTACATCACCTTTCGTCGTGAAGCCTTGACGGATGACGGCCTTGAAGGCTGTCGTCGGTACGGTGAGAAGTTCAGCATTGTTGCCGACGACATGGAGGGCTTGTGGATCATAGGCCGCGCTCGCCGCACTCGCTAGAGCGATGGAGGAAGCGGCCGCCAGTAAGAGCTTCCGCAACATCATCGCCACGCTTCGATTGTGACGATAGCATTCGACGGACAGATGATGGATGGGTTCGGCTTACCGTCCGGCACAGCGATTAGGACGGGGCCGAGGTCGGTACGAAGGATACCGCTCGACGCTCCATTGGTGGTGTTGGCGATGGGGACGATAGCCGTACCGGCGAAGTTTATGTAGAGCGGCCCCCCGTTGCTACTGAGCCGGAGGATCGTACCGACGTTGCCGTTGGCGTCGACTGGTAGTGCGTAGGTCTGTGCCACGCCTGCCGCAAGGATGAGGCTGTCGATCCAGTTGGCGAACTGGACGAGGCCGGGAACTTGCACACCCTGATTGCGAGTGATCGGGACGATACGTGTGATCGATGCGACCATGTTGAAAACTCACTTAGGAGTGGCGGGGGCGTGCGCGTTGAAGACAGAGAGAGCACGAACTTCATCGCACTTCTTGTCTGGGAAGGAGAGAGACATACCGACCGGCGCGGAAGGATCACGGTCGTCGTACAGAGTGTAGGAGCAATCGCTCCACTCGATGACGTGTCGATTGAACTTGTCG
>Ga0209168_10000414_pt1 | contig 42817 bp, 38 predicted proteins | sample Coa_R1_FD_187156 | JGI IMG/M metagenome (GOLD analysis project Ga0209168, IMG submission 187156) | Surface soil microbial communities from Centralia Pennsylvania, which are recovering from an underground coalmine fire - Coalmine... | ecosystem: Environmental > Terrestrial > Soil > Unclassified ...
CGATAATTCCGCGTAACGCCGCCGAATGCCTGCCGCAGACATCACCATTCGCAAACGCTATCACATTGTAATTTTCAGTTGAAGTACTTATTTATGCACACCGCCTTAGCTAACTACTGATTTTCTCAAATCTCTCCCAGTCATATCCTTCGGCTGGTCAAGACCCAGCATCTCGAGGATCGTTGGAGAAATATCCTGCAGCGAGCCATCCGGACGCAGATCAAACTTCGCCGCGTCTTCGCTCACAACGATCAAGGGCACGGGATTGGTGGTATGCGCGGTATGCGGCCCGCCCGTCGCCGGATCGATCATCATCTCGGCGTTGCCGTGGTCGGCCGTGACCAGCATGGAGCCACCACGCCGGCGCACCGCGTTATAAATTTCCCCCAAACAGGCGTCCACCGTCTCAACGGCTTGAATCGTTGGGGGGATCTTGCCGGAATGACCAACCATATCGGCATTGGCAAAATTTACGATCATCACATCGAAAGCGGAATCGCCCAGTTGTTTGACCACGTTGTCCGCGATTCCCGCCGCGGACATCTCCGGCTTCAGGTCATACGTGGCCACCTTTTGTGAAGGCACCAGGATGCGCTCTTCTCCGGCAAACGGCACTTCCACGCCTCCGTTGAAAAAATAAGTCACATGGGCGTATTTTTCGGTCTCGGCTACGCGCAGGTTGCGGAGATTATGCTCAGCCATCACATTGGCAAGAATGTTTTTCAGTGAATCCGGCGGCACCACAAACGGCAGGGTGAACTGTTTGTCATACCGCGTCATGCAGACGTACTTGAGATTCTTAGGAAGGCGGTCGCGCGGGATGGCCGCATCGAGCGCCTCGGCGTCCGGCAGATTGCGCCCGCCTTGTGCGGTCAGGCCGCTCTCCCTGGCCAGGCAGCGCGTAATCTGGCGAGCGCGGTCAGCGCGGAAATTGAAATTGATGACCGTATCCTGATCGCGAATTGTGCCCAGCGGCGCACCCCGATTATCCACACACACGAACGGGATAATAAATTCGTCGGTAACGCCGCGATTGTATGAATCCTTAACTCCCTGCGCGGGGTCGATATATGTGCCGCCTTCGCCTTTGCCGTTCACCATGGCATCAAAGGCCTTTAATTCCCTGTCCCACTTCTTGTCGCGATCCATGGCGTAGTAGCGGCCGCTGATTGAGGCGATTTTGCCTGTGCCATACTCACGCATCTTCTGCTGGAGCTGCTGGATGTAAGCGGCTCCGTTGGTTGGCAGGGTGTCCCGTCCGTCCATGAAGCAATGGACCAGAACGCGGTCCACTCCGTTCTGCCTGGCCATGCGCAGGAGCGCGTAGAGGTGGTTCTGATGCGAATGGACCCCGCCATCGGAGAGGAGCCCACAAAAGTGAAGCTGGCGGCGTCCGCTGCGCGCGTTCTTGATGCCTTCAAGCAAGACTGGATTGGTAAAAAAATCTCCCTTCTCGATCATCAAGTCAATCTTGGTGATGTCCATGTAGACAATTCGCCCGGCGCCGATATTCAAGTGCCCCACTTCACTGTTTCCCATTTGGCCGGTGGGCAATCCCACATAGCGCCCGCTGGTGTGAATGAGTGTGTTGGGAAACTCCTTGAGCAGCCGGTCATAATTGGGCTTGCGGGCCAGTGAAATGGCATTCGCTCTGGATGGCGGAGCGTATCCCCAGCCATCGAGAATGATGAGAACTAGCGGAGAGTTGGTCACAAGAACACGATTTTAACTGAAGAAAGTTGACAGGCGGGAATGGAGAAGAATCGGGGGATCTGCTGATCACCCGATTCTTCCTCGCTATTTTGCAGCCGGCTTCAGGCTCACCACTCCCGGCACATCGGCGCCGTTGGGGTCTATGGCATGCGCCCACACGCTATCGAATGCCTCTTTGAGTTCAGGGTGTTGAGAGACATAGGCGTTCACCAGATTACGGGCATCGGCGGCCGTAGCGGCAAAATCCGCGGTGCTGGAAACCGAATACTTCATCGAGAGATCAAAGCTTTTCTCGGTCGAGTAGACCGTCATGTCGGTGATGTTATAGGTCTTACCATTGACAGAATAACTTACCGCTTTACCAGCGGTGGGCACGTCTTTAGGCATGACCCCATTGGATTCCCTGCTAATCGTCCCCAGGAGCGTGGTCTCCATGAACTGCACGGGCGCCATGAGTTCCCAGGATTCCGCGTAATAGAACCAGGCATTATGGTTCTGGCCCTTGCTCTTGTAGTCACGCGCTTGCTTCAGATACCAGATGCCATCGTGACCGGAAGCTGATTCCGGCCGGATTTGAAGTCCTGCTAACTTCCAGCCGCCACTATCCTGAAGGACAGTCGTAAGCGCATAGGGGCCCTGATTGCCCACCAGGTCTGAAATCACCACGGCATACTTTCCCGCAGACAGCCCTGGGAGATCGAATTCAGCGCCGTTTGCCGACATGCCACTTGCCCCGAAAATGCCGCAATAAAAGCGCCCATCAGGGCTGGGGCTGGCGCCAGTATCGAGCAAAAATGAACTGCGCAGCTGCGGACGCGCTCCTTGCATGGCGGCTTTGTTGTCATTCACCGCAGTGGCAATCCCATTGAAGCTGGATTGCTGCGAAGGAGCGATATTCGCGCGCAGCGAATTTACGTCGCCATGAATGGCCTGCGTCACCATCTGCTGGCTTGCGTTCTCGATGGCAGTCCTTACCTGGTCTGGGATTTCGTCACGGTTTTGACAGGTTTGCGGCCACGCAGGAACCATGGCCATGACAACGATTAGAGCCAAAAAAAATCGTGAACCAAGATGTTTCATAGTTTTAGGACTAAGGGCGCTACTCTGGTACTAAGATGCGCCGGGCAGCAGGCCTGGATGCATATTACCATCGGTCTGGGCGCTTCTCGGCACTCCCGAACAGCTCAGGGCTTGTCGCTCCTTTTCGGGTGAGGCCCTGATTTTCCATCTACATGCAGAAAAATGGCAAATTTTCTTTCCCACGCCGTTCTCTGTTTATAGAGTAGAATTTTACTAAGCTTCGTGATGACGTTAATCAACAAAATTCTGGGGGGTGCTGGGCTGTTTTGTGGCATTTTGCTGCTGCCGGCTGGCACATCCCTGGCGCAGACGCCGGACAACCAGAATATCCAGCAGGTGCAGCAGCAGAGCCCTTCCACCAGCGAATTAGAAGCAGCGCCGAACACTTACAGGTACCCGAACGTACCCAGGCGTGGCCGGGGCCGGCCGCTAAACGCACCAACGGGAGACCCGGATTCGCCGCCGAATGGTGGTCAGCCAAACAATGTCACCTCCCCTGACGCGAGCGTTCAACCGCAGCCCGCACCGCCAGTTTCGCCTCCGCGGCCGGCTCCGGTTAGCGCGCCCAGGCCCTTGGCTCCTGTGAACGCACAGCAGAATCAGGGATTCATCGGCCCGCCCGCTCCGATTCCTCCCACGCTGGAACAAATGGCGCCCGCTGCTCCCAAAATCGTTTACCAGAATGGCCTGTTGAGCGTGGAATCAGTGAACTCCCGGCTGGTGGATATTCTGAATGGAATCCGCGCCAAAGCGGGTATTCAGTTTGAAGGAATGCAGACAAACCAGGAACGGGTGGCGGGAAAGTTTGGGCCGGCCCCCGCCAACGACGTACTCACCAGCTTGCTCCGGGGTTCCCGCTATGACTATGTAATTATCGGCATGCCGGAGAATCCGGCGCTGGTCCAGCGAGTCATTCTGAGTCCCATCTCGGGAGCTGGGACAGTTGCAGGTTCTCCCGGCGGCGCCTCGCAACAGCCGACTGGCGATGACGAAGAGAATTCAGGGGACGACTCAGCCGAAGTCCAGCAGGAACAGGCGCAAGCGCCCGAACAGCAGCGGACACCAGGCGCTGCAACGCCTAAAACTACCGAGCAATTGCTGGATGAACTGAAGCGGATGCAGCAGCAAAACCAACAGCAAAATCAACAACAGAATCAACAGCAAAACCAGCAACAAAATCCGCGAATTCAGCCGCCCGCCCCATTAAAGCCGAACGTCCCGCAATAAATATTCGGAAGATCCGGTGAGCGGGGAGGCATGACCAGATGCAGGGGCACGAGCCCGTCACCTGGCAGAGGAAGCAAACAGTAGGGACGTTAGCGGCCTGAGGCAGTGCTGACAATCACGGCGGTTGAGGGCGCCGTTTCCTGCGGTCTGGGTTTGTGACCGAAGGCGCGGAGAATGGCGGTAATGGCCACATATCCGCATGCAATACCAAATGTAACTGAAAACAGGATGGTGAAAAGCACGGTAGATGAAGCTAATAGCGTTCTCATCGCTCAATTCTTTAAGATGGCTGAATCCGAGTAGCCGGTTGTTGCCGTTCCCGGTACCTGAATTGTCGTCAAAATCTACTCAAAAGTCTGCGTTACTGATGTTGTTGGACCCCAGTAACCGTTTTCCTGTAGCTGCGCTCCAACCCGCTCAAGACTCTTGCCTTCTAAATGCTCCTCTTGATCCTGTTGCAGACGGTTCAGCGCGCTAGTCGGCTTCACCGCCCTTCTCTCTGGTCACATTTCCTGTTGCTGCACTCCAACCCGCTTAGGACTATTGCCTTCTAAATGTCCTCTTGATCCTGATACAGGCGGTTCAGCGTGCTAATCGGCTTCACCGCTCTTCTCTCTGGTCACATTTCCTTTCGCTGCGGTCCAAGGCCGCTGATAACAACACAAATATCATTTTTATCGCGCATTGACCCCGTCCGCCAGTGACTACTAAGATACGAAAGTAGAATTGCGCGGCAACCTCCCGGGCCTGTCTGTATGGCGGCATTCGTGTAAGGGGAGGTGTTTCGCCCAGCTTCAGACGCAGCTTCCGGACCCATGGCTATCAGCAACATCACAGTGCGCGGCGCACGCCAGCACAACCTCAAGAATATTTCTGTCGAGATTCCGCGGAACACATTCACCGTAATCACGGGTCTCAGCGGGTCAGGCAAATCGTCCCTGGCCTTCGACACCATCTACGCTGAAGGCCAGCGGCGTTACGTGGAAACACTGTCTGCTTATGCCCGCCAGTTCCTGGATCAGATGGAACGGCCCGATGTTGATTCGATTGACGGCCTGAGTCCCTCCATCTCCATTGAGCAAAAGACTACCTCCCGCAGTCCGCGTTCCACGGTAGGAACAATTACCGAGATTTACGACTATTTGCGCCTGTTGTATTCATCCATAGGCGTCGCTCATTGCCCGCAGTGCGGCAAGCCGATTTCCCGCCAATCCGCCGAGCAGATTGTGCAAAAAGTCATGGAGCTTAAGGCAGAAGACCGGGTTATGGTGCTGGCCCCGCTAGTCCGTGGACGCAAGGGCGAATTCAAGGCCGAACTGGACAAGCTGGCGCAGCACGGTTTTGTTCGGGCCCGCATCGATGGCGAACTGCGCAACCTGGATGAAGAACTGGACAATATCCAGCTTGATAAGCGCAAGAACCACACCATTGAGGTTGTGATCGACCGTCTGCTGGTGAAATCCGGCATTGAAAAGCGTCTGGAACAGTCCGTGGCTACAGCCATGAAGCTGGGCAACGGGTTGGTGCAGGTTGCCGTGGTGGGAGGCGAAGAACAGCTGTATTCATCGCGCATGGCGTGCCCCGATTGCGGGATCAATATTCCCGCGCTGGAGCCTCGCTCGTTTTCCTTTAACAGCGTTTATGGGGCGTGCCCTGAATGCCACGGCCTGGGCAGCAAGTATGATTTTGATCCGGGCAAGATCATTGTGGACTGGTCCAAGGCCCTGCTGGAAGGCGCTCTGGGCCCCGGCTCCGGATCTACCTACTTGCGGCGCATGCTGGCCATCGTGGCCGAAGCGTTTAAGATTGATCTTTCCACGCCTTTTGAAAAATTTCCCGCCAGGACGCAGAACCTGCTGCTGTATGGCCCCGGCGAAAAGGAAGCTCCAAGAACGGGCTTTCGCGGTGTGCTTGGGTTCCTGAGGCAGAACCTGGAGGAATCCACCTCTGAGAGTTACCGCGAGTGGCTCCTGAACTATATGTCGGCCACTCGCTGTCCGGTCTGCGGAGGAAGAAGGCTGCGGCCCGAAAGCGTGGCCGTGAAAGTGAATGGACTATCTATCGCGGATTTCACTGCCCTCCCGGTTTCCCGCGCAGTGGAGACGGCGGGAAAGATCCGGCTCAATGAACGCGAGCGGGCAATTGCCGGCCGAGTGTTGCACGAAATCAGCGAACGCCTCCAATTTCTGAATGCCGTTGGCCTCGGCTACATATCCCTGGACCGATCGGCCGCCACGCTCTCCGGAGGCGAGGGCCAGAGAATTCGGCTGGCAACACAGATTGGATCGAAACTGCGGGGTGTTCTTTACGTCCTGGATGAGCCTTCCATCGGGTTGCATCACCGCGATAACACACGGCTTTTACAAGCACTGGAATCCCTGCGCGATCTCGGGAACACGGTGCTTGTGGTGGAGCACGATGAAGAGACCATTCGCCGGGCCGACTACGTGATTGACCTCGGCCCCGGGGCCGGAGTGCACGGAGGCAATCTGGTGGCCAGCGGCACACCAGAACAGATCATGGAACAACCGCAGTCCCTTACCGGCCAGTACATCTCGCGGGCCAAGACTATTGCAACCCGGTTTCAGCCGCGCGAAACCAACGGGAAAGCCGTCACCGTTCTGGGGGCGCGGGAAAATAACCTGCGCAATATTGATGTAACTTTTCCGCTGGGAGTGATAACCGTGGTGACCGGCGTCTCCGGCTCCGGCAAATCAACACTGGTCAACGACATTCTGTACAAGGCGCTGGCTAAACAACTTTATCGCTCGCGTGAAGAACCGGGCGCACATAAGGCAATCGTGGGCGCAGAAAATATCGATAAAGTGATCAGGATTGATCAATCGCCCATCGGCCGCACACCCCGCTCCAATCCCGCCACCTATACCGGCGTGTTCACCCACATCCGAGACCTCTACGCCATGTTGCCTGAGTCCCGAGAGCGCGGATACAAGGCGGGGCGCTTCTCTTTCAATGTCTCGGGTGGACGTTGCGAGCACTGCCAGGGAGAAGGCGAGCGCCGCATCGAAATGAATTTTCTGCCGGACGTTTACGTATTGTGCGAGGTCTGCGGCGGAAAACGCTACAACCATGAAACCCTTTCGGTAAAGTTCAAGGGGCAGTCGATTGCCGATCTTTTGGAGACCTCCGTCTCTGACGCCCTGCCCATTCTGGGAGATATTCCTCAAATCCGGCAAAAACTTCAAACTTTAGACGATGTTGGGCTGGGTTACATCCAACTGGGCCAGTCAGCGGTGACACTGTCCGGAGGGGAAGCCCAGAGGATGAAGCTGGCCAAAGAGCTCTCCAAACGGCAGACTGGCCGCACACTCTACCTTCTGGATGAGCCCACGACCGGCCTTCACTTCGATGATGTCAGCAAGCTCCTGGACGTGATACATCGGTTGACCGATCTGGGCAACTCCATCGTGATCATCGAACACAACCTGGACGTCATCCGGAACGCTGACTGGATCGTTGATCTGGGACCGGAAGGCGGTGAAGACGGCGGCCGCATTGTGGCCCAGGGCACTCCGGATCAAGTTTTAAAAATACGAAAATCTTACACAGGGCAGGCTCTGGCCGACTATTTCAAGAATGGATTAAATGGCTGATTCTAATGTGGTTATGCCTAATATGCCATTCCTCTTGTTACGAATTCGGAACAAAAAAAAATTGTTTTACCCAATCGCGATTTCTCCGCTAAAGTGCTTGCAACCTTCTCCTTATACCTGGGCAAAATGAGGGGTAGCCGCTAACAAGCAAGCTACCCCTTTACCTTTCCTAAAAGCGTCCTTTTCTGGGACGCCTTGCTGTAAAAAAAGTCATTTCTTGGGGTGGCCAGATTGCTGTATTGTGCCACCCCAGCCCTCCTCCAAAACCTCCGCAGGGTGTAAATTGTGTTTCAGGACGGATTTGAAGATTGCTATTCCCTGATTCCATCTCGCCTAGAGGACCGCAAGCTCCCGAGATTGAGCCTTTGCATTCTGCTCGACCTGAAGATCCCGTGTGGAACCTGGTGGACGTATCGGCCATTGTGGCATTTGCTGTTGTTTCCCTGGTCTTCATTGGTGGCCTGGCAATAGGCGTTGCGCATTCATTGCCACGCTTTCACAATGTTAGCCCTGTCGATCTGACCCAGAACGCGCTGGTACTAGTTTCTGCCCAGACGGTGGCCTACCTGCTGGTTGTTGGGTTCATGGTGCAAATTGTGCGCCTGAAAAGACGGAGCGACTTCTTCGCCGCCGTTTCATGGAACATGCCCAACTCCCAAACCGCGATTATGGCGCTGGCCGGGGGCGCCGGCTTAGCCCTGTTTTCTTTTGTTTTTACCTTCCTTCTCTCGAAATGGATTCCCAAGTCCTTGCCGATTGACAAGTACTTTCATGATGCCAGCTCTGCTTATCTCCTGGCCATGTTTGGGGTAATCGTGGCGCCGTTTGTGGAAGAGCTGCTCTTTCGCGGCTTCCTGTATCCGGCCCTGGCGCGACCAATCGGAGCCAGCGCTTCAGTCTTGATCACGGCTGCAGCATTTGCGGTAATGCACCAGAGCCAGTTGGCCCATGCCTGGGTGCCATTGCTGTGGTTGTTCATGGTGGGCGTGGTTTTAACCACCGTTCGGGCCAAAACCAAATCGGTGGCTACATCAGTGCTTATCCATGTGGCCTACAACGCCACGATATTTGTCTTTGTGTTTATCGGCACCCAGGGATTTCATCACATGGAACGAGTTTGAGAGCTGTGATAGTTTAAGTGCCATCCATGACAGAACCATCTCGTCAGCAACTTCTCAATCTCATCGCAAAGATTTCGTTCCGGCTTGGCAGTTTTACCCTCTCTTCCGGCCTGAAGAGCGACTACTACATTGACTGCCGCACAACTACACTTCACGCCCAGGGCGCGGAACTGACGGGGCGTGTTTTCCTGGACCTTTTTCGCCAACAAGGATGGACTCCGCAAGCCATAGGCGGGCTCACTCTGGGCGCAGACCCGATTGTCACCGCGGTGGCCGTCATCAGCGCGCAGCAAAACAGCCCGATTCATGGGTTCCTGGTACGGAAAGCCGAGAAAGCCCACGGAATGGGACAGCGTATTGAAGGTTTCCAGGAAAAAGGCGCAAGTGTGGTCATTGTCGACGATGTCTGTACCACAGGCAGTTCGACCATTCAGGCCATCCAGGCCGCGCGCGCGTTTGGGTTTAAGGTGATGGCCGTGGCCTGCCTGGTGGAGCGTGAAGAAGCCGGCGGACGCCCATCTGTGGAGCAAGCCGCAGCCCCGGCGCCTTTCATCTCCATTTACAAATCCAGCGAAATCAAAGAGGAAAAACTGAGAATCGGGTAAGCGCCGTGATCACCCGATTCCTTTACAATCATCTTGATGATCAACACACTCGAATGGACCCCAGAGGGCGTACGTTTTATTGACCAAACCAGGCTTCCTTTAGAAGAAGTGTATGTCACCTGCCACAATTATCAGGAAGTGGGCAGAGCCATCCAGGAGATGGTGGTGCGCGGAGCTCCCGCCATTGGTGTGGCTGCGGCCATGGGCATTGCCCTTGGCATCCAGCAGTCGAATGCGAAGGACAAGCAATCGTTACGCGCCGACTTTGATCAGATGGCCAAAACCATGGCAGCAACGCGCCCAACAGCGGTGAATTTATTCTGGGCTATCCGCCGCATGCGGGAAAAATTTGAGTCAGTTGCCGGACAGGGGATCGGCCAAATCAGGGACAATCTGATCCAGGAAGCCCAGCAAATGTATCTGGAAGATATTGCCGCCAACCAGGCAATGGGCCGTTACGGCGCCACTCTCATGCCCAACTCCGGTGGCGTGCTGACCCACTGCAACGCCGGCGCACTGGCGACCTGCGGTTATGGAACGGCCTTGGGCGTGATCCGGGCCGCCGTAGAGTCGGGAAAGAAGATTCATGTTTTTGCTGACGAAACCCGGCCGTTCCTGCAAGGCGCGCGTCTCACCGCCTGGGAGCTGATTAAGGATGGAATTCAGACCACGGTTATTGCCGATAACATGGCCGGCGCAATGATGAAACAGGGCAAGATCAAGGCGGTGGTCGTCGGGGCCGATCGCATCGCCGCCAACGGTGACGTAGCCAATAAAATCGGGACTTACACAGTGGCTGTGCTGGCCAGGGAACACGCCATTCCCTTTTATGTGGCTGCGCCGTGGTCCACGATTGATCTGAACACCCCTACCGGTGAACAGATTCCCATCGAGCAGCGCTCGCCTAAGGAAGTGACCCACCATGGCGGCAAGCAGATGGCGCCCGACGGCGCGCTGGTTGAGAATCCGGCATTCGATGTGACCCCGGCGGCCTACGTGACCGCCATCGTCACCGAGCGCGGTATTGCTCGAGCTCCATATTGGGAGTCGTTGAAGGATCTGGCCTCAGCCACCGCCGTTTCAGCGTAGTGAGGGCCGCACGAACCACGCTTAGCGGAAGGCCGCATCTTTGCGGGACGCGCGTTGCGAGGCGGGACGCACGTTCGCGAGCAAAACCGATCAGGCGGCGGGCCGCTGGATAGTCATATTGCCAGCATCGACTTCGTAGCCCTCATCCTCCACGGTCTCCTGTGCGGCTGCCCGGAGAGCCTTCTCGTCCGCATCCTTGGGCAAATCGCAGTGGCGGCGAATGACCTCTTCACCAGACTGAATTCGAACTACCCAATTTGATTTATGGGCATCCCAGGAAACTTCGACGCCATCAGCGCGCATATCCCCTCCATTCGCAAGCTCACATACATTGTAGTACCAATTGCGGATTTCCTGACGATCTGCCCGGCATATCGATTGACGGGCTAGAATTCCATGGTTTTCAGCTCGGGGCTGATGATCAGCTTTGCCGCAGTCGCCTTCTGCACATCTTCCACGGTTAACCCTGGCGCAATTTCCTGCAGGAGCAAGCCTTGAGGCGTGACCTTGATGTAAGCCATCTCTGTCACAATGGTGTCTACCACTTTCATGCCGGTAAGCGGCAGCGTGCATTTCTTCAGGATCTTGGATTCACCTTCCCGTGTGGCGTGTTCCATGGCAATAATGACGCGCCGCGCTCCAGCCACCAAGTCCATGGCGCCGCCCATGCCTTTCACCATCTTTCCGGGAATCATCCAATTGGCCAGATTGCCCTCCTGGTCCACCTCCATCGCTCCCAGGACGCTCAGATCAATGTGGCCGCCGCGGATCATGGCAAAGGAATCGACGCTCGAAAAATATGCGGTTCCGGGCACCTCCGTGACGGTCTCTTTGCCGGCATTGATCAGGTCAGGATCTTCGTCGCCCTCAACCGGGAACGGCCCCACGCCGAGCATGCCATTTTCGCTCTGCAAGATGACTTCCATTCCAGGTGGCACATAATTGGCAACCAACGTAGGCATGCCGATTCCCAGGTTGACGTAGAAGCCATCGCGCAGCTCCCTGGCAATGCGCTTTACAATGCGCTCGCGCTTTTCTGTGTCCTTCTGCTTGCTTACTGGTGTTGTAACCATGGTTGCCATTTCCTTCGACTCAAGGTTGTGCAAGATCCGGCTCATGCCCTTTTACGCAGGGTACGCTTCTCAATGCGCTTTTCCAGGTTTTGCGACTGGATAATGCGCTTTACATAAACGCTGGGCAGATGCACCTGGTCGGGATCAATCTCTCCCGGCTCTACAATATGTTCCGCTTCAACGATGGTGACTTTAGCGGCGGTGGCCATCATGGGGTTGAAGTTTCTGGCCGTCTTGCGAAAAACCAGATTTCCCCAGCGGTCAGCCTTCCATGCTTTAATGAGCGCAAAGTCGGCACGTAAGGCCTTTTCCATAACATAAGGACGCCCATCGAACTCGCGCAGCTCTTTGCCTTCCGCCACCTTGGTTCCCACGCCTGTAGGCGTGAAGAATGCAGGAATTCCGGCGCCGCCCGCGCGGATGCGCTCGGCCAGCGTCCCCTGGGGATTCAACTCCAACTCCAGCTTGCCGGTCAGCACCATCTGCTCGAACAATTTGTTTTCACCAACATAAGAGCCGATGTGCTTCCTGATCTGGCCGGCGTAGAGCAGCTTGCCCAAACCAAACTCGTCCACACCTGCATTGTTGGAAATGGTAGTGAGGTTTTTCACGCCTTTGCGCGTCACAGCGTCGATCAGCGTCTCAGGAATTCCGCAAAGACCGAAGCCACCGACCAGGATCGTAGCTCCATCGGTTAGATCGCGAATAGCCTCATCAGCAGTGGCAACCACTTTATTCATAAGCAAAAGATTTTAAACGAAACCGGGAAGAATCGGGTGATCGCTCGTTATCGGGTGATCCGGTGATCCGAAGCTGTCACCGTCAGAGTTGTTGACAGTCTACGTTCTGGCAGTCCGTCGCGACGCAGAAAAGATTGCACCGAGCTCATTTGCTTCTGTCAGCAAATCGAGGAGCTTCGCCGTTTTTATGATTCCACTGTCAGCCAGGAGTTCTAACCAAAAAACGGTCTCGTCCGCCTCTTCAAGTACAACGCCAATCTTGGCAATAAATTCGGCCTTTGATCGCGCTCGACCAGCGGCCCTATAATTGGCGGCCATGCCAGTAGCAGATCGTAGGACTTGATGATTGATCACGTTCGCGGCTCGTTTGTTGGGCATTGCTTCCGACATGCGGATGATCCTGAGCGCGAACTTCTTGGTTCTCTCCCGCAAGACCTGGTGCTTCTCCAAGCTCATGGGTCTCTCCTTTGCGTGCTAATCATGCATGACAATCGGTGCGAAAGGCGGATCACCCGATCACGCGCGATCACCCGATCTCTTTTTCCCAAACAGGTTGGCACGCTCAAATTCATCCCGTAATACCTGCGTGCGCAGGTTTTCGCGGATGTGGGCCAGGCGCTGCTCCAGCGCTGAGAGCGCCTGCTGAATGTTGGCCATGTTGGTATGAGCGACGTCGCGCCACATGGAGTAAGGGCTGGAAGCAGTGCGGGTCATCTCGCGCAAGCCCCGCGAGGTAATCTCCTGAAGTTCAGAGCTGTCACCGAATTCATCCATCAATATCCCGGCCAGGGCCGTTGAGACCATCTGCGGCAAATGGCTGATCCAGGCACAGATGTGGTCATGGCGGTCCCCTTCGATTTTCACAACATGCGCTCCCAGGCGCTCCACCATATCCCGGTACTCCCGAATCCTTTCATCTTGAAAATCCTGTTGTGGGCTGGACGGCACAAAAAACCATGTGGCGCTGCGAAATAGACCTGCGTCCGCGGAAGAGATACTGCTATGCTCCTTTCCCGCCATGGGATGTCCGCCAAGAAAACGGCGCGAGACCTGGTCACCGAAGACAGCGCGGGCGCGCTCCAGAATTTCCTCTTTGGTGCTGCCAACATCCGTGATGAGCACATCAGGAGGCGCAATGGGGCCAATCCGTTCAATCAAATCAATAATGGTTCCAACAGGCGTAGCCAGCAGAATAAGATCACTGCCGCGAATGGCCTCAGCCGGATCTTCTATCTGTGCATCCAGCGCTCCCATTTCGCGCGCGCGATCCAGAATGTGAGCGCGGTCGCACCCAACAATGCGGGTCTGAATGCCCGAAGCTTTGAGCGCCAGGGCGAACGAGCCTCCCAGGAGTCCAGTGCCGATGATCGTGATCTGTTTAAATGACATAGGGGAACTGAACGACGCACAAGTCTTGGGTTATCAGCGTCATCGGCATGAATCTGCGGCAAATAGATGCGGCTGAATGCCAATCGATTCCGTCAGATCACCGGATCTCCCGATCACGCGATCTGCTTTAGCTGAGTGTCCGTCCGACCGCTGGCGCAATTATACGGAGTTGGGCCATGAGCTGGACAAACTGCTCGGGATAGAGAGATTGCGCACCATCCGAGAGCGCCTTGTCAGGACAGTTATGCACCTCAACTAACAAGCCGTCCGCTCCAGCAGCAATGGCAGCGCGTCCCATGGGCGCCACCTTATCGCGGCGGCCCGTGCCATGCGAGGGATCGGCCACAATAGGCAGATGAGAAAGCTTTTTCACGATAGGAATAGCAGAAATATCCAGGGTATTGCGGGTATAAGTTTCAAAGGTGCGGATTCCACGCTCGCACACAATCACTTCATAATTGCCACCCGCCATCAGGTATTCGGCGGAGAGCAGCAACTCTTCAATGGTGGCGGCAATTCCACGTTTGAGAAGGACCGGCTTGCGTACCTTACCCAGTTCACGCAACAAATTGAAGTTTTGCATGTTGCGCGCCCCTACCTGGAGGACATCCACGTAAGGCAGCATAAGCGGAATCTGCGATATCTCCATGACCTCGCTCACCACCAGCAACCCAAACTTGTCCGCCGCCTCACGCATGAGTTTGAGCGCATCCTCGCCCATCCCTTGAAAGGAGTAAGGTGACGTGCGGGGCTTAAATGCGCCTCCACGCAGAAATCGGGCCCCTGATTTGGACACCGTTTCCGCCACCGAAAAAAGCTGGTCATGAGACTCCACGGAGCATGGCCCGGCCATGATAACCACTTCGTCTCCGCCGATGGTTACACCGTTCGGAAACCTGACCACCGTTCCTTCCGGACGGAAGCTGCGCGCCACCAGTTTGTAAGGCGAACTGATGCGGTGTGCCTCCCCTACGCCCGGTAGCACCTCAATATCGCGGATATCAAACTCATTGCGCGGTCCCACTGCGCCTAAAACCGTCTGTCGCGCACCGGTGGAGCGGTGCACCTCAAAACCCATATTGATCAGGCGCTCAATTACCTGCTGTATTTGTTCTTCCGATGCCGATTCCTGCATTGCTACGATCATGAGATTTATTCCTTAAAAGCGCCAGCCCAACAAAGCGCCGGACACCAAATTCCGATCACCCGATCACCCAACTCTCAATCATTCACTTCAATATCAAACTCCGTGCCGCCCGAACCTGCCGCGCTTTTCGGCTGAATTTCGAGCTTCTGAAGATTACGCATCACGTCGATGATCCGCTCATACACATGACGAAGTTCACTGTCCGGCAATGGCCCTCGATTGGCTTTGCCCACATTTTCAAAAATCGTCTTTTCCCGTTGCGGCTCATAGATTGGCATGTTGGTATTGCGCTTGAGCCTGCCAATCTCCTGCGCCGCCCTGGCGCGTTCATTCAGCAGCTCCACCAGGCGCAGATCTAACTCATCAATCTTCTTTCGCCAGCCAGCTATGTCCATATAGTCTTCTGCGGGCATCCGCCCCGTTCACCCCGGATTACGATCATTTCTGACTCAAGTGCTCTTGGTTACACTACAATCTCTAAATCCCTAGTTGACTACACCCAATTACCGGATTCTCCGATTCTTGATCACCCGATGTTCAGGTTTTCCCTTAAAATCCCGATGTCCTTGTCGCCGCGCCCGGAAATGTTCACCACCAACACCTCAGACTTCTTCATTGTGGGAGCACGCTTCACGCATTCCGCCACCGCATGCGACGATTCCAGAGCGGGAATGATTCCCTCAGTTCGCGCCAGCAACACGCACGCATCAAGCGCCTCCTGGTCAGACGCTGCCACGTACTCCGCGCGTTTGCTGTCCGCCAGGGCCGCATGTTCCGGCCCAATAGAAGGATAATCCAGGCCCGCGGAAATGGAATGCGTAGTTGCGACCTGGCCGTGATTATCCTGCAAAACATAGGAATAGGTACCTTGCAGCACACCGGGCAACCCGCCCCGGAAGCGCGCCGCATGTTCTCCCAGCTGCTCTCCCCGCCCCCCGGCCTCCACTCCGATGAGCTTTACTTTCTTATCGCCAATGAACTGGTGAAATATTCCGATTGAGTTGGAGCCGCCGCCCACGCAGGCAATGATCGCCGCTGGCAGCTTGCCTTCAGCTTTGAGGATTTGCGCCCGCGTCTCTCTTCCAATTACGGAATGGAAGTCGCGCACCATGGTGGGATAAGGATGCGCTCCCAAGACGCTGCCCAAAAGATAATGAGTGCTGCGGACGTTGGTGACCCAGTCGCGCATAGCCTCATTGATAGCATCCTTCAAGGTGCGTGAACCGGAATCCACGCCACACACCTCTGCGCCCAGCAAACGCATGCGGAAGACATTCAACTCCTGGCGTCGCATGTCCTCAAGGCCCATATAAACCACGCATTGAAAATTAAACAGAGCGCACACCGTGGCGGTGGCCACTCCATGCTGTCCGGCGCCGGTTTCCGCAATGATGCGGTGTTTGCCCATTCGTTGCGCCAGCAGCGCCTGGCCCAGACAGTTGTTGATCTTGTGCGCGCCCGTATGCAGCAGGTCTTCTCTTTTCAGGTAGATCTTTGCCCCGCCCAGCTGCCTGGTCAAACGGCGAGCAGGAAAAAGCGCTGTCGGACGCCCCGCATAATCCTTCAACAGCCGCTCAAATTCGGCGCGGAATGTTTTGTCACGCGTGGCTTTCGCGTATTCGCGCTCCAGTTCCTCCAGCGCGGCCATCAAGGTCTCAGGGACATACCGCCCACCGTAGGCTCCAAAGCGTCCCGGAGCAGTTTTGGTTTGAGTCGCCGCCTTCATGATTGTTCTGCCCTTCGTACCGCAGCAATAAATGCCTTCAATTTCTCAGGGTCTTTGCGTCCCGGCTGGCGCTCCACTCCAGACACCACATCAACGCCCCAGGGAGAAAATTTCTGGATCGCATCTCCAACATTTTCCGCGTGCAGCCCGCCCGCCACAATCAGACGCTTCCTGTTGCCGCTCAGGAGCGGCCGTGCCTTCTGCCAATCAAACGTACGGCCGCTGCCTCCACCCGAATCCAGCAATATAGAGTCAATACAGTCGTAGTCCGCGCAGACCTGGGCAAGGCGCACATCGAAATCGCCGTTCACGATGATCGTCTTGATCACGCGAACACTGCGCCCTGGCGGTAAGTTCGCAAGCAATTCACGGATGAATGCCGGCGTTTCCTCTCCATGCAACTGGACAGCCGTGAACCCCGCCTGCTGCACAATCTCCGCCACCCGGGCCGCAGACTCATTGCGAAAAACTCCTACCAGCTCAATGTTACCCGGTAGTTGCGCGATGATTCCCTGTGCCTCCTCTAACGAGACGCGCCGCTTGCTTGGGGCGAACACAAATCCCAGCGCATCGGCGCCGGCTTCAATAGAGGCCGCAGCGTCTTCAATGCAGGTAGTCGCGCAGATTTTGATCCAGGTCCGCATGAGTTTGTTGGGGAATCTTTGCCCGCAATCAGTGAATTGTGCCACGCCACTCGGCAGGCGCAGCCGTCAACTGAGGATAGAAGCCCGCTTCCTCGAGAATCTGCCGGAGTTTCTTGCCGGGATCATCAGCCCGCATCAGCGATTCACCAATCAAGAAGGCCTGGTAGCCAAAATCGTAGAATTCCCTGATCTCTGAGCCTTTCCCAATTCCGCTCTCCGCCACGCGCAGAACGCTGGAAGGAATTCTTGCCGCCAGTTTCCACACCGTATCCAGTTTGACCTCAAACGTCTTGAGATCGCGGCTGTTGACCCCGATAATGTCCGCCCCGCCGTCAATCGCCCGTTGCAGTTCAAGTTCATCGTGTACTTCGCACAGAACGTCCAGGCCCATTCCGCGAGCACGGGCCAGCAGCGACCGGAACTCCTCATCGCCCAGGGCGGCCAGTATCAGCAGAATCGCATCCGCATGATGGGCTTTGGCCTCCAGCACCTGAAACTCGTCAACCATGAAGTCCTTGCGCAGGCAAGGCACATCGGTGGCCGCGGATGCTTCCATCAGGTTCGCCAATGAACCCTGGAAGAACTGCTCGTCTGTAAGCACGGAGAGCGCCGATGCGCCGCTCTTGGCAAGCTGAACAGCAAGCTGCGCCACATGGAAAGATCCGCGAATGACGCCCTTGGATGGAGAGGCTTTTTTTAGTTCAGCAATCACCGCCGGGCTGGATTGGGCCATCGCCGCCAGCCGCCGGCGAAATCCACGCGGTACATGCCCGTCAGCCATTCTCTCCAGCGCGCGCAGGTTCGCGGTTTGCTTGGAACGAGCCACTCGTTCTCGCGCGGCGGAGATAATCTGGTCCAGCCTGTTCATGAGAACTTAAAGTATATGTGATTTAGAGGAATCGAGTCACCGGGACGAACAAGTTCTAGCTGGCTGCCGGAATCCCGCGTGACTTCACGTTTTTGCGGATAAACTCGACGATGTCATCCATGGGTGTGCCGGGATTGAAGATTCCTGCCACCCCCGCTTGCTTGAGCAAGGCAAAATCCTGCTCCGGGATGATCCCCCCCACCAGTAGCAGCACGTCGTCCATCTTCTTCTCCCGGAGCAGGTCCGTAACTCTGGGCACAATAGCGTTATGGGCTCCGGAGAGAATGGAAAGACCAATCACGTCCACATCTTCCTGCAACGATGAATTAACGATCATCTCCGGAGTCTGTCGCAGGCCGGTGTAAATCACCTCCATGCCGGCATCGCGCAACGCTCGCGCAATCACCTTTGCGCCACGGTCGTGGCCGTCCAGGCCGGGCTTGGCCACCAGCACGCGAATTTTACGCTCGGAAGGCATCTGCCAGGGAATTCTATCAAAAGCTCTACCTGTGCCGTGGGTGCGGTGCAGGATGCGGTGGGGGATGCCGCCAGATGATTACGCGCGTGCGTTCGCGCGTAATACGGATGCGGCATATCAGCGGGAACGGACCAATCCCGCAAGTGTTCTCCCGCACCCGGAGCCATGCCACCTGGTCCTCACCTGTGATCATCCACGCCGTCGCATTGGTGGCATGGTTGGTTTGTTCCAGATAATAGGCCGCGTTCATGTCAATATCTGCAGCGTCCGCATTCCTCTGCTGGCAATCGCTTTCAGGACGGGGGCCCATGCTGGCCACGGGCCCGCAGTAGTCTTCGTCGTGCTCCAGCAGGATCTTTCTGTTAGAGCCAGTGATAAAGTAGCGCGTCGTAATGGGCGGGACTCTGGATTCCGCCGACCACTGACTCAAGTCCTCGGCAAACGCCGGAGGAAGCTGGCTCATCTTGAGCGGTTCTTCCTGCACCTGTTTAGAAAAAATATTCACCGTGGGCGTGGGTTCGCCATTCGTTGGATGGAAATAGAATCCCCCGAGGGCGATGCCATCCTGCAAATCAATCCATATAAATCCCCGGCCCGCGAGGTATGGTCCACTGCGGCCGGAAACCACTACGTACCGCCCATCGCGGATTTGGACCGGCAACGGCGAGCCGTTCAGTACCTTTTCCAGCGCGTCGGCGAGCGGCATGTCCCAGCCATAATGAAACATGCAATCCGGGATCACGCTGTGCATTAACTTCCGGAATCGTTTGTCGCTGACCAGGTACTCTGCCGCCCTCCCCGCGAATTCGTTCAGAAATGCTATCTGATCACCAGGAATCGGGTTCTCAAAGATACTCTGATCGTAGTTCGATCCTGGGCCCTGTGGTGTTTGAGACTGGGACTCCTGCGATTGCAATTCTGGGGGCTTGGGCTCTGAGGTTTGCGCTGGTGGTGCGCTTTCTTGTGCGTTCAAGAACCCACTTCCCCCAGCATTGGGCAGGAGCCTGCCAATGGGCAGCAGGAATAGCGCCGTGAATCCCAGAATGTTTGAAAATCTAACCCTACGCAAGGCCGAGCCAAAGGACGGCATATGGTTCGAATCTCCTTTTTTTGAATACCCGGTGTTCCCGAATTGTACCGCTCTTCAGCGGTATCGCAAGTTGCGTCCAAACAGCCGTCTTGACAGTAGTCGTTATAACGATTATTATTGGTGTTGGATGGAAACAACGATTCAGCCCGGGACCAGGCCTAAGCGCGGGCGAACAGCTTGCCCTGAGGAGGCAGCCTACCTGGACCTGTTCCGCACCACGGACATGCTGGCCCGCGGCCTGGTGCAGATCATCAAGGCCGAAGACCTCTCGCCGACGCAGTACAACGTTCTCCGCATCCTGCGCGGCTCGCCCCAGGGACTTCCTTGCGGCGAGGTCGCCAACCGCATGATTACCCGCGACCCCGATGTCACCCGGCTGCTCGATCGCCTGGAAAAACGAGACCTGATTTCGCGGCGCCGTGAAACTTGCGACCGCCGCACGGTGATGGCCCGCATCACGCCCGAGGGCTTAAAGCTGCTCGCCCGGCTCGATGGTCCCGTGCTGGCTGCCCACCGCAGACAATTAGGCCACTTGGGCGGGAAGCGCCTGGCGGAGCTGGCAGAACTGCTGCGCCTGATGCGCAGCCACGTGACTTGAAATTTTTTGACATTAGTATTTGTTGAAACGATTATCGTTTTAACGCATCAAATCTACGAGAAAGGAAATCTACGATGAGCGCACTCGCTACTCCGCAAACTGCAACCACCACCTGGAACATTGACCCTGTCCACACTGTGGCCGAGTTCAAGGTCAGGCACATGATGATCACCAACGTGAAGGGCCAATTCACCGGCGTCAAGGGCGTTCTGGTCTTGAACGAGACCGGCCTGACCAACTCCCATGTGGAGGCTTCGCTCGACGCTGCCTCAGTCAACACCCGCGATGCCCAGCGTGATACCCATCTCAAGAGCATCGACTTCTTCGATGTGGAGAAGTTCCCCACGCTGTCCTTCCACTCCACCCGCATAAGCCGGATCGGCGAGGGAGAGTTGGCTGTGGCCGGCGACCTGACTATTCACGGCATTACTCGCAATGTGGTGTTTACGGTTGAAGGGCCAACTGCGCCCGCCAAAGATCCCTGGGGTCATACCCGTCTGGGGCTGTCAGCCACTACAAAGATCAACCGCAAGGACTTTGGACTAACCTGGAATGCTGCACTGGAAACCGGTGGCATTCTCGTCGGCGACGACGTAACCATCACGCTTGACGTCCAGTTCGTAAAGGCCTGAATCATTCACGCCAGTCAGACATCCAATCGATAAGCTGCCTGGCAATAGAAAGGGGAACCATGTCACTTCGACCAGTGAAACAGATTATTCAACCCAAGCCCACCATCGAGGGGGCGGGGGTGAAGCTGCAGCGTGCCTTCGGCTTCGGCAAAACCAAAGATTTCGACCCTTTTTTGCTGCTGGATGATTTCCGCAACGACAATCCGGAAGACTATCTGGCAGGATTTCCCTGGCATCCGCACCGCGGAATTGAGACCATCACCTACGTGCTCGCCGGTTCGGTCGAGCATGGCGATAGTCTTGGCAATAAGGGCAAAATGACGGCCGGTGACGTGCAATGGATGACTGCCGGCAGCGGCATCCTTCACCAGGAAATGCCCAGGGGGGATGCCCACGGACGCATGCACGGTTTCCAGTTGTGGGCCAACTTGCCGTCACCTCTGAAGATGACCGACCCTCGCTATCAGGACGTTCCATCGAGCGCCATTCCCGAGGTCACCGACGATGACGGCGTCCGCGTGCGCGTGATTTGCGGCGAGTTCTGGGGCAAGCGAGGTCCGGTGGAAGGTGTGGCCGCCGATCCCAATTACCTCGACGTCTCTGTTCCACCGGGACAGCGCAAGGGGCTGAAGGTGGAGACTACGCGTAACGCTTTTGCCTACGTGTTCGCAGGCTCCGGCACCTTCCGTGACGCCTCCAGCCCGCAGGCGGTTCTCACCGAGCAGGTTGAGAAACCAGATGCGCCGCCTGTCTATGATGCCCGCAATCACTCGCTTGTGCTCTTCGATCGCGGAGACGAGATCGTGGTGCAAGCCAGCGATGAGGGCATCCGCTTCCTGCTCGTCTCGGGCAAGCCTATTGAGGAACCGGTGGCCTGGTACGGCCCCATCGTGATGAATACGCAGGAGCAGTTGCGGCAAGCTGTCGCCCAACTGCAGGACGGAACGTTCATCCAGCACCGGTGAAGAATCTGGTGATCGCGCGTGATCCGGTGATCGGAAGTCCAAAAGATTTCTGGCTGCGAATGGGCGCGAATAACGTAAATCCTGGACCAGGGGCCAATGGTTGAAGGCCCTTGGTCTAAGCGACTAAATGTCTATGGTCTTTTGTGGTGTGCGCCGTAAGTACCAGCATGGAGCATAGCCCAAATGAGGAAAGAGCGAGTTCACGCAGGTCTGATCCTGAGTGCCGCCGGACTGGTATTCAGTCCGGTTAACACCCTGTCCGCCTTTTTCTGAGAGTGCGTACATGATTTGAATGGTCACCGTTCCATACGGCTGCCCGTTGCGCCAGGCCCGGTAGCGGATCTGGAGGTAGTCTCCAGCATAGGTCAGGCACAACAAGACGAGCGCGGCCAGCAGTACGCGTTTGAGTATGACTTTCACGCCTATTCTTATTCTTTGAATTCCAGGCTGCGCCACAGATACCAGCAGGCCACGCTTCTATAGGGATGCCAGCTTTCGGCGATCTTCTCCATCTGCTTCGGTGTGGGTGGCGTGCGCTTCCGGTATGCGCGCTGGACGGCAGTGCGCACGCCCAGATCGCCGGTGGCAAGAATATTCGGACGACGCAGCGCAAAGATCAGGAACATGTGGGCCGTCCATTCGCCAATGCCTTTAATGTCAGTGAGGGTGACGATCACCTCTTCATCTGTCATCCCATGCAGCCTGGCAAAATCCAGCTTGCCGGAAAGCGCATGCTCCGCCAGATCACGGATGTAGCCGATCTTCTGCTTTGAGAGTCCTGCTCGCCGCATCTCGCCGACGCTCAGGGTTTGGATTGCCTCCGGCGTAATCGCCCCGCCCGCAGCTTCCTCAAGCCGCCCGTAGATGGTCTGTGCAGCCTTGGTGCTCAGTTGCTGAAATACAATGGCCCGCGCCAACGCCTGAAACGAAGGCTCGCGATAGGTAATCTTGTACGGCCCGACACGGGTGATAATGGCCGCCAGAATCTCATCGCAGTTCTTTAGATGATCAAGAGCTTTTTTCATGGGAAGCACTCAGCCGTCGGCACTCAGCATTCAGCCAATGCAACATCTTCGACACGGCAAACAGGGAAAGCGCGGCAACGCAGTCACCCGGCTGAGTGTTGACTGTTAATTGCTCTCTCTAAGTGATGCTCACTTCCTCATACGTCCCATACACTTCCCGCAGCGCATCGCAAATCTCACCCACCGTAGCGTAGGCGCGCACGCAATCAATAATGTAGGGCATGGTGTTGGCGTCACTCACGCGGCCACCCTGGGGGACAACCGGCTCCTGGGCAGCGGCCTTCTTCAGCGCCTCCAGGCAGCGGCGAACTTCATCACTGCTGCGTCGCGCCCTTAGCGCTTTCAGCTTCTGCGATTGCCTCTGGCCCACTGACTCATCAATATAGAGCGTCTCCGGCGGGCGTTCTTCAATTGCAAAATCATTCACGCCCACAATGACCTTCTCCCTGGCCTCGACCGCTCGCTGATACTGGTAAGAAGCTTCCGCAATTTCCTTCTGGGGAAAGCCCAGTTCAATGGCCCGCACCATGCCACCCATGGCATCCAGCTTGTCAAAGTACTCAAATGCTCCGTTTTCCATGTCCAGCGTGAACTTCTCCACAAAATACGATCCGCCCAGCGGATCAACCGTATTGGCTAGGCCCGACTCATAAGCAAGAATCTGCTGCGTGCGCAGCGCAATCCGCGCCGCCTCCGCCGTAGGCAGCGCCAGGGCCTCATCGTAGGAATCCGTGTGCAGCGATTGCGTTCCTCCCAGCACTGCCGCCAGCGCCTGGATGGCCACGCGGGCAATGTTGTTCATCGGCTGCTGCGCCGTGAGCGAAACTCCCGCCGTCTGCGTGTGGAAACGCATGAGCCACGTGCGCTGGCTTTTGGCGCCAAAGCGGTCTTTCATCAGCCGGTACCAGATTTTCCGCGCCGCCCGGAACTTGGCAATCTCCTCAAAGAAATCATTGTGGGAATTAAAGAAGAAGCTCAGCCGCGGCCCAAAATCATCCACGTCCAGCCCGCGCCGGCGCGCCCACTCCACATATTCCACGCCATCGTAAATGGTGAATGCCAGTTCCTGCAGCGCCGTTGAACCGGCCTCGCGGATGTGATAACCGCTGATGGAAATGCTATTGAACCGGGGCGTGAATCTGGAGCCAAACTCGAATGTGTCAATCACCAGCCGCATCGAAGGGGCGGGCGGATAGATGTACTCCTTTTGCGCGATGTATTCCTTCAGGATGTCGTTCTGAATTGTCCCGGAAATCTTTTTCCAGTCTGCGCCCTGCTTCTCCGCCACCACCAGGTACATCGCCCACAGCACCGAAGCGGGCGAATTGATGGTCATGGAAACCGTGGTCTTCTCCAGGTCAATCCCGTTGAAGAGGATTTCCATGTCCTCCAGCGAATCAATCGCCACCCCGCACTTGCCCACCTCTCCTTCGCTGGCCGGATGATCCGAGTCATATCCCATCAGGGTCGGCAGATCGAACGCCACGGAGAGTCCGCTGCCTCCGCTGGCCAGAAGGTATTTATAACGCTCATTCGTATCCTCTGGAGAGGCAAAGCCGGAAAACTGCCGCATGGTCCAGAGCTTCCCGCGATAGCCCGTGGCATGGATGCCTCGGGTATACGGCGGCTGTCCTGGGTAGCTGAGGTACTGGTCGTAGTTCCAGTCGTGGGGCAGATCGGCCTGAGTGTAAAGCCGCCGGATAGGAACGCCGCTGATGGTGGTGAAGCGCGCGTTTCCATGCTCGTCAACATTCACGCCGCTGGCTTCGCCCACGGGACGCTCCGGAGACTTTTCCAGGGTCTTCTCCAGCGTGCTCTCCGCCCAGTGTTTCTCGGATTCGGAGGGTTGACGTCCCTCAAAGACTTCAGCAATTGGGTTTTCGGCAACGCCGCTTTGTTTCAGGTTTTTCTTAATTTGGTCCGCCATAGGCGAGTTTTCCCCTGCCCTGTTCAAACTGAGTTTAGATCAACAACCAATCATAGAAGATGCAGAAAAGGAGGAGCAAGGAAAAGCCACAAATGCTGGAGACCGACGGCTATGCCATTCTGAAGGAGATTAGGAGTGCGATGCGCCCGCGATCTATAATGAGACCCTTCCGACGAGGATGCCCATGAATGGCGCAGCCGCGATCCTCCAAGCTGTCAGGGAAGGCGACGTATCGGTCGTCCAGCATCTCTTGAACGACGATCCTCGTCTTGTGCGTGCGACCGACGACTACCTCAAGACACCGCTCCATTGGGCTGCCGAACACGATTACTACGAGGTCGCCAAGATGCTGCTACACGCGGGCGCCGACCTGGAGGCGACAACTTCGTGGGGCGCCACGCCGCTCGACTGGGCGGCAACCATGGGAAGCACGAAGGTTGCAAATCTGCTCCTGGCACATGGCGCCCAAGGGATGGATCTCGCGGCAGCAGCGAGTCTCGGAAAACTGGATTTGGTTCACAAGTTTCTCGATTCAGGGACTCCCCTCGCGTTCCTCGCCAGGCAGGCCGTTCCGGCGGAACCCAATGATCACTGGGTCGCCGACTCTGCCCGCATGAAGGGCGACGTGGTCTCACATGCGTTCTATGGCGCCTGCCGAAATGGCCACACGGCGGTCGCGGCGTTGTTGCTCGAGCGCGGGGCCGACGTCAATGCAAAAGGGGGCTTTGGGGGGACAGCCCTGCACTGGGCGGCGATCAATGGTCACAAAGACACTGTTGCGTTTCTTGTGGCTCACGGCGCCGATCTGGCCATTCGGGATGCCAAATTTGCCTCGACTCCGGAAGGGTGGGCAGCCGAGGGCCGGCACGACGAGATTCGCGAGCTGGTCCATCGCGCGTGAGTCGCGCGCAATATCCGGGTCACCGCATCTTGGCAGCGGTTCATGAAACTGCGCCCGTGGTCTAGTTCTTCTTCAGCACCGCCATATTCTTTTCGTCAGTAAGAATCTCCGAAAAGAGCCTCCTCAGCTGCTCAATGCGGTCCAGCGGGACCTGCGTCGTGGTCCTCTTGTATTCGCGCGTGTATTTGAGCATGTTGCCTGCAGCCTCTGTCTTGCTGGTGTATTGGCCGAAGGAAAAGCTTGCTTTCGCCGGATCCGGCAATTCGTCCACCTTGAAGCCATCCGGCAACGCAATCTCAACCGTGTCACTATCCAGGGATGGCGCTGGGAAGTCGTACGGATAATGTCGAGGCTTGGTCGCGTCGAAGTATCCGGCGTTCTCGCCCACGACCCGGGGACGTACCAGCAGGAGTGGACCGGCGGCCTTGGCGTAGTGGTCGGCGGTGAATTTGAAGCGCAGGATCAGGTCCTTGTCTATATCATCTGCGTTGACCAGATCGAAGCTATCCACCTGGAAGTTGCCGATGGCCGTACCCAGGAAGTGTTCGATGGTCTTCTTGCGGTCTTTTTGCGTCTCGTTCTGGAGATACTCCCTTTCCAGCATCGCATGGTATCCCGACCGGACTTCCTCAATCTCGCCCTGCAACGTTCCATCCGGGAGCAGCTTGAGCTTTGCGCTTCTCCTCAGCTCATTCGACTCCGGCGAGCTCACCGGCAGATGAAGGAGTTCACCGCCGTGCTCAGTGACCAGCAGCCCGTAATTGTCCTGCTCGTAAAAAGGGATTTGGCCAAACGGCACCCATTCGTTCGTAGGATCAAATATCAGCAGATGGCCAAGCTTCGGGTGTTCATACAATGCCGGGAGCGGATTTTTAAAACTCCCATCGGGCAACTGGATGACAAGAATCGCATGGTTAAAACCGATATACGGTGGCGACTTCTCCGTATAGATGCCACGTTGCGTATGCACCGGCATGAGATAGGACTTGACTCCGATCTCGCCCAACATCGTAGCCAGCATGGTGGCCTTGTCCTTGCAGTCTCCGTAACGATGGGCAAAAGTTTCCGCCGCCGGATGGGGCCGCCAGCCGCCAATCCCGATCTCAATGGCCGCGTAGCGAATGTCACGCTGCGCAAATCGGGCGAGGACCTTGATCCGCTCTAACAGCGGCAGGCTGGCAGGTGCCAACTCCTGGACTTTCTGCTGCAAGGCAGGACTGGACTCACGAGAACCGGCAACCAACTGGGCGTGCCACGCGCCCATTTCCGCCCATGACTTATAAGTCTGGTTCCTGATCTTTTCGGAAAAGAACGTGATGATGACGCGGCTGGCGAGCGCCCGATATGGAGGCTCGTTGTATTCCCTTTCGATCCTGGGGACATCCGCCAGCTCCCAGGTATAGGAATTGCCGGCAGCCACGGGCGCCATATCGGCGTGGTTGACCCAGTCCGCACGATACTCCCAACTGGGGGGCAGTTGCAGAGTAAAGCGAGATTTCTCGACTGGGACAGTATCCTGGATGTACCACGCTGTTTGGAACACATAAGGCCGCTCTTTGTGCTCATATTCAAATCCAACCACTGTGCCCACGTCCGCGCCTGGGAGCATCAGGATCTTTTCTTTCTCATCGGAATAAATCTCGTATGTGCTGGTGCTCTTTTCAAACGCATCTTTATCTTTGGCTTCGTATTCCTGGCCCTTAGCTGTAATGCTCCACCCGTGGAGGTAGGCAATTTTGGTTTCATTGTCAAAGCCGACCCCGAGCTGGGCATAACTCTTGCCTTCGGGACGCAAAATCCGGTAAGCCACCTTAAAGTGCCCGACGATTTCGCCATTATCCTTGACTGTGGTCTCACCTTCGTCCAGCAACACCGCCGCATTCACATCGTCGGCATAGTGTTTGGCGGGCTGCTGGGCCAGGTTGCGCAGCCAGTCCGGAGTGGAAGCCCCGGCCGGCCCCGCTAAGAGATTCACAAGTGATGCCAGAAAAATTGCGCTAATTGCCTTTTTGAGCACTGGTTGACCCTCCCACCTGCAGCACGGCCTGTTGTTCGTCGCCCGCCTGGACCTTGTTAAAGAAGTTTTTCACGTCAGAGTATTGCTTCAAGTCAAAGAAGATTCCATTGAGCAAAAGTGTCCTCTGGACCACGAATTGCCTCCCGTCAAACTGGCTCGTGCTCTGGTAAGCGGCATAAGGAAGCCGGGCGTCCTGGTCCTGCGCCTTGCCCTCCATGGTATAACCGGCGGGAAATTTGAAGCTGATCGAATCCATCTGTGAAAAAGCGTACGGAAAATAAACAGGATATTTGCGGTCGGCATTCTTGAAGGCGTCTTTTTGTTTTGACTGGAAAAGATAAGACGGCAGTAGAAGCCTCTTTCCCACCGCGGAAGCATAGCCCGGAATCTCAACGCTGAATTGCGCAATCAATGGATCGTCCGTGCCTTCCCATCCTTTTGCATCCACCAGTTTCACAATGGCCGTGGCCGGAAGCCACTCTTTCAGTTCATCTTCCAGGTCCTTCTTTCTTCCCGCTTCATCGGTTTGCAAAGCATCCAGCCGGTGCTCCAGCGCCTCTCCTCCATCGAACTGGACGGTCAGATCGCCTTTTACCGATCCATCCTCCGCCAGCGTGAGTTTTGCGTTCCTGTGCACCACCGCCTTCTCGTGGTTGGCCGGCGGAACTGTCACAAAACTGCCGCCCTGCTTATCCAGCTTCAGTGCTGCCGTCGATGTACGCGGCCAGCGCACCAGGCCGTAGGGGCAAAATTTGGTCCCGGGATCGAGATAGACGTCCTGTCCATTGATCTTGACCACGATCAATTCCGTATCTAACTGGTTTCCTGACAACAGGCCCTTATCAAAGAAACGCTCCGAGCGGTTGCTCGCACGCAACAGCGACGTGCGGAAGCCGGCGGCGCGGGCCATTGCAGCAAAAAAGAGCCCTATGTCATTGCGTGTGCCATAGCCGTGGTTGAGCACATCCAGAACATTGTTATTGTTCTTGAGGCTCTCCCGCTTCTGCTCCTCCGTCGTGCGCTCGCGCTCGTAAGTGAGGTTCCGGACCTGCTGCGCCCGCGCATACAGCTTGCGCACCTGCTTGTCCCAATCTGTCTCGCTTCCTATGGCTTCGGTCGCGGCGCTCTGGATCTCTTTGTGGTTCCCGATAAAGTGTTCCGCCTCGTCATTCCAGTCGCGGCCCTCGTCCTGCCAGAATTTGTCAGCCGATGATATCTCTGTCCCGCCATAAAAGAAGCGCACCTGCGGCTTGTAATTCTCTTCGGGAGGCATATGGTCTTCAACCTCAAAGGCGGCAATGTCGTGCGCTTCCATCTCGAACCCCTCTCCCTTCCTCTGCGGTTTCAGGTTCGCCGGCATATTGGAATAAATCATGGAGAGCTGAGAACTCCCTCCATGCTTGGTCTCCAGCGCGCCTGTATATGCCTTCATCCGGAAGCTCTCCTTGACTGTGTAAAGGTCGTGCTGGATGGTCCAGGAATTGTTATAAAGAGTGTGTTCCGGCATGATCACCAGGAATTTGTACTCAATAATGCTGCCCACCGCCACTTCCGGCAGGGTGAAAGTCTTGGCCAGATACTTGATGCCCTGTCCCTTAATGATCGTCTTCTGGAACGGTTTTCCGGTGAATTCAATGATCTTTCCGTCCGGGTGAATGGTGCGGGCTTTCAAGTTGCTCAACGAACTGTCGGGGATGAAAACTGGAATCTCCACATCGGCATACTTCTTGCCTTGATCATTCAAAATCTTGATACGTTTGTATATGAATTCGCTATGCAACTGGTCGTCAATGTAGTCGGCATGGTAAAGCTGGATTGCCGCGGCCCCCGGATTGCCGGGAACCTCCTTTACCTGCAGGTCCTGCGGGGTAATGGGGAGCCAGTCTTCTTTCTGCGCAAAACACAGCGATGCCGTCACACAGCAGACAAAAAAGATGCAGTACCGGACGCTACGCATTCGTATCACTCCTTTGAAGATTATGAGACCGAGGCACGGTTGGGGGAATATTTTAGGATATATACACCAAAACAGCCGTTTTGGCCAGAATTGTTCGTTCACCTCGTTCACCTTAGTTTCCGGTCTTGCCTTTGCCGCTATCCGCCAAATGCAAAACTGCCTGCTGCTCGTCGCCGGCGTCCACCTTGCTGAAGAAGTCTCTCAGTTCGGCATACTTGGTGACGGGAAAGAGAATTCCATTGAGAAGCAGGGCCCTCTTCGTCAGTAGTTGGCCGCCCGTGAATTGGATAATGTCCTCATATCTGGCGTAGGGAAGACGAACATCCCTTTGCTCAGGCAAATTCTCCATGGAAAATCCTGCCGGGAACCTGATCTGCACAACGTCCAGTTCGGAAAACGCATAGGGGAAGTAAACCGGGTACTGGCGGTCGGCACGATTAAAGGCGTCCTTCCTTTTGGCCCTAAAGAGATAGGAAGGCATTAAGAGCCGTTTTCCGGTGATAGAAGCATAAGCTGCAGTTTCAACAGTAAAACTGGCCACAAGAGGGTCATCGCTCGTTTCCCATCCTTGTGCCGTTTTCAGCTTGACGATTGAATCTGACGGAAGCCATGCTTTTAGCTCATCCTCAAGCATTTTTGTCTTTCCTGCGTCGTCCGTACGCAGAGCATCTAATCTGTGCTCCAGCGCTTCCGTGCCTTGAAACGTGACTGTCACCTCGCCTTTGAGCGATCCGTCTTCGCTCAAGACCGCGACAACGTTTCTCCTGGTCACCGATTTGTCCTGCCCAGCACCTGGAATCATCACAAATGTGCCCCCTTCCCTGTCCAGCTTCATGGCAGGCACAGAGGTCCGCATCCAGCGCAACAGACCATAAGGACAGTACAAAGTGCCAGGATCGAGATAGACATCGGCTCCGTTCAGTTTCACAACGGCGATCTCTGAATCGAGCTGTCTCCAGAAAAGCGCTTCCTTGATGAAGAAGTCGCTTCGACGGTTGGAGGTCAGCACTACGGAGGCCTCAAAGCCGCTCGCCCGTGCCATGGCTACAAACGTGCGAGTGATGTCCGCATGCAATCCGTACCCACGCTTCAGGACCTCGCTAACGTCTTCATTTGTCTTGATGTCCTCTTTCTTTCTCTCTTCGGCCGTTTGTTGACGTTGGTAACTCAGGTTGCGGATCTGTTGCGCCCGGGAGTAGAGTTTCCGCAATTTTTTCTCCGGGTCAGACTCATTCCCTATGACTTCCGCCGCCGCTTCCTTCGCCTCCTTGTGATCCCCGATGAAGCGTTCGGCCAGGGCATTTAGTTCCTTGCCCACCACTTCCCAGTATTTGTCCGTGGAGGAGATGTTCGAACGCAGATAATAGAAGCGCACGGATGGCTTAAGGGTCTCTGCCGGCGGCATGTACTCTTCGCCGCGGAATGCCGGAACATTATGCATCTCCAGTTCCGCATGGTTACCGTGGGTCCTGGTGGGCATGGCGTCTTGAGCATGAAGCACTACCCAGGCAATCTGGACATCGGCTCGAGACGGTTTGAACTCGAAACTTTCCCTCACCGTGTAAAGCTCACGCTGCAAGACCCAATGCTTGGGTGGGGAAAATCTCTCATAGTCCAACTTGTATTTGTACTCAATGATGCTTCCGACAGTCACATCCGGTAGCGTAAAAGTCTTGGCGAGAAACTTGATTCCTCGTCCTTTGAAGATCGTTTTCTCGAAAGGCTTTCCCGTAAAGTCGACAATGGACCCGTCCAAGTGGATGGTGCGAGCCTTAAGGCTGGTTATTGAAGCTTCAGGTATCAAAGGAATCTGAATGTCAGCGTACTTCTCTCCCTTCTCGCTCAGGATCTTGATGCGTTCGTACACAAATTCACTATGGGTTTCATCGTCAATCCGATCAGCATAGTAGAGCTGGATTCCGGATGCGCCAGGATCTCCCGGAACTTCCTTGATGTGCAGGTCCTCCGGCGTAATTGGAAGCCACTCCTGCGTCTGCGCAAGAGACAGCGGGGCCGCAGCCAGGCACAAGAAAAAAACACAGTACCGGACAGAATTCATCAATCACCTCTTCAGAGAAACGCAATTCTCAGATACGCAGCGGGGAGTGTGTACTACCTACCCACCACAACACAACGCTTTTGTGCCAGCTTAAGGATAATGAAAGAATCAGCAGATTCGTTTCAATCCTCAAAACGTACTGAAAATACAAGACTTATCTGGTAGCGGGGCAACCCGGACCGATGCGAACGAGGTTAGGAAGGCCAATTTGCCGTGATTAATGCATGGCGGTGCGCGGGTGGCGCGCCCCGGTCGCAGCCGTTGCTGCCTCCAGCGTCCCGGCAAGGTGTTAGCCTTCAGCCTTTCAATAGGTAAAATCTATATAAACTATTTAATAATCCCAAAATAACACTTCCCGAAACGGGAATTTGTTAAGAAAAATTAACTAGGCAGCTCTGGATTTTTGCCTTAAAACCAGCTACTCTGCTCTTCCCCCGCCAGTTTGCATTGCTCTGATTTCAACTAATGTCCACTCAACCTGCTATGTGCCGCAAGAAGCACATTCCAAGAAAGGGAACTCCTGATGTTTAACAAAGAAAGAATCTCGAATCGCAGTATTCCGGCTGTTCTGGTGATATTCACATTGTTATTCATGGTGAATGTGCTCCAGGCGCAAACACCGGCAGCGTCTGCGTCCGATCCAGGGCCCCGTCCCACCGGGCGAGAAGCGCTAAACGCCGATCCCAATGCGGTTTGCCCCGTTACGGGAACGAAGTTTCCCGGGACGGTCTGTCTTGACTTTGTTCAGCCTCCCGCCGTTTCACCGGCGCCAGTTGCTGATGGGGCCGGCAACATCGTTGCCAATGCGGGTAATCTGGGCGGCACATGGTTCGAGGCCCTTACCGTCTTCTCCACACCCGCCAGCGTCGACGGAACCAATAGCGCCGGGGCCGCGGGCCAATTCATCAAAGGCCTTGGACCCTCTTTTAACGGAGAAAGCTGCTTCCAGTGCCACTCGCAGCCGGCGGTCGGCGGCAGCAGCCCAGGCTGTGTCGGTACGTTTTGCAGCAACATGACTGCCAACCCAACAACCGGAGCGGTAACCAGCAAGTTCTCAGCCAGCAACAACCCGCAAGTCGTTGACGCGACCGATCGCGGGGGAGTCAACTCAATCCCATCATTCATCAACCAGGCAAACGGCCCACTGCTTGAGGTGCGTTTTCCCAAAGCCGTTGGGGCTGGACCATCCACCCTTGGCAATCCGGCCAGTGTGCCAGCCGGAGCGGTGGCTGAACTTTTTGTGATCTCTGGTCGGAGCGACGCGCCTGCAAACTGTACGATTGACCAGGAAGACTTTCAGGCCCAGCAGGCCGCCAACAACGTAGTATTCCGCATTCCCATCCCAACTTTCGGTGACGGATTTGTGGAGAACACTCCGGAGACCTCCCTCGCGGCTGCTGCCAACGCGGCAAAGGCGGAGGCCGGGACTACGTTTGGCGCCATTAGTTTTGGCGTGTTTAACCTCAGCGGGAACGATCAGACCATCACCCGTTTTGGCTGGAAGGCCCAGAACAAGTCTCTCCTCATGTTCGCGGGTGAGGCCTCCAATGTCGAGATGGGCGTAACCAATGAACTCTTTCCCACGGAGCGGACCTATGGGAATGCTCCCAATTGCACCCCCAATCAACTGCCGGAGGACGTAACTCAGTCCCTTAACTCAACTCAAATCGAAAACATCACGGGGCCGCTCCCGACGTCCCCGGTCGTTGACGAGGCGGGTGTGACTTCCGTGATCTCGTCCAACATCGAGAATGACTCGATCTTCATGCGCTTGAACGGAGCTCCCTCAATCTGCAACTTTAACAGCGGGGTCAGCTCCACCACTGGACTTGCGGTGTGCAAACCCGTGGACCAGTCTGTAGAGCGCGGGGCGGCGCTGTTTGGGAACAGCGTGCTTCCCGCGCCAGCAGGGACGGCGCCGGCAACCGTTGGATGCGTATTCTGCCATTGGCAAACCTTCACCACCGGCCCCTCCACCACTCCCACCCTGAACAACGCAACCTTCCATCCCTTTTCTGACTTCGGGCTGCACCACATGGGCGGACTCGCCGACGGCGTGAAGCAGGGATCGGCGGGAGTAGACCAGTTCCGCACGGCGCCGCTTTGGGGTCTGGGTCAACGTTTGTTCTTCCTCCATGATGGCCGTGCTAATGACCTGCTCACAGCCATTGCCGATCACTGCCTGCCCGTGGCGAGCGGTAGCACAAGCCCCGCTTCGGAGGCCTGCACTGTGATCTCAAACTTTAACGCTCTGCCGCCCACCTGCACGAACAGCACCTGCACCTCAAGCACCGGGGTGGTGGGCTCACAGCAGGATTTGCTGAATTTCCTGCGCTCCCTGTAGCAAATATTTGTCCTCCCTGAAACACGGCGAGCCCCATCACGGGGCTCGCCGATTTTCTTGAATTTCCAGCTTCAGTGCGCTGCCAACGCGACCGGCTCTTCATCGGCCGCCTTCAGCTTGCCAAAAAAAACTCTGAGCCCCTCATACTGCTCCGGCTGAAAGTAAATGCTGTTCACGATCAGCGCCCGAGTCAGGAGCAACTGGTCTTCCTGTAAGGATCGTGTGGTAATAAAGCGCGTGGCTGCCAGCCGGACGTCCTGTCCATCAGGCATCGTTCCCAGCCGGAAGCCCGCAGGAACGTGGACGTTCACCTTGTCAATGACCTCATAGGTATAAGGGAAGTAGACCGGATATTTGCGCTCCGCGGAGGCAAACGCCTCCATCTCCCCGGAGCGGAAAAGGTTGGCGGGAATGACGAGCCGCTGGCCGGCCACGGTGGCGAAATCGGCAAGTTCCACGGAGAAGCGGGCTACCAGTGGCTCCTCGCTTGCATCCCACCCCCGGGCATCTTTCAGTTGCACCCGGAAACCCGTAGGCAGCCAGGATTGGAGGTCGCCTTCCAGATTCTGTCGGCGGCCCGCCTCATCACTGTCCAGCGCATCCAGCCGGCGCTCCAGCGCGTCATTGCCTTTGAATTCGATTGTAATTTCACCCTTCAGCGATCCGTCGCCGTTCATGGCAACATCGGCGGCCCTGCGGATGACCGTCTTATCCGCAGTGGCTGTCGGGACCACGACGAAAGATCCGCCATTCTTATCAAGTTGCAAGGCCGGAGCCGAGGTGGAAGTCCACGCGACCAGCCCGAAAGGACAGAACCTTGTTCCCGGATCGAGGAACAGGTCAGCGCCGTTCATCCTCACCCGGATAATCTCCGTGCCCAGCTGCTTTTCTGAAAGCAACTTGGGATCAAAGACCTTGTCCCTTCGGCTCGATGCCCGCAGCACTTCCGCCGGAAAGCCCGCCGCGCTGGCCATCGCCGCGAATAGCTCCGCAATCTCGTTCTGGGACCCATAGCCCCGTGTGAGCACATCCATCACACTTTCATTGGGCTTGAAATCCGCCGGCCTCTCATCCGTCCCACTGCGTTCGCCTTGATAGCTGAGGTTCCTGGTTTGTTGGGCGCGGGCATAGAGCTTTCTCAACTGTTTTTCAGGATCGGTTTCGCCACCGATGATCTGCGCCGCAGCCATCTTTAATTCCTGATGATTGCCAATGAAATGTTCTGCCTTCCCATACCAGTCCAGGCCCACATCGCGCCAGAAGACGTCCGGCGATTCAATCTCATGGCCGCCATAGAAGAACTGCACCTGGGCCTTGAAACTCGCCTCCGGAGGCATGTATTTCTCCGGCTTGAATGCAGGCACATCTTCGAGTTGCAGTTCCACTCCCGGCCCGGTGTCCCTGGGCAACGCTCCGGAGGGCATGTTGGAGCTTACATAAGAAAGCCGGGTCTCATCGGAAATATGCCGTGTTTGCATGGGCCCCGTGTACCGGCGCAGCCAGAAGCTCTCTTTCACCGTATAGAGGTCATGCTGCACGGTCCACACAGGATCGGACAAATAACGGTTCCACGTCAGCCTGTACTTGTATTCCACAATGCTGCCTGTAGTTACGTCCGGCAGCGTGAAGGCCTTGGCCGTGAGCTTCTCTCCCCGGTACTTGACCACTGTTTTTTCAAAAGGTTTTCCCCTGAACTCCACAATAGATTTGTCCGGATGAATGGTGCGGGCTTGAAGGTCGCCAATCGAATCATGTGGAGGAATCTCTATCTCGACGTTCGCGTGCTCCTTGCCTTTTTCAGTCAGCACCTTGATGCGTTTGTAAATGAATTCCGATCCGTGCACGTCGTCCCGAAAATCGGCGTAGTAAAGCTGCACGGCAGGGGCCCCCGGATCGCCGGGCACATCTTTCATTTGCAGGTCCCGCGCAGTCACCGGCAGCCACTCTTCCGAGCGTTGGGCACAAGCAGCACACACCGCGAGCACGCAGAAGCAGATAAGGTGCTGTGCCCAACGCATCACTTGGCTCCCAGCAGGCTGAAGAGCAGCACGGCCAGCACAATCAGTGTAATCACCACATACATCCTGTCGCCCTCCGCCCAAAAGCCCAGCGCGGAGAAGGCCACGCGGGAAACCGGTGTCAGCACGAGCAACAAAAGGCCAAACTGGATAATGCCCCGGCTGTGCAGCGCCAGCGCATCCCGCAATACGCCCTTCACGCTGCGCATGTCGCTCGATGGCTCATGGAAGGTGTGATAGTCCGGCCTGCCGGTTCCATGCTGAAAAAGATAAAATACGCCTCCAACCAGCACCACGAACGCCGCGAGAATGACTCCGGCGCGCAGTAAGTTTCCAATGATCTGTTCCAGTTCGTAGTCGGTCCAGCGATTCCGTGCTTGCATCTCAGATCCGCCCTGTCAGCGCATTGACAATCATCTCTATGGCCATGATGGCGATCACCACACTGAATACCAGCCGCAAAATTTTTGTATTCATTTTTATCAGGGCCTTGGCCCCCAGCGTGGAACCCAGCAGCACGCCCAGCATCACCGGCATGGCCAGTCCCGGATCAATGTAGCCGCGTTTGAAATAAATTCCGGCGGTGGCCGCTGCGGTGACCCCAATCATGAAATTGCTGGTGGTAGTGGAAACCTTGAAAGGAATCCTCATGGCCTGGTCCAGGGCCAGCACCTTCATCGCTCCCGACCCGATGCCCAGCAGTCCTGAAAGCGCCCCGGCGACCGCCATCAATCCGAACCCGGCCGGTACCCGGTACACCTGGTACGTCCGCTCCCCTTGCGGCGTTGGATAACTGCCGTTCAGTTTGAGCAAAGCGCTGAACTTGTCCGGCTTGGCCAGTGGCGCAACATTCGGTTCTGACTGCCACGAATGGTAGGCGGAAAACAGGAGCATGAGGCCGAATACGATGCCCACGACTTCAGTGGAGACCCTGGCCAGCAGAAATGCACCCAATACCGCGCCCAGCGTGGTGGCAATCTCCAGAAACATGCCGATGCGGATATTGGTAAAGCCCTCCTTCACATAAGCGGCCGCCGCCCCCGAAGAAGTCGCAATCACCGAAACCACCGTCGCTCCAATGGCATAGTGGAGGTCGACCCCGAATACCAGGGTTAGAACCGGCACCAGGAGCACGCCGCCGCCCAAACCCGTAAGTGCTCCCAAAAAACCCGTAAGCGCCGATACCAGCCACAACAATAATGTGAATACCAGGATGTTCATAAGCGCCGGCTCGGACCAAACCCCGCTTTCCGCCATCGCTTCAAGGCGATCCCCGACCAGACAAGCTCCACTGCGCCAAAAGGCCAGGCGCCCTGCAAGAATCCATACGCTGATCCCAGCAAACAGGCCCCTGCAAACGCCAGGACGAACACCGGCGACCGTTCCTCCAGTGCGTAACAAACCACCATGGCCGTCACCGCAAACAAGCCGAAAATTGTAAGTGGGTTCACTCTGCTTCTCGCCGCCTCAACGTCACAAAAATCGTTCATCTGTAAACGTCCCAGTGTAAATGCGAAGCCCAGCGGAAGAAAGATCCGGGAAGATCAGATACGGGTACGTGGGTTTGCCGCAACTGGCAGCCAATAGCTGGTAGCTGCTAATATCTGGGTTTCCTTTTCGCAGGGAGGCCCCAAACTGCCGGTTTCGCTTACCAATTCGCGCGTGATTTATGACGCCCTGAAAAAAGCCGGCATCGGCCTGATGTCCGCGCTTCCGGAGACGTGGCTGGTCCACCTGATCCGCATGGCCGAAGACGATCCGGAGATGATCCTGGTGCGGCTGGCGAAAGAGGAAGAAGGAGTCGGCATTTCCGCCGGAGCGCACTTTGCCGGCGTAAAATCCGCCATGCTCATGCAGAACCATGGATTCCTGGCCAGCATCAATGGCATTGTCTCTTTTGCGCAGCTCTATCGCATTCCCTTGCTCATGCTGATCAGTTACCGCGGCCATTTTGGCGAACGCGATCCATGGCAAACGCAGGGCGGCGCTGTGACTGAGCCGCTGTTGCAGGCCCTGGGCATTCGGTACCAGTTTCTGGATGAGCCTGCCAGAGCAGAAACTTCCATTGCCGAAGCACAAACTCTCGCGTACAGCAGCCTGCATCCGGTGGCCCTGCTGCTGACGCGCAAACTTATGTGGGAAGAAGCATGAAGAATCGAGTGATCGCGCGTGATCGGGCGATCCGGTGAGCGGAGTGCAAGAATGAGTTCTCTTATTGAATGCCCGCCGCGGTCTAATTGCTGAGTGCTACTATGTTGCGTCTAGATTGCATTCGTTCCATTTACGACCGGCTGGAAGAGTGTCTGGTGGTCACCATCATGGGCGCGGTTGCGGCCGAGCTGCAGTCGCTGGGACATCGCCCGAATTTCTTCTACCTTCAGCACGCCATGGGACTGGCCTCTTCTACGGGCCTGGGACTGGCACTGTGTCTGCCCCAGCAGCGCGTTGTGGTATTGGATGGTGATGGCTCCGTCTTGATGAACCTGGGTGGGCTTACCACGCTGGCCCGCTACCGGCCCAGAAATCTTGTGCACGTGGTATTTGATAATGAGAGCCTGCTTTCTGTAGGTGGCTTTCCCACGGCAACCGGCACTGGCAGCGACCTGGCAAAGATTGCGGCAGCCGCGGGAGTTCCGCACACCGGGACCGTGAACACCTGTAAAGAATTTACCGCCGCCTTCGATGCGGCATTGCGCAGTAATGATCTGAGCTGTATCGTCGCCAAGGTCGAAGCCACCGGCCCAAAAGGATATGTAACCGAGCTTTCCCTGCTGGAAAACAGGTTTCAGTTTAAGCAGCATATTCAGAGCCTGGCGGCGAGCAAATAGCAATTGGCAAATGGCAACTGGCCTTGAGCCGATGGGTCTTGGATCTTAACTTCTTGGCTTTTGGATCAGTCTTAAATCAGCGTCATCGGTAGTAAGGTTTTGATTTTTGCCAATTGCTATTTGCTATCTGCTATTCCGGAGGCTGAGGAATGTCGAACGTCCTACTCGAGCTAATTAGAGAACTCAACGCCGGCGCCCTGAAAATCGTCGATCTCACCCAAACACTAACTCCAGAGACTCCTTTATTACCTCTTCCCTCGCAATGGAATAACACACCGGCATTCCGCATCTGGGAGCTTTCGCGTTATGATGACCGCGGTCCAGCCTGGTATTGGAACGGCTTTGAGACTGGAGAGCATACGGGCACGCATTTTGATGCGCCCGTCCATTGGGTCAGCGGCAAGGACCTTCCGGAAAGCAGCGTGGACCGCATCCATCCAAAAAAGTTTATCGGGCCCGCCTGCGTGATTGACGTGAGCGCGGACGTACAAAAAGACCCTGATTTCCTGCTTACAGTCGAGCGCGTGAAACAATGGGAATCGGCGCACGGAAAAATTCCTGCTGCCGCCTGGGTGCTGGTGCGCACTGGATGGTCACAACGTACCGATCCTGGCGACTACATCAACCTGCGGGAAGATGGCCCGCATACCCCAGGATTTGTGAAAGAGTGTTCAGAATTTCTTTCCCGCGAGCGCGATGTGCTCGGCGTCGGCGTCGAAACGGTAGGAACGGATGCCGGACGCGCTGCCACATTCAATCCACCGTTTCCCAACCATTACGTGATGCACGGCAGCGGCAAGTTTGGGCTGGCGGGATTATGCAATCTGGACCAGCTTCCACCTACGGGCGCCGTGGTGATTGCCGCGCCCCTGAAAATCATCAACGGCTCGGGAAGCCCGCTGCGCGTGATTGCGATTGTGGAACAGTAGTTAGTACGTAGGAGTTAGTAATGAGCGAGAGGGTGTTGCAAGAATCGATTTGTATTCCTGCAGCTTTCAGGTTTCGATTCGCGTCCTTCGCGTTGATTCGCGGCTAAATAGATTTTGAGTTTCATTTGGTTTGCTAACGACTAAATACTAATTACCAAGTACTGCCATCCCAATGCTTTTTCTAAATGAACACCAGGTTCGAACGTCGTTAAATGTTGACGAGGTCATCCGCGCTCTCCACGAAGCTTTTGCGCGCGATTTCCACTTGACGCTGAAAATGCCGGTCCGTACTCAGCTGGACGCCGGCCCGAGTATCCTCCTGCTGATGCCGTGTCACGATAGCGAACGCAATGCGGCCGGCGTCAAGATCGTCACCGTAAATCCGGACACGGGCGTAAATGCCACTTATGCGCTGCTTGATCCGGCCACGGGCAAGACACTGGCCGTGATGGAGGCAAACTATCTTACTGACCTGCGCACCGCCGCCACTTCCGCGGTCGCCACCGATCTGCTTGCACGCCCAGACGCGCAAGTCCTGGGCGTCTTTGGCACAGGACGCCAGGCCAAAGCGCACCTGATCGCGCTTCCGCGGGTCAGGCCTTTCCGCCGATTTCTAGTCTGCGGCTCCGGACGTTCTGATCCAGGCGGGTTTTGCAAGATGATGCGGGAAGAACACGGAATTGAGGTAGAGCCGGTCTCTGCTGAAACTTGCGCGCGCGAGTCCGACGTCCTCTGCACTTGCACTACTTCGCATGTGCCTTTGTTCGATGGCCGTCTGCTGCGGCCCGGCACACATTTGAACCTGGTGGGCGCGTTCCAAACCCACACCCGTGAAGTGGATGATGAGACCGCAAAGCGCTCTCGCATTGTGGTGGACACCGAAGAAGGCGCGCTAGAAGAAGCCGGTGACCTGCTAATCCCTTTAAACAATGGCGTGATTGCCCGCGATCAGATCGTGGCCGACCTGCACCAGATTGCCAGCGGAAAGAAGCCCGGAAGACCATCGCCAGAAGATATCACCCTGTTTAAAAGCGTCGGCTGTGCGTTGGAGGATTTGGTAACGGCAAACTTGCTGTGGAAACATTTCGTAAAATAGCACTCTGAGCGGATTCATTCGCGTTTTTCGCGTGCGTTCGTGCCTAAATATGTTTTGGGTTCCGTTGGGTTTTGCTCACTACTAAATTCTGAGTACTAAATACTATGGTCGATTTCGCCATCATCGGCGCCGGAGTCTTCGGTTCCTGGACTGCGCACTGTCTCCGCCGCAGAGGGGCTAGCGTTAAGCTGCTCGATGCCTATGGCGCGGCCAACAGCCGTGCCAGCTCCGGCGGGGAAACCCGCGTCATCCGCATGGGCTACGGTCCGGATGAGCTTTACACCCGGTGGTCTGCACGCTCGCTACTAGTCTGGAAAGAATTTGCCGAACGCACAGGGCAGCAGTTTTTTCACCAGACCGGCGTGCTCTGGCTTAGCAACGATGCTGACGCGTACACCATGCAGTTGCTGGATGTGCTGAACAGAAACAAGATGGTGTGCGAAAAACTATCGGCCACGGAGATTCGCCGGCGCTGGCCTCAGCTCTCGTTTGGGGATGTAACCTGGGGCGTGCTGGAACCGGAAAGCGGCCTGCTCATGGCCCGGCAGGCAGTCCAGGCACTGGTAAAGGACGCTGTAAGGAATGGAGTGGAGTTCACTCACGGCTCTGTCCTGCCGCCAGTATCGTCAAGCAACAAACTGAATGCGGTCCGCACCAGCACCGGTGATTCCATCGCTGCCGGAGTCTTTATCTTTGCCTGTGGGCCGTGGTTGCCCAAACTATTCCCGAGCTTGCTGGCGGGTCGCATCTCCCCGACGCGGCAGGAAGTTTTCTTTCTCGGCCCACCTTCCGGCAGTGACGGTTTTCGTCCGCCCAAAATGCCGGTCTGGTTGCACCATACCTATCCCGACCTTCCCTATGCGCTGCCGGACATCGAGAACCGGGGCTTCAAAATAGCTTTTGACAGGCATGGTTCGGACTTTGATCCTGATAGCGGTCCGCGGATCGTTGGTGAAAAATCCATCACCGAATTGCGCGCCTACCTCAAAGATCACATTCCCGCGCTTCATGATGCTCCAATCGTTGAAACGCGTGTTTGCCAATACGAGAACACCTCAAACGGCGATTTCCTGATCGACCGCCACCCAGATTTTGAAAATGTCTGGATGGTCGGCGGCGGGTCCGGTCACGGATTCAAGCATGGTCCGGCAGTAGGGGAATATGTGAGTGCGCGCATTCTGGACAACGCGCCTGCCGAGCCGCGTTTTTTCCTGGCCACCAAATTGACTATGCGCAGAAGAGCGATCTTTTAGCCTCGGCTGATCGGACATAGATGAATGGGCCAACACTAGAAGATCAAGAACCCATTTGTCGTTTTGCACCTTGAAATGACCCGCTGCCACTCACGGGGTTGCTCACAGAGCGAGAATTAGCAAAGCTTGACGTTATTGGCATGAGTCCAGGGATTTTCCAGAAATTCATACCCAAAGCCTACGAAGTCCGCGCAACCGTCGTTGATTCTCGTGTCTTCAGTGGAAAAATCGATTCCCAGTCAAGAGTAGAAACCCAGATCGATTGGCGACGCCGACCATTTGATATTGACGAGACCCCGATCTACCTTCCTCCAGCAGTCGAAGCTAAGATTCATGCGTTCATGCAAGTGTTTGGACTGATCTACGGGGCTTTCGATTCTATTGTTACGCCGGACGGACGTCACATTTTCCTGGAGGTAAATCCAGCTGGGCAATATATGTGGGTAGAAGCAAAAAACGGGCCTCCCCATCACCGCAGCACTCGCAGATAGGCTCAGCACAACTTGACAGAAAAGTAACAAAACCCACAGCCGAGGGCGGCTAATGTCACTTACTTTGCGCATCTTTGTTTTGAGCCCTTCTGCTGGGATACTCCTGTCGGGTGTACCACACCGCTCGTGGATATTTGCGCGGTTTAGAGCGCTTGGGTAACTTGGCCTGGCTC
>Ga0209168_10000415_pt1 | contig 42764 bp, 33 predicted proteins | sample Coa_R1_FD_187156 | JGI IMG/M metagenome (GOLD analysis project Ga0209168, IMG submission 187156) | Surface soil microbial communities from Centralia Pennsylvania, which are recovering from an underground coalmine fire - Coalmine... | ecosystem: Environmental > Terrestrial > Soil > Unclassified ...
AGAGTCAATCCCGCCCATCCCAGCCCGTCGCAAATATTCGCGCGCACCACCGCCGAATTCTCGCCGATGCCTCCGGTGAACACCACCGCATCCGCGCCGCCCATGGCGGCGAGGAATGCGCCGATATATTTTCGGACGCGATAGCAAAAAATGTCGATGGCCAGTTTTGCGCGGCGGTCGCCGTGGGTGCAAACTTCGTCCTGCAAGACGCGCAAATCGTGCGTGAGACCGGATATCCCCAGCAGGCCGGACTGCTTGTTGAGCATGGTTTCCACTTCATGAATGGACAGGCCCTCCTTCGCGGCGATGAACCCGAGGATGGCGGGATCGACATCGCCGGAGCGGGTGCCCATGACCAGGCCTTCGAGCGGCGTCATGCCCATGGAGGTGTCCACGGACGTTCCGCCGCGAATGGCCGCAGCCGAACAGCCGTTTCCGAGATGCAGGCTGATGATGTTGGTCTGCTCACGCGGCAAGTTGCGAATGGTGCGGTAGCGGTAGCCCATGTAGCGGTGGGAAATGCCGTGAAAGCCGTAGCGCCGGATGCGATAGCGCAGGTAGAGATGGTACGGAATGGCGTACAGGTAGGAGCGCTCGGAAAGGGAGTGGTGAAACGCCGTGTCGAACACCGCAACCTGGGGAATTTGCGGGCCGAGCAGTTCGCGCATGGCGCGAATTCCGCGCAGGTTGGTGGGATTGTGCAGCGGAGCGAGGTCGATGCAGGCCTCGATTCCGGAAATGACTTCCTCGGTGATGAGGACGGAGTCCGTGAACTTTTCGCCGCCGTGGACCACGCGATGTCCGACAGCGTGAATGTCGGCCATGCTCTGAATTTCCGACACCCCCGATTCCGCCGAGGCCGCCCAGCGAACGATAAAATCGAGGGCGCCGGAAATATTTTTCAGGGATGCGGTGAGCTTTTGCTTCGGGCCGTCGCCCTTCTGCACGGTCACCACGGCTTCGGCGCCGATGCGCTCCACCTCGCCGCGCACCAGACGAACGTCTTTGTTCTCGCGAATGCGTTCGAGATCGGTGGCGATGATCTGGAATTTGAGGCTGGAGCTTCCGGCGTTGAGGACGAGAATGTTCATTTAGACCTTTGGCTGGCCGAATTCTTCGCGGCCTGAGCGGCTAGTAGGGCCACTTCCAGTTCTTGATCTCGGGCATGTCGTCGCCCACTTCGACGATGTACTGCTTGTGGTCGACCAGCTTGTCACGCAGGAACTGTTTGAAATGCGCCCCGACGCGCTGCAGGCGGGGCACGCGGTCCACTACGTCCCCTGCGAGGTGGAAACGATCCAGATCGTTCAACACGGTCATGTCAAACGGCGTGGTGGTAGTTCCCTCTTCCTTGTAACCGCGGACGTGGAGGTTGTCATGGTTCCTGCGGCGATAGGTCAGCCGGTGAATGAGCCACGGGTAACCGTGATAGGCAAAGATGATGGGCTTGTCGATGGTGAACATGGAATCGAATTCCGCATCCTGAAGGCCGTGCGGATGCTCGGTGTGAGGCTGCAGCGTCATCAAATCCACGACGTTGATGAAGCGAATGCGCAGATCGGGAAAATGCTGCCGCAGCAGATCGACAGCGGCCAACGCCTCCAGCGTCGGAATATCTCCGGCGCAGGCCACCACGACCTCGGGCTCCGCGCCCTGATCGTTGCTGGCCCAGTCCCAGATGCCGATCCCCGCCGTGCAGTGCTGGATGGCGGATTCCATATTGAGATACTGCAGCGCCGGCTGCTTGCCGGCCACAATCACATTGACGTAGTGGCGGCTGCGCAGGCAATGATCCGCCACAGACAAAAGTGAATTGGCATCGGGCGGCAGGTAGACGCGCACGATGTCCGCTTTCTTATTTACCACCAGATCGATGAATCCCGGATCCTGGTGGGTAAAGCCGTTGTGATCCTGCCGCCAGACGTGCGAGGTCAGCAGATAATTGAGAGAGGAGATGGGACGCCGCCACGGAATTCCGCAGGTCACCTTGAGCCACTTGGCGTGCTGATTGAACATGGAATCCACGATGTGAATGAATGCCTCGTAGCAATTGAAAAAACCGTGGCGCCCGGTCAGCAGATAGCCCTCGAGCCAGCCCTGGCACATATGTTCGCTGAGCACTTCCATGACCCGGCCGCCGGTGGAAAGATGCTCGTCGGTCGCCAGCAATGGCTCCATCCACACTTTATCGGTGGCCTCGTAGATGGCGTCGAGGCGGTTCGAGGCAGTTTCATCCGGGCCGAAGACGCGGAAATTTTTGGCATCGAGGTTCAAGCGCATAACGTCGCGAAGAAACTTGCCCAATTCGCGGGTGGCTTCCCCGTAGGACGTCCCGGGTTTAACGACCTCCAGGGCATAGTCTTGAAAATCCGGCATCACGAGGTCCTTCAGCAGCAGGCCGCCGTTGGCATGGGGATTCGCGCCCATTCTGCGGTCACCCGCGGGCGCGAGCCCAGCGATTTCCGGGATCAGTTTGCCGCTGTGATCGAACAGCTCTTCGGGGCGATAACTTTTCATCCACTCTTCCAACTGGCGCAGGTGTTCGGGTTTGCTGGCGAGTTCAGCCAGCGGTACCTGGTGCGCCCGCCACGTGCCCTCGACCGGCTTTCCGTCCACCACCTTCGGACCGGTCCATCCCTTGGGCGAGCGCAGAATAATCATCGGCCAGAGCGGACGCTCCTTCACTCCCTGCAGGCGGGCCTTGTGCTGGATGGAGCGGATCTCCGCGATAATGGTGTCGAGCGTTCCGGCCATCCGCTGGTGCATGGCCTCCGGCTCGTGGCCCTCGACGAAATAAGGAGCGTAGCCGTATCCCGAAAACAGTTGCACGAGTTCGCTGTCCGACAGGCGCGCCAGTACCGTGGGGTTGGCGATCTTGTAGCCGTTGAGGTGCAGGATCGGCAGAACCGCGCCATCGCGGGCCGGGTTCAGAAATTTATTGGAATGCCAGCTTCCGGCCAGCGGGCCGGTTTCCGCCTCGCCGTCACCCACGACGCAGCACACCAGCAAGTCCGGATTATCAAACACGGCGCCGTTGGCGTGAGCGATGGAGTAGCCCAGCTCGCCGCCCTCGTGGATGGAGCCGGGGGTTTCAGGCGCGGCGTGGCTGGGAATTCCGCCGGGAAAAGAAAATTGTTTGAAGAGCCGCCGCATGCCTTCTTCCGTCTGCTGGATGTTGGGATAAATTTCACTGTAGGTGCCCTCGAGATAGGTGTTGGCGACCATTCCCGGCCCGCCATGTCCCGGCCCGCAAATATAAATGGCGTTCAGATCGAATTTTTTGATCACACGATTCATGTGCACGTAAATAAAATTCAGGCCGGGCGTGGTGCCCCAGTGGCCGAGGAGGCGCGGCTTGATATGCTCGATTTTCAGAGGCTCGCGCAGGAGAGGATTGGCGAGCAGATAAATTTGACCGACGGAAAGATAATTGGCGGCGCGCCAGTAGGCGTGCATGCGGGCAAGCTCTTCGCTCGAGAGCGGCTTATCGGAATCAATCACTTTGACAGAACCAGTTGTTTGGGTGACCGACATGTTGAGTCTCCTTTTCCAGGCTTCCCGTTGACCCTACGCGTTGAACGTTACGCAGGGATGAATTCTTCTTCTGCATGGAAGCCCAGCGTGGCCGGGAGGCCGCTGGAAACTAGCGGGCTTGCAACTCTGCTACAGGCGCCGGGGCCTGCGCCCACTTGATGAGTCCGGGCAAATACGGACGGATGGAATCCGCGTGCCTCGGCAGTACGCGGATCGCGTAACCATGCAAGCCGCTTCTCGCCGAGGGCCGAACCACGGCCTGAAACAGATAGCTTCCCGAAGGGTCGCGTTCGCAAAGATGCATGGGCAGCACCACGGGATCCTTCAGGTTGTTGTCGGCGTCGACGAGGCCGGCAAGAACCTCGACGGAAACTTCATCCGGGGAGAGCGTGTTCAGCGTAACTTTCGCGGACACCAGAACCTCTTCACCAAGACCAATTTCAGAAACGCCATCCCTTGTCGATTCTACACTTAATCGTGGCCATTCGGTTTCCACTTTTCGGAGCCACGCTGCAACTTCCCGGGCACGCGTCGCGCCGCCCGCGCCCAGATTCCCAAACTGCCGGTGAGCGGCCACGTAGACTTCGTCCGTGTACTGCATCGCCGGGCGCTGCATATTGAACTGCGGACACAGCGTGGCAATCGAAGACTTCATGAGCCCGATCCATTTTCGCGGCAGCCCGTCCGACCGCCGGTCGTAAAACGTGGGCACTATTTCGTGCTCCAAAAGTTCGTAGAGCGCCTCCGCTTCGCTTTGATCCTGCTGGTAGGGATCGTCGTAGTGCTCCCCGCCTCCGATGGCCCAGCCGATCTCCGCCCCAGTGGCCTGCGCCATCAGCCAGGCTTCGTCCCACCAGCCATCCAGCGTGCTGACATTGATCACTCCGTTGGCCAGCGCTTTCATGCCGCTGGTGCCGCTGGCTTCCAGCGGGCGCAGCGGCGTGTTGAGCCAGACGTCGCAGCCCTGAACCATGCAGCGCGCCGTGGCCACATCGTAATTCTCCAGGAAGACCAGCTTCTGTCGGAATTCCGGCCGCTCCGCCAGGTGGACGATCGCCTGGATCAACTGCTTTCCGGCATCATCCTGCGGATGGGCTTTTCCGGCGAAGAGAATCTGCACCGGATGGTCCGGATGATTCAGGATTCGCGCCAGGCGATCGGAGTCGCGCAACAAAAGGGTGGCCCGTTTGTAGGATGCGAATCTGCGGCCAAAGCCGATGGTCAGCGCGTCCGGACTGAGCACTTCATCGGCGAATTCCACGGCCGGTTTCGGAGCGCCCCGCGAAAGCAACTGCTCGCGAAGCCTGCGGCGGGCGTAGGCGACCAGGCGTTCGCGGCGCCGCTCGTGGGTTCGCCAGAGTTCCGCGGCGGGTATGGTCTCGGTGCGCTGCCAAAGTTTCGCGTCGGCGGGCTCTTCGCGCCATTTGGGGCCAAGGTAGCGATCGTAGAGTTGGTTCATCTCCAGCGAAACCCAACTGCGAAAGTGCACGCCGTTGGTGACGTGGCCAATCGGAACCTCCGATTCCGGAAGTCCCGGCCAAATCCGGTTCCACATCTGACGCGAAACCGCGCCGTGCAGCTTGCTCACTCCGTTGCTGTGCGAAGCGAGACGCAAGGCCAGAACGGTCATGCAAAAATCCTCGGCCTCGTTGGAGGGGTCCTGGCGGCCAAGGCCCAGGAATTCGCTGCGACTCGCTCCGGTACGACGCAGAAACTCCGAGAAATATCGATCGATGAGAAATGAAGGGTAGTAATCATGCCCGGCGGCAACGGGAGTATGCGTAGTGAACACCAGGCTGGCCGACGCCAGAACGCGCGCCTCGGAAAAAGTGAGCTTCCCTGTTTCCATCAAGTGAAGGACATGCTCGATCGCCAGAAATGCAGAGTGGCCTTCGTTCATGTGATACACGGTGGGCCGCACGCCGAGGGCCTCTAGTGCGCGATAGCCTCCCACCCCGAGGAGAATCTCCTGGCGCATGCGCATCTCCAGGTTGCCGCCATAGAGTTGCGCTGTAATTTTGCGGTCTTCGGGCCGGTTCGATGGAAGATTTGTGTCGAGCAGGTACAGCGGAATCCTGCCCACGTTCACTTTCCAGACCTGAGCATCGACTCGCCCATCCGGCAATTCGATTGGCACCTTTACGTTCGGGACCAACTCGATGGGCCAGGTATGAAAATCGTTGGATTCAAACGCTTCCTGCTGCCAGCCGGCGGCGTTCAGATACTGGCGAAAGTAGCCCTGCTGGTAGAGCAGCCCGACCCCCACGAGCGGCAGCCCCAGATCGCTGGAAGCCTTCAGGTGATCGCCGGCGAGAACGCCCAAGCCGCCGGCAAAGATGGACAGACATTCGGTAATCCCAAACTCGGCGGAGAAATAGGCCACCAGCATGTCGCGTTCCTCCGGGTGGTTGCGCCGGTACCAGGAGCCTTCCCCCGTGACGTAGGTATCGAGCTTGTCGACCACTCCCTTCATGTGTGCCAGAAATGAATCGTCCTTGGCAGCCGCCTCCAGCACCGATTGCTGCACGGATCCCAGCACCAGCACTGGATTGCGATTGCAGGTTTCCCAGAGATCGCGGTCCAGGCGGCGAAACAGGTCGATCTCCGCGTGGTCCCAGCTCCAACGCAGGTTGTAAGCGAGGCGCAACAGCGGCTGCAGCACCGCTGGAAGTGACGGCCGGACGTTGAAAGTGCGGATCGATTTCATTGCATCTCCTCACACAAGTTGGATCTCGGCGCCCGGGAACACTGGATCGTCCCCCTCTCTTCGCGCCGCAAAGAAGTTGCCATCGCGGACAGGCGCTCCCAGACGAAATTCGAGAGAGCGATTGGTCTAATGAAACGTTCAGGCGTGGGAGGGGAGAGTTTAGCGTCCAACGTTCCCAAGGAAAAAACGGCGTTGGACGTCAAAGGGGGCCAGAGATCGGCCGGTGCCAGAACAGCGCCACGAAATAGCGCGCGTTTGAATTCGTACGGCGCAATTTCAATGACTTCTACCAGTGCTTATCTTCGGCTGGCGATGAAATCCTGTCAATCGTGGAAAATGATCGCGCATCCGATGATGGAACAGCCGTGACGCAAGTTGAAACTTGCGTCACCGCTGTGTGCTCCACAATCAGAAAATCAACTTCAAGCCCAGCTGAACGGCGCGGTTGCCGCCCGAGCCGAGGACCGGATTGCCGGCAGCCTGGTCCGGCGTGGCGCAGCCGCAGCCGAACAGGTTGGTGACCGAAGGATCTCCTTCGTTGCCAATGCCAAAGCCGCTCGACGCCCCGTACGGATTGGTAAAATTGGGATGGTTCAGGACGTTGAAGAACTCCGCCCGGAACTGGGCTGTGAGCCGTTCCTGAAACTTGAATTGTTTCGTAACGGACAAATCCCAATTGCGGAGGCCCGGGTCCCGCCAAATATTCCTTCCCGCGGTGCCAAAGGTTCCGAGGGCGGGCGGAATCAGCACAGAATCCCCCTGAGCGTAGCAGCCCAGCGTGACCAACTGGTTGTAGGCCGAACCCACCGGTCCCCCGTCCACTTTGGAGGCCGAGGCCAGGCAAGAACTAAATAGGGCCGCGGATTGCGCGGCAGGAAGCGTGAAGGAGTTACCGCTAATGAGGTTGCTCGGGTTGGTCTGTGTGCAAACGCCGTCTGAAGTGTTGGTGCCGATGCAAAACGGAATGGAGGAGTTCCCGGATCTGAAATCACTGGTCTTGCCAAAAAAATCCCACCGGTCGGTATTCTCATTCGTCCCGCTGGTGTTGTTGGACTGATCGTTTCCGTACCACGGCTGCCCGGTTTGCACCGTTATGACGGAATTGAGTTCCCAGCCTTCCAGAAGTTGTCCCGGTGATTTCTTTCCCGGAATCGCATACGTGATCGAAAATGTGAAGCGATGTGTGATGTCAAAATCGCTGCTGGCATATTCCGCCGCGGGATTCGTGCTGTCCTGAGGAAGGAATTGTCCAATGTTGTAGGAATCATCGTCGAGAGAATGGGAGTAGGTGTAGGAAGCCAGGAACGAGAGACCGTGCGCGGTGCGCTGTTGCAGCGTTGCCTGCAAGCCGTTGTAATTCGACTTGTATAAATTCGACAGAACCAGGATCGGCCCGAGGTAGGGGAATTTGCCGTTGAACGGCGACGCGGCTTGCACTAGACCTGGATCGACGTCGGCGCCGGTGCAGGTAATGGGATTGCCCTGATAGACCGGAATCGCCGAAGCGGTGAGGATGTTATTGGCGTTGCACCACGCGAGTTCACCCAGCGGGGTCCCGCCGAGTGCGTCCGCGCCCGGAAACCCGGCGCCCACCGGCGGCTGGTTGATGTCCCGGATGCCATTCAATCGCGAGCCATGATTCCCCACGTAAGAAATGTCCACGGAGAGATCGTTGGTGAGGGCATGCTGTATTCCCAAGGTCCAGGTGGTGACGTAGGGCGTGCGGAAATTGTGGTCGATCACGGCCAGCGCGCACGGTGACGTGCCGTTGCCGGCCGCATCGTTGCTGCCGTCGCCGCACTCGACGTTGTTCGCCCCGGAGAAGATCGGCACGCTGGAGCTGTTGTTCTGCCAATTCGACGCCAGTGCGGAGCCGGCCCCACCGGGCACGGTCACATTCGCGACGGCGATCGTGCCCGTGCCCGGGGTGGACACGCCGTTTACGACCAGAGCCGCACCGGTCGGAACGGTGGCGACGCCGCCGCTCACGTTGACGGCGTTTCCCGCCAGGCCGGTGAATGTTTGCATTGGCAGCATCGAATTGAAGATGATGCCTCCGCCGGCGCGGATCACGGTAGTTCCCTTGCCCGAAAGATCCCAGGCCAGGCCTAACCGCGGCCCAAAATTCTTGTGATCGCCGTTATAGAGCGATTTGATTTGTTGGCCCACCTGCACCATTCCGATGTTGGGATCGAAGCCGCCGAGAAGGTTGTGCGCTTCGGCCATGGGCGTGGTGTAGTCATACCGCAATCCCAGATTGAGGGTCAGTTTGGGAGTGAGGCGCCAGTCGTCCTGAATGGATAGTGCGTAAGCCCACTGGCTCAGTTCCCGCGCCGGGCTGCCCGATTGAATCGTCGCGAAAGTTGGATTTCCGGCCAGCATGTTTTCCAGCGCGCCGCCTCCGCCTCTGAAGTTGATCGCACCTTTGGCCGCACCAAACTGAGACGGATCGGCGAGATTGCGACGCAGGTCGCCGCCGAATTTGAAAGCATGATTGCCGTGGAGGTAGGAAACATAGTCCACGAACTGATACACGGTGTCAGGACCGAATCGGTAGGGCCAGCCGGGACTGCCTCCAAGAGGGGTAAAACCCTGCACCCGGATGATTGGTAATGAACCGGTCATGGTCACGCCCGTAAAGATTCCGTAGTTTGAAGGCGGCACGCTGGAATCGACCTGCTGGCTCATCCTGTTCATTCGCACAAAACCGAAGCGAGCGGAGTTCACCCATTGCGAATTGGGAGTCCATGTCCAATCGATCCCCGCCACACGAGGCCTGTTTTCCTGCACGGAACGCCATTGCGGCTGCAGGTAGACGACGTCCTCCGCGGTGATCAGGCCGCCGCTTTGAAAATACATTCCGTTCAATGTGTTGTGGTCATTGATGTGGTAATCGATTTTCACCACGCCATTGTCGGACCGGAATGTGCTGGGGAATCCCTGGGGAATGTTTGGGGAATTTCCAGTATTGGCAGGATAAAGGCCGCCCGTGCACTTATACGTGCTCCAGGAAGGGGATCCAATCGCCGGCAAGGTAGCTGGGCAACCGGTCAGCGTAAGGCTGAGCGGGCTGATTCCGTTTCCGACGGTCGCTCCCCCAGCTTGCAAATCCTGAAGCGCATCCGGAAGGCTGTTCGAACAATCGCCGGCGGCGATATTATTGCAATTGTTGCTCACGCCGGGCTGAGAAACGGTCTCCGGGACAGATGCAAAAAACAAATTTCCCACGCTGTAGCTTTCCGCCTCGTAACCCAGGAAATAGAACAACTTGTCCTTCTTGATCGGCCCGCCGACCGTCACGCCGTATTGTTCCAGGCTGACGGACCTCTTCGGTTCGGACGTGTCGTTGAAATAATTCCTGGCGTCCAGCGCGCTGTCGCGCCCAAACGCGTATGCGGTGCCATGGATGCTGTTGGTGCCGGACTTGATTCCAACGTTGACGACGGCGCCGGGTTTTCCTCCATATTCCGCTTTCGGATTTTCCTCGATTTTCACTTCCTGGATTGCGTCAATCGGCATGATCGTGGCCGCATCGCCCGCCACGCCCGGGCCGTTGATGATGGTCAGGCCCTGCAAAGGATTGTCATTGGTCAATCCGTCCAGGATGAACTGATTTTCCTCAGGGCGGCTGCCATTGGTGCTCATGGTCCAGCCTCCGCCGCCGGGATAAATCGACATGCCGGGCCGCAGGGTCAGGAGATTCTGATAGCTGCGGCCCATCATCGGCAGGTCATTGATCGTTTCATTGCTGAGCGTGCCGCCGAGAGAGGCGTTGGTGGTTTCAATGAGCGGAAGCTGCTCCGTGACCGTGATCGTTTGTGTCTGCTCGCCGGGCTCGAGCGACAAATCGACGCGAATGTCCTGATTGACCTCCAACACGATTTTCTGCCGCTCGACGGTTTTGAAACCCTTGAACTCGGCGCGAACGGTATACGCGCCGGGAAGCAGGCTGGGCGCGACGTATTCCCCGGACTGATCCGCGGTCAATGTGCGCGAAATGCCCCGCTGCACATCCAGTACGGTTACGGTCGCGCCGGCGAGAACACCGCCGCTTTGATCCGTGACAGCCCCGGAAATGCGCCCGGCGCTGCCCTGCGAAAATGCGCGCGGACACAGCAACAGGACGCAAGCGGCCGTAACCAATAAACGAATCCCGCCACCAATTCCGAGATGGAAGCGTGTCATACGCACCCCCTTATTGCCAAAACTCGCCAGGACTTTTACAAATCCGAGGGCCTAAATCGAACATGTTCATGTTTATGAGCACACCCACAACAGCGAATATGACTTGCGGTATACCACCCTATAATTCAAAGCGTCAAGATGAATTCATGTTGATTCCCCAAATAACTGCGTGCAACTGGATGCTGCGCACTTAATGAGCAACGCAAGAAGCCTGCTCGTTGAATACAGGCACCGTCATGTGTATAGTCGCTAATTATTGCTGCAAGGGTCCCGGGCCAGCCATCATCAAGCCGCCAGCAAGGAGGATCGATGCGATCCATCAGCAAGCTCTTGGTTTTCGCCGCTGCCGCCAGCCTGTTTTCTTCGGGCGCCTATGCCGCGAGCGTAACGGGCACGGTGAAGGGGCCGGACGGTGCGCCGTTTCAAGGCGCGTTCGTTTCGGCCGTCAACGCCAAAACGAAAATCAGCGTGAACGTCTTATCGGACCGGCAGGGGCGTTACCACGTGGAAAATCTGCCTGCTGGCGAATACCAGGTGCGGGTGCGCGCCGTCGGTTATACCGCCGACCCGCAGAGCGGCGTGAGCCTTGCCGCCGACCAGAAGGCCTCGTTTGAATTTGACCTGAAACAGGGTACGGTGCGCTGGAGCGACTTGAATCTGTATCAGGGCAAGCAGCTCATGCCGGCGGGAAAAGGTAAGGAGATTCTCTCCACCAACTGCTACGTCTGCCACGGATTTCAGACCCGCATGGCCGCCGTCCGCCGCGATGAAGCGGGCTGGCGCGACCGCGTCAACTACATGCGCGACGCCATGGGATTTCAACTTTCCGAGCGGCTGAACGACGAAAAAGCTGACGAGCTCATCTCCTACTTGAATTCGGTGTTTGGCGCCGATTCCACGGCGCCCAAAAGCCCGGCGGAATTGCCGGCCTACAAGGACACCGTGCGCCCGTTCAGCGACGAAGCCATGAACATCGTTTACGTCGAGTACGACGTGTCCGGCTCGAAGGGTTTGCCGTGGAGCGCTTCGCCGGACAAGGATGGAAATTTCTGGATTCCCTACTACGGCCGCGGAAACGAAGTGGCGCGGCTCAACCCCACCACCGGCGAACTGACCCGGTTCCCGCTGCCCTTCGAGCAGACCGCCGGCGTTCACTCCGTGGTACGCGGCTCGGACGGAATGGTTTATTTCACCGAGTTCGCGCTAGACCGGCTGGCCAAGCTGGACCCTGCGACCGGGAAAATCACCGAGTTTCAGGAGAACGTGGTCGTTCCCGGCGAGCGCTCCGGAAAGCACACGGTGCGCGTCGATGGCAAAGGCAATTTGTGGGCTTCCGGCAGCCCGCTCAGCAAGTACGATCAGGAGACGGGAAAATTCAAGCAGTTCATGGAAGTGCCTGCTTCGTACGGCATCACTTTCGACAAGGACGGCAACGTGTGGTTCTGCGTGCTGAAGAAGGATGGAAAAATCGGCCGCATCGACGCCAAGACCGAGAAGGTGACGCAGTGGTCGCCGCCGACGCAAGGGACGCCGCAGCGGCTGGCAATCGACTCCGACGGAATCGTGTGGTTCGGCGAACGCACTGGAAACAAGATCGGCCGGTTCGACCCGAAGACGGAAACTTTCAAGGAATATCCGTTGCCCGGGCCGTCTCCGAGCCCTTATGCGTTGATCGTTGGCAAGGACAACGCGATCTGGTACGCCTCGACGGAACAGGATTTGATCGGGCGTCTCGATCCAAAGACCGGCAAGGTGATCGAGTATCCCTTTCCACATTCTGAAGCCATGATGCGGGAATTTTTTCTGGACGCCCAGGGACGCATCTGGTTTGCGACGCCGACGAATAATCGCGTGGGATATTTTTATCTTGCCGGGTCAACTGAACGCGCCAGCAACTGAGCCACCGTAGAATGGGCGGCGAAGCCTGCTTCCCTACTCCCAAATGCTGTGAATCTGGCGCAGGGACAACCGCCCGTGGGAGTTGGGCGGTGTCATGTCCCGCCCAACAAGCGCTGGAAAACGAGAAGAGATTTGCGGTTAGCCGGACTTGGGATTATCCCGCGGCGCCCGCCGAAGATCTGGCCGGCGCTTCGCTCGCTGTGCCGCTGGTTCGGGCGGTGATCTCTAGGCCGTTCTTGTTCATATCGAATCGCTGTTTGCGGTCCAGGCTCTTGACGAACTCCCGCGTAGCCTTGGCCACGCCGCCCGGAAGGCTGGATGCGTCCACCAGCTTCGTCGCTTCCACCGTTTCTTCATTGCGATCGCGATAGCGAAATTGCACCTCAAATGTTTTCATGCTTTCGTGCCTCCCTTGGATTTTACCGAATGATCGAAAACAGGTTCACGCGCAGTAAATACTCTTCCGGACCGAGCCGCGCCGGAAGACACGCGTTTCACGACCGGCGGCGCTTTTTGCTCGCGACTTTCTTCTTCGCGCTCTTCGGTTTCAGAACGCGAACCTGAGCCTTGAGGGCCTCATTTTCCTGCGCCAGCGCGTCACGAGCGGCCGTTACGGTCTCCAGGTTATTTCCCATTTCGCCGTTCTGTTTCTGGAGATCGGCGACCTGAGCCTTGAGCGCCTCGTTTTCCTGCAAGGTTTTGGTGTCCTTGCAGGCAGTCATGCCCAAACTCAACACTACCGCCACGACAAGGCTCCACAGAGTGCTCCTGCGCGTCATGCGCCATCCTTCCATCGCGAGAAATTGAACGGCAACCGGTGAACCGACAGCGGGGGCGAGGGTGGGAAGTCTCCGCCGACAACTCAGTCAGCGTACTGGAGATTCCGAAGTTGTGCAAGTCGGAACGCCGCTTTTTCTGAAATATGGCTCCCGAGCATTTTCCTGCTGAAAAAGGAATAAGCACCGTCGGGTGCCGAGATCGTTGCGGCGTGGGCTTCCGCCTGTTGGGTCGGATAGTGCAGGATCGATGTTGCTATCACCAAATTCCACAGGCGAGAGCCTGCGCCACAACGAGTGAGCGCCTTCAACAGTGCGAAGCGAAAACAGAACGAAGAAGGACTTAGCAAAAAATAGAAAGTCTCGTGAAAGCGACCACTCTTTTCAATTGCGTCACTTCAATTTCAGCATCGGCTGCGCGTAACGAATCGGCACGCCAAAGTTGGAGCCTCCGAAACCTTTCACCACCGCGAACGTCACTCCGATTACTTCTCCGTCTCGATTGATCAGCGGGCCGCCGGAACCGCCGGATGTGGTCTGCGCGTCGTAAACAATTTTATCGGTGAGCACGTCGCCGATGTGTCCCTGGGTCACCAGCGGCCGGATCAGCTTGCGGCGCAGCAGTTCGCCGGCAATTTTTCTTGGATCGCCGCCGGAGACTTTCACGATGTCGTCCACCGCGTCGTCGCCCGCCCGCGCGAGAATGGCACTGATGCCGGTGGCGTAACCCAAGGAGATAACCGGCTGGCCGCTGACCGCCGCTTCCTTGCGGCTGTCCATCTTCAGAATCGGACGGTTCAGGCTGGAAATATCGCCGTGAAGCACTGACAGATCGGCTTCCTCAGAAATTTGCGAGATTCCCATGGGAATGCCCGCGGGTGCATCCGGGAAGTAGGCGGTAATCTCGGCGATCGACGGCTCCAGCCCCTGTTGAAGTACGGAAGCCAGTTCGTCATTCTTCCACCACGGCTGCGCGACGTGGTGGTTGGTCAATATTTTTCCGTCCTCGACCAGAAATCCCGTGCCAAAGAAATCCGCGCGTACCTCCTGCGTGGTCCCTCCCAGCGTGTAGACCGGTTTCCCCTCGCTGTCCGTAAGCGGCCCGCCATCGGGATTCACTCCCCCGTAGCGCAACCGCCGTCCGGAAGCCTTGTCGTCGAACGCCACGGATACGTGCAGCAGGCACACGCTCGGAGCGTAGGAGCGAATCACCGCTTCGGCAGCGTCAGACTCGCTGACCACTCGCTTCAGCCGCCCGGTGGTTTCATCCAGTTGTTTGCGCAGCGCGGAAACGTCGCCTCCCTGTCCGCTGTTGGAAATCTTCTGCCGCAAATCCTCGGTTTGTCTCTGCAATTGTTCCTTTTGCAGGGTGGCATCGGATTCCGCCAATTCCGACCGCATCTTGCGGGTTTCTGCGACCAGGTCCTCCTGCTGGTGCGCGCCGTGCTCGAGTTGCGCGATCATCGAGTAGGCGCGTTTTTCCTCCTTATCCGAACGCCGCGAATACAGCAGAAAAATCGCAGCCATGCTGACCGCGACGAGCGTAAGGGCACCCACGCCGATTTTCAGCGCGCGACCGAGGCTGGTGGCATCGCGCGTCATTTTTTCGGTGACGGCGACGGCCTGGAACGCCGTCTGCGCCACCTCCTGCCCCTCGACTGCGAGGCGCGCCTTGTCGTGCAATTCGTCGAAGGCGCGCTTGTCACGAAGCTGAGCGCGCACCCGAGCCAGCAATTCCCCGCCATCCCATGGCAGGGAAAGTACATCGTCGGCGCCAAGGTCGAGTCCACGGGCGCGTTCCGCTCCGCCACCACGGGTCATCAGAATCACGCGCGTGGCCGAGGTTGCGGGCAATCCCTTGATTTCCGCCAGCGCGTTGCAGCATTGCAAGTCCATGAGATCGGCGGTGAGCAGGAACAAATCCACGCCGCCGTTCCGCGTGGTAAGGAAACCGTCTTGCTGGCTGGCGGCCAGCGAAACGTCATAGCCCGCAGAGCGCAACAGCTCCAACATCCGTTGCGAGGAACTCGCGTCGGGCTCCACCAACAGAATCTTTTGGCTTCCTGGCGACAAATCGTTTTCCTCACTCGATGGCTTCCCGGAGCGATCGATGGCGACTCAGAGAGTATCAAAACCCGAAGGACCGCGGCCAGTAGGATAGGCTTCAGCCCGCCTGGTTTGAATGCGAGCACGCTGCAAGTCGAAAACAGAAAGACGGAAGCATTGCCTCGCGGTTTCGCTCCGCGCTTTCCAGGTCAGTGTGGTTTCCGCACCAATCAGGATTCAGTAATTTCGTGCGTCATGGCGCGGGTATTTTCCTCGGGTCGGTTCGACTTCGTTCGGCTTGCCGAACTGGAACACGTGCGCAGCGGCTTGATATTTTCCGCCGTCTGGCGCGTAGAATAGGCAGGAGCAGGGCATTGCTATGAACCCTCAAAAGCGCTTCCCGTACACACTTATCGCCGTCATGCTGCTCGCTTCCGCGGGAGCAGCAACCCGGCTGGTCGCGCGCCAATCCGCGCCCCAGAATCAGCAGCAAAAACCGAGCGAACCTTCCGGGCAGCATCAAAGCATGCCTGGGATGGATGACAGCATGCCCGGCATGGACATGGATCACGACATGCCCGGCATGAAAATGGGCCAGGGCTCGGACGAAAAAGATCAGCAGACCGAGCATGGCGCCATGGACGCCATGAGCCACATGCATCACCACCAGATGGGCCCGCACATGTACATGACCAAGCTGCGGACGCCCGCCACGCCCGCGGATTGGGCCAAGGCCGACGAAATCGTGAAGGAGTTGCGCGAGGCCATCGAGCACGATCGATACAAGGATTACCAGGTGGCGCTCTCGGACGGTTTCCGCATCTTCATGCCAAACCTGCCGCAGGCCGAGTATCACTTCACGAATTATTACAATGGTTTCCTGGAGTCCTTCAGTTTTGACCCCTCGCGTCCCACTTCCCTGCTGTACAAGAAAAATAAGGCCGGCTACGACTTGATCGGCGCGATGTACACCATGCCCAAGCGCGTCACCGAGGATCAGCTAAACGAACGCATTCCTCTGAGCATCGCGCAGTGGCACCTGCACACCAAGCTCTGCGCTCCGCCCAAGGACCAGAGAGGCACCGCGGACCGGACCAAGTTCGGCTTGCAGGGATCGATCATTACCAAAGAAGCCTGCACCGAGGCCGGAGGAACGTTTTACCCCGTGATCTTCGGCTGGATGGTCCATGTCTATCCGTTCGAAGATTCCCGCGAAAAAATCTGGGGACAATAAAGCTGCGAAGGCTAGGACGCGCCTTCCACAGTTCCCGACCTCGTTCACGCTGTACTCATCTTGTTGTCACCAAAATTTTACATTGTGTGGGTATAATGGCCTCCGGGAGATCTATTTTTGACTTCGCGCGCATTGCCCCCGGTTCAAGACTCGCCCGCCAATTCAATGGAGCACAACACGGAAGAGTCTTCACCTCGGCTGGAGCCGTCCCGCAAGTATCCTGGAGCTCTGATCGTCGTGGAAGGCATTGACGGCTCGGGAAAAAGCACGCAACTCTACCTCTTGAAACGGTGGCTGGAAATCGGCGGCTACCGCCTACACTTCACGGAATGGAATTCCTCGCCGCTGGTAAAGTCCGCTACGCGGCGGGGGAAGCAGCGGCGGCTTCTGACTCCCACGACGTTCTCCCTGCTGCATGCCGCCGATTTTGCCGACCGCTGCGAACGGCAGATCCTGCCACTGCTGCACAGCGGGTACCTGGTGCTCGCCGACCGCTACATCTACACGGCCTTTGCGCGTGACGTGGCGCGAAATTGTTCGCCGCGGTGGCTGCGCAATCTTTACCGCTTTGCGCCCGTGCCGGACATCACGTTTTACTTCCGCGCGCCTCTGGACGTCGCCGTCAAGCGCATCATGAGCGGCCGCCCGAAATTGAAATATTACGAAGCGGGCATGGACCTGAACCTTTCCCTCGACCGCGCCGAGAGCTTCCGCATTTTCCAGGGACGCATCCTCGCGCAGTATGACGAGATGATTGAGTCCGACAAGTTCGTGGTGATGGACGGCACGCTGCCGGTCAATTCCCTACAAAAGCAGATGCGCCAGATGGTGAAGGCGCGCATCGATCTCTCGCGGTTCGCTCCCAAGAAATCCGCGCGGAGGGCTTCGTGACCGCCGCGAAAAGCAATCGCAAGAACGGGCAGCCGAAGAAGACGCAGACGCCTTCCGGCTCCTCCCCGCGCAATTACGGCTTGCCGCTTCCGGGCGTGAATGACGAGGAATTCGGCGGCTCGCTGATTGTCATTGAAGGCATGGACGGCTCGGGCCGCTCCACACAGATCGCCTTGCTGACGGAGTGGCTGGAATCCGAAGGCTTCGCGGTGGAGACCATGGGCCTGCGCCGCTCCGGGCTGGTGGCCAAAGACATCGACGCGCTGCTCGCCGAAAACACCATCACCCGCATGACGCTCACGTTGATGTACGCCACCGATTTCTACGACCAGCTCGAGCACCGCATTATTCCCGCGCTGCGTTCCGATTTTGTTGTCCTGGCCGACCGTTACTTCTATACTTTGATCGCCCGCGCGGTAGCTCGCGGCATCGAACGCGATTACCTCAACGGCCTTTACGAGATGGCGGTTCGGCCCGATCTGACGTTCTGGCTCAACGTGCGCCCGGAAGTGGCGTTCGAGCGCGAGTTTCGCAAATCGCATGCCATCAGCTACTGGGAGTCCGGCCGCGATCTTTCGCTTTCGGACGATTTATTTCAATCGTTCATTCTGTATCAAGCCAAAATCAAAAGTGAATTTGAAGCGCTGTCCGAGCGCCACGGTTTTATCGCGCTGGACGGCGAGGCGAGCGTCGTTTCCGTGAACAACGAACTGCGGAAGCGCATTGCCGCCCATCTTGGCATTCAACGCACGCATTACCGGCCATCCACGGCGCTGGCCCCCCTGTGGCGCTGAGACTTCGCAAACCCATCCAGCTCGCGGCGATTGACGCCGGCTCCAACGCATTTCGACTCATGATTGCCCGTATCTATTCCACCGATGACTGGGAAATCGTGGAGTCGGTGCGCGCGCCGGTGCGCCTCGGCCATTCGGCTTTTACGTCCGGGGAGTTCGATCGCAAAACGTTGCGCGAAGCCACCGCGGCGTTCCGCGAATTTCGCAACATCATGGATGCGCGCAACGTTACCGCGTACCGCGCCGTCACCACGAGCGCCGCGCGCGAGGCCCGCAACGGCCACGTTCTGATCGAACGCATCCGTCACGCCGCTAAAATCGACTTGGAAATCGTCTCCGGCGACGAAGAAGCCCGCCTGGTGCGCGTCGCGGTTCTGCGAGCGCTTCGCGATTACGAAGCGCCGCGCTACATTCTCGACCTCGGCGGAGGCAGCCTCGAGCTCAACGAAATGCGCCACGGCGCCCTGCAGGAAAGCATCGGCCTGCCGCTCGGGACAGTCCGGCTGATGGAAGCGTTCAAGGCCCAGGGCGTCATACACGAGCACATCGCGAACGAAATCCGCTTGCACGTTCTGTCCGTCATGCAGAGCGCGTTGCCGGTGCGCCCGCGGCCCGGCGGCGGGACGGTAGCCTGCGGAGGAAACGCGGAAACGTTGTCAGCGCTGGCTTCCGGCCCGCGAATGGGGCCATTTCCCACGCTGAATCCCCGATTGCTGCGGGACCGGCTGTGGCACATTCTGCAACTGAACGTGGAAGAGCGCATGAAAGCGTTCTCCGTTCGGCGCGATCGCGCGGAGGTGATGGGCGTGGCGGCGATCGTCCTGGTCACCGCGGCGTGGTGGCTCCGGCTGCGTCAAATGACGGTTCCGCGCGTGGGCGTTCGGGAGGGCTTGCTGTACGAGCTGGCCACGGCGCAAATGCGGCTGCCCGCGGCGACCGACGAGCATCAGAAGCGAGCGCAGTTGATGCTGGCGGGCGCGGAGTCCTACGCTGCCAAAGTGCGCTGCGACATGAAGCACGCGGAGCAGGTTCGCGCGCTTTCGCTGCAACTTTTCGACCAGCTCTGGCCGTACCACCACCTGGACTTTGAAGCGCGGACCATTCTGGCGTCGGCCGCCATGCTGCACGATTGCGGCGTGCTGATCAACCGCAAGGCCCACCATCGCCACGGAGAATACCTGGTGCACAACGCGAAAATTCCGGGATTGCGCGGCTGGGCCAAGAATATGACGGCGTCGCTGGTGCGCTATCACAACCGGAAATCCGAGCCCAGCACCAAGCATCCCGTCTTCTCTTCCCTTAGCCGCGAGCAGCGGAAGCGCACGCGCCTGCTGGCCGGAATGCTGCGTCTGGCCGAACGCCTGGAAAGCGATCATCACCAGACCATCTCCAAGATCAAGGTGGAGGGCGGACCGCGCGACGTGCGCATCCATGTGGAACTGCGCGACTCCGCCCGCCTGAATCTTGCCGGCATTGAGAGGAAAGCGCGGCTGCTGGAGCGCGAGTTGAATGTGCGCTTGTCTTTTCAGCGCGCCCTGATGATTGAGAAGAAGAGGGTGGCCTGATGATGCATCTCTATTTGATTCGCCACGGCATCGCGGTGGACCGCGAGGATCCCCACTGCCCGCCGGATACCGAGCGGCCGCTCACTCCGAAGGGTATGAAGCGCTCGCAAGCCGCGGCGCTCGGGCTTCGCGCGCTTGATGTAAAGCCCAGCGCGGTGCTGACCAGTCCGTGGCTACGTGCCCTGCAAACCGCCGAGATTTTTTGCGAAACGATCGGCTATTCTTCCAAGAAAATCATACGCACGGACTCGCTGAAGGGCACCAGCGCGCCCGCGGAATTGCTGCGGGAACTGCAGTCGATGAAGGCGAAAGTAGTGCTCGCGTTCGGCCATGAACCCCACTTGCACTTGGTGATCGGCCACGTGCTGCACACCAGCGCAAAGATCACCGAGTTGAAGAAAGCGGGCCTGGCGCTTTTGGAATTGGAACGGATCTCGCCGCCGCAAGGACGGTTGCTCGCCCTCTATCCCGCCAGCACGCTGCGGCAACTCGCGAAATAATTTCGTAAGCAACGCCCCAACTGACATCGAGAGAATGTTTCGGGTGGACTGTCATTCTGAGCGCAGCGAAGAATCCCTCTTCGATGTAGCGATGGGCAAAAAACAAAGAGAGATTCTTCGCTTCGCTCAGAATGACAAAGTGTTGGTTTGCGGCGCGTAAGGCGGGCGCGGCGTGTTATCGAACTTCCGCCCAGCGAAAGCAACTGCGCAGGTGGTCGTTCACCATGCCGGTGGCCTGCATGAACGCGTAGCAGATGGTCGAACCGACAAACCGAAAGCCGCGCTTTTTCAGATCCTTGCTCATGGCATCGGACTCTGCTGTGCGCGCCGGGACATCCCTGGGCTTCTGCCGCCCGGCGCCCCGCGGCGTTTTTCCGCCGGTGAATCGCCAGATGTACGCGTCGAAGCTGCCGAACTCCCGCTGCACTTCCAGAAACGCCCGCGCATTGGAAATGGTGGAAGAAATCTTCAGGCGATTGCGGATGATCCTCGGATCGGCGAGCAGCGCGCGCACCTTGCGAGCGTCGTAGCGCGCAATTTTGGAAGCATCAAAATCGTCGAGGACCTCGCGGTAGCGCTGCCGCTTGCGCAGTACCGTCTCCCAGCTCAACCCGGCTTGTGCGCCCTCAAGGATCAGAAACTCGAACACCACGCGGTCGTCGTGCACCGGGACACCCCACTCCTCGTCATGGTAGCGCCCCAGGAGGCCGCCACCCTGCGCCCAATGGCACGTCCGCCGGGACGTTTGCGGCGCCCCGGCGCGAGTTCGGTTTGGCATGGTGAGCTTACGAGAGGTGCCGCTGAACCGCTTTCTCAATCGCGTCGCGAGGGACCGCGCCCACGACTTGCTCGGCGACCTGCCCGCCCTTGAAGATGAGCAGGGTGGGGATACCGCGGATGTTGAACTGCCCTGCGGAATTGGTGTTTTCGTCCACGTTCAGCTTTACAACTTTGATCTTCCCCGCATAGGCGGTCGCTACCTCCGCCACGGTCGGCGCCAGCATCAGGCACGGCCGGCACCACTCCGCCCAGAAATCGACCATCACCGGCTGCGTCTTGCTCGCTTCGATCACTTCCGCCTGAAACGTGCTGTCCGTTACATTGCTGACATTATCTGCCATGAGAACCCTTTCCTAGGGGAGATACCGGCGACATCTTAGCCGATTTCGCCCTGGGTTGATTAGATGAAGTTACTTCATTTAAGTTTCTGGATTTCCAGGCCGCCTCGTACACTTTCACATATTCGGTCGCCGAGGCCTGCCAGGAGAAATCCTGGGCCATGCCGTTCAACTGGATGCGGCGCCAGACGGCCGGCTCGTTCCGGTACACGGAAAGAGCTTGTTGGATCGCGCCGAGCAGTGCACGACCATCATACGCCAGAAACTTGAATCCCGTGCCGCGCCCCGTTGACGCATCGAACGCCCCGATGGTGTCTTCCAGCCCTCCGGTGGCCCGCACGACGGGCACCGTGCCATATTTCAAACTATAGATTTGATTTAAGCCGCAAGGCTCGTAGCGCGACGGCATCAGAAACATATCCGCGCCGGCTTCAATCTTGTGCGCCAGGATATTGTCATAAGCGATTTTCACGCTGAATTTGGCGGGGTTGGCTCTCATCAGTTCACGGAACAGCTTCTCGTACCGCGGCTCGCCCGCGCCCAGAGCGACGATCGCCAGGTCTTCGGCCAGCAATTCAGCGGAAATCTGCTCGATCAGGTCAAATCCCTTTTGCCCGGCAAAGCGTGAGACGATTCCCAGCACCGGCTTCGCCACCGTTTCCGGCGGCAGGCCAAACATTTCCAGCAGATTTTTCTTGCAGGCCAGTTTCCCCGAGAAATCCTTCGGCGAATATCGCGACACGATCACCTTGTCCCGCTCCGGACTCCACACCCCATAGTCCGCTCCATTCAAGATTCCGGTAAGGCGGCCCGCGCGGCCCTGCACCACTCCCTCGAGGCCGTGGCCATTCTCCGCCGTGCCGATTTCCCGGGCATAGGTCGGGCTCACCGTGGTCAAGTAGTCGGAAAAAATCAGCGCGCCCTTCAGAAAATTCAAGCGCCCATAAAATTCCAGCGCGTCGATTGCGAACAAGCTCTCCGGAAGTCCGATTTTTGCCATCGCCTCGCGGGGAAACGATCCCTGGTAGCCCATATTGTGGATGCTGAAAACAACGGGCAGCTCCTGTACCGCGGTATCGCTCGCATATCGCGATCGCAGCAGCACGGGAACGAGCCCGGTCTGCCAGTCATGGCAGTGGATCACATCGGGCATCCAGATCTGTTTGCAGAATTCGATGGCCGCGCCGCAAAATTCCGCGAAGCGCTCGGCGTTGTCAGGGTAGTCCTTTCCCGCCACACCATAGAGTTGGTCGCGATCGAAGTACTCCGGATCGTCCACGAAATAAAAATAGACTCCGTGCAGCGATCCGCCTTCGACGATTCCCGGAAAACGCAGTCCGCCGCCAACCGGCACCGTCAGGCTCGGCGCCGTAACGGCAACCGCGCGCGTACCGCGGTAGCGCGGCAGCAGCACAGTGACCGAGTGCCCGAGGTCAACCAGCGCCTTCGGCAACGCCTCAATCACGTCCGCCAAGCCGCCCGTCTTTGAGTACGGCAGTCCTTCCGGCGCGACAAACAGTATTTTCATGTTCAATCCGAAGCTCCCAAGCTACTGAAACCCTCCACCGACGTCAAGGTTTCCGCACGATTTCTGCGTCGCCTGCGTTTTCGTTCACGGTTTGCGCGCCGCGAAAGCCTTGCCAACCGCAGTCCCGCGTGATATCCAAAAGGCCAAGGTTTTTTCCATTCGGGGGACACAAAATGAAGACCGGCTTGGCCGTTTCCGTCGCGCTTTTTATCGCGCTGATCGTCGTGCTGACCGTCGCATTCGTTTCCGTATCCGCGGCTCAGGACGCTCCGCCCATGATCGGGCGGCAATTGCCCATGACTCACATGTCCGGAATTTTGAAGCTGGCCGAGACCATTCCGATCCCCACGGAAGGCTACATGGACCGCATGGCTATCGACGTGAAGGGACAGCGCCTCTTCATTTGCGGCGAGGCGGCCAAGAGCCTTCTGGTTGTGGATTTGCGCGCGGGCAAAGTGATTCATGAGACCACCGGCCTGGCCGCCATGCCCAAGAAGGCTTTCTACATCCCTGGCAGCAACGAGATCTGGCTGACCATGACCAATAGCAGCGTGGTGGCCATCAACGGAGCAACCTACGAGGTCACCAAGACCGTTGAGTTGTCCGCCTTCGGCGATCCCAACCGCGGCTCTGACAATGCGGCCTACGATCCGGCCCGGCATCTGCTCTATGCCGGAGTGGAATCGTTCGTCTCCGGGAACAATGTGGCAATCGGAGGCGGAGGCGCCCACGTTCCCGAAAATGCCTCCATCGAAATCGTCGACACCGAAACCGGCAAGCTGGTAGGAACGATCAAGCTGCCGGGCGGCGATCCTTCGGGTCTCACGATGGAACCCTCCGGCAAAAGAATGTTCGTGGCCATGGGAGACGTGATCAACGGCGAGAGCCATACCCAGGTCATTGACCTGCAAAAACGCGCCATCATCGCCGACTGGCCCATCACCGGCGCTCCCGTGCCACACGCGGCGGCGGTCGACGAGGCCCACCATCGCCTCTTTGTCGGAAGCCGGATGCGCCAGCATGAAGGCGAAATCGGCGGCGGCCACCAGTACGAGCCCGGAAAGCTGGCAGTAATGGATACGGAAACCGGAAAAGTCCTGCAGGTTCTGGACAGCGTCGGTGGCGCGGACAATCTGGATTTCGATCCTGCCAGCGGACGCGTCTATTTTGTGGGGACTACCGGGACGGTGGCGGTATTCCGCGAGACGGATCCGAATCACGTCGAACTCCTGGGAAAAGTTCCCACCGGAGCGATTGCCAAGAGCGGACTTTGGGTGCCGGAGTTGAAGCGCTTCTATTCGGCCGTGCCGAGGCATTACGTTCTGACGCCGTCGCGCGCCACTCGTGACCTCGATGGCGACCTGCGTAAGGAACTGGCCGCGCTGCAAGGCGGGACCAAGGGAGTCAATGTTCCGATTCTCTCCAATTTGATTGTCGAAGAAGCCCACCTGATGGTTTTCGACTACGCTGAGTGAAATGCTTGCGGGCGCCTTCCGCGCGCAACGAAAATGCTGCGATGGCGAATTCAAATTCACTTGCCGCCCGATTGGAAGCGACGCTGGTTGGAAGTATGATCGTCTGAGCGGCGAAGTCGATTCAATGATTGGAGGCCACAACGATGTCCGAAGTTAAGGCAATTCCCGAGGGGTATCACAACGTTACGCCGTACCTGTTTGTCCGGACTGCGGCCCTGGCAATTGATTTTTACAAACAGGTCTTTGGCGCAGTCGAGACCGTGCGCATGCCCGGACCGGACGGCAGAATCATGCACGCGGAAATCAAGATTGGCGACTCGATCGTAATGCTGGCGGACGAAAACCCGCACAGCGGGGTGATGAGCCCGCAAACGGTCGGAGGGTTTTCCGTCGGGCTGCACGTCTACGTGGAGAACGTGGACGCCGTCTACAAAAAGGCCATTGATAACGGCGCGAAGGCGCTGCGAGAGGTAAAGAATCAATTCTACGGCGACCGCTCGGGATCGCTGCTCGATCCGTTCGGGCATATGTGGTCGGTAGCCACGCATGTCGAAGACGTCACGCCGGACGAAATGCGCAAGCGCATGAAGGCCATGAGCCAGGCGGCGGGCTCGTAGCCGGAATCGAGGATGTGCCAGCCCCTCCGAATGTAGCGCCCGCCTTCAGGCGGGCAAGTGCGGGCACTCGCTGCCCCGTCACATCGAGATCGAGCGCGAGCGCGCCCCGGTCTTGCTACACTGTCCTGCCATGAAGCCATCTCATAGATGAAGGACGAAATAGCGCTTCAGGGGCTAAAGCCCTTGTTTGCCGACTCTGATTGTCGCGGCTGAAGCCGCGACCCACAAAGACTATTTATGAGATGGGTTCATGTCACCTGAGAAACTTGGACAGCATTTTCTGACCGACGCCAGTTGGCTGGACCGGATCGCGCGTGCCGTTCGCATCGACGACGGCGTGTGGGTGGAAATCGGCGCCGGACACGGCGAAATGACCACGCGGCTGGCCAAGAGCGCAAGCCAGGTGTACGCCGTCGAATTAGACGCGCGGCTGGCAAGAAGGCTGCGCGAAGTCACTGCGCCGCTCAAGAACGTGGAAGTGATCGAAAGCGACGTGATGGCCGTAGATTTTCAGAAACTCACGCGCGGCGGGCGATTTTCCGTTTACGGTAATTTGCCCTACTACATCACCTCGCCCATCCTGCACCGCCTGTTCGAGCATGCCGAACGCATCGCCGCCATCCACATCGTGATTCAGTTTGAAGTTGCGGCAAGAATCGTCGCGCCGCCGGGACGCCGCGACTACGGTTATCTGTCGGTGGTGTCGCAGTGGTTCGGCCGGCCGGAGATCGCCTTCCGCATTCCTCCCGGGGCGTTCCGGCCGCCGCCCAAAGTCGCTTCGGCGCTGGTGAGTTTTCGGATGCCGGGAGAGCGTGCACGCACACTCATCGAGAAGGAGTCTGAATTCCTTGAGTTCATCAAGGAGTGCTTCGCGCAAAAAAGAAAGACGCTGCGCAACAATCTGCGCGCACGGCTGGGAACTCGCACCGAAGAAGTATTGCAGAAGGCTGGGTTGCGGCCGGATGCGCGCGCGGAACAGCTTCAGATCGCGCAATTCGCGGAACTGTACCGCGCAGCCCATTAAAACGCGGTCGCATATCAGCCCTCAGCTTTGCTCGCGCAGAAGGCTGAGCAGCCGGTCGGGATAGTCGGTGATAATTCCATTCACGCCGGTAGCGATCAGGCGGCGCATCTGCTCCGGCTCATTGATCGTCCACGCTACGGTCTGCAGCCCGGCGTGATGCGCCGACTCCACGACTGCCGGCGTGATGAGGTCGCCGCGCGCCACCAGTTGCCGCGCGCCGGCACGTACGGTGCGCTCGACCAAATCGTTTGACGGATGCTCACACAAAAATCCGGTCATCATGGTGCTGTCCAGCCGGTACACCAGATCGAGAGCGGAAGGATCGAACGACAGAATCACCACCCGCGCCGACGCGTTGTGATCGCGCAACGCAGCAACCACGCCGTGCTCCACTCCCCACGCCGCGCCGGATTTGATCTCCAGATAGAAAATCACGTCGTGCGCTTCCGCGAAGTCGAGTATTTCCTCCAGCGTCGGAACCCGCTCGCCGGCAAACGCGCCATTTCCGCCGCCAAACCATGAGCCCGCATCGAGCGCGCGAATCTCATCCAGAGTCAGCAAGTGCAGTGGCCCCTTCCCGGTCGTGGTGCGGTCGAGGGTCGAGTCATGCATGGCGACCACACGCGCGTCGCGGGTAATCTGCAAATCGGTCTCAATGAAACGCGCGCCCAGTTCCACGGCTCGGCGAAACGCCGCCATGGTATTTTCTGGCGCGTGTCCCGAAGCCCCGCGATGGGCAATCGTCCAAACCACTTTTGCCTTCTCCCTTTCCACGTTTCGCGGCGATGAACGGTTCGCCTTGCGCCATCCTACCAGACACGGGCCAGACACGAGCAGTCCGCCAGAAAACGTTCGAATGGGCAATCCGCGCAGGATGCTTTTTCGGGCAACACCGCATCTAAGTAAGTGAAGGAAAAACGTGCAGAAAGCGAAGGCCGGCCCAACGCGGCCGCGGAAAGGAGGACTTCCATGGGAAACCGTGCAAGTCTTCTAAAGGCAGTATTTGCAATGGCTTTGATGGGTATCATGGGGGCGGCTTTCAGCGCGCCGAGCGCCAGCGCTGCCGCCATTCACAAACCCAAAGTCGAAACGCTCAGCGACCAGGTGCATCACCAGTTGATGACACTTCCCTGGTACGGAATCTTCGACAATCTCGAATACCAGGTGAACGGCAGCGAGGTAATCCTCAGCGGCCAGGTTACCAGCGAGCACGCCGTCACCAAAGGTGACGCCGCGAAATACGTGAAGTCCATTCCCGGCGTGACCAGCGTGGTCAACAACATCGAAGTGTTGCCGCCGTCGCCGTTCGATAACCAGATTCGCCGTGCCGAATATCGCACCGTGTTCTCGCACGCCGATCTGGGCCGCTACACGATGGGCGCGATTCCTCCCGTGCACATCATCGTGAAGAACGGGCACGTCACGCTGGAAGGCGTGGTCATGAACCAGATGGACAAAAACATCGCGGGGATCGTCGCGAACTCCGTTCCCGGCGTCTTCTCGGTGGAAAACAATCTGCGAATCGGCAGCTGAGCAACAGCAATTTCCCCTCTCAGTGCTGGCGTGGGCCCGGATTCTTCCGGGCCCACTTTTTTTTCAGTCGGAATCCCGGATTTTTCTGACCGTGTGTCAGGGCCGACGAGCGCGCCCGGATTGTTGCCGCACCCACGTGCCGCACTTGACGGTCGCCCCAGCACAGGACTAGATTCTTGCGACCTTCCGTACCCACGACGTTCGCGCAGGGCCATGTGACTCCCGCCTTCAGTGCGGGCATTGCGGCGTACCGTGGATGCCCGCCTGAAGGCGGGCGCTACAAAGTTCGGAATGCTTGTTAGGCCTGGCGTGCTTTTTAATCTTCCCGCGGAGGGGAAGGAGTGCCGAATGCCGACTGTATTCGTCACCGGTGGCACGGGATTCATGGGGCGCAACCTGATTGCGGAACTCCTGCGGCGCGGTTACACCATCCGGGCGCTCGCCCGGCACGGCTCAGAACACAAATTGCCTCACGGCGCAGTGGTGGTGCCGGGAGACGCGCTCGACAAGAATTCGTTTGCCGCGCAGATTCCTCCCGCGGAAACATTTGTGCAGTTGATTGGCGTTACGCATCCGAATCCTTCCAAGAAAGATGAGTTTCGCGCCGTCGATCTGGCGTCGGCCCGCGCGGCCATCGAAGCGGCCCGTGCGGCGGGCGTCGCGCATTTTGTATACGTCAGCGTGGCGCAGCCGGCGCCGGTGATGAAGGACTACATCGCGGTGCGCGCGGAAGTCGAGCAGATGATTCGCGACAGCGGCCTGAACGCCACGATCCTTCGGCCTTGGTATGTGCTGGGGCCGGGCCGGCGATGGCCGCTGCTGCTCAAGCCGATGTACTGGCTGATGGAGCAAGTTCCATCGACGCGGGAATCCGCGCGGCGCCTGGGGCTCGTAACGCGGGAACAGATGATCGCGGCGCTGGTGCAAGCGGTGGAAAATCCCGCACAGGGCGTTCGCATTCTGGGAGTGCCGGAGATTCGCGGCGCGCGCGGCGGCTGATTCCAGTAGGACAGGCTTCAGCCTGTCTGGTTTTGATTCTGTCCGGCGCAAAAGAAAGCAGACAGGCTGAAGCCTGTCCTACTTCTTCGAGCGGTCTTTCAGCAGGCCTTTGAGTTCGGACATGAATTCCTTCACGTCCTTGAAATCCAGGTAGACGGAAGCGAAGCGCACGTAGGCGACTTTGTCCAGTTTCTTGATGCGATTCATCAGCAGTTCGCCTACTTCGCTGGTCTTGCGCTCTCGCTCCGGCGCCTCGTGCACGAAACGCTCGACCTCGTCCACCAGGGCTTCGAGCTTGGCCGTGGCTACGGGACGCTTCTCGCACGATTTCAACAGCCCTTGCAGAATTTTCTGGCGGTCGAAGCGCTCGCGGCGGCCGTCCTTCTTGATCACCATGTAGGGAATTTCGTCGATGCGCTCGTAGGTGGTGTAGCGCCGCCCGCACTTCAGGCATTCGCGGCGGCGGCGGATCAGGTCTCCCGCGCGGCCCTCGCGCGAATCGATGACCTTGTCTTCCATGACCGAGCAGAAGGGACACTTCACGGCGCCGAATCTCCTGGCAATTTTTGCTTCATCGCTACCGGCGGCTTCTCATTCCCGTTCGCGCCGGGAACCGTGATGTGCTTGCCGACTTCTTCCGCCTCCGCTTCGGCGCGGGCCAATTGCCGCAACTCGCCAAAGGACATCCCTTCGTGAATCAACAAAGGGATGCCCACCAGAGTGCAACCGGCAAACGTCGTAATCCACAGCACAACGGCGATGGCGATCGCCGGTTCCTCCGCCAGGCCAAAGATCGCCGTCAGGGCGACGATGCTGGCAATCTGCGCGCCGCCCCCGATGCCGGGAAGCTGCAGCACCGAGCCCACCAAGGTGACCGCGAGCAACAGCATGGCGCCCCAGAAATTCATGTCTGAATGCACGAACGCGCCGGGGAAACTCTGCGCGATCCACATGTAAATCAGTACCGCCAGGATCCAGTGCGCCGCCGTATAACCGATCGCCGCCCATAGATCCGATTGCGTGCGGATGGCCTGCAATCCCTCGCTCATCCCGGAAATTGCAGACGCGATTCGCGCTCGCATGCCGCCGCTACTCTTTGAGCGTTCCAGTCCGCGGTCCACAGCCGCCGCACCGTGAACGCGGTAATAGACAAGTACGACCGTAAGGCCAACCACCCCGGCCAGCAGCAGCCAGGCACCGTGCCGCGCCTGCGCCACCCAACCCATATCTGCCCCGGCATCCGACAGCCGGTTTGGAAAAACCAGCAGGCTCAAGCACGCGAGAACCGCGGCGGCGGCAAAATCGCAGTAGCGCTCCAGGAAAAAAATCCCAAACATGCTGGAGACCGGCAAGCGGTCTTTCCTCGCCAGCAGCAACGGCCGCACCGGCTCACCGGCGCGGCCGAGAACAAAGATTGCTGCGAAGCCCATCAGCGTTCCGGCAAAAGTGTTCGCAAAGGTCGCTTGCCCGAGGTACCGGCAGAATCGCTGCCAGCGCAGCGCGCGGATCGCATAGCAGCCGTAGATCGAGACGAAGGCCACCAGCAGCAGCCAAATATTGGCCTGGCTGACGCTTTCAATGAATTTGTTCCAGGTGAAATCCGCCAAATGGATTTTATGGCGCGATTGATAGGCGAGCCCCACCACGGCGGCCAAAATTATAATGGCTATGAGTATCCGACGAAGTCTTCCACGCATTCGCACGCGAGGTTAACCGCTGGGGGAACGGGGTGTCAAGAAAGGACATGGTTTCACGTTCTAAAAATTTCGCATGTCCTTTACTGCCAGATGAATGCGGTGTTACAAACCTAGCGCTCGACCAGCCGTTCGAGGGTGGCAAAAAAATCCGGATACGATACCGCGGCGCACTCGGCATCGCGAATTACGGTTTCGCCGTCCGCCCCGAGCGCAGCCACGGCGAAGGCCATGGCCATCCGATGGTCGCCGTGCGGATCGATTTCCGCGCCGTGCAAGCGCCCCGCGCTGCGACCTGCTACCCGCAGCCCATCGGGCAGTTCCTCAACTTTCGCGCCCATGCGGCGCAGATTCTCCGCCAGGACCGCGATGCGGTCGCTCTCCTTGATGCGCAACTCGGCGGCGTTGCGGATCTCAATTCCCTGCTCGGTGTACGGGCCCAGGACCGCAATCGCCGGAAGCTCATCGATAAGCTGCGCGATGGCGTCTCCTTCAATCGAGCCGCCCTGAAGCGCTTCGTGACGCACCGATACGTCGCCGACAAGCTCGCCATGTTCACTGCGAATGGAAACCAGGCTCACCGGAGCTCCCATCGATCCGAGAACGTCCAGAACCGCTGAGCGCGTGGGATTCAGGCCCACGTTGTGAATCACCAGATTCGATTCCGGCAGAACCATGGCCGCCGCCAGAAAGAACACGGCGGAGGAAAGGTCGCCCGGAACGGCCAGCTTGCGCCCCTTAAGTTGCGGGCGCCCGTGAATCCGGATAGTGCGGCCCTCGGGTTCGAGCCGGCAGCCAAATTCGGCCAGCGCCAGTTCGGTGTGATCGCGGGTGCGCACCGGTTCCGTCACGGCAGTCACTCCGTCCGCGAATAGGCCCGCCAGAAGAATGGAGGACTTCACCTGCGCGCTGGGCACCGGTAACGTGTAGTTGATGGGAGAAAGCTGCGTGCCCTCGATCTTCAGCGGCGCGAAGCCACCTTCACGCGCCTGAATCCGCGCGCCCATTTTCGACAACGGTTCCATCACCCGGCGCATGGGACGGCGGCGCAGCGATGCATCTCCGTCGAGCGTCGACTTGAATTCCTGCCCGGCCAAAATCCCAGAGAGGAGCCGCATGGTGGTGCCTGAGTTTCCGGCGTCCAGAGTGCGGCGCGGCTTCCGCAGGCCATTGAGACCTGCGCCTTCGATCTTGACGCGGTCGCCCTGGATGTCGCTCTTTACGCCCATCCGCGCGAAGCAGTCGAGGGTGCTACGGCAATCGGCGGCGGCGGAAAAGTGCGTGATTTCGCTGGTCCCTTCGGCCAGCGCACCCAGCAACGCGTAGCGATGAGAAATGGATTTGTCACCGGGAACTTCGAGCGAGCCGCTGATCGTGCGGGCAGGGCGAACGATTTGTTTGGGCACCGTGGAATTCTAGCATGCGGGGAAACCGTGTAGGACAGGCTTCAGCCTGTCTGGTTTTGGTCAGCGTGATGCGGAAATCTAAACCAGACAGGCTGAACCGGCCGCGGGAAAAGTCTAGAGTTGTCATTCTGAGCGAAGCGAAGAATCCCTCTGTAGTTCTTTGCTTGTACTTAGATCGAAGAGAGGTTCTTCGCTTCGCTCAGAATGACAAAACTGGATTTTTTCGGCAGCGTATGAAGCCTGTCCTACACGAAAGCCGTTTGTTGCGCCCGTGGCGAACCGGAGTATCATCTGGGGAAGCAACTTCCTGAGGAGGACACTGAGATGAAGTACTTCGTTGGATTGCTGCTCGCCGCGCTGCTGGCCATCGCTCCGGCATTCGCGCAGGCTCCCAAAGGATGGAAACTTCGCGGGGACCATAGCACGGAGGCGTCCGATCCTGACGCACCGGGAGCGGTTAAATTCGAGGTCAGCGGCTCCGGCTTCCACGCCACGAACCCGATGGCGGCGATTTACTGGAATCCCGCCAATATAGCCAGCGGCGATTACACGCTCAAGGGAACGTTCAAGCTGATCAAGTCCACCGGGTACAACGAATACTACGGGCTGATCTTCGGCGGCAGCGGACTCGACGCAGCCAATCAAGCTTACACGTATTTCATGGTGACCGACGACGGAACCTATCTGATCAAGCGGCGCGAAGGCAATTCCGCGCAAGGCGTTTCACCCAAGACGCCAAACGCCGCGGTGAAAAAGCCCGACGCCAGCGGAACAGCCACCAATGCTCTCGAAGTCCGCGTGAAGGGCGACAAGATCGACTTCGTAATCAACGGCGCGGTGGTGACCTCGATGCCCAAAACCGGTCCGGCGGCCAAGACCGATGGAATTTACGGGATTCGCATCAACCATCAACTGGACGTTCAGATCGATAACTTCGGCGTCTCGAAAATGTAACTCGGGAATCGTGGGCGTTCGCGTAGAGCGGCGCTGCGATTCAATTCATTCATGCCATTCATGCCATCCGACCGGCAGGCAGAAGCCCGGCAACGCTTCCAGGAAGCATTCCAGGCGCAGATGCAGGGCGACTTCGATCGCGCCGTGGAACTTTATCTTGGATCGCTGGCCTTGTACCCGACGGCCGAAGCCTATACCTTCCTCGGCTGGACGTATCACTTCCAGGGAAAAATCGAGGAAGCCATCGCCGAATGCAAGCGCGCCATCGAGGTCGATCCTGACTTTGGCAATCCGTACAACGATATCGGCGTCTACCTGATCGACCTCGGCCGCAACGACGAGGCTATTCCGTGGCTGGAGCAAGCCATGGTTGCCAAGCGCTACGAGCCGCGGCACTTTCCTTACTACAACCTCGGGCGCGTGTATCTCTCAAAAGGCATGATCAATCGCGCCCGCGAACTTTTCCAGCAATCGCTGGCCATCGAGCCTCGCTACACGCTGGCGCGGCAGGCGCTCGAAGGCGTTCGACGCATGGTGAATTAGCACTTTCCTGCTGTACACTACGCGGGTCTCCTCAGTTTCAACACGGAAGGAATCGCGATGACCGCGAATGTGTTGGCGCTTCTGTTCCTGCTCCAGGCGATGGTCACCGGACCGCTTCTGGATAATGATTACGTGCGGGTATTCAAGAACAGCGCGCCGTGCGCCACCGGCGAGGCTGCGTGCGGGGAGCGCGTGCTTGTGGCCCTCGGTCCGGTGGAAGTGAACGGCCAAAAATTGGAGCGAGGCGAAATCAAGGCGTTCCCGGCGGGCGAACGCTACGACGCACCCAAGGCTGGAAATTTCCTGGAAGTCACAATTAAGTCGACTCACCCGAAAGTGATGCCGCCAGGCGCGGGCTCACCGCCGGCCCCCAAGAACAAAATTCTTTACGACGGGCGAGACTTCACCGTTTTTGCTGAGCGGATGCAGCCCGGCGAATATGACGCACCGCATAGCCACAACGTGCGACTGGCGATTTTCCTCAATGACACAATGGTCGAGCAGTGGACCGACGGCAAGGACGAAACGAGAGAACTGGTGCCGGACGTCGTCATGTGGAGGCCCGCAGTCGTCCATGCGTCGAAAGACGTCGGCAAGCTTCCGATCAGTAATCTTTTGATTGAATTCAAACCCTAAGGCCAAACCTTCCATGAAACGCAGCTCTCATCGAATTCTGACCACGCATGTTGGCAGTCTGATTCGCCCACCGAGCCTGCTCGAGCTGGTCCGCGCCCGGGAGAAAGATGAATCCGCCAACAAGGCGGCGTACGAACAATGCCTGAAAGATTCCGTCGCGGAAGTCGTGCGGCGGCAAGCGCAGGCGGGCATCGACATCGTGAACGACGGCGAATTCGGGAAGTCCACCAGTTGGTCGCTGTACGCGCTGAAACGCGTGAGCGGCTTCGAGATGCGCCCGGTCCAGCCGGGCGCCAATCCGTTTGCCCGGGGCGCGGACCGCGAGCGCTTTAAGGAATTTTACGCGGAACTCGAAGGCGGAAACGATCGCACCTGGTCCAACGTAACGCAGCGGGAAGCGGTGTGCGTCGCTCCCGTGAAATACACCGGCCTCGGAGAACTTCAGCATGACATTGACAACCTGAAAGCCGCGCTCGCCGGCGTGAATGTCGAAGAGGCATTCCTTCCCGTGGCCGCGCCGTCCAGCGCCATCCCGGACCGCAAGAATGAGTACTACCGGAACGAGGAAGAGTTGGTGGTGGCTCTGGCCGAGGCGCTGCGGACGGAATATCGCGCGATCGTCGACGCCGGTTTCCTCCTGCAACTCGATGACGCTCGCGCCGCGGTGACCTATGACCGGATGGTGCCGCCCGCGAGTTTTGAGGACTACTATCGCTGGGTCGGTCGCCACGTCGAGGTCTTGAATCACGCGCTCGAGGGCATTCCGGAAGACCGCGTCCGCTATCACGTCTGCTGGGGTAGTTGGCCCGGGCCGCACACCACCGATGTGCCGCTGCGGAAAATCGTCGATTTAATTTTGAAGGTACGCGCCGGAGCCTATCTGATTGAAGCTGCCAACCCACGGCACGAACATGAATGGCGCGTGTGGCAAGCCGTTAAATTGCCGGAAGGCAAGATTCTGGCTCCCGGAGTCGTCAGTCACGGCACCAACGTCGTGGAGCATCCCGAGCTTGTGGCGGAACGCATTGTGCGATTTGCCGGGGTCGTGGGCCGCGAAAACGTCATCGCCAGCACCGACTGCGGATTCGCACAGGAGCAATTCAACCGGCGCGTTCACCCGTCGATCATGTGGGCAAAGCTCGAAGCCATGGCGGAAGGTGCGAGGATCGCCAGCGGAGAACTTTGGGGCCGCTCGGATGCTACGCGCGGCCACGCCGCCGAGTCGCGAGCGTAAGGTTTCCGTGCCGGACGAGGCAACGGGTTACACGCCAAGAATCAGAAACGTACTTACGCGCGCGACAACCGGCCAGTAGCGGTAGAAACAATCCCTCAGTGTGATCACGATCCGGCTCCGTCGGCCAGAGCTTCCTGCGCCTGTGCGCTGGTGCTCAGAAATCGGTTGCGGCTGCGAGCAGCGTGCATGTCCTCGTGTGCGCCTGAATGGTAGTAACAGTTTCCACGCTGGAAAGCCTCTGGGTCGTGCGTGGCAATGATTTCGTAGCATCCGCTGCAGACGTGCTCTTTTCCGTCGCCGATCATGTGAGTCCTCCTCGAACATCGCCACTATCGGCTGAATCGCGAGAATCGTGAATCCGTTTGAGCGCGTATTTTGGTGGTGAAGGGACTGTAGAGCGGCGGGTGAAACGCTCGATGAACTCTGGGCGAAACTATTCAGGTGAAGCGCTGGCCTGCGGAAAAACGTTGCTTCTAGCGGGCTTTCGGAGCGGGCTGGCGGGATAGCTTGGGAGGCCGGCGGCCATGGCGAACCGAGCCGGCAACCGGCGCATAAACCAGCGGCACTCCAGCCTGTGCCGAGCGAAGCATCAGCCCGCCGCGGCTCATATCGCCGCGCCCGACGAATTCGGCTGGAAACAGCAGAGCATCGCCGAAAATTCCCAGCAGCGGTTCAACGTATTTCGGCGTGGCGATGCTGCCGAGAAGCACCACCTCGCACGCATCGCCGATTTGCTCTGCCAATTTCCGGGCGTCGCGCTCCAGCGGATCGCGATACCGCCGGTCCTGCTCGTGAATCGGAACGGCGGCGAGATCCCGCAGGTCCGCCAGGGTTAGAACTTCGTCCGGCGACAGCAATCCTCGGGACGCGCTGATCACCAATATCCCTGGCGCGTTTTCCGGCGGCTCGGCGAACGCCCGCGCGTATGCCAGTTTCCCGCGAAAATACAGGCCGCTGATGAATTGAAATATTTCGCCGAGCGGCGCGCCGGTTTCCCGCAGCCGCGAAGCCAGCTCGAATTCGGCCTCCTCGCGCAGGATCTGCCGCGCGCGAATTCCGGCCGCGTTGGCGGGAGAGAGGAGGAAAATCCGCTTGGTGTTCCGGCTCATGGCCTGCGGATTCCGGCAAGGCATTTCAAATGAAAGTCAGCGCGTGGAAAACGCAAGGCAGGCAATTTCCCGATGAATTTCTTGGAGCCGAAGTCCGGACTTGAACCGGAGACCTGTCGATTACGAATCGACTGCTCTACCAACTGAGCTACTTCGGCCCTCATTGCATTGAACAATTCACTCTAGCAAAGCGCGAAAGATAGTTCAAACGCCTGTGGTGGAATGTAAACCCCTGCCGGTGAGCGCGGCAACGATCTGCTTGCCGTGGAATCGCCCGTTTTCGATGAAAATTTCGCTGGTGTGATTCCCGCCGATGACCACGCCTGCCACAAAAATGCCGGGCACGTTGCTCTCATGCGTTTGCGGATCCATGGAGGGCTTGTTGGTTTCGGGATCGAGGGTGATACCCAGCGAGCGCAGAAACTGGAAGTCGGGATGGTAGCCCGTCAGCGCGAATACCTGATACGCGGGCAGAACCTTTTCGCCGGAGTGATTCGAGACGATGACGCGGCCTTCTTCAATGCGCTTCACCTCGGTCTCAAACAGCGCTTTCACCTGGCCCGATTTGATGCGGTTCTCAATGTCCGGCCGGACCCAATATTTGATCGTCGAGCCGAGTTCCGCGCGGCGGTGCACCAACGTGACGTTTGCTCCGTTGCGGTAAAGATCCAGGGCCGCCTCCGCCGCGGAATTTTTTCCGCCAATCACCACCACGTTTTGCCTCCAGAACGCGTGCGGCTCGGTGTAGTAGTGCGAAACGTGCGGCAGGTCTTCGCCCGGGATCCCCATCCGGTTTGGCAAATCGTAGTATCCGGTGGCCACGGCGATTTTTCTGGCCGCGAACTGCGCCGGAATTCGCTGCTCGTCCCGCGTGTGCACGTTGAATTTACCGTCCGAGCCATCGACGCGTTCCACCCGGTGGCCCAGGCGCAAGTCCAGATCGTAATGCTCGGCGCACTTGCGGTAGTACTTCAGCGCTTCGGCGCGGGTGGGCTTTTCGGCGGCGCTGGTCAGCGGAATATCGCCGATCTCAAGCAGTTCCGGCGTGGTGAAAAACACCATGTTCACCGGGTAGTGAAAAAGAGAGTTGCACAGACACCCCTTGTCGATCACCAGCGGGCGCATACCCGCGCGCTTGGCTTCAATGGCGCAGGCGAGGCCGGTGGGCCCGGCACCAATACAGATCAGGTCATAAGTGCTCATGAAATAAAGTTTGCCCTGTGGAGAAATGTTTTGCAACTCGCGGGTTCGGAGCGACGCCGGCCTGGGAAGTCGATAAGACTACTTGAGAGAAGCCGGATGCGGGGTTCCGTGGCCTGCCAGGATCGCCGCGGCCTTGCGGCCTTTCAATCGCAATTGCAGCCGGTTCATGTACAGATAAATCACCGGAGTTGTGAACAGGGTCAGCGCCTGGCTGACCATCAGCCCGCCGACGATGCTGATTCCGAGGGGCCTTCGCATCTCCGAGCCGGTACCCGTGAGCAGCGCCAGCGGCAAGCCGCCGAACAGCGCGGCCACCGTGGTCATCATGATGGGGCGAAATCGCAGCAGGCACGCCTGGTAGATCGATTCCTCGGGCGATTTTCCGGTGCGCTCGGTTTCGATGGCGAAATCGATCATCATGATGGCGTTCTTCTTCACGATGCCGATCAACAAAATGATGCCGATGAGGGCGATCACCGACAGTTCCGTGTGAAACGCGAGCAAGGCGAGAAGCGCCCCGACCCCGGCCGACGGCAGCGTCGAGAGAATCGTCACCGGATGAATGTAACTCTCGTAGAGCATGCCCAGCACGATGTACACGGCGATGAGCGCAGCCAGAATCAGCCACGGCTGGCTTTCCAGCGAAGACTGAAACGCGCGCGCGTTTCCCTGAAACGTGGGATGAATGTCCGACGGGATGCCCAGGTGCAGAACAGCGGCCTCGATTTTGGTGACGGCGTCGCCGAGAGAAATTCCGTCGGCAAGATTGAAAGAAATGGTGATGGCGGGAAACTGTCCCTGGTGGTTGACGGCGAGGGCGGTGTTCTTCGTTTCGTAGTGAGTAAAAGCGCTAAGCGGTACCAGTTCGCCTTTCGCCGACTTCACATATAGGCCGCGAATGCCGTCCGTGCTGTTGCGAAAAGCGGAATCGACCTCCATCACTACGTGGTACTGGTTCAGTTCCGTGTAGATGGTGGAGACTTGCCGCTGGCCAAATGCGTCGTACAGAGTGTTGTCAATCACCAGTGGAGAAATCCCCAGCCTTGAAGCGGTGTCGCGATCGATCGCCAGGGTCGCCTGCAAGCCGAGCGTCTGTTGATCGCTGGCGATGTCGCGCAATTCGGGAATCTGTTCCATCGTGGAAGCGACGCGCGGCGCCCAGTTCATCAGATCGTCAAGATTTTCGCTGGCTAGAGTGTACTGATATTGCGAACTGCTAATTCGGCCGCCAACCGTCAGGTCTTGATAGGCCCGCATAAATAACGTGGCCCCGGGAATTACCGCGAGCTTTGGTCTCAGCCGTGAAATTACCTGATAGACGGATTCCGTTCGCTGGCCGAGGGGCTTTAGTTCGATTTCCATCTGAGCGGTATTTTCCGCGCCGCCCCCGGCTTCACCGACGATGCTCTTGATCGACGGATCGCCCATGATGATGGCGGTGTACTGCTTCAGTTTTTCCTGCATGGACTCGAAAGAAGCATCCTGCGCGCCGACGATGCTGGCGGCCATCAGGCCGGTGTCCTGCTGCGGGAAAAATCCCTTGGGAATCACGATGTAGAGATACACGCTCAGGCAAATCGTCGCGCCGGTGACGGCCAGCATGAACGGTTGGTGGCGCAGGACCCAGCGCAGGCCGGCAGCGTAGGTATCCACGGCCCACTGGAACACCCGCTCACTGGCCTGATAGAGCCGGCCATGTTTCTTGTCACGTTCCGATTTCAGGAAGTGGGCGCACATCATCGGCGTGGTGGTCAGCGACACGCATAGAGAGACCACGATGGCCACGCTCAGTGTCACGGCGAATTCACGGAACAGTCTTCCAACGATCCCGCCCATCAACAGCAGCGGAATGAACACCGCGATCAGCGACGTGCTCATCGACAGCACGGTAAAGCCGATCTCGCGCGAGCCTTTCATCGCCGCATCCATTGGGGAATCGCCGGCTTCCAGGTAACGCGTGATGTTCTCGATCACCACGATGGCATCGTCCACCACGAAACCCGTGCAGATCGCCAGCGCCATCAACGAAAGATTGTCCACGTTGTAGTTCAGCAGGTACATCACTCCAAAAGTTCCAACGATGGAGAGCGGCACGGCGATGCTCGGAATAATCGTTCCCCAGGCGCTGCGCAGGAAAAGAAAAATCACCATCACCACCAGCGCAACCGTCAGCAGCAGCGTGAATTCAATATCTTTGACCGAAGCGCGAATGGTCGTCGTGCGGTTGTAATTCGTGCCCAGCGTGACTGACGGCGGGATGGACGCGCGCAGTTCGGGAATCAGCGCGTTGATGTGGTCCACGGTCTGGATAATATTCGCGCCCGGCTGCCGCCCGATGCCCAACACCACGGCGACCTTGCCATCGGCAAATGCCGAGTTACGGACATCCTCGATTCCCTCGCTCACTCTGGCAATATCCCGGATTCGGACCGGCGCTCCATTGCGGTAAGCCACGATCAGGGGCGCATATTGTTCCTTTTTAAAAAGCTGGTCGCTGTCACTCACGATCCAGCGGGTGGATTGGTTTTCCAAAACGCCCTTGGGAATGTTGGCGTTGGCGGCGGCCAATGCGGAGCTTACCTGCTCCATCCCAATCCCGTAGTGCGCCAGCGCGTTGGGGTTCAGGTCCAAACGCACAGCGGGCTTCGCGCCGCCGGAGAGCCGCACGAGACCGACGCCGTCGACTTGTGCCAATTTTTGGGCGAGAAACGAGTCACACAAGTCGTAGAGCGCACCTCGCGTAAGCGTGTCCGAGGAAACGGTTAAATCCATGATATCCGTTTCCGCGGGATTGACCCGCCGGTAGATCGGTAAGTTTGGCAGCGAGGACGGCAATTGTCCCGCGGCGGCGTTGATCGCGGCCTGCACGTCGCGCGAGGCAGCGTTGATGTCGCGGTCCAGATCGAATTGGAGGACGATTCCGGTGGTGGCCAGTTGGCTGGAAGACGTCATCTGGGTGATGCCGGCGACGCGCCCGAACTGGCGTTCGAGAGGAGTGGCCACGGACGATGCCATCGTTTCCGGACTGGCTCCCGGCATATTCGCACGCACGAAGATGGTTGGGAAGTCGACGTGCGGAAGGGCCGATACCGGCAGAAGATAGAAGGCGGCTCCGCCCGCGAGCAGAATGGCAACGCTTAGGAGAGAAGTAGCAACCGGCCGTCGTATGAAAGGCGCTGAGATATGCATCTTGGGTTCTTCAGGCCGTTCGCCGAGTCACGAACTAGCATTTGCGTAAACCCTGCCCTGACGTTGGCTATTCTAATACTAATTCCGTGGTCTGAAGGTTGCCTGAATACATAGCAGGTTCGATTTTGGCAGCCCCGTAAGAGTCTGTTTGAAAATTCAAATTCCGCACGGTGTAGTAGCGCCCGCCTTCAGTGCGGGCGCTGCGGCATACCGTGGATGCCCGCTTGAAGGCGGGCGCTTCAGGAATCGAACGCGAGTTTCGCGCACTGATGCTTAGGCCGCAGAGCTGCGCAAGCCCATTGCCTGAGCAGTCACGTCCGTGTATTTTAGTCCGCCTCCCGTATTGAACAGCACGACACGGTCCCTGGCGGTGAGAAACCCGGTGGAGATCAGGTGGTCGTAGGCGGCTGTGGCGGTGGCGCCTTCCGGTGAAAGAAAAATGCCCTCGTTCTTGCCCCAGTCCTTCAGCGACGCGAGAATCTGCTCATCGGACAAAGCAAGCGCTACGCCTCCCGACTCCCGCAGGATTTCCAGCATGATGGAATCTCCATACGGTTTAGGCACGCGCAGTCCGGCAGCGAAGGTCGCGGCGTTTTCCCACATCTGGCTGGCGTTCGCGCCTTGTTCAAAAGCGCGCACCACCGGCGCGCATCCCGACGATTGCACCGCGATCATTTTCGGACGCTTCCCGGGACGCACCCAGCCGAGTTCTTCCATCTCGAGAAACGCTTTCCACATTCCAATCAGGCCGACACCGCCCCCGGTGGGATAAAAAACCGCGTCGGGATATTCCCAGCCCAACTGCTCGACCAGTTCATAGCCCATGGTTTTCTTGCCTTCCACGCGGAAGGGCTCTTTGAGGGTCGAAATATCGAACCAGCCTTCTTTTTCTTTTCGCTCCGCCACCATGCGCCCGCAGTCGGAGATGAGACCGTCGACCAGCGTAACCTTCGCGCCGTAGACCGTGGCTTCCACGAAATTGGCGAACGGCACGTCCTTCGGCATGAAGATGTGCGCTTCGATTCCCGCGGCAGCCGCATACGCGGCGAGCGCCCCGGCGGCATTCCCTGCCGAAGGCACCGCGAGCTTTTTCAATCCGTAGTGTCGCGCCATGGTGACCGCCATCGCCAGGCCCCGCGCCTTAAACGTGGACGTCGGGTTGGCACCTTCTTCTTTCAGAAATACATTGGGGAATCGCCGGCTCTGCAGCATGGGCGTCCAGCCTTCGCCGAGCGTCACCGGCTTGGCGTCCGGCAGCACCAGGCTGTAGCGCCACATGCCCGCCCAGGGCACGCTGGCGGCGTTTTGCGCAATGGTGTCGCGCACCGCGATGCCGTGCAGCGAACCCAGGTCGTAGCGCACGTAGAAGGAGCCCGCGCAGTGCGGGCAGAGCGTTTGCGGCGTCTCCGCGGAAACAGTTTTATGGCAACGGCTGCATTCCAGGTTCGCAATGGTTGGCATGGGCGAAAGATACCAGAGCGCGCCAAATACTAACAACCTGCAAAAGACAGCTGATCGTCGCGCGCGTGCCTGAGGTACTATCTGGCTCACGCGCATCCCGCTCGCAAGGCCGTAGGCAATAATCTGTCAGGACTGGACCGGTTCTGATGACCGGCGACACGCAGACAATGGCGACCAAAAAGTCCAAGCCCGGCGCTTATTTTGGAATTCCGCTGGCGCTGTGCGTAATGCTCCTGCTCGGGTGCGGCTTGCTGGTTGGCGTGCTGCTTCGTGGGAATCGCGTGGCCGTCGCGATCTACGCGAGCGGTACATATTTCCCCAAGCTGGTGGTGACGTTCGCCACGCTCATTATTTTTGCACTGCTTTCCGGTGCCACCGCGAAGCTGGTCTTGTTCAACCGGCAGAGCGCCGGCCGCCTGTTCGGCTCGATCCTTGCTGCTTATGTGGCCCTGGGATTCGCTTCGCTCGTTTACGTGACGCTCTGGATCCCAATTCTCACGCGGCTGCCGTTCGCCGCGACGGGCGCACCCGCGCCGGGTGCGGCGCAGTGGATCCAACAGGTGGGACAATCGTTCTCCACTCTCTTCACCGAGCAGCCGCTGGTGCAGGCGCTAGTGACCGCCGTATTCGTTGGCTACCTTGCCGCTATCATTCCGGCATTGCGTTCGATTGCCAGCGGGCTGATCCTGGCCAGCCAGTCCACCCTTTGGCTGTTCCGGAAGCTGTTGTGGTACTACCCGCTGATGATCGGCTGTCTGGCGATCGGAATTCCGATGAAGTTTGGTGTGAAGGGCATGGCCGCCTACGGGCAAACCACGCTCTGGGTGGGCGTGGTCACGGTGAGTTGGTCGGTAGTGCTGGCCATCTTCGTCAAATTGACGTCGAAGCGTACTTGGAAACAGCTCGCTTC
>Ga0209168_10000417_pt1 | contig 42699 bp, 37 predicted proteins | sample Coa_R1_FD_187156 | JGI IMG/M metagenome (GOLD analysis project Ga0209168, IMG submission 187156) | Surface soil microbial communities from Centralia Pennsylvania, which are recovering from an underground coalmine fire - Coalmine... | ecosystem: Environmental > Terrestrial > Soil > Unclassified ...
CGACGACCTCTTCATGGGTCAACACGGAGTATCCCGAGCAAGTTGTCTGTAAGCAAAACCAGAAGCCGGTGATGATCAGCAAGTGGAGAAGCCGGCGAAGGTGAGTCATATGTGGGTGCCTGCGTCCCGACAAGGAAACATCTGATCTGACATCATTCCACCTCGATATTCCATCTCGTGAACCTCTCACCGGCTTTTCTTAGTTGCGAACAATACTCGGAGGTTGTCACAAGAAGGTCAGCAGGGTGTTCCAAGCCCGTTATTGCGCGGTACTCCGACTGAAAGACGTAGTGCGTCGCGTACAGATACATTTTGAACAGGCTACAAGATTCTCGTTACTGACACACGGGTGAGGAGATCCTAGGATGAGATGGTTCCGTTCCTTGGGAACGCTGCGGGCACCGCGGCATATTGCTGGGAAGGAGACGACATGAGTATTTGGACAGTGTTGTTTATCATTCTGCTGATCGCATGGCTGTGTGGCTTCACGGTGTTCCACGTGGCGGGCGGACTTATCCACCTGCTGTTGATTTTTGCGGTCATCTCGTTGATTCTGCATTTTGTACTTGGGCGAAGGGCCGTTTGAGCTCGGCTCTTCATTCTCATTGACTTAGCCGGGAAACCCGGTTGCGAGCGAATTCCCCTGGGCCGGCCAATGGCTGGCCCATTTTCCCGTTTTACCCGGCCCGCTTCCGTGCCGCGCCGTTAGACTTGCCGTGTTTTTGGCGCTACAGGAAATACCTTAGGGAATTCATGTCACGACGGTGATCCAATCACCTACGTAGTGCCGGTCGAAGCTGCGGAGACGGCGCACGGGCATCGCTCGGGCTGAGCTATTCAACCAAAAACAAGTAGTCGCTCCGTTCCAGAGCGAGAGGGTTCACGACTGCGAACTCGCTTGCTGACTTTGGTGACAATGAGATGAAGAGATCCACGGTGAACGAATTACCTCCTGATCAGGCAGGAACCATAGCCTCGCTACCGAAGCAAAACGGCAAGTCCAAGGACCACCAGGAAGCCCTCGATCTGACGGTGATTCTGACAAGCCTTCAGACCATGCGGGACGGGGATTTCACCGTCCGGCTTCCGGGCACATGGGTCGGTCTGGCGGGGAAGATTGCAGACACCTTCAATGAGATCGTCGCAGCCAACCAGCACATGTCGCAGGAGCTCAAGCGCGTTGGACAGGTCGTTGGCAAACAGGGAAAAACGCGCGAGCGAACCCGATTCCACGAGTCGCGAGGGGCTTGGGGGGAGATGGAAGTTTCCGTCAACACTCTCGTGGAAGACCTCCTTCGTCCCACCGCAGAAGTGACTCGCGCCATTGCTGCAGTTGCCCAAGGGGACCTGACTCAGACCGTGCGGCTTGACGTGGATGGTCGACCGCTCGAGGGAGAATTCCTCCGATCTGCCAATCTCGTAAACACCATGATTCAGCAGCTTGGTGTGTTTACGGCGGAAGTGACCCGCGTAGCTCGCGAAGTGGGCACCGAAGGCAAGCTGGGCGGGCAGGCTCAAGTTCCCGACGTAGCTGGTACCTGGAAAGACCTCACAGACAATGTGAACCTGATGGCCAGCAACTTGACTGGCCAGGTGCGTAACATCGCTGAAGTAGCGACGGCGGTGGCTAGCGGCGACCTGTCGCGCAAAATTACGGTGGACGTTCGCGGCGAAATTCTACAGCTGAAAGAGGCCATCAATACGATGGTCGATCAGCTGCGATCCTTCGCGTCAGAAGTAACTCGCGTAGCTCGTGAGGTCGGTACAGACGGTAAACTCGGCGGACAGGCAGTCGTGCCCGGCGTGGCCGGCACATGGAAAGATCTGACCGACTCTGTAAACGCAATGGCTGGCAACCTGACCGCGCAGGTGAGAAACATCGCTGAGGTGACGACAGCTGTTGCCCGTGGCGATCTGTCCCGCAAGATCACGGTCGACGTGAAGGGCGAAATTCTCGAACTTAAAGACACTATCAACACGATGGTGGATCAACTCAATGCTTTCGCAGGCGAAGTCACGCGTGTTGCACGCGAAGTGGGAACAGAAGGAAAGCTTGGCGGCCAAGCGCAGGTGTTCGGCGTCGGCGGTACCTGGAAAGATCTCACCGATAACGTGAATTTCATGGCCAGCAACCTGACTGGCCAAGTTCGAAACATTGCCGAAGTCGCCACGGCCATCGCTAGCGGCGATTTGTCTCGCAAAATCACGGTGGACGTACGTGGCGAAATCCTTCAGCTGAAAGAAACGCTGAACACGATGGTCGACCAGTTGAACCGATTCGCGGGTGAAGTTACGCGCGTCGCCCGCGAGGTGGGTACGGAAGGGCGTCTCGGTGGACAGGCGAACGTCCCCGGCGTGGCTGGCACGTGGAAAGACTTGACGGACTCCGTGAATTCCATGGCCGGCAACCTTACCGGTCAGGTCCGAAACATTGCGGAAGTGACGACTGCCGTTGCTCGAGGCGATCTGTCGCGCAAGATTACGGTCGACGTGAAGGGCGAAATTCTCGAATTGAAAAACACCATTAACACGATGGTGGACCAACTGAACGCGTTCGCGGGCGAAGTCACGCGTGTGGCCCGCGAAGTGGGCACTGAAGGTAAGCTTGGCGGACAGGCTCAGGTTCCCGGAGTGGCCGGAACTTGGAAGGATCTTACCGATAACGTGAACTTCATGGCCAGCAACCTGACTGGCCAGGTCCGAAACATCGCTGAGGTGGCGACGGCTGTGGCGCGCGGCGACTTGTCGCGCAAGATCACGGTCGACGTGAAGGGCGAAATTCTGGAACTGAAAGACACCATCAACACGATGGTGGATCAGCTACGTTCGTTCGCTTCGGAAGTGACGCGCGTCGCCCGCGAAGTTGGAACGGACGGCAAACTCGGCGGCCAGGCCGTCGTTCCCGGAGTCGCCGGTACGTGGAAGGATCTCACGGATTCCGTCAACTCGATGGCGAGTAACCTGACTGGCCAGGTGCGAAACATCGCCGAAGTGTCGACGGCTATCGCCAGCGGCGACTTGTCTAAGAAGATTACCGTCAACGTCAGCGGCGAAATCCTCCTGCTGAAAGAAACCATCAACACGATGGTGGACCAGTTGAACGCCTTCGCTGCCGAAGTTACGCGCGTGGCTCGCGAAGTCGGATCGGAAGGAAAGCTCGGTGGCCAGGCGCAGGTCCCCGGAGTCGCCGGTACCTGGAAAGATCTCACGGACTCAGTCAACTCAATGGCAGGCAACCTGACTGGTCAAGTACGAAACATCGCTGAAGTGACGACCGCCGTGGCTCGCGGCGACTTGTCGCGCAAGATCACGGTCGATGTGAAGGGCGAAATTCTTGAATTGAAGAACACCATCAACACGATGGTGGACCAACTGAATGCGTTTGCCGGCGAAGTCACGCGCGTCGCGCGTGAGGTCGGAACCGATGGAAAGCTTGGCGGTCAGGCCCAAGTGCCGGGCGTCGCAGGTACCTGGAAAGATCTCACAGACAATGTGAACTTTATGGCCAGCAACCTGACTGGCCAGGTGCGAAACATCGCTGAAGTCGCGACCGCGATTGCAACCGGTGACTTGTCGAAGAAAATTACGGTTGACGTCCGCGGCGAAATCTTGCAGCTGAAAGAAACCCTGAACACGATGGTCGAGCAGTTGCGATCATTCGCGGCCGAAGTCACGCGCGTCGCGCGCGAAGTCGGTTCCGAAGGTCGGTTGGGAGGGCAGGCCAACGTCCCAGGTGTAGCCGGTACCTGGAAAGATCTTACCGATTCGGTCAACGCCATGGCCGGTAACCTTACAGCTCAGGTTCGAAATATCGCAGAAGTGACCACCGCCGTAGCTCGCGGTGACTTGTCACGCAAGATCACCGTCGACGTCAAAGGTGAAATTCTTGAATTGAAGAACACCATCAACACGATGGTGGACCAACTCAACGCGTTCGCCGCTGAAGTGACGCGTGTGGCGCGCGAAGTTGGCACCGACGGCAAACTCGGCGGTCAAGCGCAAGTGCCTGGCGTGGCCGGCACCTGGAAAGATCTAACGGACAACGTAAACGTCATGGCCGTGAACCTCACTGAGCAGGTCCGCGGAATCGTGAAGGTCGTTACGGCTGTGGCGAACGGGGACCTCACACAGAAGTTGACTGTGAACGCCAAGGGTGAAGTCGCAGCTTTGGCCGAAACAATCAACAACATGACTGGCACGCTCGCCACTTTCGCGGATCAGGTTACGACCGTTGCCCGTGAGGTCGGTGTTGAAGGGCGTCTCGGTGGACAAGCGAACGTCCCTGGCGCTGCCGGCACATGGAAAGATCTCACCGGAAACGTCAACTTGCTCGCCGATAACCTTACGAACCAGGTCCGCGCCATCGCAGAGGTAGCAACTGCTGTGACGAAAGGCGACCTCACACGATCCATTCAGGTGGAAGCCAGCGGCGAAGTCGCAGAGTTGAAAGACAACATCAATACGATGATTGACAACCTGCGACTCACGACTGACCGCAATACGGAGCAGGACTGGCTCAAGACGAACCTGGCCCGCTTCACTGGTATGCTCCAGGGTCAACGCGATCTCGCAACGGTCGGTCGCATGTTGCTTTCGGAACTCGCTCCGCTGGTCAATGCGCAACAAGGCGTCATCTATCAGATGGAGACCGAAGAATCTGCCGGTATGGTCCTGTTATCGGCGTTTGCTGATGATGGCGAAACCGGGCATCTGCGGAGGCTGAGAATCGGCGAAGGGCTGATTGGCCAGGTAGCGGCAGAAAAACGCCGCATGCTGATCGCGGATCTCCCCGACAAAACAGTGCCAATACGCTCCGGTCTTTTCGAATCGGTTCCGCGAAATGTCATTGTTCTGCCGGTGTTGTTTGAAGACCGCGTCAAGGCAGTGATCGAACTCGCAACCTTGAGCACTTTCACTGCTTCGCATCTTGCATTTCTGGAGCAATTGACCGCCAGCATCGGAATCGTGCTGAACAGTATTGAAGCCACGATGCAGACGGAAGGACTGCTCAAACAGTCACAACAGTTGGCTGCTGAGCTGCAGACACAGCAGAAAGAGCTGCAGCAAACCAACGAGCAACTCGCGCAGAAGGCGCAACAGCTGGCCGAGCAGAACGTCGAAGTCGAACGCAAAAACCAGGAAATCGAGCAGGCTCGCCGTGCTCTTGAAGAGAAGGCGAAAGAGCTTGCTCTCACGTCGAAGTACAAATCTGAGTTCCTTGCCAATATGTCTCACGAGCTGCGGACACCTCTGAACTCGATTCTGGTTCTAGGTCAGCAACTCAGCGAGAATCCCGATCACAATCTGACTCCCAAGCAAGTCGAGTTCGCGCGTACGATTCATGGCGCGGGAACCGATTTGCTGAACCTCATCAGCGACATTCTGGATCTCTCGAAAATCGAGTCGGGAACGGTTTCTGTCGAGGCCGAGGAAGTCTTCTTCGCTAATCTGCTCGAAATGGTGGCTCGTCCTTTCCGCCACGAGGCGGAAAACCGGAAACTTACTTTCGAGGTGCATTCGGATCCGCACCTCACGCGAAGCCTGGTGACAGACTCCAAGCGTTTGCAGCAGGTCTTGAAGAATCTGTTGTCGAACGCTTTCAAATTTACGGAGCACGGGTCTGTACGCCTGGCGGTCTCGGTCGCGAAGAAGGGGTGGAGCGAAGATCATCCAATTCTCGGCGGCGCAGCATCCGTAGTGGCATTCGAAGTGGCAGACTCCGGTATCGGAATCGCACCCGATAAACAGAGGATCATCTTCGAGGCGTTCCAACAGGCAGATGCCAGTACCAGCCGTAAGTACGGCGGCACAGGGTTGGGTTTGGCTATCAGCCGCGAACTAGCCAGCCTGCTGGGCGGCGAAATTCAGCTGAAGAGTGTTCCAGGTCAGGGCAGCACATTCACTCTGTTCCTGCCACTGACGTATGTGGGCCCATCTGCTTCGAAGCTTGGTCCCGCGGAATGGAGGGTTTCGTCAGCTCCGCTCACGCTCTCCAACATCGTCGTATCGGAGCATCCGGTCGAGCAGATCGCGGATGATCGCGAGAACCTGCAGCCAGACGAAGCGGTGCTTCTGATCGTTGAGGACGATCCACACTACGCCCGTGTTCTATGCGATTTGGCGCGAGACAAAGGATTCAAGGTGTTGGTAGCTTTGCGTGGTTCTGAAGCGCTGGCACTTGCCCGGGAGTTCCATCCAACAGCGGTTTCGCTCGACGTGTTCCTGCCTGACATGTTGGGCTGGACCATTCTGAATCACTTGAAACAAGATCCCGCCACGCGACACATACCGGTGCAAATGCTAACTCTGGATGAAGACCGGCAGCACGGTCTGGCTCGCGGAGCGTTCGCTTTCGTTACAAAGCCGACCAGCCCCGAAGAACTCGAATCAGCACTGCTGCGAATCAAGCAGTATGCGGCACCTCGGCGCAAACGCCTGTTAATCATCGAAGATAACCCGGCCGAACAGCTTAGTATTCGGGAACTGCTGGGCCACGACGATATCGACGTGATTGTAGCTTCAACGGGGACGGAAGCCCTGCGCATGGTATCCGACGAATCGTTCGACTGCGTCGTGCTGGATTTGCGGTTGCCTGATATGACAGGCTTTGACATCCTGGAGCGCCTCAGGGATATTCCTGGCGTCAAAGACCTTCCCGTCGTGGTTTTCACAGGAAAGGAACTCTCGCCCGAAGAAGACACGCGGCTGCATAGTCTCGCACGCAGCGTGGTGGTCAAGGGCGTCGAGTCGCCAGAGCGGTTGCTCGACGAAACCGCCCTGTTCCTACATCGGGTCGTGGCTGATCTTCCGCAAGAAAAGCAGAAAATGCTGGATCGGCTGCACCGGTCGGATGAAGCGCTCATTGCCAAGAAAGTACTCGTCGTCGATGATGACATGCGCAACATCTTCGCTCTTAGCAGCGTACTGGAACGGCGCGGCATGGTTGTGCTCACGGCTGGTACGGGACGCGAGGCGATCTCGATGCTGGAGACCACCCCGGATGTCGCGATTGTCCTAATGGACATCATGATGCCAGAAATGGACGGCTACGCCACCATGCAAGTCATCCGGCAGAATCCGTCGTTCCGCAGGCTGCCAATTATCGCGTTGACTGCGAAGGCCATGAAAGGTGACCGGGAGAAATGTCTTGAAGCCGGCGCATCTGAGTATCTGGCGAAACCGGTCAACACGGAGCAATTACTGTCGGCTCTGCGCATGTGGCTGCATCGATGAGCATTGGCTCGAGCTCGCAAGTGAGAACATACGTGGCGGCGGAGCCACTCCCCAAAATGGTGACGGTCCAGGACGCGGTGAACATCTTGATGGTGGACGATCAGCCGGGCAAGTTGCTGACCTATGAAGCCATCCTGTCAGACTTGGGCGAGAACCTGATCAAGGCAAACTCTGCCAAAGAGGCACTTGAGAAGTTGCTCAAGATGGATGTTGCGGTAGTGCTGATGGACGTCAGCATGCCCGAGATCGACGGCTTCGAGCTCGCCGAGATCATCCGTCAGCATCCGCGTTTTCAGAAAACGGCCATCATTTTCATCTCGGCGGTACATCTGACGGACCTGGATCGCCTCAAAGGCTACCAGCATGGAGCCGTGGATTACCTATCAGTTCCGATCGTTCCCGAAGTTCTGCGCGCTAAGGTAAAAGTATTCGCCGAGTTGCATCGGAAGAACCAGCAATTGGAACGCCTGAATACGGAACTTGAGAAGAGAGTTGCGGAGCGAACCGAAGAACTGGAGCACAAGGCGCTTGCTCTAGAAAAACTTAATACAGAGCTAGCTCAGAAGCATCAGGAGTTGGACGCAATCGTCCGAACAGCGCCTGACATTATCTTCAGCAGAAATGCTAATGGAGCCAGAGACTACATCAGCGCGCGCTTCTACGAATACACCGGCGCACCGATGGACACAGGAGTCGGATTTGGTTGGCTGGACTATGTGCATCCCGATGACAAGGAGCAAAGCCTTTCCCGCTGGATGCAATGCGTGCAGTCTGGTGAAAGTTACGAGTGTGACTATCGTTTGCGAGGTGCAGATTCACAGTATCGCTGGTTCCGGGCGCGCGCAGTGCCTGTCCGGGATACTGACGGCAACATTCTGAGATGGTACGGCACATGCTCGGACATCCACGATAGCAAGGTGCTCGAACAATCTATTCGAGAAAATGCGAACGAACTGGAAAAAATGGTCGAGAATCGAACCGCGGCGCTTAGACGCCTGTCGAACCGTGTGATGACGTTGCAGGATGAAGAGCGTCGCCGCATCGCGCGAGAGATTCACGACGGATTGGGACAGGAGTTAGCCGCTGCGAAGATGATTCTGGATGGAATCCTGTCGAGAGACTCGTCCCCATCCATGAGGCAGGCGTCTTTTGAGGCTAGCCAACTCGTGGATCGCGCGATCCAGCAAGTTCGGACGATCTCGCATCTGCTCCATCCTCCCCTACTAGACGAAGTTGGCCTGGTATCCGCTCTTCGATGGTTTCTCGAAGGTTTGTCCGACCGCAGCGGGATCAAGGTCAGTCTCGAGGTCGAAGCTCCGGAGGTGCCGCGCATGCGATCTGAATTGGAAACCGCGATTTTCCGAATCGTTCAGGAAGCCCTGACTAACATGTTTCGGCATTCCGGAGCGAGGAATGGCGTTGTCAGCCTGACTGCAAAGGATGGAAGCATCTTTGTCACCATCCGCGATGATGGGAAGGGTATCGACGAACAGGTAATTCAATTCCGGCCCGATAGCGTTGGAGTAGGCATTGGGGGAATGCGCCAACGCGTGACGGAGTTGGGAGGCAGTTTGCGGCTTGCCAATGCAAATCCTGGGACCATTGTTGAAGTCGTCATTCCGACGGTTCGCCACGAACAGCTCGGTGTTACGGTTCCAGCCTGAACTTACGCAACGATTCAATCAGGCTGCTCTCCGCGGTCCCATATCTTTTTCCTCTGCTTTAATCTCCACTTGTTCGTGCTTGATATCGAGCCGCAGTCGGTTGTAAATGCTCATGTATTGATTCGCGACCCAAACCAGCGAAAAAAATGACACAAGATAACCGCGCCAATCGGGAAAAAGCAATTTGTAATGCGTGATAAGCAAAATTGCGGCGGTCACGTAGTGGCTGAAGCAGTACTCACAGGTGAACAAGTAAAAGAACTTTCGCCGGACCAGCCTGTCTGCTCGGATGCTCTCCTCCTGACAATATTGGCGAGGCTCCCGGAACACTTCTTCGTGGGTAACGGTCCATGCGATACAAGCGACAGGGATCGCCAGTAAGAGGAGCCACGCAACTTGCAGTCCTAGTGTCATATGTCTGAACTCTGATTCGTCGACATTCGCAATTCCTCACTCGTATCTTACGAAGCTCGCAGTTGCCGGTAATTGAGCAGAGTCACGATGAATACGCCTGCATAAGGTCCGAGAGTAGCCAGAGAATTTAGACTGGCGCCTCGACCTACAAGCTGAAACCTGTCGGGCTACGAGTTCTAGCGGATAATAATGGCGCACTCGATCCTTTTATTGTCAGGGCATGCGGGTGGGCATGTCCTGCGTGGAGTGACTGCACACGGCGGCCCTCGTTGGGCCTTTGCAGTTTGACCAACCTGGAAGCCGCCCTTGCTCACCCTCTTTCACATTTAACTTAGGTGCGCAAGGACGACTGTAGTCTTAATTGTTGCCCTATCGGGTGGCTCCTCGGGCGAAGTGGGTAACAAGCGAAACGAGAAACAGAATCAGGAAAATCACGAAGAGAATCTTGGCGATGCCAGCAGCGGCAACTGCCACTCCGGTGAAGCCGAGCACGCCGGCGATCAGAGCGATCACCAGAAAGACCACAGCCCAATAAAGCATATTTTTCCCTCCTAGGCCGCTAGGCCTGCGTTGGAGGATAGGACCTCCGGTTGTACGAGGGCTATCCTCGCGAACCTTTATTCGGTAAATGGAAACACTGTAACCCTCGATTCTTAACCCGGAGTTTACGAGGAAGGAGCAGGTGCCGGTCCGTCCCAGAGGACCGGCACCCGCTTGGGGGGCGTTGTGTCGAGTAGAGATTGCAGAGTAGTCTTCGTCGAGCGTCGGCCTCAATAGGGTGAAACCTGTAGCCAAGCCCTAAGCTGAGGATCCTCAGGACGGTACTCTCCGCATGGGGGAACTTCTTGGTCCGCGTACTGCTTCTGCTGGATAGAACCTTGTATTCCTAACAGATAGCTTTATGTTGCAGTCGAAAAGCAGGTGCTCGCCAGGAGCACAGAAGAGGTCTGACAATGAAAAGACTCTGTTCCACGTGGCCGAGATTTCTCCTCGTCCTGAGCATTTGCTCCCTATTTATCGGCTCGAGCTGGGCAGCTGATGAAGACAAAAACCAATCTGATATCGATAAACGCATCGACAATTCCGCCAAGGTTTTGAATGAGATTATGGCGGTGCCAGACAAGGCTATTCCCGACAAAGTGATGAAAGGTGCAAAGTGCATCGCCGTCATCCCTTCCATGGTGAAGATTGCAGTGGGTTTCGGAGGCAATCACGGCAAGGGCGTCGCGACCTGCCGGACCGCTTCGGGAGCATGGAGTGCGCCAGCCCCTATCACCATTACTGGTGGCAGCTGGGGTCTGCAGCTCGGCGGCCAAGCTGTTGATTTGGTGATGGTGGTGATGAATCAAGCCGGTATGGATCACCTTCTCTCCAGCAAGTTCAAGCTCGGCGCAGACGCTTCAGCTGCCGCCGGGCCTGTGGGTCGCGACACTGGTGCGGATACGGACATTAAGATGCGATCCGAAGTTCTCACTTACTCTCGCGCTCGTGGTCTTTTCGCCGGGGTCGATCTAAACGGCGCAGCTCTGACTCAGGACAAGGATGAAACCCACTTGCTCTATGGCAAGTTCATTCCTTTTGCTGACATCTTGGGCGGCAAGGTTGAGCCACCTGCGGCAAGTCGCACCTTCCTTTCGGCGGTGCGGAAGTACTCCGAACAGGCCAAACAGTCCAGCAATACGAATTCAGCCAGCGAAGGCACATTAGCGGCAAATTGAGGTTCGAGCATTTTGCACCAAAACAAATCTTGAGTTCAGTGAGGTGATATGTACACGATTCTTGTGGTTGTTTTGATTTTGTTACTTCTGGGCGCGCTGCCAACGTGGCCTTATAGCCGATCGTGGGGCTATTACCCCAGCGGAGGGCTGGGACTCGTTGTCATCATCGTAATTGTCCTGCTTCTTGCCGGACGCTTGTGAATCGGCATAAAACCTGCGAGTGCAACGGAGATCGATTTCAGCATTTAAGGTGACAGAACCAAACTCACGTTTCTTCTCGGGGTTGAGGCGCTGACTTGGGCTAATTGGATTCGGATCGCGGATCGCAATGCGAGCCGAGACAAGGAACGGTCGGTCTGGAAGCACGCTAAACAGTGCAGGCTTCTAGGCCCAATCGAAATTTGTTGGTTGTGTGTGTTTGCGAGGAGCAGTCTAATGTCGAGTCATCAGCATTCCGCCTACAACGGAGAGTCGGTATTTCACCTTCCCGCGAGGAGTGTTTCGGGTGGCCGCTACTCACCCGGGGTCAAGAATTCAAACCAGGCCCGGAGAGCGGTTAGCCCAATCTCACGCTCCCCAGAAGAAATCTGGGGACAGTACAACAACTATCGCGCCAATGGTGTCGCCGTCTCCGCGATTGTTCACTTAGCACTGATTGGATTGCTGGTGAGCGGAGTATTAGTCAGCCATCAGATCACCCAGCGTCCGACCCACGAGACTGTCACGCTGATTGCTCCTTCGCCAGATACATATGCTTTGCCTGTGGCGAAAAAAGTCATCAGCGGTGGTGGAGGCGGTGGCGCGCACGACGTTCTCCCCGCTCCTAAAGGACATCCACCAAAAGTCGCGCTTCAGCAGATAACGCCGCCGGCGATTGTCATGCATAATCAGCGGCCGAAATTGACTGCTGAGCCTACAGTGGTCGCTCCGCCCCAAGTTCACCTCGCGGATAACCACATCCCGACGATGGGGATGACAAACGCCCCGGCAATGCCGGCAGCTCCTCCATCGAACGGAACTGGATCCGGAGGAGGCATTGGTTCAGGGTCGGGCGGCGGTTTGGGGGTCGGTCATGGGCCCGGAATTGGTTCGGGCATCGGCGGAGGAGTAGGCGGCGGTGTGTATAAGGTCGGCGGTGGCATTTCCGCACCGACGGCAATTTCGGCTCCTGATCCGGACTACACTGAAGAAGCACGCAGAGCCAAGAAGCAAGGAACGTGCATCCTGTGGCTTATCGTCGACTCGACGGGTCATCCACGTGACATTCGTGTCATTCGCGGTCTTGGATTTGGACTAGATGCCAAGGCGCTAGACGCTGTCAAACAGTGGAAGTTCCAACCAGCTCTTAAGGACGGACGACCGGTGGACGTGCAGATCAGTGTGGAAGTCGAGTTCCACCTATATTGAGACCGAGTTGTCAATCGGTTTGTCTCCCTACAATCGCAAGAAAACTTTCTCGAAGTGAGGTCCGCAACTACGCGGACCTTTTTCTTTCGGTGTTTGTGCGGGTTTTCACCCTGTCTTACAGACTCTCCTAGGGGTCTTTACAGATGTGACCCGATAGAACGGAGAGGCTTATTTCCCTACTCTGACAACAGTTCGCGGGCGTCTGTAAGCGAACCAACTTTCAGGTCAAATGTAAGGAGGCCAAACGTGGCGACTTGTGCAATCCCAGCGACAGAGGCGAATGTAATCCCCGGAACAGGCGTTAAGGGCCGCGACGATTCTCAGATCAACCTGGTCAAGCGCGCGCAGGCAGGAGATGAGCAAGCATTTGCGACTCTATTTCAGCAGCACAAGAACCGCGTTTATTCAGTCTGCCTCTTGATGACGAAGGACGTCGCCGAGGCAGAAGACCTGACCCAAGAGGCATTTCTTCAAGTATTCCGCACGGTCAGCTCGTTCCGTGGTGACGCAGCATTTTCTACTTGGCTCTATCGAGTAGCCGTTAACACGGTGCTCATGAAGCTTCGTCGGCGCAAATCGCCTCCAACCGTTTCCTTGGATGAACCCGTCCATTCGGAGTCTCCGTCTTTGCACCGAGATTTCGGAAAGAACGACCCCGAGTTGTCGGGCGTGGTCGACCGTATTGCTCTGCGCCGCGCTCTGCAAGAGCTCCCCGAAGGGTGCCGCAAGATTTTCGCCCTGCATGAAGTAGAAGGCTATCAGCATCACGAGATCGCCCAATTGCTCGATTGCTCGATTGGAAATTCCAAGTCGCAGCTTCACAAAGCCAAACTAAAAATGCGGACGCTGCTTTTCCCGAAGACAAAAATCCGCCGGCGCAGCTCGAAGAATAATGGAAGTATCCGTGAATCGGAGCTTCTGCCCATGAATAGTGCTCCTGCAAAACAAGCGCGATAGGCCAGCGTCGTTTAGAGAAGAAATCAGAGGAACAGATGCTCGGTGCCATCGTTATCGCGGGATCGAACCACGACGAGTCAACCACTGACTATGGAGTGGCTTCGCTCTCCGCAGCTGCGAGTTCCGACCTGCTTGCTGAAGGCATTGCTTCGACCGCCGTCCTCGGCTGTTCCACCATTGCCAGAATGGTGGAGGCGATCAGGCGCGGGGGAATCGACGATGTTTCAGTCTTTGGAGAGAGAAAGCATGGAGGCCTCCATGCCGGCGGATTGAGTCCTGCTGGTTACGACGAGGAAGAAGGGTGGCGTGGCGCAGCCCGCCAGTTCGGCGTTTATCGGGAAAGAGGGTTTGAAGCGGTCTTAATTAGCCGGACGGTAGCGTATGTCGAGTGTGAATTCGCGACTCTCCTCGAGCGGCATCGCGAGTATGGCGAGCCGGTTACCAGGCTCTTCGATCAAGAAGGCCCGCTGGATTTGTGGGTTGTTGATCCGAATCGACTGGACGAAAGCGACGGACTCCTGGTCGGTTTGCAGGATGCGGAGAGTGCAGATTGTGCGGCTGGCGGATATGTGAACCGATTGCAAAGTGTTTACGATTTGCGCCGGCTTGCAACTGACATCCTGACCCTGCGTTGCCGAACTCGGCCGGCAGGAGTGGAGGTTCGTCCAAGTTTGTGGATTGCTGACGGAGCGCAAGTAGCACGTAGCGCGCGACTGGTGGCTCCAGCCTACATCGGACGGGGTGTCAAGGTCGCCGACGACTGCCTGATAACCCGCTGCAGCAATGTGGAGGCTAACTCATACGTAGACTTTGGAACGGCCGTAGAAGATAGCTCGATTCTGCCGGAAACCTACGTCGGAATCGGTCTCGACCTTTCGCATTCTTTGGTCGACGGCAATGAAATATTTAATTTGCATCACGACGTCCGGCTGCGCATTAGCGACCCCGTTGTATTGCGAAGACATACAACTCGGGCACGCAGCGCGCAGTCAGCTTTTGAGAGGAAAAATGTGGTTCTTTCAACCACCGAAAGGTAATAGCGCAATGGGGTTGTTCTGGAACGTCAGCAAGCCAAATACGAGAGGGGTTAGGAACATGTTGAATAGTGGGCCGGTAGTCATAATGCAATTGCCTGAAGAGTTGAACGTGAAGGAAGTCGACAAGTTTATGCAAGAGATGGGCCCATTGCTGGAGTCCAATCGCCCACGAATCGTTCTAGAATGCTCCCAAGTGCGTTCGATGGAAAGCGCCGGTGTCGAAATGCTATTGCGCTGCCTCGAAGAAGTTCTCAAGAGAGATGGCGACCTCAAACTCGCTGCGCTTTCCCCCGAAGCAGAAGTGATTCTTGAGTTGATGCGAGTGGCGCGCGTGTTTGAAGTGTTCTCAACTTCCGACGAAGCTGCACGAAGTTTCAATGCAATTCCCGCAGACGCCATCCCCCAAGAGGCGTCCTGGTACTCAACCTTGTTTGGTGATTTGGGAGCTCTGAAACAGGCCAGCTAGAAAGCCAGCTTGACAAAGGACGGAGACAAAATGCGAACGCTCTATCCTGTAGTACTTGTTACTGCGTGCTGTGCATTTGTTCTAAATAGCTCGGCTCAATCAATCGGTAAGGACCCGAGTACAGAGCAGCAATCTAAAGCTTCAACCGTTGAAGTCGGGCGGCAAGCAGCTAAGGACGATGTGTTGGCTTCGACCGAGTTGCCCGACAGCCCAGGCACAACTCTCAGCCAGCAAGCCCCCGCACCGTCGCAAACCGTCCCTCCACCTCCATCTGGCGCACAGGCGCAGGAGCAACAGCAGCAACGCCCTGTGGGTACGGCGGCCGCTGAGGCTCCGAAGGTGAGCGGTATTACAGCAGCCCAGCCAGCGGGGGTCGCGATTGCTCCCGCAAAACAGCGAAGAATGCGCACGATTGTACTGAGGGTGGGTGCAATTGTGGGAGCTGGCGCGGCCCTCGGAGCAGTAATCGCTTTGACGGAAGCCACGCCCAGCAAGCCACCCGGAGCTCACTAGTCGATTTCATCTGTTCTTCTGTTTTAATCACGTCGTGCAGGTGAAGCTGTATGCCCTTTAGCAATGCAAAAATTGTAAGTTTTTCAGGCATCGATGGCGCAGGTAAGACTACGCAAATTGAGGCTTTGCGGATTTACCTCCAAGAGCTGGGGTTGAGTTCCAAACTGTATACATTTTGGGATGACGTCGTTGTTCTTTCGAGGTTTCGAGAGCGTATCAGCTTCTCAGTTTTCAAAGGCGATCGAGGTGTGGGCAGTCCAGATCGACCGATCGTCCGTCGGGACAAAAATGTCAGTTCTTGGTACGTCACAGCATTCCGCCTTTTCCTCTACATGTTGGATGCCTGCCATCTTTGCATGATGGTAACGGCACTTGGGTGCGAAGCTGATGTGGTGATCTTCGATCGATATATCTATGATGAACTGGCTAACCTGCAGCTGAGGAACCAGCTGGCGCGTTTCTACATCCGTGTTCTTCTCAAATTTACTCCCGACCCTGAGATTGCATTCTTACTCGATGCCGAACCGGAGGCGGCGTATGTTCGCAAGCCGGAATATCCGCTCGAGTTCGTTCGAGACAACAGGGAGAACTACTTACGTTTGGGACGTTTGGTGGGTATGACCGTAGTTCCGGCACTTCCCATCGAAGAGGCTAAGGCAAGCATGCTCGCTTCGGTTTCAAAGCTGGTCTCTAGTAGTTCGGAGCAGTTGCGCGCTGGAGGCAACCACTCAGGTGCGGAGGGCCCTATAAAAAGCATAATTTGAGGTCCTAACGGCGCGTTCTGGCTACAACATCTTCCCCCTAAAGCACATCGAATCTACTGCTGCGCGAGCAGGAGGCCAATGAAGATCTGCCTGGTAACAACGTTCCCGCCGAGCACGGGGGGACTAAGCGAATACGGATTTCATATCGCGCGGGAATTGCAGCGCAATCCTTTCCTCGACCTGACGGTGCTAGCGGACGAACTGCCGCAACATCAAGTCGAGCCGGATGGGTTCAAGGTCATGCGTTGCTGGTCGTTTGACGATCCGATGACAGTCTTTCGCCTCCAGAAAACAATCCGTCGTCTAAAGCCGGACGTCGTGTGGTTCAATCTACTTTTCAGTACTTTCGGGCGAAATCCAGTGGTCGCCTTCAGCGGGTTGATGTCACCTCTGCTCGCCCGACTCGGTGGTCGCTATACGCATGTCACGCTGCATCACCTGATGGATACGGTAGAACTGAGAGATGTGGGGGTTCGTCACGAGAATCTTTATCGCGCGGCCGGAGCCGTCGCGACGCGAATGATTCTGCTCTCCAACTCAGTCTCTGTGCTGATGCCGGGTTACCGCAAAATTCTCAATGATAAGTACGGCAGAGACAACGTCCACCTGCGGGCTCACGGTCTGTTGGCTCGGCGGCCGGAATTCCCCGATTTCTCCCGGCGTGGCAATCCGGAACATCGCATTTTGGCATTTGGCAAATGGGGAACCTACAAACGGCTTGAGTTAATGATCGAAGCGTTTGCTATTCTGTCCGAGAAAATGCCGAATGCGAGGCTGGTTGTGGCAGGGGGCGATCACCCGCAAGCGGCTGGATACATTGAGTCTATGAAGCGGCAGTATGCCGGTAACACTCGCATAGAATTTCGGGGCTACGTTCCGGAGAGCGAACTGGCCGAGTTGTTCCAGAGTTCAACGGTTGCGGTTATGCCGTATTCTTCGTCCACCGGTTGCAGTGGGGTTGCGCACCTGGCATGTGCTTTCGGTGTGCCGATTGTTAGTGCGGATTTATCCGACTTCCGTCAAATGGCGCAGAGTGAGGAACTCGCAATCGAGTTCTACCCTCCCGGCACTGGGCAAGGCCTCGCTGACTGTCTGCACCGGTTACTGAATGATGTGGAGAAACAGATCTCCATGGCGACGCAGAATTTCTCTGCGGCGTTGCGTATGACGATGCCGAACGTAGTGCAGAAATATCTTCGCCATTTCGAATTACAGCAACGAGTCCAAACGCTGCGCTACATTTCTCGTTTCCGCAGGCTTCCGCGATGGATCCCGTCGAAATCCCTTTTGCTGCGGCTGATGACGCGCAACGCGCTAAGTTGGGCGCGTCGTTCCGCCGTGCTTCATACAACCTGGAGCGACATCTCGCCCGAAATGCTGCTGAACCGTAACGGCAATGGCCACGGAAAATTGCTGCGCCCTGATATTCCCGCGGGTAGTGACCGTGTGCTTCCGCGCGGACGCGCTGTAGGAGGAAACGGCACGGCTTCCACTACACGAAATGACGCGGGTAATCACAATGGCCACGAGCATGGCTCATTTGACCTTGGTAGCTCGAAGGCGGTCGGGTTTGACGGTGTGGAGGCCAAACCGACTGCACCCAAGCACCCAATTCCTGAAAACGGAAATCCCGCTTTGATGGTAGTCCGAGGTGCTTCGCGATCCGACGGAGTTCACAGCCCGGGCACAGCCCGGAACAACGGAACCGGCAGCGAATGACACCCCCGTTCGTTTGACTCAACGCAAAACACACCGCATGTGCTTAGCAAGCCTGATGTTGGCGCCACACGCCGCGTCATCTTTGGATCGTTGCCTGGACAGTGACTACTCGCGGGTATGCAGCGTCCGGAAAGCAGCAGTGGTTTAGGCGGCCATTCAGACTTTCATGTCTAAGCCTACTGCGAAGTGATTGTCAGGTTGCGAGCCAGGTAGCGCGAGCCGTCAAAGTAGGTCATGACGGTGACAACAGAGCCTGGATGCAAATTCTCATCTGGAGTAATGGATGGACTGAGGTACACCTCGTAGGTCTGGTTGTCTGTGGAGGACTTCAAAACCACCAGCCCCGTGCTTAGATCAAGGTGCACGACCTCGCCTGCGAACGTGTATTGCGTTCCCGGCAACGCGAGGATCGAAACTTGACTTGCTGTGCTGTGCCCGTTTCCGTCCGGGGCAAACCGTATCGCCACAAGAGTCCCCGGCACGAGCGTGCTGATCGGCAAGGTACGGTCGCCTTGCTTAACTTGAGTAGCAGAAGTCAGCTTCACCTGCACCGGGGTGGGTGAAATCGAATCGCGCAAAACAAGCTCGTTGCGATTGGCGCGGTATTTCAGGATGACTCCCTGACTCTCGCCGGTAGCGCGCGGCGCTGTCAGCCGAATGGTGCGCGCGAATACTTTGTCGCCATCCAGAATCGTATCCAGATAAACTCGCTCACCCTGCTGTAACTCAGCGACGCTAGACTCTTTACCTGCCCGGTAAACAACCGTACGGGGGTCAAACAAGATCATCATCTGTCCGCCACCAAACACGTGCACGATCACTCGGTCGCGTACTCGGTCCAGCCGTTCGACCGTTCCACCGATGAGCGTCGCATTTGCGCGAGGCACAGGGGGTAGATCCGGCAAAAGGCTGCTCGGATCAACTGCAATCGAATCATCGATAGACTCGTTCGGGCTACTCGGCTTCACCGGTTCAATACTTGCGGTTGCATCAGTGCCATCTCTCTTCGGAGAAACGATAGACGAGGTGGACGGCTCCGAAGAGGCCTGCGCATACGCCAGACTCGTCAGCACAATGAGACCAACAAGGACTTTCCGGCAGAACTTCATATAGTTGGTGATCACAAGCTTCACGAGGCACTTAGATGCCACGCCGACAAAGAAGGTAGGCAGGAATTCGTCCAAACGGATAATGGCCTCTATCAGATAGCAAACAAAAGGGTCGTAATTGCATCAAAACGTGGTCTTGAATCAGTCGAATCTTGGCGCGATAGAGGAGGAGCATGCTTTTAAAGCGTTGTTTGGTGGTGGTTCTGGCGATTGCTTCGGCAGGACTGGAACTGCCTCACTCCCATGCTGCCGATATCAAAATCAATATTCCTCGTCGGAGTAAACTTACGCCCGTCCAACGTTTGAATCGGGAGGGCGTGGAAGCGGTAAAAAAGCACAAATACTCAAAAGCTGAGCAACTCTTCTACAAGGCATACCTTTACGATCCGGACGACGCCTTTACGTTGAACAATCTGGGGTACATTTCCGAACTGCAGGGACAATTGGATAGGGCAGAACACTTCTACGAACTTGCTGCCGAGCAGTCGAGCGACGCCGTCATCGATATGGCCAGCACGAAGCAGATTAAGGGACGTCCTATGAAAGACGCGGTAGCCGTGACGAACGAACCGCTCCAAGTTAACCACGCGAATGTTGAAGCGGTGCGACTGCTTAGCCAGCGCCGTGCTCCTGAAGCTGACATGCTCCTGCAAAAGGTGCTGAAAGCCGATCCCAATAACATCTACACGCTAAATAATCTAGGTGTGGCGAAAGAGATGGAAGGGGAAGAGGAAGAAGCTCTTCGGTGCTTCGATAAGGCCGCTCTGGGTCAGTCTGACGCCACCGCCGTTGTCACCACAAGCAAAACTTGGAGGGGACGGCAGGTTGCTACGATGGCTCAGGACAATGCGAAGGCTTTGAGAGACCATCTCGCTCAGCGGAGCGACGTTCGAGAGCAAGTTGCCGAGTTGAATTTGCGGGGAGTCTCCGCGATAAACCGGAACGATCTGCGCACAGCGGATGCTGATTTTCGTAAAGCCTATGCTCTCGACCCTGATAACGCATTCACTCTCAATAATATTGGCTACGTGTCCGAACTTGAGGGAGATCAGGAAACGGCCCAATTCTTCTATGACCGCGCGCGCCAGTCGCCGCAGTCATCAACCATGGTCGGCGTCGCAACCCGTCAGACCGCTGAAGGGCAGAAGCTCTTCGCAGTTGCCACGGATAACGATGGGCTGGTTGCGGCCAGGGTTTCTCAAGAACGAGATGCGTTGCGACGTGGAAATCAGGAACCTGTGCTTCTGCGACGCCGGGATAATAGCATCGTGGATGAGTCCGTCCAGCCCGCACCATCCTCATCAAGCCCCCAACATTAATTGATCTACGAATTGCTTTCCATGAAGCGGCCGATATCGGATTCGGGATCGTAGAAAAGGTGGCGCACAAGATTGGTCAGGTAGCGCGATAGCGTATTCACGTTGGTTCGATACCAGCAACAACGTGTCATTGCCGGTGATAGCCCGCAGATGAATTGGAATCGATCGAGGTCGGCTGGCGGTTCCGCGAGCATGGCAGCGGCCATGCGGTGATTGCCGTCAAGGATAGTAAGCGGGCTCTGCGCATCTACCCCAATCAGCAGGACCGTGGGACTTACGCTACCTTCCTGCACCGAAGTTGTCATCCGATGAAGCTTGCGAAAGAACTCGTGCTCTGGAGACTTCTGCCATTCGATTCGTAAGCAGTCAACCATATCGGTGAGATAGAAACTGCCTTCGGCAACTCGCCTCCACTGAGCTCGCGGGAAAAAACGAATCCGTTCGAGATCACTCCGGGTGAGTTCAACTTTGAACCACTGTGTGTCATCGGGCAATTCGCGCCACATGGCGCCTCGTCGTAGAAAAAGCAACGCACGTCGTAGCGCGTTTTCCCGATCGCTCTCGAGATCGGGTTGGGTTACAAGGTATTCGAACTCCTCGCGATATTCCTCGAATTCAGGATGGTGAAACTCACTGCGCAGGAACTCGGCAATGACCTGCTTCTCGCTCATCGGTCGCGCAATTGACAATGTCGAATATGCGAATCGATCCTCAGGAGGCGCTATTTCCCGACGCAACAGAGGTAGGGCGACCACCGTAAAGAGGATCACCATCAGCCACAGTTGAACATAGATGACCTGAGCGAGGGTATGGTGAAACACGCAGATGCCGAGAGCAAGAGCTCCGCTGAAGGCCAGTTGGACCCAACTCGTATTGGCGATCTTGCGAGACATTTCATACGTGATCATCACCGAACTAAGCGAGTATATGCCGGTGGTTACGGCATAAAGGATGAGCAGCGCGGCGAGTCCTCCATAATTACCTAATTCGAAATGTGAACCGAATAAGGTTCTCCAAAGGAAGCTCGGGATCGCCCACAACCCTAGAATCAGCACCGATAAAATCAGAAAAACCAAGAACAGAGATAGGAAGAGTACTGGCCTGGCTTCCCGATCGCTTTGGCGAGTCGCTGCCGATACCGGGAACATGGTGTTCACGACCGACCACGCGCACATATTGACCAGACGCCCCACCAGCGACACAGCAGCGTAGATACCAGCCTGATCCGAGGCAAAGAAATGCTTGACCAGTACGATATCGAAGTTGTTGATGACGACTTGCCCAGAAAAGAAGACGATTGCTTGCAGCCCTTCCCCAAATGAAATGGGGATACGCCGGGATCGAAGTGACTCCAACCCGGGACTGGGTTTTGCCAGAAAGTACGACGCGATTACGGCAATCACACTGGCGAGAACCGCGCCCTTTACGCCCAGCCCCATGCGAATCAGCAGGTAGGCTCCCCCCAGACGAACTAACCCCTCCAACATGAAGTTGACCGATAGGGCCCTGAACGCATGGATGCCTTGGATGTAACCCCGCCGAACCCCAAGGGGTATATAAAATGCCGTGCCCAGTGCGAGTAGTGAAATCAGAACCTGATCAGGAAGGTTCAAGTAGTTTTGGATCACTCGGTTGAACAGGAAAAGCAACAGCCCCAGACCAACTCCCGCCATCCATGCACGAAAATGCAGCGAGGCAAAGATCGCAGCCTTCTCTTCCGCGGTGTCATGACTCGCAACATACTTGGCACACACTACCTGGAAAGACAGCGTAATCGCCGACGTCAGCATCAACAGCGTGTAAACAGCCGTAGCGTGGGCGAACCCAGTGGGGCCGAGGAGCCGTGCGGTGGCGACGTTATAGACCAGGTTGGTGACGCCAACTAGTCCTGACCCTGCTAATAAAGCGAGGCTGCCACCCAGCAACTTCTGGCGCAAAGCTTTAGCCTTGGTCTGAGTAGCGGTGGCAGAAGAATCAAGTACGCGAGTTTTTTCTATTAGGCTCATGCAAGCAGGCAACTATCCAGACAACACAGGTTCCTTAGAACAGAGTGATATGCACGACTGGAAGCACCGTAGTCCTGCTTGATCCGGGAAAGTCGTAGAAGCTCTGCTGCTGCACTCCAAGCGAGAATCGCAGTGGGAAAGAGACCGAGGTTTCCCCGATCTGATCCCGAACACTGCCCCGGAGCGGACGCACATACGACACAAGGAACTGGCTCTCCACGTTGTCGTAGGCATGGAAACCGGATCCGCGAGAAACGACCACCGACCCCTGCACGCTCAAGCGTGGTGTCGCACGGAAATCAAATCGACCACCCGGCAAGAGCGCTTGAGCCAGTACGTAGCGGGTTTCTTGTACTCGCCATGACCGAAGGTCTTCGGCGAGCAGGGCAGCGGTTAGGCGACTTCCAAATCTGTGCTGCAATCCAGCGTACGTCGAGGTATTGAAATACTCCTCGACCATCGGATGAAACAGCAGATCTCGGACGGAGTATCCGGCGATAAGAGACGTGCTACCCCATGGCCGCCCAACTGTGAACTCAATATTTGCGAAAGCGTCGCGGGAGTTAAGGTTCTGCGCAACATACGGGCCAGCTTCGCGGGAGGCGCTTCCCGAGATTGAAACCCAGTTGAAGAAAGAACTGGTATATAGGTACAAGAATTGTTTGAATAGGTTCTGGCTCATGAAGGTTGGTGAGACTGTGTCTCGACGAACTGTGAACTGCAAGCCTCCATTGAACGTAATCGAATTTGCTCCAAAATGAAGAATCGGATTGACGCCACCGTTCAGGATGGTGTCGTAAGTATTTCGATCTTGGACGACCCCGATGCTCGGAAAGAGGAATCTGCCCACCGTCAGACTTTGGCCGACAAAACCGGAGATAACCGGGAAGTGACCTAGCTGCACTCGGTATCCCGCTTGTACCAGGTCTTGGAACGAGTGACGAGGCGGCGGTAGAAGGGCCGGGTTCCCGGTCACTCCCAGAATTCTCGCGTCAAGTTGGTAGACGTTGATGTCTTCCAGCGCGGGAGCGAATGTTCCTTGCGGCAAAATGCTGACTTTCTGGTTGAGTTGCCGTCCTTCCTGCTCAGCTTCCGTGTACTGCGATGTCTCTGCGATCCCGTGATCTTCTTCACCGGCCACGGTGCTAGCCTGCGCAAATGAAGCCAGGGAATGCAATGGATCCTGTTTTTGGCGGTAAAGGTTCGCCGAAGCCATCATGTAGTCGTAATCGCCACGGTAATCGTCAGCCGGTCCGAGGCTGGCCAACGCAGAGCTAGCTTTCTGAGTATTGCCTTCGGCTAGGTAGGTGTTGGTCAGACCGACGGCGACGACACGATTGTTTGCGCCGGACAATTGAGCCTTGTTGAAATACGTCTCTGCAAGCTCGAAATCGTGCATTCCGAGAAATAAATTGGCTGCGTCGGCGAAGTCCTGTCCCGTCACCGGTGAGTCGGGAAACATGCGCGCCTCTGCGAATCCGAGAGCGATCTGGCGCCGAGCCTCATCCGGATGATTTTGGCGCAGAAATATTTGCGCGATTGCGAGCCGTATGCCAATTCGATTTCCGCCCGGAACGTCAAGAGCCCTTGAAAAACGCTGCATCGCCCCATCTCGGTCTCCTAGCGCGAGCAAGGCATCGCCAGTTGCTGTTAGGATTTCCACCCGATCTCCGCCGTATTGCTCGGCAGATTGAATATCCCGCATCGCATCTTCGCGCTTTCCCTGGCGTGCATCGATCTGTGCCATGAGAGCGTAGATGGAAGGGTTTGAAGGCGACAACGCCAGCGCAGTCTTCAGCGCCGCCGTGGCTTCGGCATACTGCCGCATCCGATAGAGAACGTCGGCGTATGCAAGTTGCGTCGTCAGGTCCTTGGGATCTTCCGCGAGTGCCGTGCGGTATTCGCTGGCTGCATGCGGAAAATCTGATTCTTGCCTGTATGCCTCAGCCCTTGCCAAGTGCCACGAGTGAGACTTCCCGAGAGTCTTCTGCGCTGCTTCCAATTGTTTAAGCGCCGGCTTCGGACGATGGAGTTGCAGGTTCGAATATGCCAATCCTAGATGCGCCTCGCCGTATCCTGGTTCCAACTGCAAAGCAGTTTGGAAATCTTTCGATGCCTTAGCTCCTTGCTTGAGATCGTTCAGAACAAAGCCGCGATTTACATAGCCAGTCGCCATCTTTGGATCGAGCTCCAGCGCCTTTGTGAAATTCTCCAAAGCAGCTTCGCGATCACCATTATGTACGTATACGTTCCCGGCAATCAGGGGAAGATCTTTGTCCTTCGGAAGGATTGATTCGTACTTCTTTACAAGCGCGAGCGCCTCATCATAGCGGCCTAGGTAGTAAAGATCGTAAGCGAGGTAGACCACGCCCTCGCGATCGTTCGGGAGCTTCGCAATCACGTTGTATCCCAGCTTGGCCGATTCAGCATACTCACCTTTAAAAGTCAGATAGCGCTCGCGTTCCCGCTGCACCTGTGGACTCGAATTCATTTTGTCGTTGGCGCGCTCCAGCCAACGCTGGGCCAAGTCGATATTGTGCGATTCCAACGCCGCATTCGCGCCTCCAGCGATGATCAGTGCATTGGTGGGCATTCGCTGGTAAGCGTTTTCGTAGTTTATTTGTGCGTCGTGGAAGTTTCGCTCTGCAGTATCCAAATCTCCCAAAGCAAGATACGGGCCGAAATCTTTCGGATGTGCTGCCGCTGCCCGCGAAAAGTAGTCCGCTGCGAGCTTTGCATCCCCTGCATCACGGGCCAGATAACCCAGAGCGGACAGCGCCTGACGATTGTTCTTGTCGAGATTAAGAACCTTGATGAACGTGTCGCGTGCAGCGTCTTTCTGTCCCAGCTTCCATTGCAACATGCCGAAGTTCATCAGCGAATTGACATTTCTTGGAGTTAACGACAGCGCTTCCTGAAGGTCGCGATTCGCAGCGTCCAGATTTCCCGAGGCTGATTCCACTGCGGCGCGAAGCCGCAGCATCTCCGGACGTTCTGCGTCCGGCACTTGAACCTGCTGGATAGCTGTCGAAGCGGTTTGAAGCTCCTGTTTGGCATTCGCGTCGTCGTCCTGGCGAACGTAGACTTCGTAAAGGTTCAGGTGAAGCTCAATCGGGAAGAGAGGACCTTCCTGCGGACGCGCCGGCAAGCTACTCAATGCTGCCTTGTATTCTTGTTGGGCCTCCGGGAGCCGGTCTTCGGATTCTGCCATTCCAGCGAGAATCGTGTGCAGGCGATAGTTACTGGGATCAATCTCTCGGGCGGCATCCAAAAATGGCTGAGCTTCATCCGGCCGGCCAACGTTTACCCATGCTTGTGCCGCGCTCAAATCTAAGCCGATATTTCCCTTGGCTGATTTCGCAATGCGGGAGTAAAGATTTGCGGCCTCCTGCTGTTTTCCTGCTAATTGGTAGGTGTATGCCAACTCCGCTTCTACATCGGAGGTCTTATTCGGAATTGCGTCCAGCGTAGTGATCGCCTCGTCGTACTTGCCTTCGTCGCGATATTGTCCAGCTACCGCTCGCAGTACCTCTGGATCATGCGGTCCGCGGCTTTTCGCCTTATTCAGGTAATTCGCGGACTCATCTGGCTGACCCAAACGGTCGTACGCGTGAGCAATCAGCAAATCTCCGTGTGCCGAAGGCTGAATCGCATCCGCGCGCTGCAAAAATGACAGTGCAACTTTGGGATCGGTGGAGAGCATTAGTTCCCCAGCCAATTGCAAGCTGTTGGCGTCCTTTGGGTTCGCCTCCACCACTCGTTTCAGAAGTTGTTCGGCTTCTTGGTCGCGTCCCATTTTTGCGTAGGTTTGCGCAAGTCCAGCCATCCCGCGCACCGAGCCCGGCTTCAGCTTGAGGCCACGATTATAGGAATCGATCGAAAGCTGATATTTTTGGTCAAGCCGCGCGGTGTACCCCAAAAGGAACCACAGCTCCGCATCCTGCGGAGCGGAATTGGCAGCCTGCTGTGCAAAGGACACTGCCGCCGCATAGTCATTGCGCTTTAATGCCTCGTCGGCCGCACGAGCTTGTCGGGCCACCTGGATACCCGCACCCCAACTGAAATCCGTGCCATTCTGTCCGGATTCTGTTTTGCTATTGGTTTGCTTGTTCGAGGAGGAACTGCTGCCGACATCAAATGTCTGGCTCTGACCCATGACCCGGCCGTGCAGGCCTAAACCCAAGACAATGCAAAAGCTAGTGAGCGGAAACCAACTTTTCACGAAGTCACCACATTCAAAGAGTTAGGAGGATCCCAAAAGAGCCTCCTGCACAGGATGTCCTGCGGCCCTTCTCAGATGCTATGGAGACAGTTAGGTTTGCTTTTCTCAAGGGGATGCATTACGCTCCGCAGATTTCAGGCAAACCCTGACGGCACCTTTTGAATCAAAATCGAGCTGCTACGCGTAGGAGTGTGCAACGAATGACCTCGAGCTACTCTCGTCCGATACCGCTGTTGGCCATTGTCTTGGTGGCCCTGGCCGTGCATGGGCCGCTGCTACTCATGCAACTTCCGGCTGGATCGTTCGACGCGAACTTCCATATTTTCCTTGCCTCACACTATGCACATCACTGGTTTAACCCTTGGAATGAGAAATGGTTTGCCGGCTTTTCCCAGACCACATATCCGCCACTGACCCACCAATGGATTGCCCTTGTTTCGACTGTAGCGGGCCTGAAGATGGGCTATATGCTGGTGCAATTGGTAGGGGTGCTGCTTCTCCCAGTCGGAATCTATCGATTTGCCAGAATATGGGTGGACGAACGCGCCGCTTCATATGCGGCTCTGGGTTGCATCTTCCTCGGATCGCTCGCATTTCTTGTATATCAGGCAGGTCAGTTGGCCACAGTTACTTCGGCGGCTCTATACCTGAACGCGCTGCCCTACTTCTATGAATGGTCGACCGAGGGATCCGGGCGATCGCTGATCAAAGGCTTAGCAGTGAGTTTGGCTGCGGCTGCTGCGCACCACGTCACTCTTATTTTTGGAACTGTATTATTTGCAGGGCCCGTCCTCTGGCTTGCCTGTCTGGATGCTCATGATGGCCGCGTGAAAGTCTCTTTGGGAGGCGTGATTGGACGCGCATTTGTCTTTGCCGCACTCGTCGCAGCGGGAGTTGGTATAGTTCTGCTGCCGTATTGGCTCACGTTGTTGCAGCACCCGATACATCAAATGCCGATTCCGCACGACAGTCGGTCGAATTTCCTGCGAAATTCGATTACCGCCGTCAATTATTTCGTGATTCCGTTCGGCGCTCTGATTCTCGCTTTACCTTTCATTCTCTATCGGGGTGCTTCGGCCCGTAGACTGCGGCCCTTGCTTATAGGTTTCTGGGTGACGCTGATTTTTGGTCTCGGCGGGACGACTCCGCTGCCACGCTGGATCCTTGGCCGCGCGTTTGAGATTTTGACTTTTGAACGCTTCACCTTTTGGGCGACTCTTCTCGCGATGCCCATCGTGGGCTTATTGGCGATTGAGTTTCTTGACCGTTTCCAAGCGAAAGGTGCAGCGATTCTGTCGATCGCAGCCGTGGCAACGATCGGCGCGGCACTTGCATGGCTTACCGCCAACCCATTTCGTTCAACAGGTTCGGCAAATGTGAAGCCGGTTATCGCCTTTCTGAATCGGGATGGGCACGACTCCTATCGCTATCTGACGCTCGGTTTCGGTAGCGAACTCGCCGCGGTCTCAACTTACACCGACGCCAGCAGCGTTGACGGCGATTACAACTCGGCCCGGCTGCTTCCGGAGATGACCCATTACGGCTCGGCCCAGTTAACGAATTCCAAGTTCTATGGTTCGGCGGGAATGGCTTCATTGCGGGCGATGCTCGAACATGCGAAGCGGTACGGTTTGAAGTACATTTTTGTTCACGATCCTTATTACGAGCCGCTGCTTACCTTCGCTGGCTGGCGTAAGACTGAAACCTTCGATAATGGCGAAATCACTGCCTGGTCGAAAGACGATGTACCCCCGGCTCACCGTATACAGTCCGATGCGATTCCCCCGGCATGGATGGGACTACTCTGGGGCACGCTCCCCATTGGGGTGAGCATCATTGCTATGTTCGTGGTCTTGTTCCTGCCCGCCAGAGAGTATGTGCGAAGAGTCGTGGAACCTGCGCCCTCCCTGGAAGAACGCGAACAACATTACGTGGCCTGAGGACGAAAAATGAAACGTGCCCTGCCTATCGCCGCCATCATTATTGTGCTTACTGTGGTATTGATGCTGTTGGGGTTGACCAGTGTCAATCACTCGGCTGGTACCGTCGGAATTGCGGCGGGGAGTGCTGTGCCTGGGTTCACCCCGAACGCCTCGACGCCTCAGCAAGCTGTGGACAACTTTCTGCTCGATGTGCAAAGGCGCAACTGGGATCGTGCTTATGCGGCAATCCAGCGCACGAGCGATACCTTGAATGAGCAGTCGTTCATTCAGGCATGGACCGGTTCAGACGGCGGCCTTCGCTCCTTCTCCAGCCTCGAGGGATTCGAAGCGCGGCCTCTGCATGCCACAGATTCCGACGCGCAGATGCGCGTGCGCCTGCACTGGACTACTCCGGTCGGACCTGTTCAGGACGTTCGAGACTTCCATCTCGTGCATTCCGGCGACAATTGGAAGGTGGTTTGGGACGAGAATCCTCCGCCCAACGTTCCCGCTCAGATCGTACCGGTGAATTATCTCCGCTGGGACCTGGTCTCTGGCAACTCAAGCGACGAATGGGGATCGCGCAATGTTGACGCTCCCCATGTGCGAATCATCTCGATGAACGCCATTGATTCCGCCGAGGGTGCGGTTGTCATGGGTGAGGTGGTGAATGAGGATACGATCCCCGCATTCGTAAACGTGAACGCGACGTTGGTCGACGGATCCGGTGGAACCATTGACGATGAAAACAGTTTCGACAAAATCCTTCACGTACTGCTCCCGAAACAAGTCACTCCGTATCGTATCGACTTCCCTCACGTGAGCCTGAGCAAGGTCAAGAATGTTCGCATGGATGTAAAAGCGACGCTTGTACCGGCGTCGTCTGATCCAGTCATCGGCGTCATGAACCAGAAAGTCGAAACGGATGCTCAAGGGCATCCGGTATTGCATGGCGAGTTGATGAATCAAGGCGGTATGACCGTCAATATCCCGCACGTGATCGCCAGCTTTTACGACAACAGCGGAAAAGTCGTTTGGGTTTCCGATGGTTATGTAGAGAAGGCTTTGCTTCCGCAGTCGACCGAAGGGTTCGCGCTCGAGATTCCACAATCCGTGGCAGGAAAGGTTCAGAACTTTCATGTCGTCGTTAATCAATACAGTCTGCAGAAGTCATAGATCGCGTATTGCCAGAATAGGGATCGCACTTGGCTTTTTGCTGACGACGTTCGCGTTTGCTCAGAACTTGAATCTTCGTCCGCCCACGGGAGCGGTCGCCGGCAAAGCCGCCTCGCTCGGCGTTGATGGCAGTGGTTCGGCAACGCTATATCTGATGGGACCGGCGGGTTCGGTGAAGCGCGATATACAACTGGGGAATGAAATCAGCCTTTCAGCGAAAGAGCTGCAGGCAGCTGGCCGCTATGTCGCGGTGGTTTGCTCCGGGGACTGCAGCAGTGTGGGCTTTTTTGTTGCCTCATCCAAACCAGTAACTCTCACGTTCCTTGTTCATCCATCTCGCGCCCCAGTAGCTGAGAACGATGCGATCAGCGGTGTCGCCTTGGCCTTCGACGAGTTTCACAACCTGGTGATGAAGCCAGTTTCGCTGCGGTTTGAGTTGAGCGCAAAGGGCGTGCCTCCGATCTCCCGAACCTCAGAGACGCACGACGGAATTGCCTGGTTTCGTAGCAACTCCGGGAGATCCGCGGGTCCTCTGCAAATCACTGCCTCCCTCACCGATGACATCAGCACCCGCAGAGTCGTGCAAGAGGTCGCCTCTGTCCCTTGCAACCTGCGTATTAAGGGCGAGAGAACGCCCAAAGGCATCGTTATCGAAACTGATCCAGTGCGCGATTGCTCGGGGAATCCGGTCCCCGATGGCACGGTGGTCACCTTTACTGCCAAGGGTAGCGGGGCGACAAGTTCAGTCGACGCCCCTGTCAAACAGGATGTCGCGCGCGCCACCATTCTGGCGAACGGTCCCGTCTCAATCTCAGCTGCTTCCGGCGTTGCTATGGGAAATGAACTTCGTGTTGGCGGAAAGGAATAGATCCTTCATGCGAGTGGCCAGTATGAAAAGCTCTACGTCGAAGTTCTGGTTGCGGTCTCTCTCCCGCGCAGTCATCCTGTTTGTCGTAGCCTTCTTCTTTTCGCCTCGCGCATCTGCTGCGGACTCGTCACCACAGGTGACCCTGAATGTTGCGAAAGTGGCTCCACGCGAAGTCGAGACCCTCACCCAGCGAAGCATTGTTCGGGACTACAGGTTCGCGTGGGCGAATCTTGATCTTGCGCTGGAATCGAATTCCGCAGGGCCGCTGAATGGACTATTTGTCGGTCCGGCGAACGCGTCCTTGAACGAGGCAGTCCGGAGCCAGAAACAAAACGGAATCACCTCACGATATCTCAATCAGAGTCACAAACTCGATGCCGTGTTCTACGCTCCAGAGGGGGACGTCATCGAGCTGCATGATACAGCGGAATATGATCTCGAGATTCTTGACGGGAGCAAGACCATTCACAGCGAGCATGCTATTGTGCATTATGTCGTCTTGATGACGCCGGGAGCAGACCGTTGGGTGGTCCGACAGCTTCAGTCGGTCGCGCAATTCTGACGGCAATCTGCAACACCAACCAGCCTGTCGACGGCGGCATCTAATCTTTTCGTCGAGCTGTGCGTCCACAAATGGAGATTTGTTTGTCAAAAAGGCTGCTAAGTATCGCGATAGTGTGTTTTATGGTGAGTACCGGTTGTACTACGCCTGGAATACAGCACGCCCTGCGGCAGAATCCCCAAGCTCCTAATTCCTCGCCGAAACTCCTGGCCGTCTACATGCCCTGGTTCGGCGACCACATTCACATGGACGTGGGCTACACCAGTTACGATCCCAACGTGTTGCGCCATCAAATCCAACAGGCCAAGCACATGGGCATTTCCGCGTTTGTTGTGGACTGGTATGGTGAACATACTCCGTTTTCCGATCACAATTTCGCTCTCTTGCAGGAAGCTGCAGACGAGAACCATTTCCAGGTCGCTCTCCTGTACAACGAACCCGAGGACGATGAGACGCAAGCGACCGACTCTGCGATTGCAGCGTTCGACAAAGCTTACAGGTCTTATATTGGTCCTTCAGCTCCGCACCGCGATACCTATTTGACGTACAACGGTCATCCGATGATTTTCATTTTTCCCAAGCAAGGACACGTTAATTGGAACAGCGTTGTCGAGCATTGCCAATCTTGGGAATCTTCGCCCATTATTGTGTACAAGGACGACCCACCAGCTCAGTACGCTTCCGATTTCCAAGGGATGTACGCATGGGTCCAGCCCGGGAAACAAGGATGGACGCCCGACGGGAGTAACTGGGGTGAACAATATCTCGATAATTTCTATCGAACCATGCGAAACCGATATCCAGACAAGGTTATTGTTGGCGCAGCATGGCCAGGCTTTAATGATTCAGCAGCGAAATGGGGACTGAATCGCCATATGGACAGCCGTTGCGGGCAGACCTTCGAAGACACGCTCCACTTGTATACGCGCTATTTCGACCCTGCGCATCCTATTCCATTCGTGATGATCGAGACGTGGAACGACTATGAAGAAGGCACAGCAGTCGAGCGGTTGAATTTTGCGAAGTGCAGCGAGAGCGCGCACGGATCCTCAGCCTCCAAGTAACGTAACGCTGCACCAACCAGTACCGGCGGTTGCCGCATCCAAGGCTCGGCTGTTTACCTTAAATGTATGGAGCTCTCACTCGATGGTGCCCTTCGCCGAGCCGCAAACAAATTTCCAGTTTCTTTCTGAACTCCTACTCAATACTCCAAACTCCTCGCAAATGCTTTTGAATTCGAAGCTTGGTTCTGAGTCGGACATGTCTAGTTTGCTCTCTGCGAAGAATTTTGAAGCGCTCAAAACATTGGCTGCGACGAATCATGTCATCGTGCGCGCGTTTGGGCGGCTTCAGCCGATTCTTCAGGAGAGCGGGAAGTATGACCTCGCCGAACTAGTCACTGCTTCTTTGGAAGAGGAGCGCTTGCGAATCAAACACGCGCTTAGTTTTCTGGCGAACATCTGTTCGGCTCTTGAACAGAGCGGCTGCGCGGTCACAGTCATCAAGTCTCTGGATCACTGGCCGGACTTGGGAAGCGATCTCGATCTGTACACCAACGCGGACCCTGCGAAGGTTGTGCAGGTGATGAGTTCGCAGTTTGCGGCGAAACTTGCAGAGCGCAGCTGGGGAGACCGCCTTGCGAATAAGTGGAACTTCGTTGTTCCCGGATTACCGGAAATGATCGAAGTCCACATTGGGCGTCTGGGACAAACTGGTGAGCAGACTGCCTTCACGCGATCCATTTTGCATCGAACCCGCGTTATCGCTATCGACGGCCAGAGCTTTCGCGTGCTTGCTCCTGAAGATCGCATCATCATCAGCACCCTCCAGAGAATGTATCGCCATTTTTATATCCGCTTATGTGACGTGGTAGACAACGCACACTTGCTCGATTCCCAGGAGGTCGACTTCGATCAACTGCACAGAATGGGTCACATCGGTGGCCTCTGGGAAGGAATTGCAACGTATCTTGTGATCATTTCTGAATACGTCGAAAAGTATCGGGGATATGGCGTTCCGTTGCCTTTAATAGTGACCGAATCCGCCAAGTTTGGCGCCCGACCTGTGTCCTTCCGCAAAGATTTCCTGAGAGTCCCCATACTGCCGCACTCTCTGAACTTATATGCAGGCGAGCTGAAGACGCTGTTATTCGGAGGGCAGCTTCGGAATAGCTTGCGATTGAGCCTTTTGCCAGGTTTGGCGACTGCCGCAGCCCTCGAAATGAAAATCACGGGCAGCGATAAGGGAATCTGGTGACCTTACCCGGAGTATCGCAGCGGATTCTACGGGTTTCAAGGGATTGCCGCTGATTTGACCGATGATTACTCTTTAACTTGCTGTAAAAGGCGAGCTGTAGGATTCCGTCGAAGCTGTTTTCCCGCGAAAGCCGTTCCCGGAATTCGTGAGTATTTTTTGTACACGGGGGCTTTTCGGATGACTCGAATCTTGCTAGTGGATGACAACCCGGCGGTTCGCCGCTATCTTCGTGCCATCCTCGAACAGCAAGAGTCTTGGCGGGTATCGAGCGAGGCGCGTACCGGAGCTGAGGCCTTGCACAATGTCCTTGAATCTCAGCCGGACTTGATCGTTTTGGACTATCGCATGCCTGATCTTAACGGCGTGGAAGTCGCCAAGCAGATTTCCAAGATGTACCCGAAGATTCCTATTCTCATGGTTACGCTGCACCTCTCGCGACAACTATCCGATGCAGCCCGAGAGGCGGGCGTTCGAGGAGCATGTGCGAAGCAGGACATCGGATCAGTGGTCGAGGCCGTGGATCTACTTTTGCACGAGAAAACGTATTTCCCGGCAAGCATAGCTGCGCACAGCATTTAGAGGATTTACGGAAGGCCGTTCGGGGCAAAAATAGGGCGAAATACAGTAATCCCTGTATTGGACCTCAGCTTGCTGAAAGTTAGCCTCTGCCTTGAGTTACGACGCTTTCCTAGCCAGTCGCGTAGCGCATTAAAATTTGCGGTTATTGGTCAGGCTGTCACATCCTTCTAGGGGTTAAAATGTGGCGAATCGTCTGGTCGGTCTCCTCCAAGGAACTGAAACGGAATGACAATTCGCATACTTGTGGTCGATGATCATCCTATCGTGCGGCAGGGATTGAAGACCCTTCTAGAAGGGCATTCGGACTGGCAGGTCGTTGGCGAAGCTTCCGATGGCGCGGAAGCGATCGAAAAGGCCAAGGACTTGACTCCTGATGTCATGGTTTTGGACGTGACCATGCCCAGGATGAATGGGCTAGAAGCGTGCCGCCTATTGCGGCGCCTATCTCCCGAGCTTGAGATTTTATTTGTGACGCAACATGACTCGCCGCAGATGATGCGCGAGGCTCTGGAGGCGGGAGCTCGGGGCTATGTTGTGAAATCCAATGCTGCCCGCGACTTGCTTGCGGCCGTAGAAGCAGTAAGCCAACATCGTGTGTTCACGGCTTTAAATGAGCGCAGCTTTCCGCAGTTGACCTAGTTCTGTGGTGAAATTGGGCTCTAATCTCCGCTCTGAAGGGGTTGGTATATGAAACTGAGAATCCTGTTAGCAGACGATCACGAAATCGTTCGCCGCGGTTTGCGAGCTCTATTGGAGAAGCACGAAGGATGGGAAGTCTGCGGAGAGGCCAGCGATGGCCGCGAAGCGGTGGAGAAGGCTCTGCAACTGAATCCAGATGTCGTTATCGTCGATATCGGGATGCCCAACCTCAATGGCTTGGATACCACACGCCAGTTACTCCAGCATGATCCACATTTCAAAGTTATCGTTCTGACCATCACCGACTCGGATCAGGTGATTCGCGAGGCCCTGGATGCTGGCGCTCGTGGCTTTGTGTTGAAGTCTGACGCAGCTCGCGATCTCGTCTCCGCAGTTGAAGCGCTGCAGAACAAGCGAATGTTCTTCACACCGCGGGTCAACGACTTGGTCCTTGCGGGTTTCCTCGAAAAAGGACAAACCGTATCGCGCAATGAGGCTCCCAAGCTTCCGACCTTGACGGCCCGCGAGCGGGAAATTACTCAGTTGCTTGCCGAAGGTAACAGCTCCAAAGAAGTGGCATCTCTGCTCAACCTGAGTACAAAGACGGTGGAAACACACCGCAGCAATATCATGCGGAAACTCAGTTTCCATTCCATTCGTGATCTTGTTGTTTATGCGATTAAGAACAACTTGATTCAGATTGAGCTTCCACCGCCGCCGAAAACCCCGGCGGGCCCGACGGCGGCGTAAGCCGCCAAAATATTTCTACCTCATCGATTCTCCTGGATAGTACCCGTTGCGCGTGCGCACCGTGAGGCGGCTGCGTGCCGGTCCTCGTGCCTCAACCTGGATCCTCTGATAGCCGTTTCCTATGTTCGGACCAGGATTATAAGTCAATGTGTACTGGCTTCGGATGTCATGGGCGATGTCCCGGGTTATTCCGTCCACCTCGTCCAGAGTCCTTGGGAAGAATGCGACTCCTCCGGTCGCAGAGGCGAGACTTTCCAGTGCCTGGCGAGCCGAACGACTCATCCCTTGGTCCGTTATCCCAATCGCATAAAGCGTTGCCCCTTTGCTTGACTGCAGTTTATGCATGGCGTCTTGCAGAGTCTCTCGGCTCATATTGTCTTGCCCGTCGGTGATCACGAGCAGGACCTTCTTGTCGAGGCTGGGATTATTCCGTAAGTGAACATCGGACGCAACTACGGCATCGTAAAGAGCGGTGCTGCCTCTGCTGGAGACTTGGTGCAGGGCCGTCTGCAGCAAATTGACGTCCGACGTGAAGTCTTGGTCAAGGTATGGCGTCTGACTGAAGTTGACCACGAACACCTGATCCTGCGGGTTGCTGGCTCGCACCAGATTTAGCAGGGCCTGATTGACTGCTCCACGTTTGTCCCGCATCGAGCCAGAATTGTCTACAACAATGCCGAGCGCGACCGGTACATCCTCTCGCCGAAAAGATGTAATGGTTTCAGGCTGGCCATTCTGGGAAACCGTGAAGGCACTTCGGTCCAGTGAAGTGATCGGCCGACCGCTCTCGTCCACGACGGTCGCGTGCAGCACGACCTCCTGCACCTGCTTCTTGAAGACGAACCTGCCCTGATCCTCCGAACTCTCCGGAGCGATCGACTGGCCTGGTTGCTCTCCAGACTGCTGCGCAGGTTGTTCTGGAGCTTGCACTGAGGGGGGTGGTGTGGAAGTGCGAGGGGGTAAACCCATAGGATCATCGGGGTCCTGTGCGTTCGCCGCTCCACAATAAATAGCAGAAGTAGCTAATAACAAAACAATCCTGGCGAGCAAGCGGAGAGACAGAGTCTTGCCAAGAATCATGAACGAACCTCCTGTGCGACTTTCAGATGCGAAAATCCGTCTTTATGTTAGAAGCCGTTTTTCTGCTTGCTGGTAACGATTACCTGGACCTGGAGTTGAAGCTGAAATAGTCGAGGGACGCCTACGGCGAATCCTGTAGGACCACCCGTTTGGATTACTCCCGAGGTCAGTCCGAATTTGAAAAAGTTACACGTGCCCACAAATGTCAACCTTGCGGTGAGACCGTGAATCCAATGAGATGCGGGTTTGGCACAGCGTGTGCTAAAACCCCGTACGTAGTTTGTCAGGAAACCAACAATCGGGAATCGAGAATACCCTTGTGTCTATGGGCTTCGTCCGTCGGAGGTAAGAATGCTTCGGATTCTTATTGCAGATGACCATGAAGTAGCGCGTAACGGGATTCGCTCGTTACTTGAGAGCCATGCCGGATGGGAAGTATGCGCAGAAGCAAAGGACGGTCGCGATGCCGTTGAACTCGCCGCCAGCACTAAGCCAGACGTAGTGCTGTTGGATATAGGGATGCCCAATCTCAACGGTTTGGAGGCTGCTCGGCAGATTTCCGCGATGGCGCCCGGCATAGCAATCCTCATATTGACCATGCACGATTCCGACAACATGGTTCGGGAGGTTCTGCGCGCCGGAGCGCGAGGATTCCTGCTCAAGTCTGATGCGGGACGAGATCTCGTTGCGGCGGTTGACGCGGTACAGCGTCAGCGGACCTTCTTCACCAGGCGCGTAAGCCAAATGGTGTTGGACGGTTTTCTCGATCGCGACCGCAGGGGTCAGGCTGGCGAAGCGGAAGAGGAAGATAGCGATAACGCTGATCTGCTCACATCTCGAGAGCGAGAAGTCATACAGTTGCTAGCGGAAGGCAGAACTAGCAAGGAAGTCGCCGTCGTGCTTAATTTAAGCGTAAAAACTGCAGAGACCCATCGGACGAACCTGATGCGTAAGCTTGGCCTACACTCGGTGGCCGATCTTACGCGGTATGCAGTTCGGAACCGCATTGTCCAGGTGTTTTAGCTCGTTCGAGACGCGCTATCGCACCCCCCGTACCGAGAACACTCTATAGACTCCGTCCCCGGACGGGCATAAAAGAAAAACAATTCGCAACTACGATTCAGCGACTGCTCGACAGCGCTGAATCCAGTGTATGGCGCGCCGTACGAAAGCATCTTCCTCTGTCGAAACGTTGACTTTATGAATCGAACGACGACCATGCTTGCGGCCCTCGCACTTGCGGCAACGCCCTGGGTGCTCGCGCAACAGTCTCAACCCAATACGCAAGTTCCTGAGGATGCCTTCACCACGCGGCAGTTGATCGCCTGGTCGGGATTGCAGAAACCGCAGCCTGCTCCTCAGCCCCTTCCGCCCAGGGATACACCAGTTCCCCAGCCGGATCAGCCTACAGATCAGCAGGCGACTTCTCCAGCCGACCCGCACAGTCAACAGAGGCCGACTGAGTCCTTTACCGGAAGGATTGTGAAGGATGGCGGTCGTTATTGTCTGCGATCTGGTTCTAAGACCTACCAGTTGTCTGGTCAAGATGGATTACAGAAATACGAGAATCAGCCAGTTCGGGTGGTCGGAAGCTTGGACTCCGATACCGACACCATAAGAATCCTGAAAATCGACTTGCTTTCTTGAGCTTCGGGCAAATTACCAGATTCACCTTAGTGCCGAAAGATGGGGACGCTAGTACCGTAGAACAACTTAACCTTTTCAGGCCCGTTAAAAGGAGCACGATTCCTTTCCCACGCAAGCCGGGCTGGAGTGAATCATGATCACCAATGGAACAGCAGCCTACGGAATGTACTCTCGACATGTAGCCCTGCCTGATGTGGTTGGTGCTCTCAACAAGGCTGGTTTTACGAACCAGGATATCTGCCTGGTTCTTTCACCAGCACATCCCGATGCGGCAGCCATCCACGACGCCAATGTGTTTCCGGCACGGGGGACTGACAGCACCGTGACGGCTCGCATGATCGGCTGGTTTTCAAGGTTCGGCGCTGTGGTTATTCCAACCGTCGGACTCTTCGTCCGTTCCCATGCATACCTGCAGGCTCTGCTCAACGAACAGAACGTTCCTTCGCTGTCGCAAGGATGTCGAACTCTGGTCGGGTTGGGCTTCTCCCCCGACGACGCCAAGCGCATTGGGAGTCGCCTCTCAGATGTGGGAGCGCTTATCTACGTAAGCTGTAGGGAAAGCGAGAAGGCGCTTGGGGTAATCGAGTTGCTGCGCAGAACTGGCGCACACGAAGCAGCAAGCCTGGAATCCTTGCGAACTGCGTCAGCGGCCGCTGCATGAGGGGGCTGCAATTTCGCTTTTCCCTGCCGTAATATACCGCTATTTCCCAACTCTTCCGTGATCGTGAATTTTACGTACCCAGGAAAGATTTTGCCGGACTGAGTTGCTTTAGCAAAGCTAGCTATCTCGTTATATGTCGTAGACGCGACCTTTTTGAGATGGTAGCGGACTTGCATCAGAGATGGTAACCAACTGCCTCGAAGGATCATGCATCCATGGTTGACGCGTTCCCAAAGGCGGTTTCTATGAGACATCACCGGTTCTGGATTGAGATCGTACTTCTGGGAAGCGTTGTTGCTCTTGCTCTCGCCTTATTAATCGCCACTGTCGGAGCTGCCGCTGGGGCTGCCGCAGATGAACACGATGCAGCACAGTCGAGTCCGTTAAGCCCAGCGCAAATTCCTTCAGTCTTCGAAGGCATGGTGACCTGCTCGAAATGCGGAGCAAAACATTCTGCCACTCTTGCGCGGTCAGCCTCTGACTGCGTGCGGATTTGCGTTCATGGAGGCGCGGATTTTGCCCTCGTGAGTCCGGACGCGACCTACCTTCTCAATGGTGATCGAGAAGACATGAAGAAACTCGCCGGCCAACGCGTACGTGTAGTTGGTACCAGAGAAGGTCAAACCATCAAAGTGGCTTCCGTCGCATCGATCTAGTTTCATAATTATTTCTCCGCAGCAGACTCGCACTTCTCTCCCACTTGAAAGAGTTTGAATCCCCGACCCTGCACCAACAGAATTCGCGGATATAGATCTCTGCGGCGTGCTTTCAATCCCGCCGCTAAGCGGGCATTGGCTTTCCAGCACAGGGTTCGGCTACATCACATTCCGCCATCGGCATTGGGAACCTCAGAGTTTTCTTTAGTCGCGGGCCGTAACCCTTTTTCTGAAACTAGGGCCTCCCCCGGATACTTTTGCGCATGCTAACCACCTATTACTGAAATCACTCAGAAGTTGACCTGCTACGAGATTAGAGTCAGGCAGACTTCTGAAGGCCCTGAACCTGAGGTAGATAAAAATGTCGATAACGAAAGTTACGTTGTTCTCAGTGATTCTGTGTTCTGCAAGTTGGGTAGTGGCGCAAAGTTCGGCCTCTCCTGGTGGAACAGCGCCAGCCGGCGGATCTGGAACAGCTGGTCAGAGTTCCACACCTGGTTCAAATACCGCTCCCGGCGGAACGGCAACGCCACCTGGCAGCACCGCAACACCCCCAGGCAGCACCGCAACACCCCCAGGCAGCACCGCTACACCTCCGAGCGGAACTGCGACACCTCCGGCCGGAACTGCGACACCTCCGGCCGGAAGTGCGACACCTCCGGCCGGAAGTGCGACTCCTCCGGCCGGAAGTGCGACTCCGGCGCCGGGGAGTACGCCCGAAACGACTCCACAGGGTCCCGGTTCGACCAACCCCAATGGCACAACACCCAACCCCGGAACGAACCCGGGGAACACAACTCCTAGTAATCCGGGAGCCACGACCCCTGGGAACCCTGGCAGCACACCGTCCAGCCCGGGAAGTACGACAACGCCTCCTCCGGGTGGCAGCACTTCTCCACAGTAATTTTCAAGAGAGCGATGAAATGCTGACAGCGGGTCCTTCCGAGGGCCCGCCTTTTCTTCGAACGGGGCTTTCATGAGCGGCTAAACTGCTCTCGCTCAATGCAGCCTGGACGTCTTGATCCAAAAAAAACGGCTTCTATCTGCATGCGCTTGGCATCTGAGACTCATGTGTTTTGAAGGCGATTTCTCCCGTGCATACTCATTCCGCACTCCCGCCGATCCCTTTCCAACTCCCATTCAGGAGCCACCCGATCCGCCGGAAAATCCCGACGTTCCTGTGAGAGAGCCCGACCCTGAAGATCCCGGCCAGATCTGATAATCACCGCGGGAAAGGCGATACAGTGAACGGCCGATTGCCGGTGCCTTGGATGCACTCGATACTCGGAATAGAGCGCGGGTGTGAGATTGCTGGCCCATTCGCCTCGTTTGTTAAATCACCGACATATAGGAGGATGAATGGCACATTACGGCATTTTGAGGAATACCGCCGTGTCCGATGCTGCGGAAGATATTCGTGGCGCGAGTCTATACGGAGCCGACGATGAGAAGCTCGGAAAGATCGATGATGTTATCTTCGACCACTCCACAGGGGACATTCGCTACCTTGTTGTTGATACAGGCGGATGGCTCAGCAGCAAAAAGTTCATCGTGCCTGCCGAGAACGTGCGTGCCTCCGCGAAGCACGAAGATGACTTCCAGGTCAGTCTCACCAAGAAACAAGTGGAGACTTTTCCGCCATACAACGAGTCGGACTTGGGGTCTGAGAGCAAATGGTCCGGGTATGAGGAAAAATATCGCGCCAAGTGGGTGGCGGACCCCGTGATGCATCGCGCTGAAACAGATCGCAATATCACTCCCACCGCGTATCAGCAAACGGGAAACTACGACTCCGAACGCGCGGCTTCGATTGCGCACGGAGGATCTTCAACCCCGTCCAGAATGCCCGTAGCCTCGACTACAGGCGCTCGCGCGGATCTTAATGCAGCTTCATCCATAACGGAGCGAGCTGTGCCGGCCGGAACTGACACCGTCGTGATCGACAGCAGCGCCGTGGGAATCGGTGGCCGATGGGATACCTTCCAGAGCCGCCTGCGGCAACGCCGTAAAGAAGCGGTAGCTGCTTGCAGCACCTGCGGCGGCGAGTCGGCTGTAGAACACGGTTCCGAGAGCATCGACACGCTGCGTAAAGCCGTGTAGCAAAGCCATTTAAAGTCTTAGTTTGGGCGCCCGAGTTGGGCGTAGACAGTCCGGGGTCGGAAACGACTCCGGACCGTTTTTTATGTCGTACCAGAAGCCGCCGAACCAGCATCTGACCTTTACTATGATCGTGGGCCACCGGAATGCGGGGAAGAAGATTGCGAGCGTTGCGATCGCCCTGATCATCATCATGTTCGTGATCACGCTGCTCATCGGGGCGCGCAAGAAAACTCAGCCATCTCAAAGGCAGCCTCTGCTCCACCCGTCTAGCCTATTCTTTCACTGGATGGCTCCGCGCTTCCCCCTCTAGACCATTCAAGAGGGGCAAAGAACTTACCGGCTTGAGGTAGGACTCACTTTCCACAATTGTGCGAGCGCCTTGGCGGCGTCTGACAAAGCCCTCTTCTCGGCGTTCGCTTTCGATTCAGAGGCAGCCGCGCCCGCACGCTGAACAATAGGAGTTCGATAGCGCGAAGCCTTGCCATTCAAGCTGACTTGATAAATGTCGCGGACTGCGTTTTCAAAAGTTCGCTTCAGGTTCATGGTCACAGGGAGAGGTGCGCCAGGATTCTTTGTCGTCATTAGCAGGGAACTCAACTTTCTTCGGTTTCCAGCACTCTATGACGCTCATCATCCTGCAACAATACAGCGTTGCACCCAACTTGCTCCGCTGTCTTTACCTAAGAAATCGGTGAATGCGAGTATCCGCCCGGGTTCAACTGTAGAGGTGAGTCAGGCTGCGTTCGCTCCCACTCCTATGCAGCTTCTCAACGCGCGGAGGGCGTATAGAGCATCATCCAAGATCAGATCTTCTTCAATGTGATCCGCTGTTACCACGAGGAGCTCTTTGATCCTAGCCAAGATTGCCTTTTCCGCTTCTGCAATTCTCTCTGGCATCCGGTCGCGGTCTGTTTCAAACAATGCGGCTTGATACAGGTCGTGCCAGGCCACTTCTGACGAGTGAGTGTGATGAGAGGGCATCTTTTTCATGGGAATGAAGTCCTCTGAGGTATGTGACCCTTGTGCAGGGATTAGGTAGGAAATTAGCCTTAGAAAAAAGCCGTTTCTATAAGGTGTTCCCGGTATTTTCCTCAGGGTTTATAAATCGGGAATGTCAGAAAGACGGTGGAAGGGTATAAGCCCTTCCACTATGGACTACGCAGCGCGTCTCGATTTACCGCTATTCGACTTCGGGTGGCTTGCTTCGGCTTCCGCTTCTTCACCCGCATCTTCTTCTGTTTGCGAATTGATGGTC
>Ga0209168_10000418_pt1 | contig 42612 bp, 31 predicted proteins | sample Coa_R1_FD_187156 | JGI IMG/M metagenome (GOLD analysis project Ga0209168, IMG submission 187156) | Surface soil microbial communities from Centralia Pennsylvania, which are recovering from an underground coalmine fire - Coalmine... | ecosystem: Environmental > Terrestrial > Soil > Unclassified ...
ACTGGCTGTTGACGCAGAACACCGAGACCCACCGAAGCGAGAAGGATTGCAACCAGCCCGGTGATCGTCAGGAGTGCGCGCTTCCGCGCGGTCCAGAGAGCCATGAGTAAGGCCGCTGCAGCCAGTCCGCTCATGAGTAGTGACGGTAGAGGGACTCGCAGATCGGCCAATCGATACCCCCCAAGTCCGTGCACCGTGCCTGTGATACCGGTCAGCGCGAGGGTGGTCACGAGTGCCGGAATCCGCGCGAGCAGCGGCGAGATGTAGCTGAGTCCCACGGAAGCGACTGCTGCCGGCATCATCAACTGCGTCAAAGGCACGACGGCGAGGTTCGCAGGCAAACCGATGGTGGTCGCGCGGTGGAAGTAGTAGGCCATGGGAAGCGTGAGTCCCATTTGCATCACTGCCGAGACGAAGACTAATTCTGAAAGTGCCAGCAGGAAGCGAATGGGCACACGGACGGAGCGATCAGCACAGCGCTTGCCTATGAAAAGTGACAGTCGTGCTGCAATCAACTGCAGGTCCAGCCGAAATTGAGCTACGTGTGGAGGAAGCGATCGGGCAAAGTCTTTCGAATCCCAGTTGGCCACACCCAACCTGTAGAGCTCTGAAGTACGCTGCAAGAACGGTATGCCAATCCCGGCGACGATCAACACGCAGACAAATGTCATCTGGAAGCTGGCCGTAAACAGCTGGCGAGGATCGAAGATGAGTAACCCCAGCGCAGCCGCACCAAGTGCATTGAGCATGGCGCGGTCGCGATAGAGCAGTCGTGTGCTCAGATAGACTGCAGACATCAGAGTTGCACGCCAGACGGGCGCACCAACCTCGGTGATAAAGGCGTAGACGACGCAGAAGCCGATGGTGAGCACCGTTGCCGGAATTTCCGGGAACAGCAGGCGGCGCAAGGTCCAGAAAACGACGAATGCCAGGATGCTGATATTCATCCCTGAGACAACAAGCACGTGATAGGTGCCCGAGCGTTGGAAGTCGACACGTGTATCGCGGTCAATGAACGCTTCATCGCCGATAATCATGGCGTCAATCAGCGCGGCTTCGCGTGGCGCCCAAGTCTCCTGTACCTTTGCCAGCACGCTACGATGGATGCGGTTCCGCCAACGGGTAATTCGGTTTCCGTTGAATCCTGGAAGCAGTGAGACATCTGGGAGTTTGGCTGAGCCCAGCGCCGCGATCCCGTGATCAGAGAGATATCCTCGATAATCAAAGGCACCAGGGTTTCGGAAATTGTGTGGCGGTTTGAGTTTGGCAAAGAAGCGGATCCGTTCGCCATATTGAAAAAGACGAACTTCGTCACCTCCCGATGGGGCAAACGCAATTTTTTGCGCTTCCCGTGCACGCGGACTATAGATATTCAGCCGGATTCCGGAATACACAGAGACGATCTCACCGGCAGCAGTTCGGATCTGTTCGGCTTCGAGGTCGAGGGACTGTCTGATCTCTCCCAATTCATCTTGGTGTAGACGTCCGTCTCGTATGACGTGCGCCGTGATCTCTACCTCCTGACGGTCTGCGTAGGGCAAGATCGAGGTATCGAGGCGATCGCAGTTCGCTCTGAGTTGAATGTGAAGGGCGCCAGCTAGAAAAAATGTTGCCAGAGCTAGCGTCCAGGCAAACGGGGACCGGCGAGATGCGAAGTAGGCCGCGGCAGCAAGAAAGGCGAGTGAGGCGACGAACCACCACAGAACCGGCCGCCATTCGTACCTGCCGAAAGTGATACCAAGCGCGTACGCCGTTGCTGTCCAGAGCATTGGCTGGCGCGATGCCTTGAAGGAAAAGGCAGGAGAACCGGATGGCGAGGGAGAGATCATAGCGGGAACGGCGATGGTTCAGCGAATGGAAGGTTGCCGGCCCATTGGGGCTATAAGCAGACGAGATCAGCGGACCAAATGCACGACGCTCTCCAGGTGGTACGTCTGCGGAAACAGATCGATCATATGCACATCCTCGATCCGATAACCCGCACCGAGCAGGATCACCAGGTCACGAGCCAGCGTGACCGGATCACACGAGACATAGACAACGCGTGGCGCGCCCAAGGTCGCCAACATTCGCGCCACGCGCTCTCCCAGGCCACCTCGAGGCGGGTCCACCACCGCCAGGTCGGGCTTATGAAAAGTATGAGAGGGAACTATGCCCTTCCCGATCCGCCCCGTATTTTGCACACCGGTCAGGAAATGCTCCGTTGTGTCCTGTACCGCAACTCCATTCGAGGGCAAATTGTAGGAGAGATCGCCTGAGGATGTCTGTGACGACTCAACAGAAACGATGTGATGAAAGTCACTCAGGGCTGTGGAAAACAATCCTGCGCCGGCGTAGAGATCGAGAGCCAGTTCTCCGGACGGGCCTTGAGTCACTATTTTGACAAGTTCATCCGTTAGATGGCGGTTGGTTTGGAAGAACGATCCGGCGCTGACTCGGTACGCAGTTCTTTGGGTCTCATAAATAAGATGGTCGGCGCCAACGGTTACAAGTCTTTCTGGCGGGTGAAATTTGCCTTGGCCGCTTTCGCGAAACACCACGATTCCCACGATCTCTGACATCGATGCAAGAAACTCTTCCGCCCACGAGCGCACCGCAGCGCGTCTGGTATCTAAGCCGGCCGAGATCTCGATCAGCATCTTGCTGTCATCCGCATTGGTGAAAAACTCAATTTCGCGGACACCCGGTGGCACTTTACCTTCGCTCCCAACCTGCCAAAGCCCGCGGATCCCCCGATTAATCAGAGGTGAACTGATGGGACATTCCTCGATAGCGAGCAACTCGTGCGAGGCCATCTTGAAATATCCAGCCTTGAATTCGGGGCTGGTCTGGACCTGCAAGCGCGAGCGGTTGCGATAGTTCCACGGCGGCGAAGGATGGACTTGTATATCACCCGGGAGGTCGACTTTCGCCGTTCGGCGCAGAGTTTCTCGAAGGATATCCTTCTTGATCTCGAGTTGGTGCTCGTAGTCGGCGTGTTGGTAGTGGCATCCTCCGCAGTGACTGAAGTACGGACATCCAGGCTCAATGCGGTGCGGCGAAGGTTCGAGGATACGGTCAGGATGGGCGCGCGCAAAGCCGGGTTTCTGTTCGGTGATCGTGGCTTCGACTTTTTCGCCGCCAAGAACGAAGGGAAGGAATGCTGCTTTTCCACGGCCGCGCTCATCGGCGGGTAGCCGGGCGAGACCGTCGCCGCCGTAAATCATCTTTTCGATGGTGAGGAGCAAGCTGTACTGATTCTAAATGAGCCAATTTACAGCGCTCGTCCGGCGGCTACGCCCGAGGCCCAAGCCCACTGGAAGTTGAAGCCTCCGAGATGCCCAGTGACGTCGACGACTTCGCCAATGAAGAAAAGGCCGGGAACTTTTTTCGCTTCCATTGTTTTGGCGGAGAGTTCATCCGTGTCAACGCCACCTGCGGTGACTTCGGCTTTTTCATATCCCTCGGTGCCGGATGGAGTCAGCGACCAGGAATGGAACTGGCGATCGAAATCTTCCAGAGCGAAGTTCGTCCACGATTTTGGTGCGTGAAGTTCGAACCACCGATCCGCCAGACGATTTGGAAGAGCCTTACGCAACTCAGATTTCAGGTTCGTAGGCGTGCGCGGAACCTTCGGATCATCGAAGGCCGAACTGACTTTGCGTTCTGGGGCAAGATCGATCCGAATTGGCTCCGGCTTCTTCCAGTAGGACGAGACCTGCAAGATCGCCGGACCACTGAGCCCGCGATGAGTGATGAGCATCTTTTCACGAAACCGGTGGCCGTTACAGGATGCGATCACGTCGGCGGAAACTCCCGAGAGATCGCAGTAGCGCGAACGGTCGGACTCATCCAATACAAGCGGCACCAATCCGGGACGCGTCTCTTGAATCTTTAGCCCGAATTGCCGAGCCAGATCGTATCCGAAGGACGTCGCGCCGATCTTCGGGATCGAAAGCCCGCCCGTTGCGACCACCAGTGCCGTAGCTTGGAATTCGTCCGCAGCCGATCGCACGATGAACTCGGTTGTACGACGGACTTCCTGAACCTGAGCGTTCAGAAAAATCTGCACGTTGGCTGCCCGGCACTCTTCTTCGAGCATGGCCAGGATGTCGCGCGCAGAGCGGTCGCAAAATAGCTGTCCCAGCGTTTTCTCGTGATACGGGATGCGATGCTTTTCAACCAGAGCGATGAAATCAGCCGGGGTGTAACGAGCTAGTGCCGATTTCGCGAAATGGGGATTGGCCGATAGAAAGTTTTCGGGACGGCAATGAATGTTGGTGAAATTGCATCGGCCGCCGCCAGAGATCAAAATCTTCTTGCCTAATCGATCGGCGCGTTCGAGAAGGGCCACGCGACGTCCGCGCTTACCGGCTTCGATAGCGCACATCAGGCCGGCAGCGCCACCTCCGAGGATCAGTGCGTCGAATGAGTGGGTCACGAAAGATCACATGTAGAACAGGCTGAGGCGAGGCAAATGGTACTTTTCGAGCAACCGCTTCTGAACATATTGCTTCTGCAGTTGATCGATTTGCGGAGCAGACATCTTCCGGCGATACGGAGCGAGATCGCGGTCGGCCTCGGCGCGGACTGTGACGACCTCCTCGTCCGGAGTAGAAGTAAGAAGCATGGCGAAAAGCTTCTCTTCGAGAACGGTCAAACGGCGCTCGAGATCCTCCAGTCGCGGGGACTTCTTCGCAGTGTCTTCCGCGAGTTGCTGCAAGGTCTTTGCGGCTTCAACCAAAAAAGCCGAGAGCACGCCCTGAGGAACCGTCGCTGCTCTGAGCGCATCGGCATTCCTGCGAAGAAAAGCAGCAACCGCGTTCGGTTCGAAACCCTCGCCCGAACGGCTCTGGGGAACGTTGTCAGTTGCCCCGACCGCCGCCTCCTTCATGTCTTCTGCCGCTGCCAGTACCTCCTGTGAGCAATAGGCGAGGCTGTTCACCTTCTTCGTTTTCGCAGGACGCCGCTCATAACGGTCGAAAGCGGCATCGATGCCGCGCAACACCGCTTCCACAGGAATCCCCGCATCTTTCCAGGTTTCGATCAGAGCCCAATCCAAGGTCGAGAGTAGTAAGCCACCGCCGCGGCGTTGCAGAAACCGTTCCTCGATTTCCGTGAAGTAGTTGAAGTAATTTTCCACGGCGGGTCAGCGGAGGGTACGTGAAGGCGAGGTTGTAGCAGCGCCGTCTCCATTGGCGGATTTGCTCTGCGATTGTTTCCCTGGCGCTTTTGCGACCTTTGGACTGGCCTTTCCAACCGCGTCGCGCCGCGCGATTGCATTTCGCTCCCAAATGATTCGCAGTCCTTCGAGAGTGAGAAATTCGTCGACGCTCTTGATGTATTTCGATCCGGTGCCGATCATTGGACCCAGACCACCGGTTGCGCTCACGTGAGTGTCTTTTCCGAGTTCCGTCAACAGAAGTTCCAGAATGCCGTCGACCAGACCGAGGTACCCGTAATAAAGGCCAGACTGGAGGCTGCCGACGGTGTTGGAGCCGATTACGCGCGTTGGCTTGCGGATCTCTACGCGAGGCAAGCGTGCGGTACGTTCAAACAAAGCATCGGCAGAAATACCGATGCCCGGGCAGATCACGCCGCCGAGATATTCCCCTTTCGCAGAGACGCAATCGAACGTTGTTGCCGTACCGAAATCGACGATGATGCACGGTCCGCCGTATTTTTCGAAGGCGGCCACGGCATTTACGATGCGGTCGGCGCCGACTTCAGCGGGATTGTCATAATGCACGGGCATGCCAGTCTTCACGCCGGGTTCGATGAATAATGGTTTCAGACTGAAATAGCGCTCACACACCTGGCGCAGGACCGGATCGAGCGGCGGAACGACCGACGAGACCACGATGCCGTGGATGCCCTTCGACTCGAGACCCGCCATCGAAAAAAGATTGCGGAACAACACTCCGTACTCGTCTACGGTGCTGGTGCGCGAGGTCGCGACGCGCCAATTGGCGAGCAGGCGCTCGTAGCGAGGTGGTTCATCCGCATCGCCACCCGGATGCACCTTGGCCACCCGGGCAAAGACGCCCAATACCGTGTTCGTGTTGCCGACATCAATGACGAGAAGCATCGCTCTTCAAATCTCGTTGATTAGCGTTTCTTTGATTCACAATGACCGCTATTTTTCGCGAACCGTACCGCTCAGAACCGTGTGCAATCCGTGCGGCGTTCGCACCAGCAAGAAGCCGCGTCCATCGAGGCCTTCGGTCGTACCTTCGAAGGCAGCACCGTTCTCTTCGATACGAACCTTCTTGCCAAATACCCACGAAGAATTCTGCGCGAAGCGCAGCAGGATCGATTCCCGAGCCTCCGAATTTTCCACTAACTGCCGGTACTCACGGTCAAGTGATTTTAACAAAGCGGCGACCAGTTCTACGCGCGACCACTCACTCCCTGTAACGAGACGCAATGATGTTGCAGGCAAATCCTTCGGAAAGCTTGCCTGATTCACGTTGATTCCAATGCCAACGACGATGTAGCGGACGCGCGTCGCCTCGGCATTCATCTCGGTCAGAATTCCGCAGACTTTCTTGCCGCCGATTAGCAGATCGTTCGGCCACTTCAAATCCGCACTTACATGCGAATCGACCTGCTGAATGGCAGACTGCACGGCCAACCCGGCGGCAAGGGAGAGCGGCAGCACGTCCGACGGAGGAAGTGCTGGGCGCAAAACAACCGAGCAATAGATTCCTGTAGAGCGCGGCGATTGCCAGGAGTTAGCCCCGCGTCCACGGCCGGCGGTTTGTTCTTCGGCGAGAAACACGCTACCTTCTGGAGCACCATCGGCTGCAGCAGCCATGGCAGCCGTATTGGTCGATCCGATTTTGTAGAAGTGATTCAGATGCGCGTCGAAAACAGTACCGCGCAGAAGCGGCCGCAGGATTTCTGGCAAGAGAAGATCAGGAACCGAACGCAGTTGATATCCGGTTGCAGGATGACCGGCTACATCGACGCCGAGACTTCGCAGTTGTTGAATCAGCCGCCAGACTTCGGAGCGGCTCGATGCGATCTCTTCCGCTATCTTCGTGCCGCTAACGACGACGGTCGCGTGCTCCATCAGCAGTCGCACGATGCGGCCAAGCCTAAGGTCGGTGGGCTGCGGCGCGTGAACCGCAGCCCCTGATCTTGCCGGTTTCTTCTCGCGAATTGTCGAGGCCTTGACGATGCCGAGATTATGCGCGATTCCCGATGAAACGACAAATACAACTACTGCGCCGTTTCCGTAAATGTGTCCAGAGGATGTCCCAGCGCATACTGCCCTTCGGCCGTGACATGCACAGTTTGTGCGGTCGAGGGGAGCGTAAGCACCACCGAGGCTTTCCCGCTCGAATCCGTGTCGACGATCCGGCTCGAAAGTGTACCCGCTGAAGTTGTGAAGAAGACAGTACCGCCGTTCGCACTGCCCCCGGACTGACCTGGATTCAGCGTGACCGCCAGCGTTAACTGGCTACCCGCCCCACCCTTCTGTTTGTCTCCGGTTTTGGTGAATGTTGCTGGAGGATTCCCCACAAGGATGTACCCGCCCTGCTGCTGAGCAACACCGTTCGTGTCCGTGCTAGGCACCGAGTAATGATAGAAACCGGGATTGCTTCCCGCGGTTACGGTGATCTTTCCGTTGTGTCCTTTGCTGAGCGTTGGCTGCGTTACGACAACGCTGATTCCGGGGTCGGAGGTCGGCGCTCCCAGCGTGACGGTTGCGGTTCCCGAGATGACCTTCGGCTGCAGCACCACCTTCCCTCCTGCCGCGACCATCGTCGTATCCGGATTCAAGTCCCACTCTGCTGCTGGCAGTTGCGTGGTGCCCGTAACCACGAGCAAGGTCGCGGAATATGGCACGAAGCTCATGCTCGAAGACCAGTTGGTGGTCGTGGAAGCGACGATCTGCATGGGATTGGTCGAGGACAATGTGTAAGACGTTACCTGCTTCGGGGTGAATCCGTTGAACGTGAATTGCACTTGATCTGTATTCGACGGATCTTTATTGAGTACGAGCAACGTCATTTGGGTGCCGGCGGGATTGAGCGCAGCATAACTGCTGAACAGATTCGGGTCGCCATTGTTGGCATCTGAGACAGACGTTGTGGCGAACCCGTGGTGCAGTCCGTCGTAATTCGTGAACAGCTTTAAGGCAAGATAGTTCGGATTTGTCGACACTGGAGCCACCCACCGCGATGCCAGCGACATCCGCTCGCGACCGAAAATTCCGCAAGCATCCGCGTCTCCCAGCGCAGTCGAGAAATCCGACTCGCCCGCAAAGCTCGCGCTCCACTCGGTAAAACTGACCGGCGTGCCGGGATAAATCATGTTCGCCATCGCACGGATCCGCGGAATCCGAAATGGAATCGTCTTGTTCGGCTGGATGAATGTCGCCCAGTTCTGATTAATCGTGCTCGACTCGCTGACGTACGTCGGATCCCAGTAGTCGCGGTAGATACGAGCCGTAAGCGCCTGTTTTTGAGCCTGCGTCCATGTCGATGTGTCAGGACCATCCGGATACGCGTGGACATCCAGGACATCTACGGAACGCGTTTTAGCCACTTTATCTTCCCAGTAAACTTCGTTGAGCCACCAAGGCAGCAAGTCGACTCCTGCATGCGCGCCCTTATCATTGCCATTCGCACCATTCCAATAGAACCACCAGCAGCAACTCACCGGCCCCAGACGGATCGCTTTTGGATCCCAGCCCTTCAGGTTGCGAGCCTCGGTGACAAATGTGTCGCGCATCTCGTTGTAGGCGGTCGGCGCAGGATGAACGTCACGATGCGTGCCGCCCCATATGTCGATCTCATTATCCATATCGTAGAAATGGGGAGCGGTGCCGAACGCCGCCGCCAGCGCCGCCGCCCACTGATTGCGATAGACACTGCCTGCGGGATCGTGCAACCCAGGTTGATCGAGCAGTGGAAAGTTAGCGTCGTTGGGGTTCGCCGTGAGTGTGGTAGCGCAATCTGTTTTCAGTCCATCGCCGGCATCCGTGTTATAAGGATCGACCGAGCACTGCGATCCGTATTTCGCGACTGAGAAACTCCAGTGACCGTTCGTTCCGTTCTCGGCTGTCTTCGCGACCCAGGGCAGCATGACCATTGTCATTAGCGGATGGCTGCCTGCGTTCTTCACGTCGGTGATGAACTTGGCGGAATCGCCATCGCCGATTTCGGTGTAATTGAAATCCTCGAAGTAATAGTCGTTGGCAGCGTTATAGGTGAACAGTTGCCAGTTGTAGCGCGAGGTAGAGTTGCCACCCCAGCGCACGACACTGAGTCCGCTATCGGTGATCGTCGGAGCGTCCTGCGGATAAGCGCCTCCGTAGATGTATGGGCTGATGACGTGACGATTACTCAAGGCATCCACGGTTAAGTTGATGTTGACGGAAGGTGCGTTCGGGTCGGACGTCGCAGAGGACAATTTTGCTGCGGGGGACACCGGGTGAAGGCCGCTTTCCGGACCAGCGGCAAAAGAGATATTCGTGGTTATAGCGAGGACAAGAATTCCTGCAAACGAACGTGGAGAGAAGTACATAAGGGGAGGACCTCCGTTGGGCTCAGTCTAGCCTTGCCGGCAGGGCCTCGAGAGCACAGAAGTACATTTGTTCGGAAACCGGAACAAACAGTGGAAGGGTTAATACCGCGGACGGAATTCGCTCAGGCCGGAACCACGCGCATGCTCATATCTGCGGCGTGAGTGGAGTGGGTTAGCAGGCCGACGGAGATGAAGTCGACACCGGTCTCGGCATAGGCGCGAACATTTTCCAGGCGAACGCCGCCGGAGCATTCGATTGGAATCCGTGCGCCGGATTCGCCGACGCGGTGTTGAGAGCAGCGCTCGACAGCGTGCTTCACGTCTTCGACCGACATATTGTCGAGGAGGATGGCCTCGGCTCCATTGGCCAGAGCCTGTTCAAGTTCGTCCAAATTCCGCACTTCGATTTCGATCGGCTGCGACCCGCGGCGATTGCGGTGCGCATGCTCGAGCGCCGGAGCAATGCCACCGGCAAGCGCAATGTGATTGTTCTTGATGAGCACGCCATCCGATAGATCGAGCCGGTGATTCTGTCCACCCCCGCAGCGCACGGCGTATTTGTCGACGACGCGCAAGCCAGGCGCCGTCTTGCGCGTGTCGAGGATGCGAGCTTTCGTTCCAGAAACGGCTTCGACGAACTTGCGCGTGAACGTGGCAATACCGCTCATGCGTTGCAAGAAGTTCAAGATGACTCGCTCACAGGAGAGAATCACGCGACCATTGTGACGAATCACCGCAACGGACTGGCCTGCTCGCAGGCGGACTCCATCAAAAATCTCGGGGTGAGTGGTGACTTCGTAGTGGGATGTCACGGCGCCGTCGAGAGCGGCGTAGACATCGAAAATACGGGCGGCAACACCGATGCCCGCGAGAATGCACTCCTGCTTGGCAATAATGGTCGCCGCGGCCCGCTGGTTGGGGTCGATGCAGGCGTAGCTTGTGGCATCGCGAGTCGCCCGATCCTCGAGCAGCGCGTTCTCCAGAATCGCCGTCAGCCGTCTTGAGTTCCAATCTGTCATTACTTATCCGCAGCCTATCTCTTTCAACTTGCTCAGCGTTTTTTCCTTTAGCACGGCGAGTTCTTGCTGTTGCTTGCGCAGACCTTCGACGACATTCTGCGGAGCTTTCGCGAGAAAATTGTCGTTCCCGAGTTGCCGCTGCCCGGTGGCGATGCCCTTCTCGAATTTATCCAATTCTTTTTTCAGGCGTTCGCATTCCGACGCAACGTCGATCTTACGTTCGTAGACAACATGGACGTCGAACCGGGCCGTGCTGCGTGCTCCCGCGACTTTGGCCAGAGAGCCTTCCACAAACGCGATCTTCTCCACGGACGCCAGTCTCTCAACCGCTCCGCGATTGTGCTCGACCATAGTGCGAATGTCTGCTTCGTGCGCGAAGACATCGATCGGGACTCTGACCTTCGGTTCGACTTTAAGTTCCGCGCGGAGATTGCGTACGCTGACGATCAAGTCCTGCAGGATCGCCATTTCCGTTTCGGCCGCGAGGTCAAGTTGTTTCTCATCGGATTGCGGGAACCGTGCAAGGGCAATCGACTTGACGGCAGGCTTGCCTTCATACATCGCCTGCCAGATTTCTTCGGTGATAAACGGCATCACAGGATGCAGCAGGCGCAGCGAGGCATCGAACAGATTGACGAGGTTCGTGCAGGCAATACGGGCCGCGCTCTTGTCTGCGCCTTCTTCAAAGTTCAACCGCGGCTTGATCAGTTCCAGATACCAGTCGCAGAACTCGCCCCAGAAAAAGTCATAGATGCTGTTTGCGGCTTCATGGAATCGGTAGGTTGTAAGCGCATCGTTAACGTTCGCCGTAACCCGATTGAAGCGCGAGAGAATCCACCGATCCTCAAGAGTGTTGACGTGGAAGCCGTCAGCACCAATGTGCAGACGTCCGCCCTCAGTTGTGCCCGGCCGCAGGCCCGGTTCAACTCTGTCCACATTCATGAACATGAAGCGCGCAGCATTCCATATCTTGTTGGCGAAGGCGCGGTAGCCATCGGTCCGACTCTCGTTGAACGCAATATCCGTTCCGGGCGCAGCCATTGCTGCCAGCGTGAAGCGGGTTGCATCGGTGCCGAATCGATTGATGACGTCCAGGGGATCGACCACATTTCCCTTGGTCTTCGACATCTTCTGCCGCTCGGCGTCGCGCACCAGCGCATGGATATAGACCTGGCGGAAGGGGACACTATCGTTTTTCTTGTCTGCCCAGCCGCTGGCTTTCTTGATCAACGGATCCTGTTCGTGCCCCTGCATAAAGTGGCATCCGAACATGATCATGCGCGCGACCCAGAAGAAGAGAATCTCGTACGCCGTGATCAGCAGCGTCGTTGGATAAAACACCGCCTGATCGCGCGTTTTGTCGGGCCAGCCCAGCGTCGTAAACGGCAGCAGTCCAGACGAAAACCAGGTATCAAGGACATCGGAAACCTGCTCCAGCTTCGCGCCACCACATTTCGGACACATCGTCGGAGCTTCGCGAGCAACGATCACTTCGTTGCATCCTTGGCACGTCCACGCCGGAATGCGATGTCCCCACCACAGTTGCCGCGAGACGCACCAGTCGTGGATGTTGTTCATCCAGTTCAGGTAAATCGTGCGGTAATTTTCCGGGACGATGGTGATCTCGCCGGTCTCAACGGCCTCACGCGCGCGATCCGCCAGCGGCTTGATCTTGATGAACCACTGCTCCGAAAGCCGCGGCTCAATGACTGTGCCGCAACGGTCGCACTTGCCGATGGCGAGTGCGTAATCTTTTTCTCCGACCAGGAATCCGTGTTCGCGCAAGTCATGTAGGACGCGCTTGCGGGCTTCGAAGCGATCGAGCCCCGCATATGCGCCCGCGTTTTCATTCATGCGCGCGCGTGAGTCCATTATGTTGATTTGCGGCAGATTGTGGCGCAATCCGGCCTGAAAATCGTTGGGATCGTGCGCCGGTGTGACCTTTACCGCGCCCGTACCGAATTCCGGCTGTGCGAGTTCGTCGGTGATGATCGGGATCTCACGATTCATCAGCGGCAACAGAACTTTTTTGCCGTGCAGATGCGTGTAGCGCTCATCTTTCGCATTCACAGCAATGGCCGTGTCGCCCAACATCGTCTCCGGCCGCGTGGTTGCTACGGTGATGAATTCCTGCTTTGTCGAAGAAGAGCCGCCGACGACCGGATATCGAATCTCCCAAAGTTTTCCCGCAACATCTTCGTGCTTGACTTCGAGATCTGAGATCGCAGTCTCGTGCCACGGACACCAGTTGACGATGTAATTTCCGCGATAGATCAGGCCCTCTTCGTACAGTCGGACAAAGACCTCGCGCACAGCGTGCGAGAGATTCTCGTCCATGGTGAAGTATTCGCGGTCCCAGTCGACGGACGCGCCCAGCCTCTTCATCTGATCGAGAATCGCGCCGCCGTATTCGCGCTTCCATTCCCAGACGCGTTCGACGAACTTTTCGCGTCCCATTTCGCGCCGCTTCTTACCCTCTTTCTCAAGTTGCTTTTCGACCATCATCTGCGTGGCGATGCCTGCGTGATCGGTGCCGGGCAGCCACAGCGTGATGAAGCCGCGCATGCGATGCCAGCGCACGATGATGTCCATCTGCGTCTGGTTGAGCATGTGGCCCATGTGCAGGCGTCCGGTGACGTTCGGCGGAGGCAGAAGCAGCGTGAATACGGGCCGCGTCTCGCCTTCCGGCGGAGTGGGCACGGAGAAGAGTTTTTCTTTGATCCAGTAGTCGGCCCAGCGCGTTTCGATCGCGCCCGGCTCGTAGGATTTAGGAAGTTCTTGCGGCATAGAAAGAAGTCAGCACTCAACGGTCAGCAATCAGCCAGTCGAAGCCGGCGTTCTGAAACGGTTTCCACTGACTGTTGAGTGCTGAATGCTGAGTGCTACTCTTGATCTTACAGGCGTAAGAAAAGAAGGGTCAAACGAAGATCGGGATATCTGGTAGACCTGCAAACGACGTTTGAAACGCGAGCTGGCGGCAATCCTTGTGGCAATACGCCTGGCATGCCACACGTTATCAATCCGCCATAGAGTGAATAAGACAAAAGGGCGGGATTGCTCCCGCCCTTCTTCCTTCGCCCAACTTCGAATCCCTCATGCAACGTCTTTCTTCAACTCGTGCTCACCGAGCCCACCGACCGTCGCTACTGGCGGGTTGCCGACGCGTGGCATTCCCGGCGTGTTCCACTCGTTGGGACTTTCCGTCCACGCCCAGCCGTTTCCGTTCGGTTTCGCGAGGATCGAGGCTTGCGTATAACCAGGGTTACACAGATAGCTAGACGCGCCGGTCCAAACGCCGCAACTACTAATCGTGACCGAAACGGCAGTAGGGTTATACCACCAAAAAGTAACCCCATCCGAAAGGGCCCCCGTTGCCTGGCCGTTTTCGATGTTGATGTTCGGAATGTTCGGGCCTGCTCCGGGAATCTCTCCCGTGATGTGCGGCTCGCCGGCGGCCGTCCACTCGTCCGGGCCTTCGACCCATGCGTAGCTGTTCGGATTCGGGGTCGCCAGGATTTGGGCTGCGGTATAGCTATTCGGACCGGCGGGCAGATTGTAGCTGGAGTCTTCGCACCAGGTACCGCAGTTTCCAATCGTGACGGCTGAGCTGGTAGGGTTGTACCAGTAGAAAGGCTTGCCGTTTTCGAGGGTCCCCGTTACTTCGCCGTTCTGTATATTGATGTTCGGTGTGTTCGGCATTGAAAGATCCTCCTCAGAAATTTTCAGATAAAGCTGCTATTTTTTCTGCAACAGGGCCTGATACCGAGGATTGTCGTGGAGGTTGTCGAAGGGCGCGCCTGTGGCAACCACCGACCGGGAGTAGCCCGCCGCTAACGCCTTCCCCAGCCATTCCAGCGCGGGTCCGGTTTCGTGCAGTTGGTTGTATACCACAGCCGCATTCAAAAGTAACTCTTTATCACCCTGTCCCAGTTGCAGGGAGCGATCCAAATAGCTCAGGGCCTGCTCGCGATGACCCAACATTGAGTGATAACTGGCCAGGTCTCCAAGAATATTCGGATCGCGCGGATTTACCTTGAGCTGTTGCTCGGCCATCGGAATCGCTCTCCGGTAGGCCTCTGCCGCATTGGCGGTATCGCCGCCATAGTAGTACGAATCTCCGAGATTCCCCCATTTCTGGTAGTCGGTGTCGTCGACTTTGAGGGCCTCTTTGTAATTTCGAACGGAATCCTGAAAGCGGTGTAGATGGAATTGGGCTATGGCGAGATTATTGTAGGCATTCAGGTTCGGACGGATCGCGATTGATTTTTCGAACGCGGTAACCGCGTCCTCGTCTTTGCCATCGAAGAGCAAAGCAGCCCCCAGGCCATTGAAGGCGAGATAACTGTCCGGATCCAGCTCAGTCGCTTTTGTGGACATCGCGACAGCTTTCTCGTATTCCGCACGCGACCAGTAGAAAACACTCAGGGCATGATACCCGCGCCAATACTGCGGTCTTAGGCTGATCGCGCGCTTATAAGTCTCCTCCGCCTTGTCCGGCTGGTTCAGGCGCTGATAGGCCCCGGCCAGCCCGCGATAAGCCGCGTCATTCGTCGGATCCAATTGCACCGCTTGCTGAAACTGCTCGGCTGCCTTCTCATATTGTCCGGTGCCATCGTCGACCATCCCCAGACACAGATGCCCCTCGGCTCCGGCATTGCCCAACTCGGTGGCTTTCTCGCATGCCCGCTCTGCCTGAGCAATCCATTGCTTCTGCTTGCCCGCCATGTCATACCTGAGCCAATACGTTTGACCCAGCGCAGCTTCTGCCTGGCCGTAGTTGGGGTCGATCTTCAGCGCCTGCTTGAGAACAATTTCTGCGCTGGTCAGGTTTTCGGCTTTGCGCGGGTCCTGCAAATACCCACGTCCTTGTACGTAATACTGATAGGCCTCGGAAGAGTTGGTGGAATGCGCATCCAGTGCCTGTTTCTCTTCGCTTCGCAGCGGAATCTGCAAAGCCGCGGCCACGCCATTCGTCAGCTTGTCCTCGATGGTAAATAGGTCAGATATGGGCGCGGTGATTGAGTCTCCCGCCAGATTCTTCCCGCTCTTGGCGTCAGTCACATTGTATGAAGCACGAACCAGATCGTTCGCTTGCTCGAGCGAGACGCTCACGCCCAGGGTCACGCCCAGTTCTTTGCGCGCGTCCGAAAGTGTGGCAACTTTTTTCTCTTCGAGCGTTCGTGCCGGGACCACTTCAATGTCGTGATTCGCGCTTAATTGCGAGAGCCTGGCTCCTACGTCATCCAGCAGGCCTCGACCGAATGCAGCCAACTTCGGATCGTCGGCCGCGACAGAGATAGGAAGCACCGCGAGGCTTTTGCGTTCCGGAAGCAGAGACGCCGCGAGCCTGGCCGAGCCTTTTCTTGAAGTCCACCTGCGGACAATGCTCGGTCCCCAGATCGCAGCCGTCGCCACGACAAGGACCAGGGCGGTTACGACACCGATCTGCATTTTTCGTTTCGTCGTCCAGGTCGCCGCAGTTTGGGTGGTCTTCAGCTTCTTGCCTGCTTCATAGTCCTTCTTCAATTGCAGCAGGTCGCGATGCACTTCTGCCGCGGTCTGATAGCGCAGATCGCGATTCTTGATCAGGCACTTGTCGATGATTTCCTGCAGTCGCTGTGGCAGTCCCGGCATGGACTCGTTCAGCGACATCGGCGCCTGTCCGAGGATGGCGTGCACCGTGACGGCCCAAGTTGGACCCGAGAAGGCCTGCCTGCCAGTGGCCATCTCGTAAAGCAGAACGCCAAAAGAGAAGATGTCGGTGCGGGCGTCCAGCGCCTCTCCACGGGCCTGCTCTGGAGACATGTAAGCCACGGTTCCGATCGCGGCGCCGGTATGGGTTACCGGACCGGTGGAAGAAAGGGTCATCTGCTCCGAACTGGTAAAGTCAGCGCCGGTCAGCTTGGCCAGGCCAAAATCAAGGATCTTAGCCTGTCCCCGATCGGTAATGAAAACATTCGCCGGCTTGATGTCGCGGTGCATCACTCCTTTGGCATGCGCCGCCTGCAAGGCGTCCGTGATCTGCAGCGCCCAGTCGAGCAGGCTCGCAAGCGGGACTGGCTTGTCGCCGATGCGCTCGCGCAACGTCTGCCCGACCAGCAACTGCATGGCGATGAATGGGTGCCCGTTGTCTTCGTCGATTTCGTAAATTGTGCAAATGTTGGGATGGTCGAGCGACGAGGCCGTGCGCGCTTCGCGCTTGAAGCGTTCCAGAGCACGTGGATCTTTGGCAGAACCTTCAGGAAGGAACTTCAGAGCCACCATGCGACCGAGGCGCGTGTCCTCGGCCTTGTAAACGATGCCCATGCCTCCAGCACCAAGTTTTTCGCGGATGCGATAGTGCGAGACAGTCTGGTCGTCCATGAGCGCGCAGTCCTGCAGGAGTCCCCAATACGCCGCATGGTACTGACTTGAAGCGAGAGGTGCAATAGCACGGCAGAGGATTCGTCAGGCACAACAGAGGGACGAGAGCAGAAAGTTTGGCCGCGCGGCTGGTCAGGCAATGCGGTACCGGCAATGGCCACAATAACTATCTGAAAGATGGGAACCGGAATGTAGTCGACGCCTGCGAACTCTACCCAACTCGCGTTAGAGATGGCTTAAGTTCCCACCCGCGCGCAGAAATCTATTTCTTTTTCCCCAATTTTCGGGCGATCTCTTCGACGATCTTGGGACGCATGTCGGCCAAAACGCTGTCGACGATGCTGGCGATTTCCGGATCGGAATCGAGCGAGCTGTTCACTTCCTCGGGACTGCTTTCCGCACCCACAGCCACGGCCATGGCAGCAGAATCCTTGGCCACTGGCGATTCTTCAGCTTCTTTCGCCGCTTCGGCCGATTGTGCAGGGTAGGAGCTGCCTGTTTCGCGGATCTTCCGCCAGCTTGCCCATGCCGCTGCAGCTGTGTTCTCAGAATCTTTCTTGGCCATCTCGTCTATACCTCCCGCTATGGGATTAACCGCCGTAGCGCTGGCAGAATCTGTGGCTACGATCTCTGCCACTGCTTCTTTCGCACTTGCTCCGTGCTCTGAAACTTCATCGTCTTGTCGTGCGGGCGCGGCAACTTCTGCAACTGGCTCGGAGACTTCCTTCTTCTCCTCAATTGATAAGGCAGGAGCCGATAGCGCGGGCTTCTCTTCCAGGGACACGACAGGTTGTTCTTCAACTACGGGAACGGGCTCCGCAGGCTTTACATCAGCCTCGGCGAACTTGGTCTCGATCTCCGCTGGCTTCGTTTCAGTTTGTATCGTGTTCCCTATCGTGTTATGAGACTCAGCTGGGTTGGCCTCGACGGTCGCTTCCGATTTCGGCGACTCTGCAACAACTGGCTCCTCGGTTCTTGCTTCCGCAACCGTGGAGGATTCCGGGATCAGCGGCGCAGTCGGCTCAGGAGACGGAACTGGGGCTGCCTCGGCAGCGGGCGCTGGTTCTTGCGAACCGAACGAAGACGCAACCGATTCGAGTTCGCCAATCGCAGCGCTGATGGCTTCTTTGGCAGCGCTGGCGATTTTCGCGAACGACGAAGGAGCTTCCGGCGCAGGTGCCACCGGACCATAAACTGGAGCGTCGGTCTCACCTGAAGCCGCGGCCGAAGTCTCAACGATAGCGGCAAGTGCTGGCGCCGCTTCAGAAATAGGTGTCGTGACAGCTTCAGAACCGCTTTTTGGTGCCTCCACAGGAGCGGCATCGGCATGAGCCGTTTCAGCGGCAGCGAATGCCGCATATGCCTTTTGCATCTCCTGCTCGAGCGAAAGAGAGGCCTCTTCGGGAGCGAGTGTTGCGGCTACCGCCGTCCAGCGCGAACTCGAAGCGCCTGCAGCAGCCGAAGCCGCCACCGCCATCGTGACCGGCTCATCTGCTTTGTCGTGGTTGCTGTGCGCCCAGGATCCATTTCCGGAGATTGCATCGGAAGACTGTTCCAGTCCGATGATCGCCGCCATGACTTCGGAAGGCGTCGCCGCGACTTCCGGCTCAGCTTCTTTCTGCGGCTTCTCAGACTTTGTGTGTTCGGCGAGCGTTACGGCTGGCTCTGGTGCGGGCTTCGCTTCAGCTACAGCTGAAACCGGTTCAGCGACCAGAGCCTCTTCTTTCTTCGTTTCCGTGGTAGCGGCGGGCACTTCACCGACAGCCGACGCCACCGTATCCGCAACTGGCGTCGTAGCTCTTTCTTCGGCGTCCTTATGCTGTTCGAGCGTGCTCTTTACCTGGGCTGCCGCGGCAGCCAAGGCGGCGATCTCCTCGGGCGTTACATCTTTTGGCAGGCCTTCGGGAGCCAAGGCGCCCAGATTCACGCGCTCGTTTTCCGCATGGGCCTCCTCCTGTCCCGGCGCTGCAGGAACATGCCCATCAGCCCCGTGTCCAATGACAGTTCGCAGATCTTTATTAACCGGGTTATAGATCGCCGGATCATCGACATCCGGCTCAGCTACTTTTTCCTTTTCTTTCTTCTTGGGAAAAACGATGCGGCTTTTCCATCCGGAATCTTCATCGACTGCCATCGATTTGTCGTAGCGGGATTCCTCGATGGCTGCGGTGGCGCGGGCAAAGCGGCCCGGTTTCGACGGCTCCGACCGGGGAACAATCTTGTCTTCGAGCTTGCTCAGGGCGCTCAGTAACTCGCTGGCCTCAAAAGGTTTGACGATGAATCCGTCGGCTCGGACACGCCGGGCTTCTTCCGGTTTGAACGGTTCCAGTTTGCCCACTGTCAGAAGGACCGGAACTCGGGCCGTGTCGCCCGCTTCTTTCAGGCGCTGACATACTTCAAGCCCGCTGTATCCGGGCATGTAAACGTCGAGCACGATCAGATCCGGCTTCTGCTCCGCGATCTTCTTCAACGCCGCCGATCCGTTATTGACCGTAATGACTTCGTATCCCGCATCCGCGAGGATTTTCCGCCCCATATTCTGGGCGGTCACGCTGTCGTCGGCAAGCAATATCTTCCGGGCCAAAGGTTTTCCTCTGAAGAGGGGAGATAACGCGAAGGTAACCCGACCTTCAACCTAAGTCAATGATGCAAAAGGGAAGTAACACGTTACCAGGGGACAACACCTAGTGCGCATTGGATGAATCCAAGACCTCAAACTTTGGGCCTCAGACCTCTTGTTCGATACTCGGCTCGCGGAAAAGATCCTCCTGGAATCACGCCTAGGATCTCGAGTCCAAGGGCCGACCTCCGACCTCTAGAACGGAATGATCTTCTTCAGTCCTTTTTTCTTCTTCTTGCTGCTCGAGAGATCCGCGTCGCTGGCCGGAGTCGAATCATCGTTATTCTTCGCAGCACTGGAGGAAGACTCACCCGGCTGAATCTCGTTCACCTGGGTGGGCGGAGGCAGAGGTTGATCACCGTTGGTTGGCGTTAATTCGTTGGAATCAGCCGAGGCGGTGGGTTTCAACTCATTCGCATCATTCGCCAGTGGCGGGGTTGTCCCCGCCGCGGGTTGACCAAACGGGGCTTGACTGTTCGTTGTCGAGTCAGCGGCCGGGGGCAGATCATTCCCACCGGGTTGGTTTATCACAGTTGCGCCCACCGTTTTTTCGCCGGCTCCGACTGCCCCCATTGTTTCCTGGGTCACGATGGATCTCGCGTCGACGGGCGTGGGTTCAACCAGATTAGGTTCGCCCACCTGCGTAGCCCTCGCGACATCCGGGCCTTTCTTGATGATTCCTGAAACCCGGCCCATCATGGTGGTCTCACCACGGCTGGCGATTTCCCGCTTGTTTTGCAGCACCGCTGCCTTTGTCGGGCGCGGTACGGGTTGATGCAAAGCGGTCAGCCTCTTTCTGGCATCGTCCGCCCGGTCCATCATCGGATATCGCGTCACGATCTTGTCGTATGCTTCGGCGGCATGCTTGGTGAACTGTTCCAAGTACTTCGCCTTCGCCGCCTCGGAAGCGCAGCCGCGGGGCAGGCCCTTGGCATCGCACGTCGGTGTGCTTCGGAGACGTGCCATCTGCCCTTCGTAATCCTGGCCGAGTAACCAAGCCGCTTCATCCGCGCGGCTGTAGAGCGGATATTTCTCCAACAACGACTTCAATCGTGCGATCGAAGCGGGATACGACTCGCGCAGGTAGTAAAACCTTCCAATCCCGAATTCGCGATCGGCCAACACTTCCTGCACTTCCATCAACTTTCGCTTGGCTTCCGGAACGACCTTGCTATCCGGATATTGCAGGATCACTTTGCGATATTCGTCTTCAGCTCGCTTCGCATGGGTGTAGTCGCGATCCGCCTTTTCCATCTGTTGGTAGTGGATGTTCGCGATCTTCAACTGGGCCTCGGCAGCTTCAGGCATATTAGGGAAAAAGATCTCGAAGTCGCTGTATTCCTGCTCGGCCTGCGCCAGTGCCGCCGCGCCACCTTCCGCGTACCAGGAATCCCCCACCGCCAGCTTGGCGCGAGCGATATATTCAGAATCCGGATAAGTGTTAATCAGGGTTTGTAGAGTGAGCCGTGCCACGTCGAAGCGGTTGTGACGCATGGCGTCCATTGCCTTGTCGAACAAAACCTTATCCGGCTGCTTGGAACCGATTCCAGCCAGCGGGTTCACGGATTTCTTGTTGGTGCAGGCAGCTGTCAGTGCCAGCAGCAGGCCCAGCAGCGCAATCGACAATGTTCGACGTGACATAAAACCTCGGTGGCCCTGATGACCAGTGACTCGTAAGATTGCTTAGATTATTCGGACTGGCCACGAACCATCCGCGCAGATATTTGGCCGAGTCCCAAAACTACACTTTAATCATTGCCGCCTCGGTCGCTGCTTTCAGCAGAGCCTCGGCATTCTTCTTTGGATCGTCCTTACCGAACACCGCGTTGCCCGCCACCAGAATTTCCGCTCCGGCATGTACAACATCAGCGATCGTGTCGAGCGACACCCCGCCATCCACTTCGATCCGATATTGCAACCCGCGCTGCCGGCGAATGTCAGCTAAACGCCGCATTTTGTGCAAAGTCGAAGGAATAAACTTTTGCGCCCCGAAGCCCGGATTGACTGACATGACCAGCACATAGTCGACAATATCCAGAACTTCCGATAGCGTTTCGACCGGCGTTGCGGGGTTGATCACCACGCCTGCCAGGCAATTGTGGCTCTTGATCAGGTGCAGCGTGCGGTTCAGATGCCGGCAGGCTTCCTGATGTACGGACATCCAGTTGATGCCAGCCTCGGCAAAGACCGGGATAAACTCGTCGGGATTCTCAATCATCAGGTGGCAATCGAGTGGCAGATTCGTCACTTTTCGCAGCGATTGCACCACCGGAGGCCCGATCGTCAGGTTCGGCACAAAGTGGCCGTCCATGACGTCGACGTGGATGAGGCTCGCTCCGCCCTCTTCGGCGGCACGCACCTGCTCGCCGAGTCGCGCAAAATCAGCCGAAAGAATGGACGGTGCAAGTTCGATCAAACCCGGGCCTCAGAACCTGATTTCGCAAGGAAAGCTTGTGGAAATTCTAACACGTATAGCGCGCTTCCCTGCGCCAGTTCAACAGGTATCACCTTAAACGCAGCCCGATTCTCAGGCGCAGCGAAGGATCGTTTGCGAACGCCGTGTTACCCTCGTCCGGCGTGTCGTCTCTGGCTCAACTTCCGCCCGCTGCGTATTCGGTCGCCGCGGTTTTTGTATGGGGCGCCTCCGACTTTGCCGGAGGGTACGGCTCTCGCCGCGCCAACGCGTTCGTCTTAACCGCGTTCTCGCATGCCTGTGCTTTTGCGCTAATGGCATCGATCGCGCTGGGACAACACGGCACGTTTCCAGACCGCACCAGCATCCTGTGGGCGATCGCAGCCGGGGCCGTTGGAGGATTCTCCCTGGCCATCTTTTATGGTGCCCTCGCCTCAGGACACATGGGTCTCAGCGCTCCGATTGCCGCACTGCTAGGTGCAGCCATCCCCACGATGGTCGATATTGCTCTGGAAGGCGCTCCGAGTCGCTGGTCGATTGCCGGGTTCGCGCTCGCCATCCTGGCGATTTGGCTGATCACACGCCCTGAGCCGCAAGGGGAAAACGATGAATCCGGTCGTCCAAAAGGCGTGGCAGCGGCCGCTCTGGCTGGAGTCGGGTTCGCCGGATTCTACTTGTGCATCCACCAGGCCAGCGGATCACCCGTGTGGGTCGCCGCGATCTCACGTGTCGGATCATTTACTGCAACCGCCATCGCCGTCGCTGTTATCCGAGCCCCACTGAAACTGGACCCTCCTGCTGCCGGCTTGGGCGCAATCGCCGGATTCTTCGACGTCTCTGCCAGCGCGATGTTCATCTACGCCAACCAGCATGGACGTCTCGACGAAGCCGTTGTGATTACGTCACTGTATCCGGCCGTAACGGTCTTGCTGGCACGTCTGGTGCTGAAAGAGCGTTTCAGCCGATGGAAATTCATCGGCCTGCTCGCCGCCCTGGCCGCGGTCCCATTGATCGCCGCAGGATAGTTGCTGTCGACTCATGGCGGCTAATCCATTAAGTGGATCCGTGAGAATCCTGTCGATCCGTGGTCGATTGTTGTAGCATCGGCTCGTGCCCTCGCTCGAAATCCGCAATCTGACCAAGGTCTTCTCTGGAGGCATACGTGCCGTCGACGACGTTTCTCTCGACATCCAGGCCGGCGAGACCCTGGGGCTGGTAGGTGAATCGGGGTCTGGGAAGAGCACTCTAGGACGGCTGATTCTTCGTCTGATCGAGCCCACGTCAGGCAGTATTCGCTACGAAGGTCGCGACCTTCTGGCCGCTACTTCTGGAGAAATGCGCGGTTTGCGGCGCGATATGCAGATTATTTTTCAGGATCCATTCGCGTCACTGGACCCCCGCTTTCGCGTAGAAGACGTCATCGCGGAGCCGTTGATAATCCACGGCGCCGATCCCGATTTATATGTGGACGGCCGCCCTCGAAAGCTTGCCCCGGGCGCAGTCGAAAGGTCCGGTCGATCGAAGCCAGACATCGGCTCTCGCGTTTCCGAACTCCTCCGCGCTGTCGGGCTCGACGAGTCCGCCCGCTCCCGCTATCCCCACGAATTCTCCGGAGGGCAGCGCCAGCGCATCGGCATCGCTCGCGCTTTAGCATTACGTCCCAAGTTCATCGTCTGCGACGAGCCCGTGTCCGCTCTCGACGTCAGCGTGGGCGCGCAAATCGTAAACCTCCTTGCGCAGCTGCAGAGGGATTTCGGTCTGACCTATCTTTTTATCTCTCACTCAATGCCAGTGGTGCGCTATCTTTCTACGCGCATCGCGGTCATGTATAAGGGAAAAATTGTAGAAATTGGCAGCACTGACCTGATCACGAACACTCCAATTCACCCTTATACCCGCAGCCTGCTTGAGGCTACGCCGCAGCTCTCCGTTTGAAGCCCGCTCCAGTTGCTTGATTCCGGAATTTCGTCTACTCTTGCAACCAATTTTGTGTGGGGTAACTCCTACCTTTAAGTTTTCGAAAGCGAGCCCCGTTGGCAAGTACATTCTCAACCGCTACTTTTTCGTTCGACAGACCGCGTCCGCCCATCCGCACTCTGGCCGAACTCTCGTTGGGTTTTCTCGGCATCATGATCGTGCTCTGGTTGCCGACTCACGACCAACTGATTTTCGGTCCAATCGCACTTCTGATTCCTGCCGTACTTGTGTTCTCGAACCGGCCGACTGTAAATGAACTCGGCCTCGGCTGGCGCCAGATGCTTTCTTCTTTCTGGATCTTTCCCGCAGCGATCGCATTGGCGGCCGGAGGCATCTTGCTGGCGCAGCAGATGGGGACGCTCCACGATCTTTACAAGCCCGACATCGCACATGTCGGCGGATACGTCGTGTGGACCGTCTATCAGCAATTTCTGCTGCAGGACTATTTCATGCCTCGCCTCACACGGGTTCTTTCGACTGAGAGTGCAATTGCCGTCGCGGCGGTCTTGTTCTCGCTAGCGCACCTGCCAAACCTTCCGCTCACTATCGCAACGCTTGTTTGGGGAGCTGTTTCCTGCGCTCTATACCGCCGTTATCAAAGCATCTACATCCTCGGCTTGACGCAGGGACTGCTTGGACTCTGCTTCGCGATATGTGTTCCGGACATTTTCCTACACCACATGCGCGTAGGGCTCGGATACTGGCACTATCAACCGGTGGGCACTGCGACTATGGGATATCACGGCGTCGCAGGAAAGTAGCCGGATTTAACGCTGTTAAAACCAGAGATACCAAAGCCAGTCGACACACGTGTGAGTGATGCCGGAAGCTGGCACTCGCCGCTGTTCTCGCCATGCCCGTCCGTAAAAAATGCCAGCGATTGTCGCCAACAAGACATAACGCCAGTTGAAATGCGAGGAGCCTAAGTTCCGTTTATTGAAGTGCGAAAGCCCGAAGAGAATGGAAGCAAGTAACAGTGCCGGCATGCGACCCACTCGCCGCTCCAGCAGATTCTGGACCCAAGCCCGAAAGAAGAGCTCCTCGGGTACCGCCACAAAAACGAAAATTCCGATCCAGCCGAGTGCCGCCTTCCAGATGGCGGGAGTGTTGTGATGCGGGTGGATGAACCCTAAAACCAGGCCGAGCAAGATCACCACCGGCGCAAAGAAAAGTAGCTCCCGGAATCCCATCTTCCAGTCGCTCCACCGGAAGTGAAAATTAAACCCGGTTCCGCTCAACTGACGAATTCCGAGAAATGCGTAAAGGCCAGCATCCACCAAAAGAAGATTGCCCCAGCCTCGCAGGCCGGCAGGCCATGCCACGTCGAACCAGCGCAGATCCACGGCGAATCCGAGAGTGAGCAAAATCAGGGCATCGCGCCAGTTGCCCCGCTGTTCCGGGTCGGCCACGCCCGCCTGCTTCATCAACCAGGCCATCGCGACCGGCAGAAGCGCGTAGAAGGCAATCCACTCCCATCGCAGGATGCGATACGAGATGGCGAGGATGACATAGGGCAAAACCAAAACAGCCGGAGCGGCGATCTGCAAGAAGACGTTCCAACGGGAGATCGTCCGTGCCAGTCGCTCTTCGGCGAACCCGAATGCCACGGCGGGCAGCAATTCGAGTGCAAGAACGGCATGCGCGACGCTTGGCGCGTTCTCCATCACCACTATCTTATCCGGGCGGCAGATACCGCCCGGACAAGTGCGGTCAGCCGGCATTATGCCGGGGCCCCCTCAACCGCAAGAGCAGCGATTACGGGGCCGGACGCACTACGGCGAGTTGCATCTCCGACTGCCGCACCTGCAGTTCGCGCTCGGCACGCGAACGAAACAGCTCCTTGCCGATCGTGTTTCCAGTAATCCAGACCGCAGACAGGAAGTAGCTCTCTCCATAGCGATGAAAGACGAGCTTGCTGCCATCAGACTTCGACCGGATCGCCGCATGCGTGGAAATGTAGATTCCGCGCGTCTGCGCGTTGAAGATTCGGACCATATCGTCGTGCGCCGCGACAATGTAGTGTCCGGCTGGAAGGCTTCCACCTTCCACCGAAAATGCAAACGGCACATCGACGACCATGTCTCCGGCGCTGGTTTGGCCAACTGCCGCCACAGCCGCGACGAACACAACAAAGAAACCGATGCTAAAGAGTTTCATAATTCTCCTCCATGGCGAAAGCTGAACGGAATGGACCACTTGTCCCGACGTGGACGACTGCAACGGATTGGCGGAGCGCCGTGTTAGGAGGGAAATGCTTCAACACCGGACCGCACCGGCCGTTGCATATCCGAAGCGGCCCAGAGTGAAAGCCGCTTAATGCTTTGTCATTGGGATAGTGATGCGGCGGGTCAAAACGTTACAGGATGGACAATGATTCTTGCTCGCCCGATTGCGGCCCGGTTCTTCCGAATTGGCCCCACGCCTTTTCTTGTCTCGCCGTTCACTCACGGATAGAATTTGGTCGATTCTTTTTTGGAGGTAGTTCATGGCAAGTGCACCAATTCCCCCGGTTGCATCAGCCCCCGTCCCGTCCCCTGTGGCTCCGCCGATGTCAGAGGCGTCCCGCATCGTTAATACCTTTATCGCACCATCAAAAACTTTTACCGACCTTCGGCGGAGCGCTGCCTGGTGGGGCCCATGGATTTTGATCTCCATCTTCTCTATTGCATTTATCTTCACCATGGGAAAACAGATCGGGTTCGAACAGATCAGCAAGAATCAGATCGAGCGCTCTTCAAGACAGGCGGAACAATTCGACCGTTTGTCACCCGATCAGCAAGCCACGCGCTTGAGGGCTTCCGCGAAGTTCTTCAACGTGTTTGCTTACATGAGTCCCGTCCTAATTTTGTTCTTCACCCTGATTTCCACGACGGCGCTCTGGGCAACATTCAAGGTAGGAGTGGGAGCCGACACAACCTTCGGGCAGGCTTACGCCATCTCGATTTATGCGGGCCTTCCGGGCATTATCGGAGCCATTCTGGGAATAGTCTCGTTGTTTGCGGGGGTTAATCCTGAGGGCTTTGACGTCAATAATCCTGTGGCAACCAATCTCGCGTATTTTCTCGATCCCGACACCACCAATAAGTTCGCGCGCGGCATGGCATCATCGCTCGACGTTCTTATCGTCTGGACCATCGTTCTCACCGGCATCGGCTATGCCTGCACCAGCAAGGTAAAGCGCTCCACAGCAATCATGATTGTGGCGGGCTGGTATCTGCTCTACAAGCTGATGACGTCCGCGCTCGCCACGGTGAGCTAGTTTTTCAACAGCCCGGCTGAAGTCAAGCCCGCAGTAAAGTAACGTGCGAGCCAGCTTACTCTGCCACCGTTTCGAGAGCGGTCACAATCTCGTCAGGGACTTTGATTTGCAGGCTGGCCAGATCCTGTCGCATATGTTCTTCGTCAGACGTCCCGGTCAGCGGCAGAATCCCCACGGCGCGCGCGAAGGCGAAGATGACTTGCGCCGGAGTCGCGTTCAACTCTGTCGCCAGGTTCACGAAGGGCGGATGCTCGGTTATTTGCCGATTCGCTGTGAGTAAAGAAAATCCCTGATAGATGATGTTGCGCGCGGTACAGAACAGGCGCACCTCGCGATCCCAACCCAAGCGCGCGAAACAACGGTTCTGTACAAACGCGGGAAGTTCGACCCGACTCGATTCCATTTCTTCCAGATGATGTACCGAGACGTTGCTGACACCCAGCAGGCGCGTGCAGCCGGCATCGCGCTCCTTGCGCATCGCGTCCCAGACTTGTGCGTCGGCCTCGGTCCAGCCATTGCCCGAGGCGGGGCCGTGCAAAACGAAGCTGTCGACATAGTCCGTGCCGAGTTGTTCCAGAGAACTTGCGAGTGACTGAGCAACTTGAATCGTTAGGCTGGCGGCTGGATCGTAGGGCAACCGGTGATCCTGCCCGCGCTGATACGTGAACTTAGTCTGAAGAAATAAATCAGCGCGGGTGACGATCCCCGTCCGATAAGCAGCAGCGAGAGCTTCTCCTACCCCCGCTTCGAAATAATGTTTCCGTTGATTGGCAGTATCGATTCCTCGGAATCCTGCCCGCAGTGCCAACTCGGTGAGAGCGGCGGTCTCGTCTTCTTTCCATGCAGTTCCATAGAGGAATGGTGGCGTTGGCGCGGAACGCATGGTGCCATTGTGCCACGAGCGGAATAGGTCGCGGGAGCAGGAACCCGGAGCCTTCCCATGCCGGTTTTCCGAACGGAGAATCCATTCTCACGCAATAGACCTTCTCCGTGCCCTGCATGGTGAAGCGCAATTTGTCCCAGCCGCATGACCAAATGACAGCGCCCGATATATGCTTGAATTCCTCAGGAGGCTTTCCGTGAAACGTACTCTCGTTGTCGTAACACTCTTTGCCTGTGCCAGCTTCGCTTTCGCTCAGGGACCCGCCAAGGATCCTGTCGCTACATCGCTCCGCTCGCTGTTGCAGCGTTCGCAAAACAACACTATCGGTGCCGTCGAGGCCATGCCCGCTGACAAGTTTTCCTATAAGCCCACGCCGGAGCAAATGACCTTTGCCCATCTGGTCACGCACATCATTGAATTCAATAACTCGATTTGCGCGAAGGCAGCGGATGTGCCTGCGCCGAAAGTTGAGGAATCCAAAGAGAGCGACTCGAAGGACAAGCTCGTCGCCGCTGTGAAAGCGTCTTACGCCTTTTGCAGCGAAGCACTTGGGAAGATGGACGACTCCAAGCTCGGAGACAGCATCGAGCTTTTTGGTGGGCACCAGGCTCCTCGCGCCATGGCAGCATTGATCGCTGGCAGCGGCTGGGCTGACCACTACGCAACAGCCGCCATGTACCTGCGCTTGAACGGCGTCACACCGCCGTCGGCACAGCAGAAGCATTAAAAGGACCCCGCCCGTTGATCTTCAGAGGGCGGGGAATTTGTACGGAGTTGATGCCCCATTTCTCGCGTGCTTTCTGCGCGAGAAGTGGGGACTTTGTTCTATTTAATTTGCACCAATTCATCAGCGGGAACACTCGCAGCCACCGAGGAAGGCGGCTGCTGGGGCACCCGCCAAGAATCGAAGATGGAAACCTGGTGCACGCACGAAACCGTGCAGTGTGGGGCGCAGCCCTTTTCGGTTAGGTACTCGCGGCGCAAATCTTCGCGAGTGTATTTCTCCAGTGGGATTCCCGGATAGCCGCGCTGCTGCGAGCAGTAATGCACTAACCCGTTTTCGCAGATGTAGAGGTAGCGCGCGCCCGCGCGGCAACGCCAGTCATTCGGCTGGCCTTTGGCGATGTTGTCCTGAAATGCATTGATCCGCGTGAAGCTGCTTTTTTCGAGCGCCTGCATCTCGTGATAGATCCGGCGCTCCTCATCCCCCAGCGGTTGCAGCTGTCCGCTGCCGTCGTGAATGATGCCGATCGTCGACGTGAATCCCAGTTCGACGGCACGCTTCCCGATCACAAGCGCGTCCTGGGGATGCGAGATCCCGCTGCCCACTACTGAATTAATGTTCACGTGAAAGTCGGCATGCTCCGCCAGCAGTTGCAGCTTTTTGTCGAGCACCTTCAAACTCTTCTTCGAAACTTCGTCTGGATTCACGTTGTCGATGGAAATCTGCAGCCATTCGAGCCCGGCATGGTTCAGTCGCTGGATGCGCTCCGCCACCAGCAGATAGCCGTTCGTGATAAGTCCGGCGATCATGCCGTTCGCGCGAATTCGCCGGATCACGTCATCCAGTTCCGGATGCATCAGCGGCTCGCCGCCAGAGATGGTCACTACGGAGGTTCCCAGCGCGCCCAGCTTGTCGATCCGCCGGTACATCTCCTCGATCGGCACCGGCTTCGAAAAATCGTCGAACTCGTTGCAGTAGGTGCAGGCCAGGTTGCAGCGCCGCATCGGAATGATGTGCGCCAAAAGCGGATGATCGGTCGAAGCCAGCGCCCGGACGGCCATCTTTGCGCCACGCACATTGCGGTGCAGGGCTTTGGCCCGGCGTCGCAAATTGGTCAAGGTAGAAGGCATTTATGTGTACTTCTATTACAACACAGGCCCCACGTTGGGGACTTCCAGATCCCAGCATTCGGCACGGCTGGCGACCTAAACGGCAGAAAACACGGGGCGGTCTGCTTGAACCTGGGTACTCAGCGGCGGGACGCTGTTACGGCCCCGTCTGTGACTCCAATTCGTGTCCGGCCTGATGCAGCGCATTGAGCGCCGCTCCAGCCCATTCTTCCTGAATCAACACATAATCCGTGTCATAGGTCGAAATCGCGAAGATTGGAATGCCCTTCGTCGAGAGTGGTTCGATAAACGAGAGCAGCACCCCCGTTTGCGAGAAAGGGAATGGCCCATGCAGCTTCAGGCACATCCAGTGATGCTGGACCTCGACGCCGTGAGGCAGATGAATGGCCGGACACACAATGGACAGTTCATCCCCGGTTCGGGTGATCGATGTGAACTCGCCCTTCGTCGCCCATTCGGGCACTGGTTCTTCCGGTGCTTGGCGCACGATGGCGTACGGCTCTCGCAGGCGGCGGAATTTGAGTTGATGTCCCATGAAAATCGTACTTATCAGAACTGCACGTTCATCCTTCGATGGCCTTCTGCACCGCCGCCCGCGCCAGCAGCCTTGTGGAATCCAATGTCGGTAGCGGAGAAGACTCCGGCGTCACGAGCAAAGGAATTTCAGTACAGCCGAGAACCACCGCATCGCAGCCCTCGTCCTTCAGCGCCCGGATAACTTCAACGTAGTACGCCAGCGAACGTGGAAGGATGTGGCCGTTTACCAATTCATCGAAAATAATCTGGTTGATCCGCTCGCGTTCTACAGCGCTCGGGATCCGATACTCTATGCCCGCCGCCTTTAACGCGTCCGGATACACCGGGCCTTCCATCAGATAACGTGTGCCGAGGACTGCTAGCCGTTTGTAACCGCACCGCCTCGCTTCCTTTGCCACCTCGCGGGCGATGTGCAGCCACGGACGCGGCGACCTGTGTTCTACCAGATCAAATGCCTGGTGAATCGTGTTGTCCGGGCAGATCAGAAAATCCGCACCAGCCTTCGCGAGCTTCTCGGCGGAGGCAAGCATCAGTTCTGCCACACCGGCCCAATCGCCGGAATCGATACTTTTCATGTACTGCGCCAGAGAAAACGAATGCAGCGACACCTCGGGATGATCGTGTCCCCCGAGCTTCTTTGCTGCTTCAAAGGAGATCGTCCGGTAGCAGAGCGCTGCTCCTTCGGTACTGCACGCAACTATTCCGATGTGCAACATACAAATTGATTTTTAGGATGAGCGACTGGCAGTCTGCTGAGTGTGAAGGAAATGAGCCGACCTAGCTGCCGAGCGGCACCCTCATGATTGGCTGGGACCTTCCCTCTCCCTCAGCATACGGACTCTGATCCCGGAACCGCTTCTCGAATTCTTCGCGCGTGCAGATCGTCCTCACATCCACAACGCGATCGAGGGCCAGAATTCCGTCCAGATGGTCGATCTCATGTTGCAGCAACTCGTTGAGATTCCGGTCGTCTCCGGCATCGAACTGCAACACATTGCCCTCGAGATTCTGGTACCGCACTGTTATCCAGCGCCATCTTTCCACTTGCATGAAGATCGAAAGAAAGCTCAGGCAAGCATCCCAAACAACCATCTTCTCTGCGCCCGCGTCCACGATCTCCGGATTGATCAGCGGCCATGGCTCGACACCTGGCAGTTTCAGAAAAATCACTCGCTGCAGTATGCCGATTTGCGGCGCCGCAATGCCGCGTCCGTAACCGGTCGTGGAGCGCCAGTGCGCCAGCGTGTCTGATAGATCGCGCACCAGTTGCTTGATTTCAGGCGAGCTCGCATCTTCGACGCGCGCACATTTTGCTCTTAATAACGGATCCCCGAGCTGGATTATGGGCCGGATCGCCATACGTGCACCCCTCTCACGATCAAGAGTTCCCAGGGCCCTTCATCACCGGTTTCGCATCCGTCCATACGAATTGGAGGATGGTGCACAATACTAACCCCAAAAGCACGTCTGCAAGCAAGGGATGCGCCGGCCAGATGCTGCCCGGGAAATGCAGCAACCACGATACAAGGGAGGCCAAAGTTGCCACCAGGCTGATCTTCAAGGTTTTCATATATTTGGCGCTTCGGTTATCGCGCTGCCGCTGCGTCGAACAAGCTCAGCAACTCCAGCTTCTTTTCCGCCGGCAAGAAAGATGCCTCGAACGAGTTTCGAGCGAGTTCGCGCAGATGCTCGTCCGTAAACCCAAATGTCTCCTGCGCAAACTGATATTCGCGTGCCAACGTGGTGCCGAACAATGCCGGATCATCGGTATTCAGCGTCACCATAAGTCCCTGATCGAAATAGTTCTTCACTGGATGCTCCGTGGCTACCTTGCAGCACCCCGTACGAAGATTGCTGGTCAAACAAATCTCGACCGGAATCTGCCGGTACGCCAGTTCCTCGATCAGGTCTGGATCTTGCGCCGCACTCAGTCCGTGACCAATCCGCTCCGCATGCAGATTCAACGCGCCCCAGATCGATTCCGCCGTTCCCGTTTCCCCGGCATGGGCCGTCAATCGTAGTCCGTGATCCTCTGCGTAGGCGTACACCCCGCGAAACAGCTCCGGAGGCGCCTTGATTTCATCTCCTCCAATGCCGATCCCCACCACGTGCCGGTCTTTGTAGCGTACGGCAAGTTCAAAGACTTTCTGGGCCTCTTCCACGCCGAAGTGCCGAGTCGCGTCAAAAATCCAAAGCAGAGAGACTCCAAAGTCGCGCGCACCTCGCGCCCGTCCACGCTCGAGGCCTTCGAAAATCGCCGCGAAATCCTGCTTGCGATACAGGCACACGCCCACGGCAACGTATACCTCGGCATGCAGCACCGTTTCATCTTTCAGTTGCTGCATGAAGCGATACGTCGCGATCTCGTAATCCTCTGGCCCCCGCAGATGCGCACTTACATCCCGAAATGCCATGAGAAAACTGGCGAAATCGTTGTAGCGATAGAGCGGTTCGGTGTCAGCCAGGGTCGCGTTCTCTCCGTGATTGCGGCGAAGTTCGACCAATGTTGCCGGTGTTACGGCCCCTTCAAGATGCAAATGCAGATCCGCCTTAGGGAGTTGACGGATAAAGGCGTTCGGCAGTTGGGCTCCTGCAATACTCATGGATTCGATTGTAGTTTGCAGTCTGCATATTTGCGAGAGACCACGCCCTTCTTGCTTTACAATCCGATTTCTGTTGATCGGAGGAATTATGTTGAAGCGGAACACGCGGCTGACAGTGGTCCTTGCAACCGTGTCCATATTTTTCTTTTGCTTTGCGTCGTTCTCATGCTTCGCATCATCGGCACCGCAAGTGAAAACCCACTCTGGCGCAGTCGAAGGCAAGGACGATGGCAAGGTTCGTTCCTTCCTGGGTATTCCCTATGCCGCGGCACCGGTCGGCGATCTTCGCTGGAAGGCACCCCAGCCCCTCGCGAAATGGAGTGGAGTTCGCAAGGCCACTGAATTCGGCTTTCATTGCATGCAGGGCGACGTGTACGGAGACATGGTGTTTCGCGATCCCGGCGGGAGCGAGGACTGCCTCACGCTGAACGTATGGGTTCCGGTACGCCACGAGGCAGGAAAGCTGCCCGTCATGGTTTGGATCTATGGTGGGGGCTTTGTCGCTGGCAGCACCTCGGAAGGCCGCCAGGATGGCTGGCAACTTGCGCAGCGAGGCGTCATCGTCGTCTCGATGAACTACCGCCTCGGCGTCTTCGGATTCTTCGTGCATCCAGAACTGGCGAAGGAATCCGGGCACAACTCTGCCGGCAATTACGGACTCCTCGATCAACTGGCCGCGCTGAATTGGGTGCATGAGAACATCGCCGCGTTCGGTGGAGATCCCGGAAATGTGACCATCTTCGGTGAAAGCGCGGGATCGTTCTCGGTATCCGCGCAAATGGCGTCGCCATTGGATAAAGGTCTATTCCAGAGGGCAATTGGTGAAAGCGGAGCGGCGTTCTCGCGGAGCGGGTTGTCATTCGATCCGCTCTCTCTGCGCGAAGAAAAAGATGTGAAACTCGTAACTGAAAAGCTGGGAGTGTCGACTCTCGCCCAATTACGAGCCATTCCTGCCGACAAAGTACTTGCTGCGTTTGCGCCACCCAAATCCCAAGGTTTCGATTTCGGACCTGACATCGACGCGTATTTCCTTCCCGAGTCCGTTCCTGATATTTTCGCCGCCGGCAAACAGAATGATGTTCCCTTGCTCGCTGGTTGGAATCATGATGAAGGCAGCTTTGAGATTGGACCGCAGAAGCCCACGGCCGAGAGCATGAAGGCCACCGCACAAAAGGACTTCGGAGACAAAGCCGGCGAATTCCTCAAGCTGTATCCCATTGACACTTCCCGGCACGCCCTACGTTCCGGGGAAGACTATGCCGGTGACAAATTCATCGCCATGTCTACCTGGGAGTGGATCGAGATGCAAAGCAAGACCGGCAAGCAGCCGATCTACCGGTACCGCTTCGATATGGCGCCGATTCCGTCGAAGCCAGATGCTCCGCGGATGGGAGCGTACCACTCGGCCGAAATCGAATACGTCTTCGGACAGCTCGAATCCAAAACCGACGTGACCTGGCGTCCAGACGATCGTCAGCTCAGCGAGATGATGCAGAAATACTGGTCGAACTTCGCCAAGGCTGGGAATCCGAACGGTGCTGGCTTACCGAATTGGCCGATCTACACATCTACCGACGGATGGCCGGTAATGTACCTCAGCGCCCAGCCCACCGCCCACAAAGACGACCTGCGGGATCGCTATTTGTTTTTGGAGAAGGAGTGGAAGAAGTAAGAGTAAGCACGCTTACCACGGTATTGTCATCCTGAGAGGAGCGTCGGGAGAGCGAAGCGTCGCGACTGCGAAACCGAAGGATCCCTACTGCTCTGCGGCTCCCGCGACTATTCGGGCTACCGTTTCGCGAACTCACTGCGATGCCGGCTGTACAGCGTATAGATCATCAAGCCCAGTGCCAGCCAGACTACGAATCTCACCCAGGTAATGACTGTCAGTCCAGCCATCAGCCCGACGCACAGAACAATCGAGATCAGGGGGAACCACGGCACAAAGGGTACGCGGAACACGCGCTTCCGGTCCGGTTGTGTACGCCGCAAAATGATCACGCCCAGAGAGACGAGAGCGAATGCGAACAGAGTCCCGATGTTCGACAGATCCGCAGCATCACTGACTGCGAAAATCCCCGACGGTATACCCACGGCAAGACCGGCAATCCAGGTAGACCAATGCGGGGTCTGGAACTTTTTGTGTACGGCGCAAAAGAACCGGGGAAACAATCCATCACGCGACATCGCATACCAGATACGCGCCTGCCCGTATTGGAAGACAAGCAGCGACGAGATCATGCCCGTGAGTGCGCCGACCACGATGATCGACCGCGACCAGCGGCTTGCGCCTAGCACTTTCAGCGCATAAGCCACCGGTGCTTCTGCAGCCTCGCCTGAAACAAAGGTCGTGTATCGCATCATGCCCAGCAGCACGATCGATACACCAACATAGAGGATGGTACAGACGATGAGCGATGCAATGATGCCGAAAGGCAAGTCCCGCTGAGGATTCTTGGATTCCTCGGCGGCCGTCGATACCGAATCGAATCCGATGTATGTAAAGAACACAATTGCGCCACCGGTCACAACGCCGCCGAATCCGGACGGTGCAAACGGCTTCCAGTTCGAGGGATTTACCAGCGCACCGCCGACCATTAAAAACACCAGAATCGCGCCAATCTTGATCGCGACCATAATGTTGTTGGCCTCAGCCGATTCGCGAATGCCCCGAACCAGCAGCACGGTGAGAATAAAAATAATCAGAAACGCAGGCAGATTGAAATACGACCCCGTCCAGTGCCCAGACTCCCAGACCGGCGTCGACCATCTATCGGGCAAGTTTATGTTGAATGAGGCGAGTTGCGCCTTCGTGTAGGCGCTGAACCCGATCGCCACCACCACATTACTTACCACATACTCGAGAATGAGGTCCCATCCGATGATCCAGGCGAAAATTTCGCCAAGCGTCGCGTACGAATACGTGTACGCGCTTCCTGCAATCGGGATCATCGAAGCCAGTTCCGCGTAGCACAGGCCCGCAAAGCTGCAAGCTATCGCAACCAGAAAGAACGAGAGCGCGATCGATGGCCCCGCCGGCGGTCGCCCGTGCATGAGCACACTGGCCGTGCCGCCTCCGCGCAGAAAGTTCACGATGATGTCGAGTACCTGGGCGTGCAGGATGGAAGGCGCCTGGAAGTATTCGCCAGCCGCCGCCGTTCCGGTCAGAATAAAAATTCCGGAGCCGATCACGGCGCCGATTCCCAGAGCCGTCAGCGACCACGGCCCCAGCGTCTTCTGCAGACGGTGCCCCGGTCTTTCCGATTCCGAAATCAGCTTGTCGATCGACTTGCAACAGAAAAGCTGGTTTTCGGAAGTGCGCACAACTTGATTCGATGGAGGCTCGCTCGTCGTGGGTTGGGGCAAGAGGTCTGTTTTCTCCTGAACGGAGGCATCTAGTACCCAGTCGGCTGATCTCCGCTTCGCGATCCGGATAACCCACCCCTCGGCTGTTCGAAGGGTGGGAATCCCAAATTGTGACGGACAAGTGCCGGCTGCCGCTTCTTACCGCTTCGCTTGGCCGCGTGCCAACTTCTTTACCTTCGGCTTCTTCGATCCCCGCGGATAGTCACGGGGCTTTAGCGGCTTCTCCGCCTTGCGCTTCTTGCGGGCGGTGCGTTTAACTTTTTTTCGTTCGTCCCTGCTTAGTTTGGTTGTGTTTGCCATGAACTCTTTCTTTGATTTAGTAATTTAGCAATTGAGTAATTCAAACCCGGTCTTTTCCACCGTGCCGGACTTCAATCACCCAATTTCCAAATTAACCCAATCTCTCAATGATCTCAGCCCTTCTCCAGCTGGGCGTACTTCTCCACCAGCTTCTTTAAGCCGAAGCGTGGAAATTGTACCGTAATCTTGGCTTCTTCGCCTTCTCCCTCGCGCTGGTAGACCGTTCCTTCACCATATTTCGGATGCCGCACCTTCTGCCCCGGGCGGAATCCGCGCTTGCCCGTCGGCTCCTCAATCGGCGCAGACTTGGGAACGCTGAACTTCTTCCCTCGGCTCGCGAAGAATTCGGCGATGTTCTCGATCGAGTTATACGCTTTGGCCGCGGCGGTCTGTTTTGAAGTGCGAGCGTTTCCCCGGTTCGTCTCTCCGGCATGCCACGAGGCGCTCTGATCCTCATCCTCGTAAGAATAATGACTGCTCTCGGTGTCGTAGCTTCGCGCCGGACGGCCCGCCGTGCCCGTGGCCACACGAGCTGCGCCGCCACGCCGCGTGCCCAACTCCTCGATCAGTGGTCCTGGAACCTCTTCCAGAAACCGCGACGGAACGCTGGCCTCGGGCAAATCGGTTCCATATCGACGCCGGTAAACCGCACGGGTGAGGATCAACTGATCCATCGCCCTCGTCATCCCCACGTAACAAAGCCGCCGCTCCTCTTCAATGTCTTCCGGGACCAGCATGGTTCGTGAATGCGGAAACAGCCCCTCTTCCAGCCCGCTCAGAAACACGAGGGGGAATTCTAGCCCCTTGGCCGCATGCAGACTCATCAGCGTGATCTGCGCGCGTGCGTCGTAATCGTCGGCATCGGCAATCAAAGCCGCATGATCAAGAAACTGATCCAGCGTTTCGGCACGATCCCGCGAGTCCATTGCGGCATTCACCAACTCGCGCAAGTTCTCAATCCGCGAAAAGGCTTCGGGCGTGTCTTCTTCCTCCAGCAGCTTGATGTAGCCCGTACGGTCAATCAGGAATTTAAGGATGTCTGCGGTACTGACAGTCGGCGTCGGAAATGCATTGGCCTTGTCAGAACCGGCACCTTCGGCACTGGACTTGTCATCCCGAGCAGAGGTGGAAGGCTCGCTGGCGAGCGCTTCGCCGGAATCGAGGGACCTGCTGTTTGCCCCACTCTCATCAGAAACCGCCGCCCCGAAGTCGAATGAAAAATTGCCGAACTCTTCGGTGTTAAATTCCGTGCCGCCTTCCGCTTCCGCCGCAATTTCTTCCGACGGCACATCAGTCCGCTCCTCCGACGCCTGTAAAGGCTCGGCAGAACTGCCTTCGAGTTGCTCCGTGAACGTGCCGGTCAGCATGGCCCGCGCATCTTCAATCAATTCTCGAAAACTCTTCAGCGACACCACCGCCCGCGGAGGCACCAACTGCCGCTTCACTGCCTCGCCGATTGCTCCCCATAGCGACAGTCCGGTTTCCAGTGCCAGTTGCTCGAGCGTGTCGATTGTGCCTTTGCCGATCCCGCGCGACGGCGTGTTGATCACGCGCAACAGCGAAATTGTGTCATCCGGATTCAGAATCACTTTCAAATACGAGATCATGTCTTTGATCTCGGATCGTTCATAGAACGAAAATCCGCCAACCACGTGGTACTTCAGCCCGTACCTGCGCATCGCCTCTTCGAACAGTCGCGACTGCGAATTGGTTCGATACAACACAGCCGCTCGCGGAGCCTCTCCGTGTTCATTCGCCTCGCGCACATAGCGAGCGATCTGGTCGGCGGCGAACAGCGCTTCGTTCTCTCCGTCCGGCGCCTCGTAGTAGCCGATCTTCGTGCCGCCCTGCCGCGAGGTCCACAAGTTCTTCCCTTTGCGGCGAACGTTGTTCGCGACCACCGCCGAAGCCGCCTGCAAAATGTTTTGCGTCGAGCGATAGTTCTGCTCCAGCCGGATGATCTTCGCCTCGGGAAAATCCTGCTCAAACTCGAGAATGTTGCGGATGTCCGCCCCGCGCCATGAATAGATCGACTGATCCTCGTCACCGACGGCGCAAACGTTGTGCTGCGCACCGGCCAACATACGCATCAATTCGTATTGCGGACGATTTGTGTCCTGGTATTCATCGATCAGCAGATACTGGAACCGCTTGTTGTAGTATTCGCGCACCTGTGGCGCCGATTTCAGCAGCCGCACCGCATCCAGCAGCAGATCGTCAAAATCCAGCGCATTCGCCTTGCGCAACTCCTTCCGGTATTCCTCATACAGATGAGCGACCTTCTCCGTTTTTGGATCCGCCGACTGGAGGTAGAGCTCCTGCGGATCAAGCATGTGATTTTTGGCCCACGAAATCCGCCCGAGCACCGTGCGGGGCGTGAGTTGTTTATCGTCCACCCCCAGCCGCTTCATGACCGACTTCACCACGGACTGCTGATCGGACTCATCGTAGATCACAAAGTTCTTCGTGTGGCCGATCGGCGGTTGACCTGGCACAGTCGACGGGATGCGCATCGCCTCGATGTCGCGCCGCAGCATCCGAACGCAGAAGGAGTGGAAGGTCGAGATGACTGGCTTTGCGATGCTCAGTCCGCCCACCAGCTTTTCGACGCGCTCACCCATTGCTGCCGCCGCTTTGTTGGTGAACGTCATCGCCAGAATCGATTCCGGCATCACGCCCTTGTGCTCGATCAGATAGGCAATGCGATAGGTAATGACGCGCGTCTTCCCGCTACCAGCGCCGGCCAGAATTAGTACTGGACCTTCGGTCGTTTCGACAGCCTCGCGCTGCTGCGGATTTAGTTGGTCAAGAAAAGACAATGCGGAAAGTGGCTCCGGAGTTGATCTTTCAATTCTACAGGACCCTGGCGAGGGTGCCCACGCCTGCGAAAGCCAAGCCAACGCACTTGAAACTGAGGAACGCGTTCTCACGTGGAGCGCAGCTGCCGCCGTCTAGGTACAGAAATTCTCCGCAAGCCATGCGCTCTTCCACGTTCTTTCCACGGAGTCGAAATGGGCAGCGCGTCCGGTTCGAGTTACACCCCTGGTAACGCGGACACGGCTTCTTCCTGGGAGTGGGCGCGCGCCCGATTCGGAGGAGCCACTATGCGTCCCAAGATTTTGGCTGTCTCGATCTTGCTGGTCGTGGTCGCTTGCGTTTTTCTAAATCAACGTCCGGTTCGTGCGGGAGAAGTCACCCCCACAGCGGGATACAAAGTGCTCGATCCAATCCGGCACGGCAACCTCACTGTTTTTCCGGTGGTGGCCGCAAAGAGTTATCCCACCAGCGAGTTCATCACCCTTGATGAAGGTCTCCGGTCTGGCGAAGTCGTCGTCACAGAAGCTGGCAGCATGCAAGGTCTCGTCCGCCGCCACGGATCTCCGATCGTCCACGACGGGGCTCAAGTCAGCCGCCTCGTGCTGGTTAACAATTCGAAACGGCCTTTGCTGCTGCTGGCCGGTGAGATTGTCTCAGGTGGCAAGCAGGATCGCGTCATCGGCAAAGACCGCATCGTCCCAGCCGAAAGCGATCCCATCGATCTCAGCGTCTTTTGTGTCGAGCACGGACGCTGGGTCGCCACCACCGAACACTTCGGAGCCTCGGAGGCGCTCTATGGCAAAGCCGTGGGCGGACCGGTGTCGAATGCTCCGCCCCCAATGGCCCTGATGGTGCAACCGTCGGTCCGCGCAAAAGCAATGGGTGACAAAAGCCAGCAGGAAGTCTGGGACGAAGTGAGCAAGCAGAAGACGGAAATGACCGCCCAGTTGAATGCCGCGGCGCCCACGGCTCAGACCGTGGAGATCGAGCGTGTGACTTCGTATGCAAAGGTGAATGAAAACCAGGACGTCCGAAAATACGTCGATTCCGTCGCCAAGCCGCTTGAGCAAAGCTATCAAAGCCTGATTCACCAGTTGCGCGATCGGAATGCGGTCGGCGTTGTGGTGGCTGTCAATGGACGAGTCATCTGGGCCGACATCTTTGCCAGCACCGATCTGCTCTCGAAATATTGGCCGAAACTCGTTCGCTCCTACGCCTCAGAAGCAGTAGTCACGCGAGCGAAAGAGATGGAATTAACCAACAAGCAAGCCGAAGTCTTCCTCGCTGATATGGAAGGTCGCAAGGAAATGATCGAGAGCGAGCCTGGAATCTATCGCCACACCGAAGTCGATGGCGACGGATTCAAGGCCTTCGCTCTGACGTCGTTATTACCCAAGACTGGCTTCGATCTGCACGTCGCGAAGATGGCAGAGTGAGACATTCATGCATTCCTAGTTGGCGAGTACGAGCTTTCCTCCAACAGAGCACAAAGGGCACGATTGTCTGCGAAGAAAGAAACAAATTTCCTTCGTGTGACTTCGTGCCCTTCGTGGTTGAAGCTTTTAATTTCTCGTGGATTCGTACCAACTGCGCCATGCAGTGGCGTCATTCGGCAGTTTCTGCTGCGTGATATCGCTCAGCGCATGAAACGCCCAGGCATGCGTCTCTGCGTCAAGCGACGGATCGTCCATGTAATTCAACAATTGTGGTACTGCTCGCATCCGCTGTTCCCTGGTAAACATTCCGGACGACGCGATGCCGCAAGCTGCTCGTTCCCGCACCGCAGGTGAGCCGTCGGCCTGCATGGTCTTCAGCAGAGTATCGATTGCCGCATCCGAGCCCGACAGCGCGAGACCTTCCGCCGCCCATCGCCGGGAATCCACGTCTGAGTCTTGCAGATGGCTCGTAAGCGTTTCCACGACCCGATCGGTTCCCACGCCGCGGTTTGCCATCAGTCCGAGCGCCCACAGCGCCCATATCTTCTGAGCGTGATCCGGAGATTCCGCAGTCTTCAGCAGATATTCCAGACTTTGCGAGTTCTTTGACAATCCGTACGCCGCGAGTTCTACCTCAACTCCCGACTCGCGCACCCGCATATCATTCGAATTCAGCGCGGCCGTCGTCAGATTCGCAATCTGAGGAGTCCACTGCACCTGACCTTTCCACCGATCGACTTCCGCCGAAATCTGGTCTGCCGCTCCTGGCGAATGTCCCACCGCCTGCTCAAGTAAGGTCTCTGCCTGCTTCTGAGCCCTCATCCCGTCGATCGGACCGGAACTCGTGCCGGACGCCGGTTGATTCGTGTTTGCTGATCGCGTGACTGTGTGGTGGGAATGACTGAAGGTCCCGGCCACGATTGCGCCAAACATTCCTATTCCGGCTGCCAGCAACTGCAGCGCTCGCGGCGGCATTTTCTGTGCCGGTATCCGATTTGCAGCCTGTCCGATATTGGCAATATCTGAGCCGGGCCCGAGCGTCCCATAATCCGGTGTGGGCTGTAGTCGCGGATCGACTTGCGTCCCCTCCGGTTGCGGACTCGTTCCCTGCGGGAAGTCTGAAGACAAATTCATATAAATGAAGTCTAGGAGCCAGATGCAAATAGGGTAAAGTTACCTTCGGGTCAAAAAGAATGTCCGGCAACAATTTTGCGGTTACAGGTCTCTTCATGTGGCTGAGAAGGCCCCAATCCGGGAGAGCAAAGGCCGTACCAATTCAGGAGGAAGGAATGTCTATGAAATCTGGATGGCTGGTAGCGGTCATCGGTGTGTCGCTGGCAGCAGTCAGTCTCGCCGCTGCCGGTCCGGGATATCACGTTGTGAAGACCTACAAAGTCGGTGGAGACGGCGGATGGGACTACCTCACCGCCGATGCCAGCGCCCGTCGTCTCTACATATCACGCGGCACGCACGTTATGGTTCTTGACCTTGATTCCGGCAAGACTGTCGGCGACATTCCCGATACGCCCGGCGTTCACGGAATCGCACTCGCTCCGGAACTCGGGAAAGGTTTCACCAGCAACGGTCGCGAAGGCACTGTGACCATCTTCGACATCAAGACTCTCGCGGCCATGGGCAGCAAGGTCAAG
>Ga0209168_10000419_pt1 | contig 42598 bp, 36 predicted proteins | sample Coa_R1_FD_187156 | JGI IMG/M metagenome (GOLD analysis project Ga0209168, IMG submission 187156) | Surface soil microbial communities from Centralia Pennsylvania, which are recovering from an underground coalmine fire - Coalmine... | ecosystem: Environmental > Terrestrial > Soil > Unclassified ...
ACAACGTCGATGCGAAGCCGTTCGCCTGGACGTACACGGGAGATCCGCTCCGTGTTATGTAACCGTACTTTCAGGACGCTACACTAGTATCCTCCGGAGGTCCGCGCTGGAGTCTCTGCCACGGAACACCGGCGCTCAAGGCGCCCCGGCATGCGGCCGGTGCCGACGGTGCCGCGCCGCGCTACCTCCGGGATCAGGAGGCAGGTCGTCTCGGCCCTCCATCCCGGGACGCTGAACGCTCACTCTTTCGTCCACCGCGCGAGCCAATTCGGGAACTCTTTCGGGAGACGTTGGGCAGTCGTGCATGATGAATGGGCCCGTTCCTCGTGAACAGACACAAAGTTGACCATGAGAATAGGGCGCCTCGCGCGGAGGAAGAACGCCATCCCCTGGAGTCTGAGGCTTTCGGGAGGTTGAGATGGTTAGCTCGTTGGGATCAGATCTGAGCGAACGAGCTCAGAGGCTGTTGGTTGTCTCGTATCGGGCCACGCCGAATCAGGGAAGGATTTTTCGATTCGACGCGCCTCATACAACGAGAATCCTGGCGGGCAAACTAGACGAGCAAGGACTTGAATGGCGCGCTGCGCTCGATCAGATGGAGCGGCACGGCCTCGTGCGACGCAAATACGACTCCCTCTACGAGCTGACCGAGCTTGGGGTACAAGCAGCCGCGTTGTTGTCGGCGTCGTGGCCTCGCGACGAGCCGCAAAGCCAATAGACCCGGGTAGCGGTCGCGCCTCCGCGGCCGGACGAACAGGCCGTCGCCCTCTCTCCAGGATGAATGACGACGGGTCGCATGCAGTCCATCTGACCGTCCCGGGTGCCGGCGTGGCGCTGCGGGGTACCATTGCGCTGGAGCAAGGTTTTGCAGGGATGCCGCCGGTACCGGTCCAACGGTTCTGAAGCATGGCCAATTCACGCACGGTTCCCGAATCATTCATACACCCGCGACACGATGCAGTGACGGCAGCGTTTATTGGCTAGGAGGTCAGAAGATGCTGCGCAGTATTGTCTTGCTCGGACTGCTGCCGATCCTGATCGTCGCGCAAGCGCCGCCAAAATTACCGACGGTCCGATACGTGGCCGGAGCTACGGCCACGTTCGCGACGCACACTCAACTCACAGGCTACAACTTTGCGTGGGGTCCCTCCGACGGCGAATTCGGCGCAATCCCTGCCGGAGGGGGGCGCTACATGTTCTACGGCGCCGGCGGATCCGCGTTCGCGTGCAATCGCACGAGGGGACCGATCATCGAGGGAGCATTCGCGTTCACCGGCACGCTCGATCGCGTGAGCGGGGGCGATGGCTGCAAGAAGCTGTTTGGCCCCTCACCGGGTCCAGCGGCTTGGACCTTCGCTCGGGACTACGCGGGCGGCGGCCAAGTCGTTCGCTTCTCCGGCGGCGGCAAGTCGGGGTGGCTGATGGTGTTGCACGGCGAGTACTGGTGGCAAAATCCGAATACACCGGATCACAAGTGCTCGGGCGCGGCTTGTTTCTATTCCTCGCTCGGTCTCGCGATGTCTACCGACGGCGGCCAAAGTTTCAAGGTCGTAGGGGAGATCGTCCAGCCGAGCCCGCCGCGCTCCTATTTCACGGGCGGTGGGAATAGCATGCCCATCGGTTACGGCTCGTTGATCGTCGCCGACGCAGACGGCAAGCACCTCGACAATCCGCCGGCGGATCCGAGTCGGGCATATTTTTACACCTTCTATACCGACTTCACTCCCGGCTTGCCGGGCGTATGCGCGACGGCCGCCTGCCTGGCCGTCGCGCGCGCCCCGTACGGCGAGCTCGTCGAGGCCGTACTATCCAACGATCCGCACAGGGTCGCAAAGGCGTTCCACAAGTACGACGGAGCCTCGCCCGATCCGTGGATGCAACCCGCTACCAGCGACACGCTCGATAATTCCGTCGGGGCCGGGAAGTTCGCGCCGCTGTGGACCCAAGACACCGGCGGGCAACCAACGGTGTTGTATGATCACGCGTTCGACGTTTACTTGGCGGCCTACGTCTTCGGCGGCGGTGCGCTCGGCATTCGCATACGTGCCTCAAGAGATTTGATCCACTGGTCGGGACCGATCGGCGCCCCGATCCAAGAGCCTGGACGTACGCTTTACTATCCCACGCTCTTAGGGGAGACGGGAGAACCGACCATCGGTGGGCCCGCACCGCGTCTCTATTTCACTAGTTTTGCCACGTTCCCCGACTATGGGTCGTCAGTCTTCGAGACCATCCAGCTGACGTTGTCGTCGCCGTAAGAAACCGTCGCTAGAGGCCCTTCACCGACTGCGCCCGTGGTCGATCGGTTTCCCGCCGTCAGGTGATCCGATGTCAGGTATGAGGGCGTCGAGATTCCCGTTCAGCACCGCGGGTCGGCCAATGTGGTCGCCCGGCAGATGCGACATTACTCGGCGGGGTTCACGCTGCAGACGTACGGACACCTGATCGAGACAGCAACCCGCCGGAGAGATTCGAACCTGCACTCAATTTGGACTTGTCCGGCGCTCCGCTCGGTGCAGCACCGTGCAGTTCTGTTCTATCGGGACAAGGACCAGACCCCTTACAGGACGGCACTTCTGGCGATGCCGTGCAACCAGGCGCGGAAATGTTTATGGTGGAGGCGGCGGGAATCGAACCCGCGTCCTGAAGCCGCGAGGGCAGGGCATCTACGCGCGTATCCTGTGATTTGATGTCGCGGAGCCGGGCTCCCACAGGCCGGATCCCGATCCCGCCAGCTCTCTAGGTCTTAGCCGGCCCCCTCGGAGCGAAGAGGACCGGAGCAGCCGGCTTGTTGACGCTCACTCCCCGCCCGCCGACCCTGCGGGGGGAGCGACGCTACTTATTAAGCAGCGTAGGCTAGCTGGTTGTTATCGGCGTGTATGCGCCGTCCAGTTGTTTAACGAGGGCCTGGACCACCTCGGCGCGCCACCCTGCTTCTGCCTGCCCAGTCGAGACCGTTCGCCCCCAAACGCTGACGTTGCCGAAGCGGCATACCCCAACTCCGGCCTTCTTCATTATAACATCCGCGGTCTAGACGACTCCTGCCCGCGGTGGCCGCTGCGCGTGTGGATTCTAGCGCGTCAGTCGACGCGCTTCTGGAACCGGTTGATTGCCAGCGCGAAGACGGCGACGCCGATCGTGACCATCGGGATGATCTGCCGCCAGAGGTACTCCAACCCCACACCCTTGATCAGGATGCCACGGAGGATGATGACGAAATACGTGAGCGGAAACACGCTGCCTACGGCTTGGAGGGCGGGGGGCAGCGATTCCCGCGGGAAGATGAATCCGGAGAGGAGAATGCCGGGCATCAGGATGAGCTGCGTCATCTGTGCCGCCTGCTGAAAGGTCTTCGAGACCGTGGAGATCAGCGCGCCGATCCCGAGCGTGCTGAAGAAGAACGCCAGGGACACCGCATACAGGAGTGCCAGGCTGCCCTTGATCGGCATATGGAACCAGAGGTTGGCCAGCAACAACGTCAGCGTGATCTGTACGTACCCGAGGCCGACGAGCGGGATCACCTTGCCGAGCATCAGCTCGAGGCGGGTGATGGGCGTCACCACGAGCTGCTCCATCGTCCCCAACTCGCGCTCACGCACGATCACGATGATCGCCTGGAAGGTCGTGACGAACATCAAGACGATGGCGATGACGCCCGGCACGATGAAGTTGACGTTGTCGAGCGTGGGATTGTACCACGCCCGGGCTCGGACGTCGATCGGCAGCGCGCCGGGAGCGACGCCGGTCAGCCGTTGCGTCTGCTGGACGACGAGCTGGGTCGAGAGCGTCTGCCCGATGCCGGACGCGAGGGCGAGCACCGTGCGTGCCGACGTCGGCTCGGAGGCGTCGACGATCACCTCGACTTCGGCGCCGCGTCTGCCGCGAAGGCGGGCCGCGTAGTCCGGCGGGATCCAGATGCCGATCTTCGCTTGCCCTCCGTCGATCAGGGCGCGGACCTGATCGAATCCCGTGGTGTAGTATGTGAGGTCGACATAGGTGGTGTTGGCGAAGGCGTTGAGCAGCGTCCGGCTTTCCGGCGTCCGGGACTCGTCGAAGACCGCGGTGGCGATGTGCGTGACGTCGTTCGTGAGGTAGCCGTAGAGCATCAGCTGCATGATCGGCAGCGTGATGATCGTGGCGAGTGTCCGCCGATCCCGGAGAATCTGGATGATCTCCTTGCGGATGATGCTGCCGAGACGCCGCATGTTCATGGACGCCCTCCGGTTGTCGGCGCGTCCGCGGCTCCGCCGAGCCGCTCCACCAGGGATACGAAGGCGTCCTCCAGCGACGGTGCGACCGGCGCGATGCGGTCGACCGCCACCCCCTGGTCTGCGAGCGCTCGCCGGAGGGCCGGCGCCGCCGCGTCGCCGTTCTCCACGGTCACGTGGATCGTCCGTCCGAAGAGGGCAGGTTCGCTCACGCCGGGGCGCGCGGCCAGCACGTCGAGCGCCCGAGCGTACTGCGTCGTGACGATTTCCAGGAGCTCGCCGGACATGGCGCGCCGCTTGACCTCGTCCGGCGTGCCCATCGCGATGATCCGCCCGGCGAAGATGAAGGCCAGGGTATCGCAGTGTTCCGCTTCGTCCATGTAGTGGGTGGTGACCATGACGGTCACGCCGCTTTCGGCAAACTGGCCGATGAGATCCCAAAACTCCCGGCGGCTGACGGGGTCGACCCCGCTCGTCGGTTCGTCGAGGAAGACCATCTGGGGACGGTGGAGCACGGCGCAGCCAAACGCGAGCCGCTGCTTCCATCCGCCCGACAGTGCGCGGGCGGGCATGTGCTCGCGGCCGCGCAGGCCGGCGCGGGCGATCCACTCGGCCGTGCGCGCGCGCGCCTCGGTGCGGGAGAGGCCGTATACTCCGGCGTAGAACGAGAGGTTCTCCTGGATCGTCAGGTCGTCGTACAGGCTGAAGCGCTGGGACATGTACCCGATTCGTTCCTTGATCTGCTCCGGGTCGCGCACCACGTCGTACCCCAGCACCTCCGCGTGCCCGGTCGTCGGGCGGAGAATGCCGCACAACATGCGGATCGTCGTCGACTTTCCCGAACCGTTGGGGCCGAGAAACCCCCAGATGGCACCGGCGGGGATCTCGAACGTCAGGTGATCGACGGCCACGAACGTGCCGAAGCTCCGCGTGAGCTCGTGCGCCCGGACGGCGACGCCCCGATCAGCCACGGGCGGTCTCCGGCGCAGGCGGCGTCCCCGCGCGTCGTTCGGTAATCATGGAGACGAAGACGTCTTCCAGAGAGGGAGGGATCTGTGCGATGCGCCCTACCTCGATGGCTTCGTCGGTCAGGCGCCGGGTGAGGATGGGGATCGCGCCGGCGGCATCCGCGACCACGATGTGGAATCGGTCCCCGATCACGGTCTCGGAGAGGACCTCCGGTGCGCGTTGCAGGATTCGGCGGGCGGCGGCTCTCGGTTCCGCGACGAGCTCGACCACTTCCCCGCGGATCCGTCGTTTCATCGCCCCCGGGTCCTCGATGGAGATCAGCTGGCCGCCGAACAGCAACCCGACGGTGGTGCACCGCTCCGCCTCGTCCATGTAGGTCGTGCTGACCAGAATCGTCACGCCGCCTCGGTTCAGTTCGTAGAGAATGCGCCAGAACTCGCGCCGCGACACCGGATCCACCCCGGCCGTCGGTTCGTCGAGGAGCAGCACGTCGGGCTCGTGGATCAGGGTGCAGGCCAGCGCCAGTTTCTGTTTCATGCCGCCCGACAGCTGTTGGGCGAGACGGTTGCGAAACTCCGTGAGCCCGCTGAACTCGAACAGTCGGCGGCTTCGCGACTCGCGGGCGGCCCGAGGCACGGCGTAGAGGTCGGCGTAGAAGTTGAGGTTCTCCTGCACCGTCAGGTCGCCGTACAGGCTGAACCGCTGCGGCATGTATCCGAGATGCACCCGCACCCGCTCGGGGTCGCGGGTGAGATCGATGCCCGCGACGATGATTGTGCCGCTTGTCGGTGGGATCGCGCCGCAAAGCAGTCTGAGCGTCGTGGTCTTGCCAGCGCCGTCGGGGCCGAGCAGCGCGACGATCTCGCCGCGGGCGATCTCGAAGGACAGGTCCTGCACCGCGGTTCTCCCGCCGAACCGCCGCGTCAGCCCCCGCACCAGGATCGCCGGGCCCTCGGTTGGGGTCATCGGGCCGGCCCTCCGGGCTCGGTGCCGACGACAATCTCTGCGTCGGCCGGCATGCCTGGCTTGAGGCGATCGTCGGAGTTGGTCAGGCGGATTTTGACGCCGAACGCGAGCTTGACGCGGTCCTCCCGCGTCTGGACGTTCCCCGGCGTGAACTCACCGCGGCTGCTGATCTCCTCGACGCGTCCCTCGAACACCCGGCCTGGAAAGCTGTCGATGCTGACGTGCGCGACCTGCCCCACCTTGACGCGCGCGATCTGGTCTGCCGGTACGTACGCCCGCAGCCAGATGTCGCTGAGATCGATCAGCGTGTACAACGGCGTGCCCGCCGCGACGACCTCGCCTTCCTCCACGTTTCTGGTTTGCACCACCGCGTCCCGGGGAGCGGTGATGACGTTGTGGCCAGCGATGACCCGGACGTAGTCCAGATTTGCCCGGGTCTGCGCGAGCGCGGCCTCGGCGGCGGCCAGTGCCTGTCGGCGCTGGGCGACGACCGTGTACCCGCTCTCGGCGTTGCGGAGTCCCGCTTCTGCCTGCGCCAGATTGGCGCGGGCGGCCTCGACCGCCTTGCGCTGGATCTCCACTTGCATGAGGTTCGCACGCGCAGAGGCGACGGCCGCCTGCGCCTGGGTCACCGCGTCCGCGGCACTGTGGTTCTGCGCCACCGCGGCGTCGTAGGCCGCCTGTACCGCGTCGACCTGGGTTGCGGCCACGGCGCCCTCGCCGAACAGGGTCCGCTGACGGGACAGATTGTTGCGCGCGGTCGCCAATGTCGATCGAGCGGAGCCGACCTGGGCCTGCGCGGCACGCAGTTGCGCTTCGGCGGAGGCGACCGCCTCCCGGGATGTCTGTTCCTGGATGGCCAGCGCCGTTTCCGATTGGGGGATGCCGGTTCCGGCTGCGGCGACCTGCGCGGCGGCCTGGCTGACCTGCGCTGTGGTCGCCTGCTGCTGGGACAGGACCGCCTGCTGCCCCTGCGCGACCTGGGCGACGGCCTGGGCGACCGCCGCCTGGGCCTGTGTTACCTGTGCGGTGGCTTCCTGGGGCTCCAGTTCCGCCAGCACCTGATCGGTCCGGACCCGATCTCCTTCGTTGACGACCAACCGGATAATGCGGCCGGCCACCTTGGGGCTGACGTCGATCTCCGTCGCCTGAATCGAGCCCGACGCGAATAGCCGATCGGTGGAGGCGTGGTCTTCATGGAGGCGCCAGCCGGCCCATGCCGCGAGCCCGACGGCCGCGAGCACCAGCGCGGTGACCCCGAGGACGCGGGGTCGAGGCGTGCGAAAGCGTGGGGCATCTGCGGCCATCAGGGAGTCACCTCGCCGTTCGACAAAATCTCGATGTGCGCCGGCATGCCGGGCTGCAGCCGGTGCCCGGGGTCGGCGATCCGGACCTTGACCCCGAACACGAGCTTCACCCGGTCTTCCTTCGTCTGGACGTTGACCGTGGTGAACTCCGGTGTGTCGTTGACCTGCGTCACGCGGCCCGTGAACACCTCGCCCGGGAGCGTGTCGATCGTGGTCCGCGTCGGTAGTCCGATCTTGACGAGGCCGATCTGGTCCTCTCGTACGTACACACGCGCCCACAGATCCGTCGGGTTGATCAGGGTGTAGAGCGCCGCGCCGGCCGGCACGACTTCACCTTCCTCGACGTTTTGGGTCTGGATCACCCCGTCGCGGGGAGCGACGATCGTGTTGTGTCCGGCGACGAGTTCGACATACATCAAGTTGGCGCGGGCCTGCGCGAGCGCGGCCTCGGCGGCCGCCAGCAACTGCCGCTGTTGGGTCACGACCGTGTAGCCCGACTCGGCGTTGCCGAGGATGGCCTGGGCTCGCGCCACGTTCGCCTGTGCGGCTTCCACCGCGCGGCGCTGGATCTGGACCTGCATCAGGTTGGCCCGGGCGGCGGCGAGATCCGCGCGCGCCTGCGTCACGGCCTCCCCGGCGCCGCGATCCTGCGCGACTGCAGCGTCGTACGCGGCCCGCGTGGCGTCGACCTGATCGGCCGCGACGGCACCCTGCGCGAACAGCGCGTTCTGGCGAGCGAGGTCGTGCTCGGCGGTGGCCAGTCCGGAGCGGGCCGATCCGACCTGCGCCTGCGCGGCGCGGAGCCGAGCCTCGGCCGCCGCGACCGCTTCGCGCGAAGTCCGGTCTTCGATCGCCAGGGCGGTTTCCGATTGGGGGATGCCGGTGCCGGCCGCCGTGACCTGCGCGGCGGCTTGGGCGACCTGCGCGTCGGTGGTCTGCTGCTGCGCCACGACGGTCTGGCGGGCCTGTGACACCTGCGCTCCGGCCTGCGCCACGGCGGCCCGGGCCTGCGCGACCTGCGCGCCCGCCTCCTGCGGTTCCAACTCGGCAAGGGCGGAGCCGCTCCGGACCTGCTGCCCGTCGCGCGCCATCATGCGGAGCACCCGGCCCGGGACACGGGTGGTCACGTCCACGGTGGTCGCTTCAATCGAGGCGGAGCCCAGGATCCGCGCGGGCGCGCGGGATTGCCCATACAGCCACCACCCTACCCCCACGGCGGCAGCCGCGACCACCAAGCCACCGGCGACCGCGACGTGGATTGACCGCCGCCCTCGTGGCGAGCCGATTCTGTTCGGGGCCTCGTCTCTTGTCGGCCCCTCGGTTGCCGCTGACACGCGTGCATCGTCCGGCACGATGGGATCCTCGACACGTTCTGTCCGGGCGCTCGGCCCGCCACTAGGCTATCAGGGGCCCGTTGGAACCGGGATCGGGTGCCGACCTGATCCCGCCGGCCGGGCGGTCTGATTCCATCCGGCGGGCGCCCGGCAGGGTCCCCGGGGCTTCCGCGGTGCCGCGTGGGCGACGCAGGATCGCCTGGGGATCCCGCACCGGGGTACCCTCGGGCTAGCGTTCGGGGTCGTAAGGGAGGCCGTCGGAGGCCGGGGGCGTCGTGCGCCCCACGACCCCGGCGAGCACCAGCACGGTCGCAGCGTACGGAAGAATCAAGAGCAGGTCTTTCGAGATCCTCGAGACACCTTGGAGTTGAAACGATAACGCGGTCGTGAAGCCAAAGAGCACCGATGCCCAAAACGCACCCCAGGGGCGCCATCCGCCGAAGATGACGGCGGCAAGCGCGATGAATCCGCGTCCGGCCACCATGTCCGGGCTGAAGCTGTTCAAGATGCCCACCGAGAGGTCCGCGCCGCCGAGTCCCGCCACGGCGCCCGCCGCGACGACCGCCCAGAACTTGACGCGGAGCACCGGCACGCCGGCGGCGTCGGCGGCTCTCGGATGCTCGCCGACGGCGCGCCAGCGTAGTCCGAGCGGCGTCCGGAACATGACCCAGTTGGCGACGACGAGGACCCCGAAGAAGAGATACACGAGCGCCTGGTGATTGTCGAGGACCTCGCCGATGAACGGGACGGCGCTCAGGCCCGGCAGCGTCCACGTCGGGACGGGCGGCGTGCTCGTCGGGGTGCCGAGCGGGCCGTAGATCGTGTTGAAGAGAAAGCCCGTGATCCCGACGGCCAGGATGTTGATCGCGAGCCCGCAGATGATGTGGTCGGCCCTGAGATAAACGGTCGCCCACGCGAGCGCGCCCGCGGCCAGGGCAGCCGCGGCGAGAGCCGCGAGGAGCCCGAGCCAGACGTTTCCCGTCAACGCCGAGATCGCCACGGCCGTGAAAGCCCCGATCGCCATCTTGCCTTCGAGCGCGATGTTCACGACCCCCGCGCGTTCCGAGAACACCCCGCCGAGCGCAGCGAACGCGATCGGGACCGCCAGGACGAGCGTCGAGGTCCAGAGCTGCGGGTTGACCAGCCAGTCGAACATCACGTCGGCCTGCGAGAGAGCGCAGGGCGGGTGGGCCGGACGTACCGGAGCAGTCCCTCCGCGGCGATGAAGAAGATGATCAGCCCCTGGATCACGTCCACGAGGTGGAACGGGACGCCGGCGTTGAGCTGCATGGTGTTGCCGCCGCTCGCGAGCGCGCCGAACAGCACCGCGGCGACGAGCACCCCGAACGGGTTGTTGCGGGCCAGCAGCGCGACCACGATGCCCGTAAAGCCGGCCTCGGTGCCGAAGCTATCGTAGAGGCGATGGTCCACCCCCAGCACCTGCACGGCGCCGGCGAAGCCGGCGATCGCTCCGCTCAGCGCCAGTGCGGTGAGGACCGCCCACGCCGGGTTGATCCCGGCGTAGCGCGCGGCGCGTGGGTTGAGCCCGGTCACGCGCAGCGCGAAGCCGAGCGCCGTCCGCTGCATGAGGAACCAGACGGCCACGGCCGCGAGCGGCGCGAGCACGAGGCCCCAGGAGAGCTGGCTGCCGAGGACCAGCGTCGGCAGCGTCGCGCTCGCCGCGATTTCGGGCGACTGGGGAACGAAGCCGGGCGCCTGCATCGGTCCGCCTTCGATCAGGTAGTGGCCGAAGTACACGGCGGCGTAGGTCATCATCAGCGTCGTGATGACCTCGTTCGCGCCGCGGTACGCCTTCGCGAGCCCCGGAACGATCGCCGCCCACGCCGCGCCGGCGACGGTGCCCGCCACGAGCGCCCCCGGTAGGTGCACCCACGTCGGCGCCTGGACACGGAATCCCACCCACGCGGCCGCGATCGCGCCGAGCCAGAACTGGCCCGAGGCGCCGATGTTGAACAGCCCGCTTTGAAACGAAAGGGCGACCGCCAGCCCGGCGAGCATGAGCGGCAGCGCTCGCGCAAGCGTGGTCGCGACCGCGTAGCCGCTTCCGAAGGCGCCGGCGAGCAGCGACCCGTACGCCGCGATCGGGTCGTGTCCGAATCCGGCAACGAGCGCGCCGCCCATGACGATGGCCAAGCCCGTGGCGATCAGCGGCCAGAGCCGCTCGGATGTCACAGCTGCGTACCGGCCATCAGCAGGCCCAGCCGCTCGCGGTCGGCCGCCTCCCGGGTCAGCGTGGCCATGAAACGCCCGCGGTACACCACCGCGATGCGGTCGGCGAGGGCGAGGATCTCGTCGAGATCGAGCGAGAGCAGGAGGACGCCGCGCCCCTCCGCGCGCAGGCGGAGGAGTTGTCGGTGCACGAACTCGGTGGCGCCCACGTCCAGCCCGCGGGTCGGTTGGCTCGCGATCAACACCGTGGGCCCCGCGTCGATCTCGCGAGCGAGCACGACCTTCTGCTGGTTGCCGCCCGACAGCGTCGCGACCGGCGCCCGCGGTCGCGGCGGACGGATATCGTACATCTCCACAATCCGCCCGGCCCGCTCGTACCAGTAGCGCAGGTCGAGCAGGCCACGCCGGGTGTACGGCGGGCCGTGAAACCGCCGGAGCGCGAGGTTCTCGGCGACGGTCATCGGGAGCACAAGCCCGTCCTCTTGGCGATCGCTGGGAATGACCGCGAGTCCCGCCTCGATCCGCCGCCGCGCGTTCAAGCGGTCGAGCCGGGCGCCGCCGAGCCGGAGCGCGCCCCGCGCGGGCACGAGGCCGGCGAGCGCGGCGACGAGCGTCTCCTGGCCGTTGCCCTCCACGCCCGCGATGCCAAGGATCTCCCCCGCGAGGACGTCGAAGCCGAGCGGGCCCAGGCCGGGTGCCGCCAGGTCCTCCGCGGCGAGGAGCGGGGGTCCGGGTGCGCGCGGCGGGCGATCCAGGCCGGTCATGACGTCGCGGCCGACCATTTCGCGCGCGAGTTCGCGCGGCGTCACGTTGCGGGTGTCGTGTGTGGCGATGCGCCTGCCGTGGCGCAGCACCGTGACCCGGTCGCTGATCGCACAGACTTCGTCGAGTTTATGGCTGACGAAGATCACGGACAGCCCGCGCGCCGTGCAGGCGCGAATCGCCCCAAACAGCTCGAGCGTTTCCTGCGGCGTGAGGAGCGCTGTGGGTTCGTCCAAGACCAGCATCCGCGCGTCGCGGTACAGTGCCTTTAGGATCTCCACGCGCTGACGCACGCCGACCGACAGGTCCGCCACCCTGGCCTGCGGCGGTACCTCCATGCCGTAGGCGGCGGAGAGTGCGCGTAGCCGCTCGTGCACGATCTCGAGGTCGAGGGCGAGACCCCGGCGTGGTTCCGCACCGAGCGCGACGTTCTCGGCAACCGTGAGCGCGGGGATCAGCATGAAGTGCTGGTGCACCATGCCGATCCCGGCCACGGCCGCGTCTCGGGGCGACGCCGGGGCGTAGGGCCGGCCCCACAACTCCAACGTCCCCGCGTCGGGGCGCAATAGCCCGTACACGATGTTCATGAGCGTCGACTTGCCGGCGCCGTTCTCGCCGAGGATCGCGTGCACCTCGCCGGGGCGCAGATCGACGTCGACGCCGTTCAACGCACGGACGCCCGGGAACTGTTTGGTCAGTCCCCGGACGCGCAGAACCGGTGGCGGTTCGCGGGAGCCGGCGGGACCCGCCTCGGCGGCCACGCGGGAGCCGGCGGAACCCGTTACTTTCCGGCCGCCGCCGGCATCTGCGGGCTCACCTTGACCGTGCCGTTTGTGATCTGCTGTTTTAGGGCGTCGACCTTGGCCGTCATCCTTGCCGGGACGGCCTTCAGGATGGCGCCGATCCCGACGCCGCCGTTCTGTAGATCAAACGTCTCGGTCCCGCCCTGCAGCGTGCCGTCACGCAGGCGCTTTGCGGTCAGGAACACGGATGTGTCCACGCGCTTCATCGCGCTTGTGAGCACGTTGTTCGGGGCGAGGTACGCCTGATCGCTGTCCACGCCGATCGCCAGGAAGCCCTCCGCCTTGGCCGCCTCGATCACGCCTTCGCCGGTACCGCCGGCGACTTGGAAGACGATGTCGGCGCCGCGGCTGTGCTGCGCGAGTGCGAGCGCCTTGCCGGACGCCGGATCGTTGAAGTTGCCGGTGTAGCCCCGGAGGACCTTGACCTTCGGGTTGACCGCCCACGCGCCTTCGTAGTACCCGGCGATGTAGCTATCCACGGGCGGGATCTGGATCCCGCCGACCACGCCGATCGTGCCGGTGTGGCGCAGCCCGGGCAGCTTCACGCTGGCGTCCTGGTCCACGAGCGCGGCGAGCGCGCCGACCAGGTACCCGCACTGCTCGGTGGAGAACACGGCGCTCGTCACGTTCGGGCGGTCCTTGATCACGTCGTCGATCAGCAGGAAGTGGGTCTTCGGAAAGTCCTTGGCGACCTGCTCGGTGGCGTCTTTCATCAGGAACCCCACCGCGATCACCAGCTGGTAGCCGCTGCGCGCGAAGTTTGTGAGGTTCGGCACGTAGTCGTTCTGCGAGGTGGACTGCACGACGCCGGTCTGGACGCCCAGCTCGCTCTTGGCCCGCTGCAGTCCTTCATAGGACAGTTGGTTGAAACTGCGGTCGTTGAGGCCGCCGATATCGGTGACCAACCCCACCTTGGCCGGTGTCGCCGCCGACGTGCCCGCGGGAATGACTGCCAACACCGCGACGATCAACGCCGCGCATACGCTCCTCATCGCGCGCTCCTCGTTCCCACGACGTCGTTCCAGTGCCACACTACTCGGGGCGGCAGTGGATCCCCTGCTCGCCCGTGGAGGAACAAAGCGGTCCCGACGCGGAACACGACTTCAGGACGCGGAGTGCCCGGAGGCGTCGTCGATGCGTGGACACGGAGCGCGGCAACTTCCGAACGGGTTCCCCGAAAAGCCCCTCATCGGGATGATCCACATGCCCGCGCTCCCCGGCGCCCCAGGGAACACGCTCGCCATGGACGCGCTGGTGCGGTACGCGCTCTCGGAAGCGAGGATACTGGAGCGCGCCGGGCTCGACGCGGTGATCGTCGAGAACGTCGGCGACACACCGTTCTTCAAGGAGCGCGTGCCGCCGGTGACGATCGCCGCGATGACCGCGATCGCCGGGGAAGTCGTCGCCCACACCAAGCTCGCCGTCGGCCTGAACGTGCTGAGAAACGCCTGCGCCGAGGCGCTGTCGATCGCGCATGTGACCGCCGCGCGTTTCATTCGGTGCAACATCATGATCGGCGCGTACGCCACGGACCAGGGCGTGATCGAGGGGTGCGCCGCCGCACTCGCGCGGCTCAAGCACGAGCTCGGCGCCCACGTGCTGATCTTCGGCGACGTCCACGTCAAGCACGCCCACCCGCTCTTCGACGTTCCCATCGAGCACGCCGCGGCCGACCTCGCGGAGCGGGGCGGGGCCGACGCGGTGATCGTCTCCGGGGCCCGGAGCCCGATCCCGCCGGCGGCGGAGACCTTGGATACGGTGCGAGCGGCGGTCGCGCTCCCGGTCCTAGTGGGGAGCGGCGTCGGGCTGGCGAACGTGCAGCAGCTCTATCGGGCATCGGACGGGCTCATCCTCGGGGAACCCGATTTCAAGATCGACGCGGTGTGGGGAGGTCCGAGCGACGAGCGCGCCTACGCAACGGCCGTGCAACGCTGCCGAGGCTAGGGCTCCAGCCAAGCGCGTCGAATCCCTACGGGCAGGGTGCCGCCGCACCCTACGGGGCACGGCGGTCGCGGGCGCCTAACCGCGCCCGGATCATCGATCGGCCGGGCTCGAACGCGAACGTGAGGAGGAACCAGGTGTCGGTCGCACGCGCGCAAGGACAAGACACGGCGACACATCTCACGGGCGGGCAGGCTCTGGTGCAGGGACTCATCGCCCAAGGGGTCGACGTGGTGTTCGGTCTCCCCGGGGTCCAGCTCGATTGGGCGTTCGATGCGTTGCACGCGGCGCGCGACGCGGTCCGAGTGTACCACACCCGCCACGAGCAGGCGGTCTCGTACATGGCCGACGGGTACGCGAGGGTGACCGGGCGGGTCGGCGTGTGCCTGACCGTGCCCGGCCCGGGCGTGCTCAACGCCATGGCCGGCCTGGCGACGGCGTACGCGTGCTCGTCCCCGGTGCTGTGCGTGACGGGACAGATTCCATCCGCCGAGATCGGTGCGGGTCGCGGGCTGCTGCACGAGATCAACGACCAGCTCGTCGCGCTTCGGTCGGTCACCAAGTGGACGGCGGGGGCGACCAAGTCCGAAGACATCCCCGGTATCGTCCACGAGGCGTTCCGACAGCTTCGTACCGGGCGCCCACGACCGGTGGCGGTCGAGATCCCGCCGGACGTCCTGCGGGAGACTGCCGAGATGGCACCGGCGGAGCCGCTGGCGGTCGACCCCCCGGCCGGAGACCCGGACCTGGTCGACCGTGCGGCACGGATGCTCGGGGCCGCGGAGCGCCCGATCATCTTCGCGGGCGGAGGCGTTTTGCGATCCGCCGCGTGGGAACCGCTCCGACAGCTCGCCGCGATGCTGGAAGCTCCGGTCGTGATGACGGAGAACGGGAAGGGCGCCGTGTCCGATCGGCACTACCTCGCGCAGACGATGACGGCGGCGGCGGAGCTGGTGCCGGCATCGGACGTGGTGTTCGTCGTGGGCACCCGGTTCTACCTGCCCTCCCGGTCCGACTGGGGCCCGCGCGCGGGACAGACGGTGATTCAGCTGGACATCGACCCCGCCGAGATCGGCCGCAACTCCGACGTCACCCTGGGACTTCCGGCCGATGCGAAGCGGGGACTCGACGCGCTGGTGGCCGCCGTGCCCCGGCACAACCGGAAGCGGGAGAGCCGTCGGGATGACCTAGAAGCGGTGCGGGCGCGGACGCGCGCGCGGCTGGAGACGGTGCAGCCGCAGGCCGCGTACGCCGCGGCGATCCGGGACGTGCTTCCCGATGATGGGATTCTCGTCACGGAAATGACCCAGGTGGGCTACTGGTCCAACGTCGGGTTCCCCGTCTACGCGCCCCGGACGTACCTCACCTCCGGATATCAGGGCACGCTCGGCCACGGGTTCGCGAACGCCCTCGGCGCGCAGGTCGGCGCGCCCGGCCGGAAGGTCGTCTCGATCAACGGCGACGGGGGGTTCATGTACAACGTCCAGGAGCTCTCGACCGCCGTGCGGCACCGGATCAACGTCGTGGCGATCGTGTTCAGCGACAACGCGTACGGGAACGTCCGGCGGATCCAGCGGGAGTCGTTTGGCGGGCGCGTCATCGCGTCCGACCTGCTGAATCCCGACTTCGTCAGGCTCGCGGAGGCGTTCGGGATGGACGGCATCCGCGTGGGCACGCCCGATGCGCTCCGGAGGACGCTCGGAGAGGCCCTCGCAAACGACCGGCCCGCGCTGATCGAAGTGCCGGTGGAGGAGATGCCGGACCCGCGGGCCGCGGCACGGCCGGGATACCGCGGCTAACGCGCTAGCGCTTCTCGGCCTTCGCGGAGAAACGCGCGGGCGCCGAAAGCAAGCGTCGGGCGCGCCGCGACGCCCATCCCAGCCCGTACCGCCTCACCGTCCACCCGACCCGGCGCACCCCCCGCACCGCCAGGTCGAACGGCAGGGACCAGCCCCGCTGGACTCGCCACCGGCGGCGGTAGTAGCCGGGCATCCCGGCAAGCGTGCGGAGCGCGCCGGTGCCTGGAGGTAGGCTCCGCGAGTGGTCGAGGTAGCCGACACACACGGTCAGCAGTGGCCCCCAGCGCTCAGGTGGCTCGATCCGCGCCGCGTGGACGATGCGATCGGTGAGCGGCACGGGCATGGCGCGAAGCTGTTGCAGCACGCGGTCGGGGATCGGCCCGTCGAGTGTGCGCCGCACGTACGTCAGCCCGGCCCGCAGCGGCGGGATGAACCCGCATCGGCCCGCCTGCGCTAGCAGGCGGGTCCAATCGAGTGCCTCGCCGGAAGTGCTGAGGATGGTCATGACATCCATCACCCAGCGAACCCTCGACACCTCGAACCCGATGGCGCCGCGCACGATCCCGTGCACGCAGACGTGCAGCAACTGGTCCGCCGGTCTCAACGCCCGGGTGGGCGTCCCCAGCGCATCCATCTCGACCGTGTCCTGCCAGAACGGCGCGCTCACGTCGGGCGCGATGCTCTCCGGGAACAACCGCCAGTGCACGTCGAACTCGTGTCCGGCGGCGTCGTGAAATTCCATCTCGGAGTGGCGGTCAGGATGCGCCGTGGCGTCGAGCAGCGCGTCCTCGGGCGCCCCGCACGGGGTAAAGCCATTGCCCCGCAGCAGCTGGATTGCGCTCGACGCCTGGTTCCCCGGAACACAGATGTCGAAGTCCGTCATCGGCCGCATGCCATAGTCTCGGTAGTACTGTAAGACCAGCGCCGCGCCTTTGAGCAACATGCTTGGAATTCCCGCTGCGTGCAGCAACCGCAGTGGGCGGGCCATCGCGTGGAACCGCAGCTGATTTTGATACCAGGTCCGCCGGTAGATGCCTCGGAGCCTCCCCAAGAGCGGATCGGAGACGCCTTGGTCTCTCAGGCTGCAATAGAGTCGGGGGACCAGCCGGTACGACTCACTATCGATGTCGTCGAAGTCGATCGTGGATTTCCATTGGGCCCAGGCGGCGAGGGCCTCGGGGCCGCGCAACAGCGCCGCGCGCAAGAGCAGTTCCTCTTGCCACGTGGGCCAGGGGTCTCGTTTCGCGTATCCGATACTCATGCTCACACGCGCGTCTCCTCCATCGTCATCGCATTATACGGTGCGTTCACGTCGAGTCCTGCCCGCGGCGCTCCCATCGGAGGTATGAACCGGCGGATCTTCTGGGGGACGGGAATGTCTGTTTGAAGAAGGACAATCATGCGAGCGGAGGTCGGGCGCCCGTGCCCTCCGCGGCAGGGGTGTACCATCCCCGCCGACGAATGGGCGTCCAAGCGTCGCACCGGGCGGACGCAGGCACCGGACATCCAGGAGGGGCGACAGCGGTGGCGGACTCGACGGTGAGCGTCATTGTGGCCGTAAAGAACGGCGCGCGGTTTCTGCGCGCGGCGATCGACAGTGTGCTCGCGCAGGACTTGCGTCCCGTCGAGGTGGTCGTCGTCGACGGCGGGTCGGCGGACGACAGCGCCGCGATCGCCGGCTCGTATCCGGCGGTGCGCGTCGTCCCGCAAGCAGGGACGGGGGTCGCGAGCGCCTACAACACCGGTATCGAGGTCACACGTGGCGACATGCTCGCGTTCCTGTCGGCGGATGATCTCTGGACCCCTGACAAGCTGAGCGCCCAGGTTGGGTTTCTCCGCCCCCGGCCTCAGGTCCAGTACGTGACGGCGCGGCTGCGCTTCTTCCTCGAACCGGGGTGCGCGGCGCCCCCGGCTTTCAAGCGCGACCTGCTCGAAGGCGACCACGTCGGTCACATCATGGAGACCCTGCTGGCGCGACGGTCGGTGTTCGACCTCGTGGGGCGGTTCGACTCGCGCCTGTCCACCGCCGAGGACGTCGATTGGTTCTCGCGCGCGCACGACCTGGGGGTCCGCACGGCCGTGGTCGAGCGCGTGCTGCTCCACAAGCGCGTGCACGACGCGAATCTGTCCCTCACCGACGCGGCGTCGAACCGAAATCTTCTCGAGGTCGTCAGGCGATCGCTCGCCCGCAAGCGCGAGCACTTCGTTCAGCCGCCGCCGAGCGCCAATCGGTTGCGCTGACGCCAGAGCACGCGTCGGGGCCGGCCTCGCCGGAGCAGGTCGGGGACCGTGACGGACGTCAACGTGTCGCGCAGGCGGTTGAAGACCAGGTCGAGCGCCTTCAACATGGACGACGGGTCGACCGCATCCCCCCGCAGGGCCGCTTCACTGCCATCGTGGAAGAGCACGATGCTCCCGGGCCGGACGCGCGCTATCACGCGATAGGCGACGACGGCGGGCGCGTCGCCCCGCCAATCTCCGGCGTCCACGTCCCACGCGACCACCTCATGGCGCATCCACAGCGCGTCGAGCCTGGACGCGTCGTCCTGGTCGCCGTACGGTGGTCGAAAGAGCCGTTCGCCGTACGGGGCGATCGCTCTGCCGCAGGCGCCGATCTGTCGGCGGCGTTCCCGGCGCGGCACCTCCGGAAACGAGGGGTGATCCCACGAATGGTTGCCGATAGCATGGCCCGCATCGGCGACCTGCCGCACGAGGGCGGGATACCGCGCGGCCGCCTGTCCGAGCATGAAAAACGTGGCCCGCGCTCGATGCGCCCGGAGTATCTCGAGCACCCGGGGCGTGGACGAGGGGTGCGGTCCGTCGTCGAACGTCAGGGCGAGGACGGGGTCCTGCGTCGACACGCGGATGATCGTCCCCAGCGCCCATTCCGCGGCCGCTGGGCTCCATCGGTGGAAGAGCCCGAGCACGCGCCGGGCCGCGGTCGGGCGATCAGGGCGGGCGTTCATCGACTCGATGTGGTTCCGGGACGGTGGTGGGCGCCCCTGCTCACCGATGGTCCCGTCGGAACATCCTTCAAACCCGCCAAACCCGCGATTTTTGATCCTTTGCGCCCCGGAAAGAATCGTTCGGATGACCAAGGCAGGGTTGGTCCAGGCAGGCGTGTCCTTTTCGATTCACGAAACACAGCCTTAACATATCGTCCATCTTGCGGGGAGCACCGGCCCGCTCGGTCGGGCTGGAGTGTGCGCGGAGGCACGTGTGGAGGTGTCCGGGATGATCACGGTCCTGCGGTTCACGGTCAACACACCGACCGTCGTTCACGAAGTGTTCGACGACGAGGTCGTGATCATCAACCTTGACACGGGCGTCTACTACAGCGTGAACGGTCTCGCCGCTGAGATCTGGACTCGGATCGACGGGGCGACGGCGGGCGGCATCATCGACGACCTTGCGTCACAGTACGCGATGGCCGCCTCTGACGTCGAGGCGTCGGTGCGACCGTTCCTCGACGAGCTGAGCGCGGAGGGTCTCATCGTGCCCGAGCAGCCGGGTTCCCGGGAACGCGGGCGCGACGCCGCCCCCGGAGCGATCACCGTGGCGCCGCGTGTCCCGCAGTTCGAAACCCCGGTGCTCCGGAAATACAACGACATGCAGGAGTTGCTGCTGCTGGATCCGATCCACGAAGTCGACGAGGTCGGCTGGCCGGTGCGGCCGCTCGGTGTACCCGAGCAGCGGCCGAAGGACCGGGCCTAGGCAGTCACTCACCGATGACCGACCGGCCGTTCGTGCGTCTCGCATACGCCGAACCGGGACGCCGCGTGCGGCATCCGGCGGCGGCTCCCAGCCGTCATGCGAACCCTTAACTCCCGCGCTTCCGACGTCGCACCGCCCGACCCGGCCGCGTTCTTTGAGACCGTGCACCAGGCGTTCGGGCGTGCGGAACGCGCGGCCGGAGGGATCGACCGCTGGTATCTCGTGGCCGGCCACCCAGTGCGGCTGCGGTTTGCCGGGCCGACGCTGGTCCCGCTCATCGCCCCGGCGCTCGAGCATTTAGCGACGGCGCCGGTCGCCCGGCCCGCGTTGACCGTGTGCCTGTGGGACGTCGAGTCCTTGCTGCCCCGCGTTCCCGCTCCGCCGTGGCGGATGCACGACGACATCAACAGTCGGGCGTCGCGCAGCTATAGCGACGAGCGCATCCACGCGAGCTTCGATATGGGCACGGGCGTGCTCTCGCTGGTCGACGGGGCCGCGGATCTGGCCGTGTATTGCGTGCGCGACGCCCGTCGGCTTCCGGGATACGAGATCGGCGCTCCGCTCAAACCAATCTTCCAGCGGGCGATGCACGGGCGCGGCGGGCAGCTCGTCCACGCGGCCGCCGTCGGCCGGCCCGACGGGGGGGTGCTGCTCGTCGGAAAAGGGGGATCCGGCAAGTCCACGACCGCGCTGACCTGCCTCGGGACGGAGCTGCTCTACGCCGCGGACGACTACTGCATGCTGTCGACCGATCCGGTTCCCTACGCGCACAGCCTGTTCAACTCCGCGAAAGTGTACGCCGAGGACCTGGGGCGGTTTCCCCGCCTCGCGGCCCTCCCGAGCCGGCTGGACGATCTCGGGATCGACAAGGCGCTCCTGTTCCTGCATCCTGATCAACGCGACTGGATCACGACCGGCTTTCCCGTGCGCGCGATCCTCGTTCCCCAGGTCACGGGTCGGCCGGAGACGTCCGCGGTGCCGATCTCCCCGGCGGCGGCGTTGAAGGCGCTCGCGCCGAGCACGATCTTTCAGCTGGCCGGGATGGACCATTCGACGCTCGGAACGCTCGCCGCCTGCGTGAGGCGCGTGCCGTGCTACGCGCTGCGCTTGGGGTCGACGCTCTCGGCGATCCCCGCGGCGATCCAAGACGTGCTGGCACAGGTGTCGGGGGGCGCACGTTGACCCGCGTGTGCGTCAGCGTGGTCATCCCGGTGTACAATGGCGCGGCGTTCCTCGCCGAGGCGGTGGGGAGCGTCCGCGACCAGGCGGGCGCTCGGCTCGAGGTTGTGATCGTCGACGACGGCTCGACCGACGGAACCGCCGAGGTCGCCAACCGGCTCCCGCAGGCCGGGCTCCGCTATGTGTATCAGGAGAACGCCGGGCCGGCGCGCGCACGAAACCGCGGGTTAGTGCTGGCTCGGGGCGACGTGATCGGGTTCCTCGATGCGGACGACCTGTGGCCCGCGGACCGGCTGCGTCGCCAGATGCGGGCGCTCGACGGCAACGCGTGCGTGGATGTCGTCCTCGGCCGAACCCAGTGCGTGCGACACACCGGCGCCAGCGGAGCGGACCGCCTCGAGGTGTGCTTCCCGCCGTTCGTGTTGCTGTCCCCCACCGCGGCGCTGTTCCGACGTCGCGCGTTTGAACGGGTCGGCACCTTCGACGAAGCGCTGCGCTACGGTGAGGACACCGACTGGTTCATGCGGGCGCGGGAGTGCGGCGTCCCGATTCTCGTCGAGGAAGACATCGCGCTCTTGTACCGTCGGCACGAGCAGAACATGACGCGCGGGCGCACCATGAAGGAGCTGCGGGTCTTGGACGTGCTCAAGCGGTCGCTCGACCGCCGCCGCCGGCATGGCCGCACCGCCGCGTCGCTCCCGAGTCTCACGCCGCCCGCCGCGCCTGGGATCGGTGCGTCTGATCCGCGGGCGGACGAGTAAGGCCATGGCACGCGCGGCGGAACCGGCCGGCCCTCCGTCACCAACGTCTTCGGTCAGCGTCATCATTCCCGTCTACAACGGCGAGCGGTACCTCGGCGACGCCCTCGAGAGCGTGCTGGCGCAAACCGTGCCCCCGATGGAAATCGTGGTGGTCGACGACGGATCGTCGGACGGAAGCGCGGCAGTCGCCGCGCGCTTCCCCGGTGTCCGCTACGTCGCGCAGGGCCACGCCGGACCGGGGGCCGCCCGCAACCGAGGTGTGGCGCTCGCCCGCGGCGCGTTCGTCGCGTTTCTCGACGCGGACGACCTCTGGGTGCGCACCAAGTTGGCGCGCCAGGTCGCGGCCTTTCAGACGGATCCCGCGTTGGACATGGTGTTCGGCCACGCCCGGCAGTTCCACAGCCCGGAGTTGGTTGAGCGCACGAAGGCCAGGATCGCCGGAGCGGGGGCGGTGCTCCCGGGCTTCGTGTTGGGGACCCTCTTGGTGACGCGGGCGTCGTTCGATCGGGTGGGGCCGTTCCCCACGCACACGCGCGTCGGAGAGTTTCTCGATTGGTACGCGCGGGCCAACGACGAGAGGCTCAAGAGCGTCCTGCTCCCCGAGGTCGTGCTGTTGCGACGTTTGCACACCGGCAACCTCGGGTTGCGAGAGCGCGACGCGAGGGCCGACTACGTGCAGATCCTCAAAGCGTCGCTGGATCGGCGGCGCCGGACGGACTGATCGGTCGATCCTGCGCTGGGTCGTGGCCGGGCGCGCACCTCGCGGTTCGAGCAAACGCCGGCCGTCGCCGAACGTCCTCTCTTTGCCGCTAGCGCGCGTCGACGCCCAGGGCACCGAGTCGCAGGGACGCTTCCATCAACGCGCGGGCGTTGTGATAAGGGTCTTTCCAGTCGTGACCCTTCTCGAGGCGGAGCGGCCGGCCATCCCACGTGGTCGCTTCGTACCAGTCCCCACCGTCGTGGTCGGTTTGATAGCGCCAGATCCAGTCGAACTGTCTTTCGAAGGCGATGAGATACTTCGCTGCGCCAGTCCAGCGATAGGCCTCCAGGGACGCGACCAGCATCTCAGCCTGCTGCCACCAATGCTTCGTCAGACGGTCGGCCGGCAGGTAGACAGCCAGACCTACTGCACCGGCCGGAGGACCGTACTGCGCCAGCCCGCCGCGCCAATGGTCGAAACCGAACACCAGCGCGTGGTCGATCAGTCCGAGGACCCGTCGGCGTATCGGTTCGCGCGGCTGGCCGAGGAGATCGATCGCGCGGAGGATGAGCCACGCCAACTCCACCTCGTGTCCGTACGAGATCCGCAATCGGCGTCGCGGGGGGACCCAAGCGTGCCAGGTCCGGTCGAATTCGTCCCAAGCGCCACCGTGGTGGGGGTGGATCGTCTTCGCCAGCAGAAGGTCGACGAGTCCGCGGAGCGCGCGACTATGTGCTTCCCGCCCCGACGCCTCGGCGAGCGTGATCAGGGCCTCCATGACGTGCATGTGCACGTTCAGCGTCTTGCGCTCGCCGCGCCAGTCCGCGATCGGCGACCAGTCACGTGCGAATTCCTCTCTGAAGCCGAGGGCTCCGTCGGTCGCCTTCGCGATGAGGGTGTCGAAGGTCCGCTCTGCCCACGCGAGAACCTGCCGGTCGCCGGTGGCCAACGCGTACTCCGCCAACCCGTATATCGCAAACGCCTGCCCGTACACACTCTTGCGGTCGTCCAGCGGCAAGCCGTTTCGGCTCACCGTCCAGACGAAGCCCTCGTGCTCGCCGTCCCACATCCGGTCGACCAGGAAGCGCACGCCCTGATCCGCGAGCTCCAAGTATCCTTGGTCGGTCAGTCCGTACCGGTGGGCGGCCGCAAGCGTCCAAATCATCCGCGCCTGCATCACCAGGTACTTCTCCGTCGGACCGAGGCGATCGCCGGCGCGGCCAAGATGCGTGATGAATCCGCCATACTCCGGGTCCGGAGCGTGACGGGCCCAGAAGGGTAACACGTTCTCGGCCAAGTCCCGCTCGATGCACGACCGAATCGCGCCCAAGTGGGCCGCCCCCGGCGGCGGGCCGCCTCGGGCGCGGCGGAGCGTCGGGAGTCTCGCGAAGATGTAGGCGTCCTCCGCGCACCGCTGCCCGAGTTCGAGCGCGCCCCCAATCAAACGCCGGCCCCTCCGGGCGGCGGGCCTCAGCAGCGCGCGGAGTTCAGCCACCGGCGCGAACCGCTCCAGCCGGTCGGGGCCGAGCGGTTACGTCGTCGCGCTCGACGCGCGATGCCGCAGCCGCAACCCCTGGACGATCATCAGGGCGCCGAAGATGAACGCGTAGATGCCGATCAACCACAACACCGCGAGCGCCCCCGCGAGCGGGTGGATGAACAGGAGAACGCCGAAGATGATGGACGCGGCACCGCCCAGCAGCAGCGTCCACTCGTTGGCCGCGTGCGCTCTCAGGCGGAAGCCCGCGATTAGCTCGAGGATGCCGGTGACGATCGCCCAGTACGCGATCACGTAGAGCAGCACGAGCGCGGTGATGCCCGGCCAGAAAAACGTGACGAGTCCGGCCAGGATCCCGGCGAGACCAGAGAAGAGGAGCCAGCCCCAGCGGTGATGGCTCTCCGCGGCGCGCACGGCCGCGACGACGTTGAAGACACCATCCACCAGCGCGTAGGCGCCGAACACGATCACCAGGGCGTACAGCGCGATCCCCGAATCGAACAGCGCGATCCCCCCAAAGAGAATCGCGATGACGCCGCGGAGCGCAAGAGCCCACCAGTTTCTCTCGAGAACCCCGATCATGATGTCACCTCCACGGAAGGTACGGAGCGGGCACGTGCGCGAACGATCGTGCTGCCGGGTGCCCCGACTCATTCTTCGACCGGCACGCCGCCCCCTTGCGCTAGGCACATCGGCCCCGGCACCCGGGGGGCTCGGGCGGCACCGTGGACGAGGGTGCACGAGGAACCGTTCCCGCCCGCGGGGAGCCCGTGTCACAGCTGCGCACGACATGGTCGCGCGCCCCGGACGCATCGGGTCGCGAGCGGGAGGATCGTGAGATGAATCACCCTATCGCGCTCGCCATGTTCGACCTCGCGGGCCTCGGCCCCGGACGCCACGCGTGCCTCGCGCGCGCCGTGGACGCGCCCGCCGCGGATCTGCCGGTACTCGCCGTGGTCGGGGTCCAGCCGGGACCGACCCTGGTGGCGACCGGCGGCGTGCACGGCGACGAATACGAAGGCCCGCTGGCGCTCTGGCGCGTGGCCGCGGAGTTGCGCCCCGACGAGATGCACGGGGCGCTCGTCGCGTTGCCGATCTGCAACCCTTGGGCCGCGGCGGCGGGTCGGCGCGCCACCCCCGAGGCGATCGACGGGGTGAACCTCGCCCGGACGTTTCCCGGGGACGCCGACGGCTCCCCCACGCAGCGGCTCGCCGCGGCGCTCCTCGGCTGCGTGCTCCGCCTTCGGCCGGCGCTCGTCTTGGATCTCCACAGCGGCGGCGTGCTCTCCCGTTTCCACCCGATGGTCGGGTACCGGCGCGGCCTGGGGGACGCGGTCCGATCGCAGGCGGCCGCCCGCGCGTTCGGCCTGCCGGCGCTGTGGGAGCTTCGCGACCATCCGGGGACGTTCAACGCGGAGACCGCGCGGCGCGGGATCCCGACAATCGGCGTGGAGATGACCGGGACCGGCGCCGCGCTCGAGGCCGATGTCGCCGCGAACCGCGCCGGCGCACTGAATCTCCTTCGGTGGCTCGGCGTGCTCCGGGACCGGCCGGCGCCAGAGACTCCCGGCCCGTTCCGCCGCATGACCGACGTGCCCGCCACCGCGGACGGGTACGTGGTCCCTCTCCGGGAGGTTGGGGAGCCGGTCGCCGAGGGCGACCCGCTGGTGCGCGTCCTGACGGCGTTTGGCGAGATCGCCGAAGTCGTTAGGGCGCCGCACGCCGGCATCGTGTGGGTGATGCGCCATCTGCGCACGATCCGCACGGGCGAGACGGCCTGCGCGGTCGCCGCGGAGTAGCGCTCGGGGTCGGAGGCGAGACACCCCGGGCGGTGCGCACGCCGGGGAGGGAGCGTGCGATCCTGCGGAGCGCTTCGTCCGTAGTTGGTCATGGGGTGCGGCAAGAGCCGGTCGAGGCCGGCGTTCCCCGTGAGCAGGACCGTACGGCGGGACACGGAATGACTGGGCCAGGTCAACTGAGGCTTAGCCGAAAACGGGCAATCGTTCCGCACCAGCGTAGTTCAGGGAGGGGTGCAGCATGGCGAAGGACGGACGCTCGCGGACGAACCGGGTGACCCGGCGCAGGTTCCTCCAGACCGTGACGGCCGCAGGGGTGGGCGCGGCCGCGTCGCGGTGGTTCGCGGGACCCGGAACCGGCACCGGCACGGCGTCCGCGGCGCAGGCGATGCGCCGCGGCGGCACCTTGAAGATCGCCGAGATCGGTGAGCCGCTCACGCTCGACACCACCGCCACCACGGCCGACTTGACCTCGACGATCACGCTGCCGGTGTTCGAGGAGTTGTTCGCGTTCGACAGCAACTGGCGGATCCAGCCGGGGCTCGCCGCAGGGTCGACGGTGAGCAAGGACGGCCTGACGTACACGTTTACGCTGCGCAGCGGCGTGCCGTTCCACAACGGCAAGACGATGACCGCGGACGACGTCGTGGCTTCGCTGAACCGGTGGGGCAAGGTCAGCCCCCGAGGGCCCTCGGTGTACCAGCACGTGGACTCGGTCACCGGCGCGGGCAACACGGTGACGATGAAGTTGAAGGAACCGTTCGCGCCGTTGCTCGCGTTCCTCGCGCTTCCGAACGGCGCGGCCGCGATCATGCCGAAGGAGATCGCGGACGCCGCCGGCACGCAGCCCATCAAGCAGCTCGTCGGCACCGGGCCCTACAAGTTCGTGGAATGGGCCCCGGACCGGTACGTCCACCTCGCGCGCTTCGACCAGTATGCGGCGCGCACCGAGCCCCAGAACGGCTACGCCGGCCGGCGCGACGCGGTCGCCGACGAGATCTTCTTCTATCCGGTCTCCCAAGTCGCGACGCGGATCGCCGGCGTGCAGAGCGGCGACTACGACATCGCCGACGGGATCAATCAGGACGCGTACACTCAGCTTGCCAAGGATGCGCGCGTCGACGTGGGCATCATTCCCGGCTCGTTCCTGACCTTCTTCTTCAACAAGAAACAGGGCATGATGGCGAACGAGAAACTGCGCCAGGCGGTCGCAGTCGCGATGGACATGCAGCCGATCTTGCAGGCGACCTTCGGCAACCCCGCGCTGTACTCGGTCGACGCGAGCATCTACCCGAAGGGCACCGTGTGGTACACCGAGGCGGGCGCCCCACTGTACAACGTCCACAACGTGGACCAGGCGAAACAGCTCGCCAAGGAGGCCGGCTACAGCGGGCAGCCGATCCGCTGGCTGACGACCCAGCAGTACGACTACATGTTCAAGAGCACGGTCGTGGCTGCGGCGCAGCTCCAGCAGGCCGGGTTCAAGATCGACATGCAGGTCATGGACTGGGCGAGCGTGCTCGACCACCGGAACAAGCCGGCGGATTACGACATCTTCGTGACGTCGCACGGGTTCGTCCCCGACCCGGCGCTGATTACGGTGTTCAGCTCGGCCTATCCGGGTTGGTGGGACACCCCGACCAAGAACACGCTGTTTTCGCAGTTCACCGCGGAACCGGACGCGAAGAAGCGCGTCCAACTCTGGGCCAAGCTGCAGACGCTGATGTACCAGGAGGCTCCGATCGTCCGGCCCGGGGCGTTCAACCTGCTGCAGCTGAATCGCAAGGGGCTCCCCGGGTTCCGCGCATCGTACTGGATCGTGCCGTGGAACGTGCAGGCGGCCAAGTAGCGGATCCGGGGCGTCCGGCGCAGAGGTGCTGGCCTATCTGACCGGGCGGCTGCTCGCGCTCCTCCCCGTGCTCGGGGTGGTGGCGGTCGTCGTGTTCCTGCTCGTGCATGTGACGCCCGGCGATCCGGCGCGCGTCCTGCTCGGGCAGGATGCCACCGATGCCCAGGTGGCGGCGCTGCGCCACGATCTCGGACTGGACCGGCCGCTGCCGGTCCAGTTCGCGCTCTGGATCGGCCGCGCGCTGCACGGCGACCTCGGGACGTCGCTGTTTCTCCGCATCCCGGTGACCTGGGACATCCTCCAGCACCTTGGGCCCACGGCCACGCTCTCGCTGCTCGGCCTCAGCGTGGCGCTCGCGATCGGTATTCCCGTGGGCGTGGTCTCCGCGGTGTTCCGAAACTCGTGGCTTGATCAGCTGAGCCTTGCGCTCGCGATGCTGGGCGCGGCGGTGCCCAGCTTCTGGCTGGGGCTGTCGCTGATCATCCTCTTTGCGGTGGACCTCGGGTGGCTGCCGTCGTCCGGGTACCAGTCGCCGGCCACCGGCGTGTGGCACAGCCTGGAATACCTGCTGCTGCCGGCGCTCGCGCTTGGTGTGCCGAGTTCGTCGCTGATCATCCGGTTCACGCGCAGCAGCCTGCTCGACGTGCTCGGCAACGACTACATCCGCACCGCGCGGGCGAAGGGGCTGCGCGGCCGGGCCGTGATTTTCCGGCACGCGTTCCGCAACGCGCTCGTGCCGATCCTCACCGTCGTCGGCCTCACGTTCGCCGCCCTGATGGGGGGCGCCGTCGTAACCGAAAACGTGTTCAGCCTGCCCGGCATCGGCCAGCTCGTCGTGTCGTCGGTGTTGCGCCGGGACTATCCGGTGATCCAAGGGGTCGTGCTGATGGTCGCCACCGCCTACGTCGTCATCAACCTCGGCGTGGACCTCCTCTACTTTGCCGTGGACCCGCGGGTGAGGTACTAACAGGATGGCCGGGGAGATGGTGACGGCACGCGCCGGCCGGGGGGCGCGCCCAAACATCGGATCGCTCCTGTGGCGGATGGTCGTCCGCCGGCGGGTCATCGGGGTCGGGGTGGTGGTGCTCGGGGTGATCGCGGTCGCCGCGATCCTGGCGCCCGTGTTGTCCCCGTACGACCCCTCTGCGCTGAACGTGCCGGACCGTCTGCTGGGCCCGGCGCGGGGGCATCCGTTTGGGACCGACGAGTTCGGCCGCGACATCCTGAGCCGGACGCTCTACGGCGCCCGGCTGTCGCTGACGGTGGGCCTCGTCGTGACCGCGGTCGCGACCGCGGCCGGGATCGTGGTCGGGCTCGTCGCCGGGACGAACCCGCGTGCGGACCGGATCCTGATGCGGGTGATGGACGGCGTCATGGCGTTTCCGGACATCCTGCTGGCGATCGCGCTCATGGCGTCGCTCGGTCCGAGCGCCCGGAACGTCGTCCTGGCGCTGAGCTTCGTCTACACGCCGCGCGTCGCCAGAGTCGTGCGAGGCGCCGTGCTCGTGATCGCGTCCCAGGAGTACGTGGAGGCGGCGCGCGCGGTCGGGGCGCGCGGGGTCCGCATCCTCGCGCGGCACATCCTCGTCAACAGCGCGTCGCCGGTGATCGTGCAGGCGACGTTCATCACGGCGTACGCGATGCTCGGCGAGGCGGCGCTGAGCTTCCTCGGGGTGGGGATCCCGCCGCAGATCGCAACGTGGGGCGGCATCATCAGCCAGGGCCAGGTGTATCTCCGGCAGGCTCCGTGGATCAGCATCTTTCCGGGCGCGGCGATCGTCCTGAGCGTGCTCAGCCTTAACCTGCTCGGCGACGGGCTCCGCGACTTTCTCGACCCGCGCCTCCGGTACTCGTAGCGCGGGTAAGGAGGCAGAGCGGGTGACGAACCAGGGGAACATGCTGCTGCGCGGCGGCCGGGCGATGCACCTCGACGGGGTGCCGCACGGCGAAGTGGTGGACATCGGGATCGAGCGCGACGGGACGGTCGGCCTGGCGGGCCGGTGGGACGGCCGGCGCCCGTTCGACCGGGTGGTGGCGCTCAACGGTGCCTGGATTTCGCCCGCGTGGATCGACCTGCACGTCCACTGCTACTACGGCGGCACCTGGCTGTCGCTCCGCCCGGGCCGGGTCGGACCGGCCCGCGGCGTCGGGCTCGTCGTCGACTGCGGGAGCGCCGGCGAAGCGAACTTCGCAGGGTTCAAGGAGTTCCTGATCGATCCCTCGCCGTTTCCGATCCTCGCGTACCTCAACATCAGCACGATCGGCCTGGTCGCCGCGAACCGGGTCAGCGAGTTGATCGGCGACGCGGTGCTCGACCCCGCGCGCACGGCGCAGGTCGCGGAGGCCCATCGGGGCCTCATCAAGGGCATCAAGATCCGGGCGAGCGACCAGGTCGTCGGCGAGTGGGGGATGACTCCCGTGCGGGTGGCGAAGACGGTGGCGCGGGCCGTTCGGCTGCCGCTCGTCGTGCATATCGGCGAGGCGCCGCCGACGCTCGATGAGATCTTCGGCGTGCTGGAACCGGGCGACATGATCACCCACTGCTTCACGGGCAAGCTCACGAACGCGATCGACCGTCAGCCGCCCCACTTCCGTCGGATGCGCGAGCTGGTGCAGGCGGGCGTCTGGATCGACGTGGGGCACGGACAGGGGAGCTTCCACTACGGGACGGCGCGGTTTGCGATCGCGCACGGGCTCCTGCCGACGACGATCAGCACGGACCTCCATATCGGCAACGCGGCCGGTCCGGTGTGGGACATGGCGACGACGATGAGCAAAATGCTCACCGTGGGCATGACGGTCGAGGATGTCGTTGCGCGTTCGACGACCGCGCCGGCGCGGTTTCTCGGACTCGAGGGGTGGGGCGGCTGCACCGCCGGGGCCCCGGCGCGGTTCACGGTGTTCGACCTCGCAGACGGCGCGGAGGCGCTCCCGGACTCCTACGGCAACCTGGAGACGATCCGGCGGTTCTTCGAACCACGGCACACGGTCCTCGGAACGACGGTGTGGGAGGCGGCGCGAGACACCGATCGCGGGCACGGCAGCGTGTCGATCAATTCGGGCGATCCCGTCCCGGCCGGGCGGCGAGGAGGGTAGGCGGGCCCCGACCCATGGCATCCGGACCGTCCGTACAAGGGGATCGGGGCGGTGCATGGAATCAACACCGAACCTCGCCTGACGGCGGGGGTAAGGAGGGGGTGTAGGATGGCACGATTCGGATCACGCTCGCAGGGGAAGTTGAGCCGGCGCGAGCTCCTGGCAGGGGGCCTCGCGCTCGGCGGAGGGATGGCCGGGCTCGACCTGCTCGGCGCGCCGTGGGGTCTGACGTCGGCCGGGGCGGCGGCGGCACCGAAGCGCGGGGGAACGTTCGTGGCCGCGCAGGAGATCGATTTCGTCAGTCTGGACCCGCACACGGACTCGAACTTCTCCGCTGCGCAGGGGTTCGAGCACATCTACGAGAGCCTGACCGGCTACGACGAGAAGACGAACGTCGTTCCGTCGCTGGCCACGAAGTGGGAGATCGCGAACGGCGGCAAGCAGTACACGTTCCACCTGCGGCCCAACGTGAAGTTCCACAACGGCCAGCCGCTGACCGCGGACGACGTCAAGTACAGCATGGACCGCGTTCTGGATCCGAAGACCGCTTCGCCGTGGCTCTCCTGGTTCTCCGCGATCAAGGAGATCAAGGTCGTCGATCCGATGACCGTGCAGATGAACCTCGACGCCCCGTACCCGGATCTGCTGGGCGCGTTCGCCGGCATGCGCGCCTCCGGGATCATGCCGAAGGGGTACGCCGAACGGGAAAACTTGAAGATCAAGGCGGTCGGGACCGGCCCGTTCAAGTTGGTCGAGTACGTGCCACAAGATCACATCACGTACGTGCGGAATCCGGACTACTGGGACAAGCCGCTGCCCTATTTTGACGGCATGACCTTCAAGGTCCTCACGGAGGAGAACGCGCGGCTCGCGGCCCTCCGCGCCGGCCAAGTCCAGTACGCCACGTTGAGCGCGCAGGGTGTCGCGCAGCTCCAGAACGCGCCCGGGATCACCGTCATGAAGGCGCCAAACGCCTGGGTGGCGCTGCACTACATCAACGTCAGCAAGAAACCGCTCGACGACGCCCGTGTGCGCAGAGCGCTCCGGATGGCGGTGGACACGAGCGAGGTGATCCAGAAGGCCACGTACGGGGCGGCGGTCCCCTCGGGCCCGATCCCGACCGGGTACGGCGATTGGTCACTCGATCCGAAGACGCTGCCCTACCTCAAGCCGGACCTCGACGGCGCGAAGAAACTGCTCGCCGAGGCGGGCTTCCCGAACGGCGGCTTCACGGTCGAGCTGAGCTGTTCGCCGCAGTACCCCGAGTTCGTGGCGAGCACGCTGATCGTCCAGGACGCGGCGCGCAAGCTCAATGTGACCGCGAACGTCGTGCAGATGGAATGGGGCGCGTTCGTGGCGGCGCACAACCAGGAGATCGCAACGGGCGGGAAGCAAGGCGGAACCGTCTTCGCGTCCGCCAACACGTTCCGGCCTGGCCCGGACGGGTACATCTACCCGTACTTCTCCTCCAAGGGCACGATTAACGACGGCGGCTATCGGAACCCCAAGCTCGACCCGTTGATGGACGAGGCGCGCGCGATTTCGAACCACGATCAGCGCCGGAGCCTGTACGTGCAGATCCAGCGCACGCTGCTCGACGAGTCGCCGAACTGGTGGTGGTACGCGAAGATCAACATCGAAGCGCTGTCGTCGAAGGTCCAAGGGTACGCGCAGTCGTTCACCGGCCGTCGGTTCCTTCTCAAGAAGGCCTGGATCGCCAGTTGAGGCGTTAGCCTGCTGTCGTGCCGGGCGCGGGTCGACCGCGCCCCGGTACGACGTAGCTTCTCACGGGATGCGGTATCTCATCCGGCGCGGGCTTTGGACAGTGGCCGCTCTGCTTGGCGTCTCGGTCGTCATCTTTCTGCTCGTGCGGCTGCTGCCGGGGACGATCGTCGACATCCTGAGCGGGGGCGAAGGCCAGCTCAACGCCGCGCAACGCGCCGCGGTGGTGCACGAGTTCGGCCTCGACCGGCCGCTCCCGGTCCAGTACGCGTACTGGCTCGGCAGCATGGCGCAGGGCAACTTTGGCGTGTCGTTCCGGTCGGGGCAGCCGGTCGGCGAGCTCCTGGTGTCGCGGCTGCCGATCACCGTTGAACTCGCGGTGCTCGCCGTCGTCGGTGTCGCCGCGGTCGGCATCCCGCTCGGCATCCTGGCGAGCGTCTCACGGAGCGTCCGGGTCAAGACCCTCGTACAGATCGTCGGCCTGCTCGGCCTCTCCGTGCCAAACTTCTGGATCGCGGTGCTCCTGATCATCACGGCGTCCTACCTGTTTCGCTGGCTGCCGGCCCTCATCTATGTGCCGCCGTGGGCGCAGCCGTGGGTGAACCTCCAGCAGATGTTCCTGCCGGTGCTGTCGCTCGCGCTCGGGCTGGCCGCGGTCGTCGTGCGCATGACACGGTCCTCGATGCTCGAGGTGCTCGGACAGGAGTACGTGAAGGTGGCGCAGGCGAAAGGTGTGCCGCCGATGGGCGTGTTGCTGCGCCACGCGCTGCGCAACGCGCTCATCCCGATCGTGACGGTCCTCGGCTTGCAGATGGGGTACCTGCTCGGTGGGGTCGTGATCACCGAGCAGATCTTCGGGCTGCCCGGGTTGGGGTGGATGCTCCTCAACGGGGTGTACCAGCGCGACTACCCGGTGGTCCAGGGCACCGTGATGCTGTTTGCCCTGGCGTTCATCGTGGTGAACCTCAGCGTGGACCTGATCTACACCTACCTCGACCCGCGGATCCGGTATGAGTGAAAGCCACGCCGGGCCCCGCGCGGCCGCCGTGGCCCCCGCGCGGGACGGGTGGGGCGGCGCCAAGTGGCTGCGGGCACTGCGCCGGACGCCCGCGGCGATGATCGGCGCGACCCTGGTCGCGTGCGTCGTCGTCATCGCGGTCACGGCGCCCCTGCTTGCGTCGCACAACCCCGTCGCCCAGATCGCCAAGCCGCTGCTCGCGCCGGGCGCAGCGTTTCTCGCGGGCACGGACGAGTTGGGGCGCGATGAGCTGAGCCGGCTCATCTTCGGCGCCCGCGTGTCGTTGTACGTCGGCGTGTTGTCGGTCGCGATCGCGCTCGGGATCGGGGGGCTGTCCGGGTTGCTCGCCGGGTTCTATGGAGGCTGGCTGGACAACGTGACGATGCGGGCGATGGACGTGTTGTTCGCACTCCCGGCGCTGGTGCTGGCGATCGCAATCACCGCGGTGCTCGGACCCAGTCTGACGAACGTCATGCTGGCGATCGGAATCGTGTACGCGCCCACGTTCGCGAGGGTCGCCCGGGGGCCGACCCTCGCGGTCGCGCAGCTCCCCTACATCGAGGCCGCCCGCGCGATCGGCGCGTCCAACCCTGCGATCCTGCTGCGACACGTCGTGCCGAACATCTCGGCGCCGCTGCTGGTGCAGACCACGGTGTCGCTCTCCACCGCGATCCTGACCGAGGCGGCGCTGAGCTTCCTCGGGCTCGGCACGCAGCCGCCGATTCCGTCGTGGGGTCTGATGTTGAGCGACGCCCGACAGTACATGCTGATCGATCCCTGGATCGCCGTGCTGCCCGGATGTGCGATCGCCGTGACCGTGCTCGGCTTCAACCTGTTGGGGGACGGGTTCCGCGACGTGCTCGATCCCAGGCTTCGCACGCTGTAGGCCGACCCTCCGGCGGGTCGCGCTGCGGGTTCACGCGGAGGCCGGCTCCCGCTCGGCGGCCGCCGCAGCGGTCGTCCGGTTGCGCACCGACTGAACGCAGAAGGGGGCGACGATGGCGAAACTGCCGTACCTATACGAGCACCTGACGTGGGAAGAGATCAACGACGCCGTGCGGGCGGGACGGGTCGCGCTGCTGCCGGCGGGCATGATCGAGGACCACGGGCCGCACCTGCCCGTGGACGCGGACGTCGTCATCGTCTCGGCGATCTGCGAGCGCGCCGCGCAGCTCGCGCCGGACGAGATTGTGCTGCTGCCGTGCGTCCGATTCGGCTACAGCCCGCACCACATCGACTTCCCGGGCACCCTTACGATCCGTTGGACCACGTTCGTCGAGTACGTCGTGGACATCACGCGGAGTCTCGCGCATCATGGCTTCCGAAAGATCCTGATCGTCAACGGCCACGGCAGCAACCGGCCGCTCCTCGACATGGCGGCGCGCCTGACGATCGTGGAGCGGCCGGACGTGCACTGTGCCTACACGTCCTGGTGGGACCTGCAGGACGTCCGCGACGTCTTCAACGCCGAGCGCGAGTCCGACGTCACGTCCCACGCGTGCGAGGCCGAGACATCCGTGTACCTGGCCGTGGATGAGACGCGGGTCAAGATGGCGCGCGCCGCCAAGGACGCCACGTACACCCGGTCGCCGCACTTCTGGGGCGACCTCGCCGGCCGCAAGCCGGATCCGTCGTTCAAGAACCCCGTCTACATGACGGAGTACTGGAGCATGGACACCCGGAACGGCGTCAAGGGCGACCCGACCAAGGGCACCAAGGCGAAGGGCCAACACATCATCGAGGCCGGCGGCCGGGAGCTCGTCGAGATCTGCCGCGAGCTCCGCGCCCGCCCGGTGAAGCCCCGGGTGCCGCACCAGGTCCAGCCGCAGCAGCCGCCCTGGATCGCGAAGACGTAGCCCGATCTACCAGCCGAACGGCAGCGGGAACGTCGGCGCGACCGCGTGGTGGTCGTGGCGCGGCGGCGCCGAGCGCGTCCGAAACCAGCGCACCATCTCGAGCGTCCGCGTGACGGCGTGGTCGAACACGCGGCGACCCTTCTCCGGCGTCCCCTTGTCCGCCTCGCCGATCACGCCGGTCTTCGTGTACGTGGACGTCCACTCCACGAGCGTCGCAGGCCCGTTCGGGGCCGCGAGATCCGTGTAGTGCCACTCGCTCTCTCCGGGGAGGTGCGTATACTCCGGCATGCGCCCCTCGATCAGCGGTTCCCGGACGTTCGCCTTGTCCACGTGCAGGTACATCGAGGTCTCAAGCTCGCACGCGTGCGAGCACCCGCCCGGGATCACGGATGTACGCAGTTCCTTGTTCCAGAAGGCGCCGACGAGTTGCCACCAGCTCAACGTCACGCACAGCGCGTCCGTCTGGAGGTTCGTCTGTCGGCCCACCTCCTCGACCAGCGGGTGGTTCGAGCCGTGGCCGTTGACGACGATGATGCGTTTGAAACCGTGGTAGGCGACCGAGCGCGTAATGTCGAGCAGGAACTTGACGAACGTCGAGGGCTCGATGTTGATCGTGCCGGGGAAGTCCATCACGTGGTGGCAGTAGCCGTACGCGACCGGCGGCAGCACGAGGATCTCCTCCGGGGCGCGCCGTCCCGCCTCGTAGACGACCGAGGCGCTGAGCTTCGCGTCGACGTCCAGCGGCAGGTGAGGGGCGTGTTGTTCGGTGGAGCCGACCGGGAGGATCACGACCTTCTTGAGTGCCACGGCCTCGTTGATCTCGGGCCACGTCAGGAGCTCGTACCGGTACTGTCGCGCGACAGCCTCGCGGACGCTTGTGGACATCGTCTCCTCCTAAGTGCGCGGACGCGTGGGGTCCGGCGGATGATGGCGGTGAATCGGTGTCTGCTTCCCCGCATCCGCGGCCGTGCCCTTGCTCCCGGCGCGCCCGGCGACGATCCGTCTGTGGGGCGAACGAGCGGGGCACAACACCGAGCGACCGCAAACCGGCGCATCCGGTTCGGATCTTCCGCGCTTTCGCGGGTCTCGGGAGGCAAGCATGGCGGTGGATCATGTGCTCCTCGTGCACGGGTACAGCGTCCGCCAGTTGAGCGCGTACGGGCAGTTCCCGGCGCTGCTCTCCGCACAGGGGATCCCGAACAGCAACATCCTGCTCTCCGCGTTCCTCTCGCTCGACGACGCCGTCACGTGCGACGACCTGGCCGGGGCCCTCGAGGACCACGTGACGCAGTTCGAAGCCGGCGGGGGGACGATCACCCGGACCGCCGTCCTCTGCCACTCCACCGGGGCGATCGTCGCGCGGCGGTGGATCCTGAACCGCGTGCGCGCGGGACGGCCGCTGCCGTCGCACCTGGTGACCTTCGCCGGGGCGAACCACGGGTCCACCCTGGCGCAGGTCGGACGCACCATCATCGCCCGGCTGTTTCGCGACGTCGTGGAGCAGTCCGCGGTCGGCGCGCAGGTCCTGGCCGATCTCGACTATGGCAGCAGCTTTCTGTGGACCCTCAACACCGAGTGGCTCGACGCGGCCAACGCGGGCCGGCTGGACCCGGTATGGTCTTTCAGTCTCGGCGGCGACAACCATGGCGGGTTCGCGGGCGAGGTGTTCTGGCAGGTCGGAGAGCGCGGGTCCGACAGCATCGTCCGAATATGCGGCGCCAACCTCAACTACACGGTAGTCGACGCGGATCCCCAGGCGGCGTCTCCCCGTCTGCGCGTCGTTTCGACGTCGAAGCCCACCCCGCACCTCGTCGTGCCGGGGTATACCCACGGCGGGATCATCGGGAACGTCCGCGCGGCGACCGACCCACCGTTCGCCGCGCTCCTCCAGGCGCTCGCGGTGGGCGATGCGGCCGGGTACCAGACCGTCGCCGCCGATTGGGCCGCGCAGACCGCGCGCTGGACGCAGCAGAACCCGAACGAGGCCAACGCGATGATCGTCTTCCGTGTGCGCGACGGGGGCGCGAGGCCCGTGCCCGACCACCTGGTTCTGCTCGGCGATCAACAGGGCAACGCGTCCGCGGTGAGCGATGCGCTGGAGCCGCACCAGCCGATACAGAACGAGGCCGAACCGTCCTCGGTGGCGTTCTACGTCAACTACGGGCGGTTCATGACCACGAGCCCGCACGTTGTGCACATTGAGGCGCGGAGCGGGAGTCGATTCATCGACTATCGGGACGTTGATTACCCGGTCGCGGGGGCGCTGGCCTCGCTCGTGCGCCCCAACGAGACCACCTATGTGGACGTGCAGATCGCCCGCGGCGTGGACGAGACGTACAGCGTCGTCCCGTATGACCCGAACCGCGATGTCACTCTGGCGTGGCCGCCTCTACCGAATTAGAGCGGCCCTCCGCGCCGCTCCTCCCGGCCCCGCGGACGCGGAGCTGGCGCTCGCGCGGACCGGTGATACTCCGCTGGTGAAAACTCTGACCGGCCGGTGGATTGAGCCCGGGTGCCGCCGGGGTAGAATCAGTACAGTCAGGTAGTCTCAGCGATTCTCAAGCCGCGATCGCCACGACACACGCGCATCCCGAGATAGCGCCATCTCGCATCGGAGATGCCAGTCGGCGTCTTCGTCACAGGGATGGCGGCCGGTTGGGAGGGCAACCATGACGGAATCGCAGGGACGTGACTCGTCTCCGCCCGGCATGGCCGATCCCGCGCAGCGTCCGCCCACGAGCCTCGTGTTCCTCGGTCCTCCCGGTGCGGGGAAGGGGACGCTCGCCAAGGTATTTCAGGCGCGCGCCGGGCTTCGCCATATCTCGCCGGGCGACATCCTTCGCCAGGCGGTGCGGGACCATACGGAATACGGGCGCCGCGCGCTCGCGTCGATGCGGGCGGGGGACTTGGTGCCCGACGAGATCGTCGATGCAGTGATTCAAGCCGCGCTCCTCGCGGCCGAAGGCGGCGGTGGGTGGGTCCTCGACGGCTACCCACGGACCCCAGCGCAGGCCGACATTCTGGGCCGCTTCCTGGCAGATCGGGGCCGCCGGTTGGACGCCGTGGTGCATTTCGAGATCCGTCAGGACGCGTTACTGCGTCGCCTCACGGGCCGGCGGCTCTGCCCGGTCTGCGGCGCCATCTACCATGTTGACTTCCGACCGCCGGCCGTCCCGGGGCGCTGCGACCTTGACGGCGCGGAATTGGTGTCTCGCCGGGACGACGCGCCAGACACCGCACTTCACCGCTTCCGCGTGTTTCGCGAGCAGACCGCCCCGCTGATCGAGCACTACCGGCAGCGAGGGCTACTGCTGCCCGTGGACGCCGAGCGATCCCCCGAAGACGTCTACGATGCCATTTGGGAGTCCGCGCGATCCCGAAACGCCCGGGGCTTGCCGTCGGGCTTGACGTAGAGGCATCCGGACCGGCGGAGCGCGGCCAGTCACGCTCGCGCGGGTTCCCTGGATTGATAGGACGGTCTCGTGGACCGCTGAACAAGTACTCGGTGTCACGAAACTCCCGGTCAACCCAGATCGTTCGCTCTGCTCCTCGCAGGGCTCGCGGCGAGTTTCGCGGAGGTGCGCAAGCGCGTGTCGACGCGGACTCAGGAGCGGCAGCGGGCTGAGGAGGCGCTCAGGCGTGAATCCGCGCTGGTGCGATTACTCGAGGAAGCTGCTACCATAGCCAACGAGGGCGGGACGTCCAGCGAAGTGTTCCGATCGGTGCTTGAGCTGATCTGCCGATCCACGGGCTGGGCCGTCGGGCACGTGTGGCTCGTGTCCAAACAGACGGACGGTGTTACGTTGGAGTCCGCGCAAGCCTGGTACACGGACGAGCCCCATCGGCGCCGCCTCTTCCGGCAGGCGACCGCGACGCTACGTCTGGCTCCCGGCGAGGGGCTGCCCGGACAGGTCCTGGCGACCGGCCGGCCGACCTGGGCGGCGGCCTTGAGTGAGCCGCAAGACCCGCGCTGTCAGTCGCTCGAGGCCGCCGGTCTCAAGACCGGGTGCGCGATCCCGGTTGAGGCGGCAGGCCAAATGGCTGCGGTCATGGAGTTCTTCTCGGCCGAAATCAGAGAGCAGGACCGCGTGTTTCTCGAGACGATCGCAATCGCCGGTACGCAGATCGGCCGCGTGCTCGAGCGCGAGCAGCGAAACCGTGAGGCGGCGCTCCTGGACGAACTCGCGGAGCTGCTGCAAACTTCGATGACGACCACGGAGGCGTACGCGGTGTTCGAACGGTTCGGCCCGCAGTGCTTCCCGGAGGCGGCAGGCACGCTCTTCATCGTGAGTCCGTCGCGAGACGTCTTGGAGCAGGTCTCTGCCTGGGGCGAGTCCGACGGTCGGGCGGCGACTATGACGCCGGACGATTGCTGGGCGTTGCGCCGAGGTCATGCTCACTTCAGCGAACGCGCCGCCGGCGTCGTCTGTCCCCACCTCGGCGACGCCCCCGGAATCTCGCTCTGCGTGCCGATCGCGGCGCAGAACGAGAGCCTCGGATTGCTGCATCTAAAATGGACTGCTCAGTCGGGACGCAACGACGTCCACGACGGCGTCTGGGCAGCCCGCGAGCGCTTGGCTGTCACGCTCGCCAGCCAGATCGGACCGGCGATCACCAACCTGCGACTCAGGGACACCCTTCGTGCACAGTCCATCCGGGACCCGCTCACCGGACTGTTCAATCGCCGCTATATGGAAGAGTCGCTCGAGCGCGAGATCCACCGGTCGCTGCGGCGATCCGCCGGCATGGCGGTGGTAATGCTCGATATCGACTTCTTCAAGCTCTTTAATGATACCTACGGGCACGAGGCCGGTGATGCAGTGCTCTCAGCCTTCGGGGCGCTTCTCCTAGCCAATAGCCGCAAGGAGGACATCGCGTGCCGCTACGGTGGTGAAGAGTTCACCCTGATCCTGTCTGAGGCGACACACAAGGAGGCGCTCGACCGCGCCGAACAGCTTCGCACAGTCGCGGCGGACCTTCACGTACGGCACCGGGGCGAGGCGCTTGGCTCCATCACCATTTCCGTCGGCGTCGCTGTGTTCCCCACGCATGGGACGAACGGTAAGGCGCTCCTCCGGGCCGCTGACTCGGCGTTGTACCGCGCCAAGCAGAATGGCCGTGCGCGGGTAGAAGTGGCGGTGTAGGGGATTCCCGCAGACACAGTTGTGGTGGCCAGCCCGAACTGGAGTGACCTGCTAGTTACAAACACAACTACCGTCGTCACTTGCGAGCGGTAACCAGACGAGTAATCTACGCGCGCTAGTTGCGATCAGGTTTTAGCGCATGTTGAGCGGGTAGGTAGTGGCAACGCCCATCGATGGCGAGACCACATTCGCGATCCGGGTGTCAATGTCGAGGAACGGACATACCCTGGCGGTGGATGGCTTTTTGATACAATGGCAGATGAAGAGGGGTGAAAAAGAGACAGACGCTCACGCCAAAATAGGGCGGCCTGTCTATCCATCCCTTCGGAAACTCAATAACAGCAAGGGCTTCCGCGCCCGTAGCTCAGGGGATAGAGCAGCTGCCTTCGAAGCAGCGGGTCGGGGGTTCGAATCCCTCCGGGCGCGCCAGACCTAGTAGGTCCAACCCGGAGACATAGGTGACACTTTGTACCTAAGACATGGGTAACACTTTCGGGCCGAACGGATTTTCGAGCGGTTCGAGTACTCGTGTCTCCAGATCAAAGTATCCCAAGGCATAATCCATAAAGCTGACCAGCCAGATGTCATCATACACTTCTTTCATGCCGACGGCTTGTCCCGCAAAGACCTGGCTGAAGTTGATCTTCGTGGTGCCCAGACAGATGCGACCGCACCGCGTGACCACGATGGTCTTGTCGTGGAAAGGATAATCGATATCCGGCAAGCCCGTATAGGGACGTGGGGAAGGGTGGTAGGCTTCCGCCGGACATTTCATATCCAGCGCTTCGTGCGGGCGTTCGTTGTTGAAGATGTCGATGAATGTGTCAAAGCGGGCCTGCTGCTGAAGGAAGTTGGCCGCGGCGGGCTTGGTGGCTTCGTTCTTCAACGTGAGGTGCATGCGTTCATGACGGCCGTTCTGTTGGGGATGGCCGGGCTGGACGCGTTCGATGCCAATGCCGAGGCGTAACCACCAGACCGCCAGCCCACTCAAGTTAAATAAGGCGTGCGCAGACGAGAACGGGATGCCGTTATCGCTCCGGATGTTGGCGGGGAGCCCGTGCTCGTGAAACAGCCGCTCAAACACCGTAAACGCGTAGGTTTCTTTGGTGGACGAGAGCGCTTCGCAGGCCAGCAGAAACCGGCTGGCGTGGTCGGTGACCGTTAGCGGATAGCAGTAGTGGTGATTCCCCAGGAGGAACTCGCCTTTGTAATCGGTGCACCACAATTCGTTCGGGCGGTGCCCGAGCGACAAGGGGGTGCCCTGAGCCTGACGACGCCTCCGACCGCGACGCGCCACCAGGCCGTGGCGATCCAGCACCGCATGGATCGTGCTCTTCGCGGGGAGGGGAATCCCTGAGAACCGGCGCGTCAAGCGCTCGCGAATTTTCCGCGCCCCCCAGCTGGCGTGCTCGCGCTTCACATTGAGAATGTAGTTCTCGACTTGAAAGGGCAGTTGGTTGGCGTAGCGATACGGACGCCGGCTGCGGTCCGTGAGCCCATGAATGCCGCATTCCTGATACCGGAAGCAGCGGTGCGAGGGTCTGATGCAAAAGGTCATCTGAAGAAAACACCATGCAAAAGGGAAGGCAGTAGAGGTATTGGACATCCAGCAGATTCGTCGGTAACCATTTGACCAGGTTGCACCGGGTCGCAAGCATAAGTACGAGTGTTACCCGCAGAACAAACCAAGCATAGGGAGCGAAGCATCTCATCAGCGAACTGACTCGCGATCTCCACCGAGCTCGTATCGCCGTTTCGTAAGGAGCCGCGAGTGAAAGTTGGTCGAGGAGCCAATCCAACCACACGTCCTGCAGAGTGCTTGTCGCCGCACGTCCCGGCGTTCGTCACCGTCGCCCTAGAATGTACTGTTTGGACGTAGTGTTAACACTTGGAGGGCTACCTCCCGTGACAGCAAGAGGGTCACAGTCCAGCCTCCGAATACTCCAACCGAGACCTGGCGGGTTTCGGAAGGAGGGAGACGGACGT
>Ga0209168_10000423_pt1 | contig 42108 bp, 40 predicted proteins | sample Coa_R1_FD_187156 | JGI IMG/M metagenome (GOLD analysis project Ga0209168, IMG submission 187156) | Surface soil microbial communities from Centralia Pennsylvania, which are recovering from an underground coalmine fire - Coalmine... | ecosystem: Environmental > Terrestrial > Soil > Unclassified ...
TGTACTTGAAACTTTTTCATTGAATCCTCCTTATCGTTTGCGCGTTTGGGTTTCCTTCGGACGCTCCTTACATTGCAATCAGCCGGCCAAAACAAGATGCGGATTGCAAACCACTTGCATGAAACATAGAAGCCGAATTTTCAGAACTGCCGGGGCATCAGAAAAAAACCACCGGGGCGAAGCAGACTGCAGTCCCAGGCAGCGATCGCTGGAGAGAGCAGAGTCGGCTGGAAAAAATCCGGCGCAAAATATCCGTGCAAACCTACTCGAGGAGCCGCAAATCCAGTTTTCTTATCTTTGAGAGAATTAACAGAGCGATGCCAGCTTGAAGCGGCGCTTGTCAATTCCGAGCCCGGCGATTTTTGAGTCCAGCGTCTGCCGTGGAATTCCCAGCTTCGTGGCTGCGCCGGCCGGGCCGGAGATTCGTCCTTGGCTTTCGGCCAGGGCGGATTCAATCATTTCGCGTTCATGGCTCGCGAGCGACGCCGCCAGGGGAGAAGAAGAAATCGATACGCGCGCGGAAGTCCGCCTCAGCCAGGCTTCGTGAACCGTAAGAGTTTCGCCTTCGCTCAAGACCACGGCTCGCTCAATCACGTTCTGCAGTTCGCGAATGTTCCCGGGCCAGTCGTAAGACTGAAGCGTCTCCAGCGTGCCCTTCGTTATGCGAGTAAATCGCTTGCCCATTTTCCGTGCGTAGCGTTCGACAAAATGCTCGACCAGCAGCGGAATATCATCGTCGCGTTCGCGCAGCGGAGGCAGCTCAATCGGGAAAACGTTCAGCCGGTAATACAAGTCCATGCGAAACGTACCGGCGGCCACCGCGGCGTTCAAATCGCGATTGGTCGCGGCGATGACGCGGACATTTACGGAAGTTGGCTGGCTGCTCCCGATGCGCTCAAACTCACGTTCCTGGAGGACTCTGAGAAGCGCGATCTGCGTTTCCATCGGAAGTTCACCGATCTCATCGAGGAAGATGGTGCCGCCGTCCGCGGATTCAAAGCGGCCCTTGCGGCGCTGCAGAGCGCCCGTGAAGGCGCCTCGTTCGTGTCCAAATAACTCGGTGGCGATCAGCGAGGCCGGAATCGCGGCACAGTTTACGCGAATGAACGGCCGTGCCGAGCGCCTGGAGCGATCATGGATGGCGCGCGCGATTAGCTCCTTGCCCGTACCGGTTTCTCCGAGGATCAGGACGGTGGAATCGGTCGGGGCCACCAGACTCACTTCCTGCAGTACGGATTTCAGCACGCGGCTCACTCCGACGATGGATTCCATCGTGACGGAGCGCTCCAGCGGCACTGCCATGTCCTGAAACGGCATGCAGGTTTCATCTTCCAGGTTGTCTGTGAACGTCGAGAACATCTCTGTCCCCCTTTCAAGATGGGTCCCGTTTCTGATCCGGTCGGGCATTTTCAATCGCCGAGTCAATCTCCTTCAGCAGCGTGTCACTGCGCACCGGCTTGTTAAAAAAACCTGCGGCGCCCGCATTTATCAACAAGTTATGCATGGAGGCATCTCCGTGGGCGGTGACAAAAATAATCGGGATTTGGCTATGGGCTTCGACCAATCGTTGTTGCAGCTCGATCCCGCTCATCCGCGGCAGGCGCACATCGAGGATCAGGCACGCCGTCATTTCGCGGTCGTCGGATTCAAGAAATTCTTCGGCCGTAGCGAAGGTCTTGGTCAGAAAACCAGAGGCCTTCAGCACGCTCTCCAGCGCCTCACGAACGGGCTGGTCGTCGTCCACGATGGCAATGCTGCTGGACTGGCGACGAGATTCGTTCACGTCTGTTCCCCCGCTCCGTTGCCTGACAAAAGCTCCAACGGAACGAAGGCTAACAACCGGCGCGGGCGAAAGCTATCCTGCTTTAGGAGGAGAACGGTACTTACTTGCGAAGGGCAGCGGTCTTGAGCTGCTCCGACATGCGCACGAGGTGGGCGAGAGAATCGGCCTGAGTTTTCTCCATGACGTGCGCGCGGTGGGTCTTGACGGTCAACTCGCTGGTTCCCAGGCGGTCGGCAATCTGTTTGTTCAAGAGACCGGCCACAACCAGGACCAACACTTCTTTTTCGCGCGGAGTCAGCGAATCGAAACGCGCTCGAATCTCGCTTAACTCCACGCGCTCCTTGCGAACGGCCGTGTCGCTGGCGATCGCTTTCTGCACGGCGTCCAGCAAATCCTGGCCGCGAACCGGCTTGGTCAGGAATTCGTGCGCTCCGTCTTTCATGGCCCGCACAGACATGGGGATGTCGCCGTGCCCAGTGATAAAAATAATCGGGATCGAAAGCTTTTCCTCGCTCAATTTGTGCTGCAGGTCGAGGCCACTGAGGCCAGGCATCCTCACGTCGAGGACCAGGCAGGCCGGAGCATCGGGACGCTTGGCGGCCAGAAAATCCTGCGCGGAAGCAAACGTCTCCACGCGCAGTCCCACCGAGCGGATCAGGCTTTGAATTCCTTCGCGAACCATGCGGTCGTCATCGATTACGAAGACAATCGGTGCCGGTTCCTTCATTGCTCCGTCCCATCGCCCACGGGCAAGATTAATTGAAATATTGAGCCATGTTCACCATCCGATTCAGCCCACAACTTGCCGCCGTGCGCTTCGATAATCGAACGGCTGATCGGCAACCCCATTCCGATGCCCTTCGGTCGCGTGGTGAAGAAAGGTTCAAAGAGGCGGGCCATGGTCTGCGCATTAACTCCGACTCCGCAGTCCTGCACGGAAACACGAATCTGCCGGGCGCCCTGCATTTCGGAACGGACCAGTAACCGGCGTGGGCGATCCTCCACGCCGCTCATGGCTTCGATTCCGTTGGTCAGGAGATTCAGGATCACCTGCTGCAGTTGAACTCGATCACCCAGCACGAAGGGAAGATTTGACGCGAGTTCCATCGCCACAACGACGTTGCTTTTCAAGGCCTGATCGCTGGCTAACGCCGCCGCATCATCAATGGCTTCATTGATTCGAACCGGGGCTCTTTCCGGAGCGGCTTTGCTGATCAGCGAACGAATCCGCACGATGACGTCGGACGCTCGCGTCGCGCCCTGAATCGCCCGTTCGGCAGCCGCCCGCGCCTCGGCGAGATTGGGGGTTTGGTGAGAAAGCCAGACCACGCAGGCGTCCGCATTGGCTATGACCGCCGCGAGTGGCTGATTCACCTCGTGAGCGATCGAGGCAGTCAGCCCGCCAATCGTCGTGATGCGGGCCACTCGCGCAAGCTCGGTCCGCGCAACCTGCAGAGCCTCTTCGGTGCGCTTTTGTTCCGCAATCTGATCGACCAGCGCTTGGTTAGTATTTTTCAGTTGCGCGGTTCGCTCCGCAACTTTGTCCTCCAGCTCATCGCGTGCCCTACGAAGCGAGTCTTCCGTCTCGCGCCGCCACGAAATCAGCCAATTGGCGATCGTTTGGCAAAGCACAAACGTGACGAAGAACGGAACGTCGCGCAGATTCAACTGAAATGAGTGATTCGGAGGGATAAAATAATAGAGCACCAGCAATGTGCTGATTCCGACCGCAAGCCACCCAGGGCCCCATCCGCCATACCAAGTGCTCGCAATTACCGCAATCGCGAAAAAGAACCAGAACGGGTTCCCAAACGGAACTTGCAGAATAAGCGACAACGTCAGCGCCGCGGCGACCAGCACGAGCGCCAGCCCGTATCGAATCAATGGATGCAAATTGGAAGCCGTGGCGTGAGCGTTTCGCATGTCGAGGTCCGATCCGGACCAGGGTCTAACCCTTATACAACGGCTCTCTAGCTCATCGCCATCCCGCAGTTTAGGCTGCTGTTGCGGCGCGCGAGTCTTCACCGCCGCGCCGCGCGGGGAGGGTGGGGGTGTGTGGACCCACGCCTAGCGGAGAGGCGCCCAGAACGTCCCGCTGACGTTATTTGAACGGGTTTGAGTCCTGCTCATAACCGTTCCTTTCAGACGACTATGCCGGTCGTGCTAGTGGGTCTGCGGTAGCTATCTGCATCCAGATGGTGTATATATGCATCTATATGAAGCGGAGAACAAACATCTATCTCAGGCCTGACCAGTTGAAACAGCTAAAGGTCCTAAACGAGAAGACCGGGGCGCCGGTGGCGGAATTGGTCCGGCGGGCGGTGGATGCGTATCTAGCGGCGAGGGCCAAAGAAAAGTAGAAACGGGGACCACGGTGTTTTCAGCACCCGACTGTCCTTGACCAAATGGCCTATAAGGGGGGGCGAAATGGCTTCGAGGATAGTACGACAAGATAGTTCTGCTCGGACGGCGCCCCGGGCAGCGATTTATGCTCGGGTCTCCACTCTGAATGCTGGCCAAGATCCCACAATGCAGACCAGTGAGCTTGAGGATTATTGCCAGCGGCGGGGCTGGCAGGTTCATGACATCTACGTCGATAACGGGTTCTCCGGCAAGAAAGACTCTAGACCACAGCTCAATCGAATGATGCAGGACGCCCACGAACGACGATTCAGCGTGGTGGTCGTTTGGCGTTTTGATCGTTTCGCCCGATCCGTGTCGCACCTGCTTCGGGCTCTGGAAACCTTCAACGCCCTCGGGATTCAGTTCGTGTCGCTCTCCGAACAAGTGGATACGAGCACTCCCACAGGGAAAATGGTCTTCACGGTTCTAGGCGCCGTCGCTGAACTCGAACGAAATCTGATCGTTGAAAGAGTTCGCGCGGGATTGCGGCATGCCCGAGCCAAGGGAAAGCAACTAGGACGTCCAAGAAAGTCGATCAATGCAGCGCAGGTTAAATCCATGCGCGCCGCCGGCACGTCGTGGCGAACTATTGCACGGGAGTTGGATCTGTCAGTTGGAACTGTTTTTGCGGCCGCTCAAAGAAATTCTGAGCACCGTGCAATACCGAGGCTGGTAGCAAAAGGCAGTTGAATCTTCTCCCTTTCCGCCTGAAAGTGCGTTGCAGGGCCACATTCCGAGAAGACGACTTTAAGGCGCTGACTTTTCACAATGTGAGAGAATCACTCACCTTCCATCATCACGTGCGCTTGCTTGTGCACGCCAATGATCAATGTGGACTCTTCGAGGAGGCTCCATAATGAGTGATGTTGACGTGATCTCGCAAATCGTCATCGCGCGTTCTGTGGAAGAGGTAGCGGCCTACTCCTCAAACCCGGACAATGCTCCCGTCTGGTACGTGAACATCAAGTCAGTAGAATGGAAGACCCCTCCGCCTTTGACTGTGGGTGCGAAGGTCGCCTTTGTTGCTCACTTTCTTGGGAAACGCCTGGCCTACGTTTATGAGTTCGTTGAATTCGTCCCGGGAAAGCGTCTCGTGATGCGAACGTCGGAAGGGCCATTTCCCATGGAAACGAGCTATGCGTGGGATGCCACCAGCGACGGAAAAACTCGGATGACATTGCGAAATCACGGTTGCCCGAGAGGCTTCTCCAAGCTGGTCGCTCCGTTTATGTCGTTTGCTATGCGCCGAGCGAATCGCAAAGACCTATTGCGGTTAAGAGAACTGATGGAGCAAGGTCGTGCCGGCGTCACGACGGCAGTCTTGTGATGAGGGGCGCTAGAGCTAAAATCCCACAAGCCGATGAGTGGATATCGGCGATTTCATCGTTCAGATTGCGTCCCGACTTTTTGCTTTAAGAGAATTCGCAGGCGCCCCTGCTTTTTTGGCACATTCAGAGTGAAAACGTTGGCCCTCAATGTCGATCGCATCTGGGTGGGACAGATTCAGAGGCTTCTTGCATTTCGGGCAGATCCCCATCTCTACGCTAGTTTTATTCGTGTCATTCTCCTTCGCACTGACTCTATCGATAGCGTCACGTTGTGTGCAAAGCAATCGGGTAATTGAGCCAGCGCCTAAGAATCGGTGCCGGTTCAACTGGTCGAAGCAACACCATCTGAGCTAGAAGCTCTTACACAGGTGGTGTTTATGACTTCAGGCAAACGTTTCAGACTGTCGGCGACCGAGAGAGCCGAGGTCTGGCGTCGCTGGAAGGACGGACAGTCTCTGCATGCGATTGGCCGCGCCCTCGGTAGAGCACATCCCGTGGTTCATCTTCTTTTGAAGCGGCATGGCGGGATCGCTCCGCCTACTCGTCGCCGTTCACGGCGCGTGCTTACGCTGGCAGAACGCGAAGACATCTCGCGTGGAATTGCCAGCGGTTGTTCCTTGCGCGTCATTGCACAACGTCTGCGTCGTGCTCCCTGCACAATAAGCCGAGAGGTCGCCCGCCATGGCGGGCGGCGGCGGTATCGCGCCAACGAAGCCGACCAGCGGGCTTGGGATTCGGCCTTGCGGCCCAAGCCATGTTTGCTGGCCACTCACCACAAGCTACAACGGATCGTTGCGGGTAAACTGATGCTGGACTGGTCGCCGAAGCAGATTTCCGGATGGCTTCAGCAGCAGGACGACGAGAGCTTACGCGTGTCTCATGAAACGATTTATCGCAGCCTGTTTATACAAGCGCGGGGAGCGCTGAAAATCGAGCTGATTCAGCACCTTCGCTCCAAGCGCCGCATCCGCCGCTCGCAGCACGCCAGCGTTCATGGGCACTCCCAAGGCAAGATCGTCGATGCCGTTTCCATCCGCGAACGACCTGCGGAGGTCGAAGATCGTGCCGTTCCCGGGCATTGGGAAGGGGACCTGCTTCGAGGGGCGAGCAACAGTCACGTGGTCACGCTGGTGGAGCGTCATTCGCGTTTCTGCATGCTGGTGAAGGTGCCCGGCAAGGATACGGCAACGGTAGTGGCCGCTCTGAGCCAGCACGTGCGAAAACTTCCGGCGGCGTTGCGCCGCTCGCTGACCTGGGACCGCGGACTGGAGATGGCCCAACACAAAAGCTTCACGATAGCCACGAATGTGCAGGTTTACTTCTGCGATCCGCAGAGTCCCTGGCAGCGCGGCTCGAACGAAAACACCAACGGGCTTTTGCGGCAGTACCTGCCAAAAAAATCGGACCTATCTCGGTTCACTCAATCGGAGCTGAACGCAATCGCTCTGCGTCTCAATACCCGGCCGCGACAAACCTTGGGATTTCAAACTCCAGCGGATAAACTACAGGCCAGTGTTGCATCGACCCCTTGAGACCACCCGACTTATCAGGACTTTGAAACCGAGGTGGTGTACCCTTCTGCTGATCGAGGAGGGACGATGGTGCGCGGCGCATGTGCACTCGTTTGTATAGTTCTCATCGCTGTGATGGCGTGGGGGAAGCCCGAGCACTATCCACTCATCTCCCACGCTGATCTTCCTTTGTACCCGCCACTCGCCCGCGCACTCAATCTTACTGGCACAGTCGAAATCCAACTTGTGATTGCCAAGGGAATTGTGACCGGTGCACAGGTCAAATCAGTGGCGATCGATTGTCACAATTGTGCCCCGCTGACGGATGAGGGCAAGGAAAAGGTCGCCAACTATCTGTCGCTTCCATCTCTGGACAACATCAAAAACTGGCGTTTCGACTCGGAGGAGAACGGAACATTCGTTCTGGAGTATGTTTATCGCATTCAGGGAGCGGAAACAGAACGCTCGAAAACCCCGATGTGGAGGTCAACCTTCCCTTGATAAGTGTCACCGCTAAACCCATCAAGCCAACAGTTTTGTATTGACGACCTGATAGCTCCTGAAAAGCGGCGTTCCCAGTCTCTGAAAACCGGGAATCCCCACATTCCGAGAAGACGACTTATCAGGACTTGGCCCGGTTTGGAGCTTCGATTCGTTGCTCATCCAGCATCCAAAACGTATCGTCAATATACGACGAGACGGCACCAACCGTTTTAGTTGGTGGCGCAATTGACGCTGCGGCATTCCGTGGCTATACTCGGCGGACTTGTCGGGGGTGAACCCGTGTACATGCAAATTGTTACCTTCAACCTAACCAACTGCAGTCAGGCGGAACTCGAAAAGATTTGCCGTGAGCTGGCTCCGCAATTTGCCGCTGTGCCAGGCTTGATTTCCAAAGTGTACCTATCCGATCCGGCGAACAACATATACGGCGGTGTGTACACATGGCAGGACCGTGCCTCATACGACGCTTACACTCGAACCGAATTATTCAAGCTATTGGGATCGCGTCCGATCTTTTCAAATGTGGTTTTGCAATGCTTCGATGTTCTGGAAGAGCCAACGCGCGTGACACGCGGCCTTATTACTCAAACCACTGCCGCGTGATTTGGCAGCCCACCAAGAAAGGCAAGAACTCAGTCTGCAAAGATTCATTTCTGGCGAAGGATTTCGGAGCGGCTAGCTCCCGAGAAACGGCCTTCTCGGAAGGTGGCCCCCGAATGCCACAGCTACCCTATTGAGTTGGCGTTGTAGTTGAGGCGCTCAGGACTTGGTCTAAAAAGGCGAGATAAGCCGCGAGCAGGGAATAAGTTTGATAGTAATCGTCGACCCGCATCGCTGAAAGTTTATCTTTCGGTGTGTGAAGAATGCGGCATTCCAAGTATCCTGATTCAACGAATGAATCGTAATACGCGGAATTTTGCGCTCAGCGAATTGCTCAGAATCGGTGCTGCCAACTTGGTCCACATCTACACCGGTCACGGGCAGATTCAGTTGCTTAGCAATGTAGAAGAGTGCCCCTGTCAACCTCTTGTCCGAATGGCTGGCCCACACCTCGGTAGCCGCTAGGCCGAGCGTGTCCATGTTCACCATTGCATCGGTCGCAGCGACCTGTTCCCTCGTCATCTGTCGGGCATAGAAACGCGACCCGATTTCTCCATGCTCCTCATCAGTGAATCCAATGAAGATGTAGGTATGTTTGCGGGGCTCAATTTTTACCGCTTCGTACAGAGACGGCAGTAAAGACGCACCACTCCAGTTGTCGACAACCCCATCACCATCTGCCACGTGATCGAAGTGCGCTCCAACGATGATGGCCCTGTCGGTGCTGCCGGGCAGAATGCAAATGACGTTGGGCAGCGTTGATCCCTTCACCGGTTGCTCCGAAACGTTTTGGTCTTTGCAACCCGCTTCAACGAACATTTTCATGAGCGTTACCTCACGCTGTTTGTCGTTGCCGTTGTATTTCCTTAGTCGTGCTTCGACGACTTCATGCGAAACCGGATTGAACCGAACTGTCTGAGCAGTGGCGCCGATACAAAACTGAAGTAGCGACATGACGGCAGCAGCAGCGCAAAATTTCAATAGAACAATCGGATGAGACATTTGGATAGGATAATGCAGTCTGGGCTTTCTAACCTACGTCTCAATGGCAGGGCGGCCATCTCCCGTGAAACGGACTTATCGCTAACTGGCTCTTTGGCGTTCCGGCAAATCCCCTTGGTTGAGCTGGTGACTTGCAAGCACGCCGGCGGTCTGCCTGGTGATTGTGACGGGGCGGTCTTGTAGTAAAAGTTCCAACCCCTTCGCAAGGGCTCAGGGTGAAGAGTTGCCGTGCCACAGCAAACAAGAACAAGCCTACCGATGAGGGTGCGTAAACCAGCTCACGCCCAGCCGCAGTTGCGCCGTGTTGATGCCGGGGTTCAGCGGCTTCAATCCGGCGTTGGAGATATGCATAAAGCGGATGTCCGCGGTCCAGGTCACTTTCTTCGTCAGAATATGCGCCCCGACCGCGCCGGCCGTCGTGAAGTTAATGCGCGAGGTTCCCTCGGGCACCTGAGTGCTGGTGAAGAGCGCCCCGCCGCCTAACTCGATGTACGGCAACACGCGGCCCTGCGTATCGAGATTCCAGATGAGCGCGAACGGGTTCACCGCCGCGCCGTACGCCGTGTTGGTCCGCTGAAAAACCAGGTACACCGGCACCGCATCCACCGCGTACTCGAATCGCCCGCGCAGCAGTCCCGGGCCGTGCGGCGCGGTGATCACCCATCCGTAGCGAAAACCCACGGAGAAAACGCCGGTGTGCTGTGTCACGCCGTTCGTTCCGTGTCCGCCCGCGGTCCAGATTTCGATTTCGTTTCCGTCGGTTTCCGGGCCTTCCTGGGCGAAGCCGGTGCGCGTTCCGGCCAGCGCCAGAAGAACGACCAACGCCAGATACCAGCAGCTCAATCTGCGCATGAAAGAATTCCCAGTTTTCAGGCAGGGAGCGTCGCTGACCGGCGAAGGCGGTCCCCACAGCGTGAAAATGTACCCCAGGCAGGGCCCGCCATCGAAACGATTTCTGGCGGCGGGCGTGCAGTCTTACTTACACGGAGAGGCCCGATGTCTTCTGTGGCAGGGGCGGAGCGATTACTTCGGCCGCGATCCCCGACGCGTCGAGGATGGTTCCGATCGCAGATTGCTCTCGCCGTACGTAGCCGTGACCTATCGGGCGCCGGCCCAGCGCCGGCGAAAATGCCGTGCTGGTGACTACGCCGATTTCAGTTCCGCCATGAAAGAGTTTCGTTCCCGCGACCGGCGCAAGATCGCCCAGGAATGCCAGTTGCGTCAGCCGGCGGTTGACGTGCCCGCGCGAGCGCACCCGTTCCACAATTTCCTGGCCGGTGTAGCAGCCCTTTTCGTAGCTGATGTGCGAGTTCTCCAGCCCGGCTTCGTGAGGAATCTGCTTGTCGTCGTAGTCCATGCCAAACCACACCGTGCCGGACTCGAGCCGAATCGCGTCGACCGCCGCCATGCCGGCGGGTTCGCCGCCGTGGCTCTGCAGGCGCTCCGCAAGTTCGCGCCACAGCGCGGGCAGGCGCGGGCGCCCGGCAATGAACGTGGCCGAAGGATTGCCTGCAAATTCACGGCGCACCACGCGGCAGGGAATTTGATTTACCGTGACTTCTTTGTGCCCCAGCAGCGCCATCTCTGAAAAGTTTTCTACTCCGAGCTCGGCCAGAAGCTCCGCCGTGCGCGGTCCCGCCAGATCCAGAGTGCCGGTCGAGTCGGTGATGTCTTCGAGCGTGACATCATCCATGATGATGAATTTCTCGAACGTCGAAAAGGTGCGTTCGCGCACCATGGCATGGCAGGACGCCAGAATGCTTTCCTCGCGCAACAACGTCTCGACTTCCGCCAAGATGTGTCCCTGCGGGTTCAGCAGCAGTCCCACCGCCCCTTGGCCGGGCTTCAGATCGCGCACGTTGCTGGTGAGCAGCGCATTGAGGTAGCGCTGCCGGTCCGGTCCGGTGAACGAAAAAAATGCCCGGTAATTCGAGTCGACCAGGCCAACGGTTTCGCGCAGCGCCCGGTATTCGGCGTTGAAGCCCCCGAAGGTGGCAGGCAGGAGCGTGCCGAAATATTCCGCCGTCGTCGCTCCGGCGGACTCGTGCAGTTCGAGCAATGGAGTTTGCAGTGCCATATTCAAACCGAATCTTAAAGAATCCCTGCAATCATCATAGCAGAACGAATTTTCATTCCCGTGGGTGGGGCTCGAAATGGCCAGCGGCTGAAGCCGCAATCTACACGGGAGTTCATGGCACGGCTGAAGCCGTGCCCTACAAAGATTTCACCGCCGTGATTTGGCGGGTGCCTCCCCAGGCGGGTTGAAGGCCAATCCAGGCAGTTCGATGCTAGGATGAATTTCTATGCCGGACTCCCAAGAATTAATTCACGAAATTCTTCCGGTCGGCATGCTGCAGTGCAACTGCCACATCGTGGGCGATCCGCAAACCCGCGAAGCAATCGTCATCGATCCCGGGGACGACGCCGAGCGAATCCTGGAAGTCATCCATCGCCACCATTTGAAAGTCACGGCCATTGTGGTGACCCACACGCACATCGATCACGTGATGGGATTGCGGCGCATGCACCAGGCCACCGGCGCACCGGTTTATGTGCACGCCGACGATCTCGAACTGTACCGCATGCTGGAAGTGCAGGCTACCTGGCTCGGATGGAACACACCGGAGTCCGTAAAGATCGATCAAGTGCTGCGTGACGGCGACATCATTCGCTGGGGCCGCTATCAGGCGCAGATACTTCACACGCCCGGGCACACGCCGGGCAGCGTGTGCGTGTACATGCCCTCGGATTTGCCCGCCGCTATTCCCGACGCGAGCGCTGCGAAATCTTCATCACGCGAGCCCGGCAAGGGACGTCTCTTCGCGGGAGACACGCTGTTTGCCGGAAGCATCGGCCGCACCGATCTATGGGGCGGTTCGTTCGCGGGCATTATCCGTTCGCTGAAAGGGAAATTGCTGGAACTCCCCGACGACACCGTGGTCTATCCGGGCCACGGCGAAAGCACGACGATCGGAAAGGAACGCGCATCGAATCCATTCCTGGTGGGGAAGTAGCGCCCGCCTTCAGGCGGGCGCTACACGTGTCACACGGAATTTTCGAGAAATCTAGTTCGCCCGCAGGCGGTTTTCCCGCTCCACTCGCAAATCTTCCATCACGCTCTGGATCAATTCCTTGGCCTTGCGCAATTCATCGGTGATGATTTGAATGTCCATGGTGGGCTTGGAGGGATCGCGCTGGCTGTGGCAATACACGCCGTGCTGGCCGACCAGCACCATGGCGTTGGTCACGCGATCGAGTGTGACCGCCAACCGCCCGCGGTGCGCCCCCAGCATCTGTTCGTAATGTTGCAATTCATCCTTGTGGTCGTCAAAAGCCGACATCGCCAGTTCCTCCCGCAGAAGTTCACGCCGTCATTTCCTGATTTCCAAAGTACGCGGTTCAGCCCGGAATGGCAAACGTCGCGGGATAATGGTAAGAAGGGGGACCTGGCGGCGCCAATTTTGTGGCGTATTCGAGGGGCGCGCGACCCGCTGGGTGAAACTCACGGACGCAAGACAATTGAAAACAGCGAATGTCGCGCACGGAGGCTGCAGCGATCCGGCAGTTTTCCACAGCTTCCACAGCGCATCCTATTGCACGGATGGAACATCCGATGCGGCGGAAACTTTACACCACCGATAACCGGTCGGATAATTCGAAATGACTTACGAGCCAATCTACCAGCGGTTCGAAGTCGTGGGGCCTGACGGCAGCCGTCTCGAAATCAGTTTTGTCCGCGCAGGAACCTTGACCCAGGGGGACCGGCCTGAACTTTTCTTCTTTCGTGTCAACGGAGAAGAGACCGTGGTTGGAATATCTGGATTGAGCCTTGCTCGTTTTGAGCTTGGGCGCAGCCGCTTAACCCGTGAGCAGAAAATCGATCTCGCCGGGCTCTGGCTGAAGCGGCAGATTGACGCCGGCTTGTATCTAGATTCCAGGAGCTTGTACATCCAAGACGATGAGCTGGCAAATCTGGCAGGCGAACTCGATTTTACTGAGTGAGGTAGCGATGAGACGCTCTGATTTGGTGCAGACGCCGTCCAAGGGTTCCACCCCGCGGACGACACAGATTGTTTTTGGCGAGCGCCAGCACCTGTTACGCGTGCTCGATTCCCTGGAGACCACCGCCGTGCCGCAGGTGCGCCTCAATCAGGAGCGCCGCGTCATTGAGGAATTGATTCACGAACGCACCCGCGAACTGAACCACATCAATTCTTCCTGGGATGAAAAGGTCGGTTTGGTCCTCAACGCCGACTCCAAATCTGAAATGCTGGACAAGCTGGAGCGCGAAGCGCCGGAAACGGATTACTACCTGCTGCGCCTGATCAGCGAGCATCCCAAGGTCAATTCCAAAACTCTCTCGCGCCTGGCCAAGCATCCCTACGCGGCAATCCGTGAAAACGTCGCGCGGCATCCGAATGCCGATTCCACAACGCTGGCCTGGCTGGCCAAAGACCGCAGCCAGCCGCTGTGGTACCTCGTGGCGTTCAATCCCAATACCCCGTCCGTACTGCGCCGCAAATTGCAGGACCGCCTGCGCAAACTGGGGCAGAGCACGTCCAGCAAGTAGAACCGCACCGCAAGAGCAAGCGCATTCGAGCAGGCCAAAGGCCTGCAAGTTGCAACTGTGGCGCACGCTTTAGCTTGCGGAATTTCAAAAAAGCAAATTCAAATCGCAAACTTCATCTCCAACCGGTGTAACATCCTCATTTTGAATTCTAAATAGAAATCCAGTTGTGGTTCTGACAACGGGAGGCGCAATGATTTCCAGTCATCTCAGGATTGCGGGAGGACTTCTCGTCGCGCTGGCGTTCTCCGCCGGCTCTGCCCTTGTTTTAAGGCAGACGAACGCTTCCGAGGAAGACACCGCCGCGGTCAAGCAAGTGGTGGCCGCGTATGATGCCGCCTTTAATCAGCACGATGCCCATGCAGTAGGCGCGTTGTTCGCGGAAGACGGCGACTTCACCAATATGCGCGGCTCCAGCAAGCACGGCCGCAGCGACATCGAACAGAATTATGGCAATCTTTTTAATGGCGGGCTGAAAGCTTCGCACCGGACAGATGCGGTGAAGAGCGTGCGGCTTTTGAATCCGGGAATGGCCCAAGTGGACGCCACGTGGGAAATGACCGGAACGAAGGCCGCGGACGGTTCAGAAAATCCCACACGCAAGGGACTTCTCAACTGGCTGGTGGCCAAGGTCGACGGGCAATGGAGGATCGTAATCTTTCACGAATCGGAATTCCCGAAGTAGGTAGGACAGGCTTCAGCCTGTCTGGTTTAAATTTGCGGCGGGCTCACATCTAAACCTGACAGGCTGAAGCCTGTCCTACGTATTCCTCACCTACCGCCGTGCGCCGCGGCCAGATACTTCTGCATCGCCTTCTTGTACGGATCGTTCTCCGGGTCGCGTGCCAGCGCTTTCTGCTCGGTTTCCACGGCGCGGTCATTTTGCCCATCTGCGAAATACGCGGCGGCTAACGTGTCCAGGTAATCGGGATTATTCGACGCGGCGACGGCTTTCGTGGCCAGCGCGATGGCCTGCTGCGGATTGCGCACGTGCGAATCTTTGGACGTGGCCATGAGGGACGCCAGATTGTTCATGGCCGGCACGTAATTCTGGTCCACCGCCTTCTGATACCACTTGGCGGCTTCCAGTTCATCCGGCGCGACGCCGTCGCCGTTTTCGTAGAGCACTCCGAGGCCCTGCTCGCCCGCAGCCAGATTCTGCTCCGCGGCCTTGCGCATCCAGTTTGCCGCTTCCTTTGCATTGTGCGGAACGCCCTGACCCTGGGTGTAGAGGACCGCAAGGTTGTGCTCGCTTTCGGGATCACCCTGCTCGGCGGCGAGGCGCAACAATTTAGCGGCCTCGGCATTGTCCGCTGGGACGCCGCGGCCCTTGAAATACATCTCGGCGAGATAGCGTTCGGCGAGGGCATTATCCTGATCCGCGGCCTTGCGCAGCCATTTTACGGCCTCGGCGTCATCGCGCGGCACGCCGTCTCCGGTCAGATAAATTACCCCGAGCTGGACCTGCGCGGTGACGTCTCCGGCGTAAGCGATTTCCTTCAGATCGACGATCGCCTTCTTTTTCGGCGACGCTTGGCCGGTACTTTGTGCGTTCACCGGCACGCCTGCCAGCAAGATGGCGGCGGCGATCAATAGCAGAGCGCTGAATTTGACGCTGAAGTGTTGCATGACCGTTCGTCGAGAATTGCAGCTTATCACGGTCTCCATGCGACAACGAAGAGTCGCTGTCCCGCTGGCACGCGCTACGCTTCGCCGGATCGCCGCTCAAATGGTTTTCGTGTTTCCACCGTCCAGATCGACCAGCGAGCCCTGCATGTAGCGAGAGTTTGGCGATACCATGAACGCCGCAAGATTCGCGATATCCTCAGGCTCACCGAGTCGCACGATCTTGGACTTGAGCGCAATCGCCTTCACCGCGGCTTCCACATCCCCGCCGTACTGTGCGGCCTCCTCCACTAGCATCTTCTGCAGCCGGTCTGTTTTGACCCGGCCCGGATTAATCGCGTTCACCTGCACGCCGTCCTCGATACCCAGATCGGCCATCGCCTTGGTGAACGACATGCAAGCGCCGTTGACCGAAGCTCCGATGGTGAACTCTGCTGTCGGCGTGCGCCCGCCCGAGCCAATAATATTCACCACCGAGCCGCGCCGCGCTTTCAGATGCGGCCAGGCTGCGCGCGTGAGGCGCACGGAGCCGTGAAATTTCAATGCGAAGCCATCGGCCCAGTCGGCATCCGTGAGCTGAAAGAAATCGCCGCGCTTGGTTGCGCCGGCATTGTTGACCACAATGTCGATGGCTCCATGCGCCGCGAGCGCCGCTTTCACCACCGATGCCGGCGCCTCAGGCTCGCGCAGGTCGCAGGCGACGCACGTCGCGCTCGCGCCGCCTCTCGATTTGATTTCCGCTGCGACCTTGTCCAGATGGGCAGCGGTTCGCGCGGCCAGCACCAGTGTCGCGCCATCCTCGGCCAGCCGCAGGGCGATGGCGCGGCCAATGCCGCGGCTCGCTCCGGTGACGATGGCGATCTTTCCTTGCAGCGGTTTCTGCTCGGCCATGCGGTTCGCTCCTCTAGTTTTTAGTGGCGCTCGAAAACATTGCGATCAAGAAAAGGGAAGTGCAGTTTACCCCGCATCGCGCGGCTGTGTGGAGGGATTTTGTGTCAGGCGGAGCGTCTGGCAGGCTGGCCGTCCCGCTTCACGCCAAGTTTGTCATTCTGAGCGAAGCGAAGAATCCCTCTTCGATCCAAGTAAGGGCGAAGACCCGAAGAGAGATTCTTCGCTTCGCTCAGAATGACAGCGTTTTGCGGGTTGTTTTGTAAGGCTCGTCCGATTGCCTATGAGACAATTTGGCTCTTTACATGGTAGAAAGGTGGGGTAAATTGGCCGCATTGGTTGAGACTATGATTCCACTGCATCTTCAACCCGAGAGCCATGTGCCGCTCTATATCCAGTTGCGCGACCAGATTCGCGCCCTGGTGCACAACGGCGACTTGCGTCCCGGCGAGCGCATTCCCGCGAGCCGCGAACTGGCTACGCAACTCGGCGTGCACCGCACCACGGTGGCCAACGCCTACGCCGAACTCGAATCCGAAGGCCTGATCAACGGCCACGTGGGCCGGGGGACGTTCATTCGCGGTGAAAGCGCCGCCAGAAAAATCACTCCGCTGCCGCAGGCGGCTTCTCTCGAGGGCGGCCTTCGCTGGGAGTCGCTCTTTGCCGACGAGCGCGGCGAGGAGTTTCTGAGCCGACTGACGCAAGGCAACGCGCGCGACGCGATTTCCTTCGTGCTGGCCAAGCCGTGCACGCAATTTTTCCCCATCGAGGAACTGCGGAAGTGCTCCAACACCGTTTGGAAGCGTGAAGGTACCGCGATTCTTCAGATGGGCCCGTCGGACGGGTACCCTTCGCTCAAGCAGGCGCTGCTCACACTGCTGCGTTCGGAAGGTTTTCAAGCCTCCGATGAGAATCTGCTGATCACCGACGGCGGCCAGCAGGCGTTGGACCTGGTCTGCAGAGCCTTCCTGCGTCCCGGCGACACGGTGTTGCTGGAAAATCCGATGTACCCGGGCGCGCTGGCAATTTTCACCGGGGCGCGCGCACGTATCCTGGCCGTTCCCGTGAAAACGGAATCCGGCCCCGGCACCACTCCGGGCGTGGACGTCTCCGCTATCGAAGCGGTGCTCATGCAGAACCGCGTCAAGATGATGGTCCTCACTCCGGATTTCCATAATCCGACCGGGACCACGCTGCCGGTAGCCGAACGCCGGCGCCTGCTGGAGATTGCCGCGCGCTTTCAGGTGCCGATCATCGAGGACCACATTTATGCACGCCTGCGTTCGCGGGGCGAACGCGTTCCCTCGCTGAAGCAGCTGGATCGTTCGAACCTGGTGATTCAGGTGGATAGTTTTTCGAAAATTGCATTCCCCGGATTGCGCGTTGGATGGATCATGGCGCCTTCGAACGTGATCGAGCGGCTGCGCCTGGTGAAGCAGTCCACCGATCTGCACACCGGTCACCTGACGCAATCCATCCTGGCCGAATATTTGCGCCGCGGACATTTGAAGCGTCACCTGGAGCGCACCCGCAAGGCGTATAGCGGGCGCCTGGCTGCGCTGGAGCAGGCGCTGACGCACCACATGCCTCCCGGAACGAAATGGACGCGTCCTGAGGGCGGCATGTGCGTTTGGGTGGAGCTGCCTCCGGGCTTCGATTCGAATGAACTGCTCATTCACACCAGCGAACGCGGCGTGGTGTTTGCTCCCGGACGCTATTTCTATTTTCAGAATCCGCAGCCGAATACGCTGCGGCTCGGCTATACCGGCGTGGACGAACGGGAAATCGCCCGCGGCATCGCCATCCTGTCCGACGTGCTGCGCAATGAAATGCGCAAACGCCAGCGCGGAGCCCGGCGAGCCGAAGTGACGCGTGTGGCGCTGGTCTAATGGGACTGAACATTACTCAAGTCGATGCGTTCGCCGACCGGCCATTCGTGGGAAATCCCGCGGCGGTCTGCATCCTCGAACAGCCTCGCGACGAGCAGTGGATGCATCTGGTCGCCCGCGAGATGAATCTGTCAGAAACCGCGTTCCTCGTGAAGCGCGACCGGGGCTACGATTTGCGCTGGTTCACGCCCACCGTGGAAATCGAACTGTGCGGCCATGCCACGCTGGCGAGCGCGCATGTTCTTTGGGAGGATGGCCACATCGATCCGAACGAACCCGCGAGTTTCTGCACAAAATCCGGCGTTCTCACCGCCCGGAAAAAAGACGATTGGATTGAGATGAATTTTCCGGCTACACCGGCGAATCTTGAGCCTGGTTCGCACGAAGGGCTTGAAGCGGCGCTGGGTGTGAGAGCGCGGAGCGTGGGGCGTTCACGCTTTGACCGCTTGGTGGAAGTGGAAAGTGAAGCAGCGCTGCGTTCAATGAAGCCGGACTTCACTCGTTTAGGGCAGCTGGACAATCGCGGCATCATCGTGACGAGCGCGGCGTCCTCGCCGGACTACGATTACGTCTCGCGATTTTTTGCTCCGGCCGCGGGAGTGGACGAAGACCCGGTGACCGGATCGGCGCATTGCTGCCTCGGACCGTTCTGGAAAGAGCGCATGGGGCGCGACAATCTGCTCGGCTACCAGGCGTCCGCGCGCGGCGGGTTTGTGCGCACCCGCTGTGAAGGCGACCGCGTGTTTCTTTCCGGCCAGGCCGTCACCGTTCTACGCGGCGAGTTAGTGGCTGGCCTGGAAAAAACGTGAAGCTTGATCCCAAACCCGAGAATCCCTGCTTCGGCTGCGGCGGCGGGAACCCGCGCGGCATGCACCTCGCGTTCGAAGTGGACGACGTGCGCCAGCGAATCGTCGGGCGCTTTTGCCTGGGCGAGGAGTATCAAGGCGGGTCGGGCTTTTTGCACGGCGGGATTATCGCGCTGCTTCTGGACGAGGCCATGAGCAAGGCCACGCGCTTCCACTCCGAGCACGCCGTGACCGCCGATCTGCGCGTGGAGTACAAGAAGCCGATCCGGGTAAACACGGACATCGTGGTCGAGGGATTTGTGGCGCGCCGCGAAGGGCGTCAGTTGTATCATGAAGGGGAGATTCGCAATGAGGCGGGAGACCTGCTGGCCCGGGGGCAAGGGAGGTTCGTGGTCGTTGACCGGGAGAAATATAGGGCACGATGAAGATTCAGTGAAAATTCACCAGAGCTTTGTGAAAAAATTGAGTCAGGAGAACAGAATGACCGCAACGACAGGAACGAATGGAAATTACGGCGGCGACCAGTGGCGCGTGAAAGTCGGCCTCGCCGAGATGCTCAAGGGCGGGGTGATCATGGACGTCACCAATGCCGAGCAGGCGCGCATTGCCGAGGACGCCGGGGCTTGCGCGGTGATGGCGCTGGAGCGCGTGCCGTCCGACATTCGCAAAGAGGGCGGCGTGGCGCGCATGGCCTCTCCGAAAATTATTCGCGAGATCATGAACACCGTGAGCATCCCGGTGATGGCCAAGTGCCGCATCGGCCACTTCGCCGAAGCGTCGGTGCTGCAGGCGCTGGAAGTGGACTTCATCGACGAGAGCGAAGTGCTGACGCCGGCCGACGAGGAAAATCACGTCTGGAAGCACGATTACAAGGTGCCCTTCGTGTGCGGCGCGCGAAATCTGGGCGAAGCGCTGCGGCGCATTGCCGAGGGCGCGGCGATGATTCGCACCAAGGGTGAAGCCGGCTCGGGCAACATCGTCGAAGCGGTTCGCCACATGCGCACCATCACGTCGGAAATGCGCCGGCTCACCACGCTGCGCGGCGACGAATTCATGCGCGTCGCCAAGGAACTCGGCACGCCGCTGGACCTCGTTCGAGAAGTTGCCAACACCGGAAAATTGCCGGTGCCGAATTTTTCCGCGGGCGGAATCGCGACTCCCGCCGACGCTGCCCTCGTCCGCCACCTGGGCGCCGAAGCGGTGTTCGTCGGCTCGGGAATTTTCAAGTCCGCCGATCCCGAAAAGCGCGCCAAGGCCATCGTAAAGGCCGCGACCCATTTCCAGGATCCCAAAGCCGTCCTCGAAGCCTCGGAAGAGCTTGGGGAAGCCATGCGCGGTCTGGACATTCGCCAGATCGAGGAAAAGGATTTGCTGCAGACGCGCGGCTGGTAAGCGATTCGGTCGCGGCCTCAAAATGGGAGTTCATCAGATTTTTCTCGGCCGTGGGCGGCGGGAAGTCCAATGATGCCGCCCAGCGAGGAATTCTCTCCTCCGGGAGTCAAGACTCAACGGCGAGATTGCCTTGAATTGCGAATGTCAAATCTCAAATTTGAAATTTCAGATTTGAAACCGCAATGCATGGTCCGGATCGGCAGCGCCACTCGAAACCGCTCGAAAATGGATACGCAATGAAAATCGGCATCCTCGCCGTTCAAGGTGATTTTGAAGCGCACGCCGCAACCCTCGCGCGCCTGGGCGTGGACTGCGTGTTGGTGCGCACGCCTCGTGATCTGGAGGGCGTGGACGCCGTAATCCTTCCGGGCGGCGAGAGCACCACGCAGTGGAAATTTCTGGTGGAGGAAGGCCTCGACAAAAGTCTCAAGGCGCACGCTGCTCGCGGCGGGGCGATCTTCGGCACCTGCGCCGGGGCCATTCTGATGGCGCGCGACGTTTACAATCCTTCCCAGGAATCGCTGGGACTGGCCGACATTGCAGTGATTCGCAACGGCTACGGCCGCCAGTTGGCTAGCGAAGTGCGCGTCGGTGCCACTTCCATTTCGGCCGAACCCATCGAGATGGTTTTCATTCGCGCGCCGATCATCGAACGTGTTGGGCCGGAGGTGGAAGTGCTGGCGAAGTCCGAGGGTCAACCGGTGCTGGTGCGCCAGGGACGATTTCTCATAGCCACTTTCCACCCGGAACTCACCCGCGACACTACGGTGCATGAGTATTTTCTTCGGATTGCCGCGGAGAAGAGCCCGGCAAAGGCGCAAGAAGTGGCGCGGGCTTCGGAGTCCGCGTGACGACTTGCGATTGACTTGTGTTGCGCCCGCCTTTACGCGGGCATCCGTGGTGCGCGACAAGTGCCCGCCTGAAGGCGGGCGCTACAACGAGTGCGCCGATTCGATTTGCTAGACCCATCACTCCGCAAGCTAAAGCTTGCGCCACTTGGCCCTTCTTGAGCGCCGCGGTAATCCGTGTCATTCTGTTTCTTCAGAATTCCAGCCTGGAAAGAGGCCATGGCTCCGCGCACCAAGGTTTTGTTTTTGTGCATTGGCAACGCCTGCCGCAGCCAGATGGCGGAGGCCATCGCCAGGCACTCGGCTTCTGATGTCATCGCCGCGTCTAGCGCGGGGCTCGTGCCGTTCGGGGAGGTTCCCAACACGACGCTTGCGGTGCTGCAGGAGCGCGGGATTGCCGCCGAGGGACTGCATTCCAAGCCGCTGCGTTCGGAAGACCTGTCCGCGGCGGACATGATCATCAACATGACCGGCCGGTCGGGCGCCGCGATTTTCACCGAACCGGTGGACAACCTGGAGGATTGGGACGTTGGCGATCCGTACGGATTTAACCTGGCCGTGTACCGCTCGATCCGCGATCAGATTGAGGCGCGCGTCGAGGATCTCGCGCGACGCCTGCGTGAGAAGATAGACTCGTCCGGCAAGGGGTAGCGCCTGCCTTCAGGTGGTTTTGAGTAGGACAGGCTTCAGCCTGTCTGCTTTGGATTTGCGGCGGGGGAAAATTTAAACCAGACAGGCTGAAGCCTGTCCTACTAGTTGCAGCGTCTCCCGTGGGCCGCGACGGCGGCGGGACAAGGAGCTTTCATGCCGCGCGAAAAAACCAGTGTGTCGCGCGAAGACTACCTGAAGGCCATCTGGGAAATGGTCCAGGAGGAGCACGAACCAATCAGCGCGCGTCTGGCCGAAGAACTGGGGGTCACGCCGCCGGCGGTCACCGCTGCGTTGAAACGCCTTACGCGCGACGGCTTGCTGGTTGTGCGCCGCGACGGCCGGATCTCCCTGACGCGCAAGGGCAGCAGCCTGGCGGACCGGCTGGCCATGCGCCACCAGCTTGCGGAAAAACTGCTCACCGAAGTAATCGGCTTGGACTGGACGCGCGCGCACGATGAAGCCGAGCGCCTGGAACATGGCATCTCGCCGGAAGTTGAAAAATTATTGCTGGCGCGCTTTGGCGCCGAAGGTTTTTGCCCGCATGGCGTACCGCTGCAAGGCGGCCTCGCCAAGCTGCGGCGAAGGCATGGCGCGGTTCCGCTGTCCGACGTGGCCACCGGAAAATCCGTGGAAGTGCTGTGCGTGTACGAAAAAGATCCGGAGTTCTTGAAATTTCTTTCGGGACTCGCGCTTCATCCCGGGGCGCGTGCGCGCATCAAGAAGCGCGAGTACGACGAGACCATGACGCTTGCCGTCGGTGGGCGGACCATCCACTTGGGAAAACCTGCTACCAGCCGCATCTGGGTGCGGGCCCGAGAGTAGCGCCGGCTGCAGCCGGCAAGCATTGTAGCCGCGTGCCGCACCCTTTGATTTTTAAGGGTGCGGGTTTAGATCTGAGACCTTTCCGAAGCCCTCGCATAGACGCTCTTTCAATATTGGTTTTCATGCTTGCATCTAAACCCGCACCCTTAAAAATCAAAGGGTGCGGCACCCAGTTCTTTCTGTCCCACAAAATCGTAGTTTTTTTTGCGGTGCAGCGTGTTCAACAAAAAAGGCCGAAGCGGATGCTCCGGCCCTTTTTTGCTCTCTCAGTGCGTTTCCGTTTCTTGCGGTTACGAAATCGGCGTGCAGACGGCCTTGACCTCGGTGTACTGCTCTAGGACTTCGTGTCCCATTTCGCGGCCCCAGCCGGACTCCTTGTATCCGCCGAACGGGAGCGCGGCGTCGAAGATGTTGTAGCAGTTGATCCACACCGTTCCGGCGCGGAGCAGGCTGGCGAGTTTGTGGGCTTTCTTGATGTCGCGGGTCCAGACGCCGGCGGCGAGGCCGTAGTTGGAGTTGTTGGCTTGCGCGGCGATTTCCTCGATGTTGCGGAAGGGAATCGCGGTGACCACCGGCCCGAAAATTTCCTCGCGCACCACTTTCATCTTGTCGTTGGTGTTCACGAGGACCGTGGGCTTGACGAAGTAGCCTTTGTCGCCTTCGCGCGAGCCGCCGGTGACGGCCTTAGCGCCTTCCGACAAGCCGGATTCGAGATAGCCGCACACGCGATTCAGCTGCTCCTCGGAAACCAGCGGGCCCATGTCGCTGGAAGGATCCATGCCGGGTCCGACGCGAATGTTGCTGGCATAGCTGGCCACGCCGTCCACGACCTTGTCAAAAATGTCGTGTTCGACGAACAGCCTCGAGCCGGCGCAGCAGCATTGCCCGTGATTGAAGAAAATCGCGCTGGCCGCGCCGGGAATCGCGGAGTCGACATCGGCGTCATCCAGCACGATGTTGGGCGATTTACCGCCGAGCTCGAGCGAAACTTTTTTCAGGTTGCCGGCGGCCGCCTGCAGGATCAGCCTGCCAACGTCCGTCGATCCGGTGAACGCAACCTTGTCCACTTCCGGATGCGCGGACAGCGCCGCGCCTGCCGTCTCGCCATAGCCGGGAACGATATTCACGACGCCGTCGGGGATGCCCGCTTCCGCGATCAGTTCGCCGAGCAGCAGGGCGCTGAGAGGCGTTTGCTCCGCGGGCTTCAGCACCACGGTGCAGCCGGTGGCCAGGGCGGGGCCCAGTTTCCACGCGGCCATGAGCAGCGGGAAATTCCACGGAATGATTTGGCCGACGACGCCCACCGGTTCGCGCAGCGTGTACGCCAGAAATTGCGTCTTGCCGGCGCCCGATGAGATGGGAATGGTGTTGCCCTCAATCTTAGTGGCCCAGCCCGCCATGTAGCGGAACAGGTCGGCGGCCAGCGGCACATCGGCGACGCGCGCGACGGTCAGCGGCTTGCCGTTGTCCAGCGATTCGATCTGTGCGAATTCTTCGAGATGCTTTTCAATAAGGTCGCCGAGCTTCCAGATCATGCGCCCGCGTTCAGAGGGCGTGATCTTGGTCCACGGGCCGCTGTCAAAAGCGGCGCGCGCGGATTTCACGGCGCGGTTGATGTCTTCCTTGTCTCCCTCCGCGACGCGGGACAAGACTTCACCGGTGGCGGGATTGTATGAGGGAAACGTCTTGCCGGAAGCCGAATCCACCCACTTGCCGTTGATGAGCATCTTGTGGGTGCGGGCAATAAACTTGGAAACATTCTGGTCGAGCAGCGGTGCAGAGGCTGTTGTTGCCATGTTCAGTTCTCCTTCTCTGCGAGCAGAAGCAGGAATGTGTTGGTTTGGCGAGGCGAGTCCACGCTACTCCCCTGGGAAAGAAAATTCAAGCGGGGGACTGCGCGGTTCTGGGAAATGCGGATTCTCGGACCGGCGCCTTCCCCAAAGCGCTCGTGAGTTAAGTTGAGATACAATTGTTAGCGGCACGCATGGAAGGGAAGCTCCATGGATCTGCGCTATCCCATCGGCCCATATGAAACGAAGAGCTTGCTGACTCCGGCGGAGCGCGCGGAAGCGATTGCGCAGCTTGCGGAGGTCCCCAAGCGCATGCGCGACGCCGTCGGGGGCCTTTCCGGCGGACAGCTCGATACGCCGTATCGACCCGGCGGATGGACCGTGCGCCAGCTTGCCCATCATGTGCCGGACAGCCACATGAACGCGTACATTCGGCTGAAGCTGGCGCTCACCGAAGACGAACCGACCATTAAGCCGTATGACGAAGCTGCGTGGGCGAACCTGGCCGATTCGCGGGACACGCCGGTGGAAGTTTCGGTGGCGCTCCTGGAATTTCTCCACATTCGCTGGGATTTTTTGTTGCGCTCGCTGCAGCCCGCGGATTTCGCGCCGCCTAAGGCGCATCCCGTGGTGGGCGTGATGACCGTGGACAACCTGGTTCATCACTACGCCTGGCACGGACGCCACCATGTCGCGCACATCACGGCGCTGCGCCAGCGCGAGGGTTGGAACTAGCGCGCGTGATACTCACCGCCATCCGCTACTACTGGATCACGGCGAAAGGCTACCGGCTGCGCCCGTGGGCCAGCCCGTACATTCGCTGGCGCCTGGAAACATTTTTTGGCGGCGACATGCATGCGCTGGGACGCGCGGAATTCTTTCGGATGATTCGCAGCGAGCGCAGGCAGTTGCGGAGATTTCTGGAGTGGACTGCGGAGCGGTGGCGGGAGCAGCGGAGGAAGGGCGGAGACTAGGGCCGCGAAGCGCCCTGCGGGTGGGCGGGTTGCGAGCTTGATGCGCCGTCAGCGGCTAAAGCCGTGTTTGTCTGAGTGCTTTCTGTCGCTGCTGAAGCCGGTCCCGAAAAAGGGTCTTGTTTTGTCATTCGGAGCGAAGCGAAGAACCTCTCCTTGTGTCCTTGCCCTTACATTGATCGAAGAGAGATTCTTCGCTTCGCTCAGAATGACAACGAGTCTGAGTGTTTCTGCAGTCTGAGACGGTCACGATCCACAAAACTCAAAACTCAAAACTCAAAACTCAAAACTCAAAACTCAAAACTCAAAACTCAAAACTCAAAACTCAAAACTCAAAACTCAAAACTCAAAACTCAAAACACCTTCACAGGAGGTCTGCGTGGGCTACGAGGTGTATACTTAACAAAAATCGATTCGCGCCTGGAGCGACCATTCCGCTGTTCCGCAAGCCGCTATGAACGAATTGAAATTATTTCAGAAGACCGCATTCCTGCACGAAGGCCGCTGGTGGGAACCCATGCCGGACGGGCGGGTGCACTGCTTTTTGTGCCCGCGGCATTGCCACATTGGGGAAGGGCAGGCCGGATTCTGCTTCATTCGGGTGAACGAGGGCGGAAAGCTCTACAGCCTGGGGTACGCGTCGCCGGCTGCGCTGCAGATCGATCCCATCGAGAAGAAGCCGTTGAACCATTTTCTGCCTGGCACGCGCGCATTTTCTCTGGGGACCGCGGGCTGCAACATGGGCTGTTTTTTCTGCCAGAACTGGGACATCTCCAAATCCAGATCCGACCAGGTACGTTCGACGCACATTCCGCCGGAAGACATCGTCGCGCTGGCGATCCGCCATGGCTGTCCGTCGATTGCATTCACGTATAACGAGCCCACCATCTGGGGCGAGTACGTGATCGATATTTGCCATGCGGCGCGCGAAGCGGGAATCCGCACGGTGATGGTGACCAACGGATACGTCACGCGGGAAGCGTTTCACGATATTTACGATCATGTGGACGCGGCCAATGTCGATCTGAAAGCTTTCACGGAAGGTTTTTACGGCAAGGTCACGCTCACGCATTTACAGCCAGTGCTGGACGTACTGACGTGGCTGAAGGACGAGACGCGCGTCTGGTTTGAGATCACCAATCTCCTGATCCCCACGCTGAACGACGACGCGCGCGAGATTCGTCAGCTTGCGGATTGGATTCTGGAGCATCTTGGCCCGGACGTGCCGCTGCATTTCACCGCGTTCCATCCGGACTTCAAGCTGCAGGACAAGCCGCGCACGCCTCCAGAGACGCTGCATGCGGCGCGCAAAATCGCGCTGGGCGCAGGGCTGCACTATGTGTACGAGGGGAATATCCACAGCGACGCTGCGCACACGTATTGTCCGGGCTGCGGACAGATCGTGATTCTCCGCTCGTGGCATGACGTGCTGGAAAATTCTCTGCGGGACGGCAAGTGTCCGGCGTGCGGGAAGGAAATTCCGGGGAGGTGGACGAACGAAGAGATGGTGGGCGATGCCGCGGCCGCGGCGCAACAGTCCGCGAGAAAGGCCGCGGCAAAATACGGCGAATTAAATTTGTAGTCGATGTTGCGCGTGTTCGAGCGTCTGTTTTGCCGGAGCAAGCGAAACGAGAGCCGTGGGTATGGAGCCGGGAGTGCGGTGAATCGGGAAGAGTGAAACTTTTTCAGTGCCGGACGGCCCTGAATCTCAAATTTCAGATCTCAAATTTAAAATTGCAAATCTTAAATTGCAAATCTTAAATGAAGCCATCTCATAAATGATCAGACTCCAAAACCAAATATCCCTTCAGGGGCTAAAGCCATTGCTCGCCGGGGCCCAGAATGTCGCGGCTGAAGCCGCGACCCACAAAGACTATCTTTGAGATGGGCTCAGCTCAAATTTCAAATCTCAAATTTGAAATTTGAAATTTCCGTCACCGTCCCATCGGCATATTCATCGGCATTGCTCCGTCGCTCGGCATTGCGGGCATTCCGGCCAGGTAGGCGTACATCCACATTTGCCATTTGCGGTCCAGTTCCAGCGGCGTTGTGCCGAGGGCTGCTGCGGCGACTCCGATACTGGGGCGCGACATCTTCGCGGCGTACAGTTTGCGGACGGCCGGCATGCCCCCGAACTCCGCAATTTCGCTGATCCACGCGGCGCCCAGCAGCGACTGGTCATTCGGCGAGGCAATCTCATTGGCCGGATTTGCCAGCAGCGCTTCGAGTTGCTGGTGGCCGAGGCGCTGCTCCACGTGAGCGGCGGCCATTCCGATCTCCGAGCCGCGCCATTCGCCCAGCAGCCAGATGGCGGTCCAGCGGGCAATTTCCGCGTGGCCGGGCTTGCCCCAGGCGACGTAAAGGAGCGCCTGCGCGTCGGCGGCGGAGGGAAGTTGCGGGTTGCGGTGCAGCAGCTTGGTGCGGATGGTTGTTCCGCTCACCGAGTACGGTAGCTGGCCGGTTTCGTCGGAGATCGGCGCCGGGAAATTGGGATCGAGGACGATGCGAAGTTCGGAGTTGGATCCGGCGTCGCCCAGCTTTTTGTCCAGCGCGGTAAAGAGCGTTTCGCGATCCTTGGCGAATTGTTCCATCGCGTCCTGGCTCAGCGCGCCCGGCGGGCAAAGAATTTCGTAATGCGCGGAAGTGACGCTTTGCATCAAGTATTCGCGAATGGCCCGTCGCATCGTCGCGCCAAAAAACATGATGCAAACCGCGAGGGCTGCGGCGCTCACGAAAAAGATCAGCAAAGGCTTGATGAAGCCGCGCGGCATTCGGATGGTCGCTGTCATGGTGTGCGTCCTGCCGCCGGACGGCGTTCAAGATCCGCGGCTCGTTCCGGCGGAAAATACTTTTCCACGTCGGTGTCCGGAAAGCCGCGATTGTTCAGGTGAATGCGAAGCTGTGGCAAGGCAATGGGCCCGCGTGGAAACAGTGCGCGGATGGATTCAAAGACCACCTGGTGCTCGGGCTCGATGAATGCGTGTTGGCTGAGCGTTTGCAGGAGTTTTTGCCGATCCTCGATGGTTCTGGAGGCATCGCACAATGCGCAGAGCGCGCGAAAATCGTTTTCGGATTGTGTCTGGCGATCCATTTTCACTGTGCTTCCCGAATTTCTTCTCCTTGCCGAAGAATCTTGTGCGAGCGGCTTCGCCTCGCGTCGTGCCGGCCGCTGCAATTAGTTTATTCCAGATGCGGCGGCGGGTGCAGGGGATTCTTCGATCGATATTCTGTCCGGCAGGTCGGTCGGTTGCGCCACGGATGCTGTTCTGAAGTAGACTAGGGCACTCGCATGCGAGTAGGACAGGCTTCAGCCTGTCTGGTTTAGATTTACGCATGACGCGGGACTAAACCAGACAGGCTGAAGCCTGCCTACTCGAGAAACTCGACCGCAAGGAGCCATTCATGGCGAAGACCTGGCGCGTGTTTATGTTGTTGGCCGTTCTTCTGTTTGGCGTGCGCCTGATGGCGCAGGAGGCGCCCGATTGGACCAATCCATTTCCGCCGTACCGCGTGATTGGAAATATCTATTACGTGGGCAGCCAAGGGCTGGCCTCCTATCTGATTGTCACGCCGCAGGGAAACATTCTGATCAACAGCAGCCTGGAAGAGTCGGTGCCTTTGATCCGGGAGAGTATTGAAAAACTGGGATTCAAATTCAGCGACACGAAAATTCTGCTGATCAGCCACGCGCATTGGGACCACTGCGCGGGAAGCGCGGCCGTCAAGGAACTGACCGGCGCCAAGTACATGGTAATGGACGCCGACGTGGCGGAGATCGAGGCCGGCGGCAAGGGGAATTTTCAGTATGGAGACAATCCCACTTCGCGCTACCAGCCGACAAAAGTGGATCGCGTGCTGCATGACGGCGACGAGGTCAAGCTGGGCGGCACGGTGCTGGTCGCGCATCTCACACCGGGGCACACCAAGGGCACGACCACCTGGACGATGAAAGTGGCGGACGGCGGCAAGACTTACAACGTGGTGATCGTCGGGAGCCCCAACGTGAATGCCGGATACAAGCTGGTGAACAACGCGCTGTATCCCCAGATAGCGTCCGACTATGAGCGCATGTTTCGCGTGCTGCACGCGCTACCGTGCGATGTGTTTCTCGGCGCGCACGGAAACTACTACGGGATGGAAGCGAAATACGCGCGGATGAAAGAGGGCGGTGCGAATCCGTTCATCGATCCCGACGGGTATAAGAGTTACATCGACGAACGGGAGCAGGCGTTCCGCGCGGAATTGGCGAAGCAGACGGCCGAGGCGACGAAATGAGTGGGAAGATATTCTGGCGCCGGTGTCCTGCCCGCGGGTTTTCTGCGGCTGCGCAACAACCAAACATTCTGTCATTCTGAGCGAAGCGAAGAACCTCTCGTCGATTCTCGCCGCTACCCAAATCGAAGAGAGGTTCTTCGCTTCGCTCAGAATGACACGGCACTTCTGGTTAATTAATTTCGTCCGCTCGCGGACTTCTTGCCTTCCACGTGTTCGTCAATCCATTTCAGAATCAGGTCGGCAACCTGGTTGCTGTTCTTGTCCTGCATCAGCATGTGGCTGTTGCCAAACTGGCCGTACTTGGGCAGGTGCATCATGGTGGCGTCGCCGCCAGCGTCGTTGATTTGCTGTACGAACTTGGCGCAGCCGTCGAATCGTTCCTTCCACATCGTGGGCATTGACGTAACATCGCCCAGATGGTCGCCGAAAACGACCAGCGTGGGAATTTTTGCCAGGGTGCCAATTTGTTGCGCAGTCAGCGCGGGGCACCCGGTCTCGATGGTGATCATGGCCTTGATGTTGCTCGGATTGATCAGCGCCGTCTGCTCGGGGAAGAATCCCGACTCACTGTGCCCCATCAGCACAGCGCCTTTCAGCTTGATCGCCAGGCCCGAAAGATTCGTCCACGTGGGATTGACGGCGGGAAGCTGATTGTTCAGGTCAGGGATCACCTGCTTGCCAAATTCGTCAAACGCTTCCACCGGAAACTGTTCGTCGGGGAAAGCCTTGCCTACGGTGGGGCCGAAGCGGAAAAGCGTCCAGGCGATCTCGTGCGTCGCGGTGCGAATCTCCGGCATGTCGCTGGGCGGGCGTTTTCCCAATTTGATTTCGTTGTAGATGGTTGCGTCGAATCCGGAGCGCGCACGTGAAACCTGGTCAGGCAGATACACGGAGCGATGTTTCCGCAGAAAATATTCGTTCCAGCCGATGCGCCCGTCGGGAGTGGTTTCGTAGCTCTTGGAGCTGAGGCAGCATCCGTGCACCATCACCACCGGCACGTGTGAATCGGCGCCTTCGGGAATCTGGTATTGCACGTACATCTGGTCGACGGTGATGTTTCCGGAGTTGAGGCCCGTGCCGAGGAATCCCGTGCTCGACCCTGTGAGCGCGTCGGTGAAAATCGTGTGTCCGCCGACGAAGAAGCTGCCCTGCTCCTTCAGGATCAGAGAATCGGCCATGGTGGCTACCGCGGCGGCGAGAAGCAGAACCGTCAAGATTGCGAAGACAACCGACGGGCGGGCGAAGCTTTGAAAGCGGCGCTTGTTTTTCATCGGGATCTCCTTCGGCGTGCGTTCCGGATGGGGCAAAAGTATCACGCTTTGTATCTGCAAGCGAAGAAGGGATTCTTGCGCGCGAACACTATGAACGGGTTGCGGAAAAACTTAAAACGCTGTCATTCTGAGCGAAGCGAAGAATCCCTCCGTGGTTTTTTGCTTGCACTCAAATCGAAGAGAGATTCTTCGCTTCGCTCAGAATGACAAACAGGTCCGTGTGGTTCTACAGATCTGCGGTGGTGATTGCGCCTAGGCTTGCCGAACTGACTAGCGCCGCGTACTTGGCGAAGACGCCGGTCTTGTAGCGCGGAGCTGGGGCTTTCCACTTAGCTAGGCGCGTTTTGATTTCGGCGTCGCTCAGCTCGATTCGCAGGCTCTTCTTGGAGAGATCGAAAACAATTTGATCGCCCTCCTCGACGATGGCGATCGGTCCGCCGCGCGCGGCTTCCGGAGCGGCGTGGCCGGCCATCAGCCCGCGCGTTGCGCCGCTGAACCGGCCGTCGGTCAAGAGCGCGACGTGTTCGCCCAATCCCTGGCCCACTAACGCTGCGGTGAGCCCGAGCATCTCGCGCATTCCCGGGCCGCCCTTGGGGCCCTCGTAGCGCACGATGATTACATCGCCCTTTTTGATTTCGCCCTTCACCGCGGCGTCCATCGCCGCTTCCTCGCGATCGAACACGCGGGCGGGGCCGCGGTGATACGGCTGCTCGTGGCCGGAAGTTTTCACTACGCAGCCCTCGGGCACCAGGTTGCCGCGCAAAATCATCAGGCCGCCGGTGGTTTTGATCGGGTCGGAAAGCGGGTGCACCACGTCCTGTCCCGCCTGTTCTTTCGCCCCCATGGCTTCCTCGTCCAGAGTTTTCATGCTGGTGGTCATTTGCCCGCGATGCAGCAGTCCGGCATCGAGAAGACGCTTGGCCAGCAGCGCATTTCCTCCGGCATTGAACAGGTCGACGGCCGTGTATTTCCCCCACGGCTTCATGTCGGCCAGCAGGGGAGTCTTCGCGCTGATGTCGCCGAAATCGTCGAGACGCAATTGCACGCCGGCTTCCTTGGCCATGGCCAGGAGGTGCAGCACCGCGTTGGTCGAGCCGCCGGTGGCGACCACGGCAAAAATTGCGTTTTCAAATGCTTCACGAGTCACGATTTGTTTGGCGGTGATGCCCTTGCGCAGCAAATCCATCACCAGGGTTCCGGCGTGATACGCGGCCTGGTCCTTGCGCGGATCGGTGGCCGGGACATTTCCAAGTCCGATCGGCGTGAGGCCTATAAATTCCAGCGCGGTGGCCATCGTGTTGGCGGTAAACTGGCCTCCGCAAGCGCCTGCGCCCGGGCAAGCCACCTTCTCAATTTCCTTCAGGTCGGCGTCAGACATTTTTCCGGCGGAGTGCGCGCCGACGGCTTCAAAAACGTCCTGAATCGTGACGTCGTGCCCGCGAAAACGCCCCGGCTGAATCGAGCCGCCGTAGAGAACCAGACTCGGCAGGTTCAGGCGGATTAGGCCCATGGCGGTTGCGGGAATGGTCTTGTCGCATCCGGCGAGGGCGATCATGGCGTCAAACATGTAGCCCTGGCCGACGAGTTCGATCGAGTCGGCAATCACTTCGCGGCTCACGAGCGAAGCCTTCATGCCCTCGGTGCCCATGGTTTCGCCGTCGCTGATGGCGATGGTGTTGAATTCGAGCGGCGTGCCGCCGGCGGCGCGCACTCCGTCCTTCACTTTTTCCGCGAGCCGGCGCAGGTGCGAATTGCAGGGCATCGCTTCGATCCAGGTGTTGGCGATGCCGACCAGCGGCTTGGCGAGATCTTCATCGGTCAGGCCGATCGCGTAAAAATAGGAGCGCGCGGGTGCGCGTGACGGGCCGTCGAGGATGACGCGGCTGTGCTGTCTGAGACTCGAATCCATGGGGCCTCCGGAAAAAATTGTGACTGGTGATTGGTGACTTGTGACTGGTGAAGAGCGAAAGCTCGAAGATCAATGGGCGTTCTTGGCGCAGGCTTCAGCTTGCGCGGTGGAATTCTAGAATTGATCGCAATTCTTCCACCGAACATCCGCAAGCTGAAGCGTGCGCCACGCTTCGTCTACGCGCCTTCGGCGATTACGCGGTTCTTTTTCATCCACGGCATCATGGAGCGCAACTCGGCGCCTACTTTTTCGATGGGATGTTTTTGTCCGGCGGCGCGCAATTCCTTGAATCGCTTCAGCCCGCCGGCGGCTTCGTCCATCCACTCCTTGGCAAATTTTCCGGATTGAATGTCGGCCAGGATGCCTTTCATGCGCTCCTTGGTAGCTTTGTCGATCACCACCGGGCCGCGCGTGAGGTCGCCATACTCGGCGGTGTTGGAAATGGAGTAGCGCATTTCGGAGATGCCGCCTTCGTAGACCAGGTCCACGATCAGTTTCATTTCATGGCAGCACTCGAAGTAGGCCATTTCTGGAGCGTAGCCCGCTTCGACCAGCGTTTCGTAGCCCGCCTGAATCAGCGCGGTGAGGCCGCCGCAAAGGACGGATTGCTCGCCGAACAAATCCGTTTCCGTTTCTTCGCGCAGGTTGGTTTCGATCACTCCGGCGCGGGCGCCGCCGACGCCGGCGGCATAGGCCAGGCCGATTTTCTTGGTGTCGCCCGTCGGGTCCTGATGAACCGCGAGCAGGCAGGGAACTCCGGCGCCCTGCGAATACTGATGGCGGACGAGGTGTCCAGGGCCCTTGGGCGCGACCATGAAAACGTTGACGTCCTTGGGCGGCTTGATGAATCCGAAATGAATCCCAAATCCGTGCGCCAGCGCAAGATATTGCCCGGGCCGCAGCACCGGGGCGATCTCGGCGGCGTAAAGCGCCGGCGCGATTTCATCGGGCACCAGAATCATGATGATGTCGGCCTGCTGGGCCGCTTCGCGAACGGAGACGACACGCAATCCGGCTTTCTGCGCTTTCGCTACCGAGGCGCTGGTGCTCTTCAGGCCGACGATAACGTCGCAGCCCGAGTCCGAAAGATTCATGGCATGCGCGTGTCCCTGCGAGCCAAAACCGATCACGGCGATCTTTTTGTCCTTGATGTAGTTCAAATCCGCGTCTTTCTCGTAATAAACCTTCACATTTCCTCCTGTTGCGTTTCTGGGTTGGCTATCTCAATTGCTCAAAACTGTGCTGTTGCGCGCGATGATGAACGGCGCTCGCCGTGTAGCGTCCGCCTTCAGGCGGACACTTGCGGACTCAAGCACGTGCTCGCCTAAAGGCGAGCGCTACAGGGCTTGAGTCAGGGCCGCTGCAAACGTTTTCGGCCATTCCTCGTGCTGTGTTGCCGGGACCACAATCCACAGGCTGAAGCCTGTGCCACTGGAGGCCATCCGCGGCAGATAGTTTAAACCTTTGCCTGCGGGTAGCACCCGAGAATTTTTACAGAGTCGGCAAATTCCTTCAGCTCTTCGAGCGCCGCGCGGGTTTCCGGATCCCGGAGCGAAGTCTGAAGATCGAGATAAAAACAATAACTCCACGGCGCGCCGGGAATAGGGCGGCTTTCGATCTTCAGCAAATTCAGGTTGCGCCGGGCAAAGCAGTTCAGCGCGGAACACAACGATCCCGGTTTGTGAGCGAGATTCAGGACCAGCGAAAGCTTATCGGCGTTTTCCGCAACCTCGGCGGTGGATGCCAGCAGTAGGAAGCGGGTGTAATTTTCCGGATGGTCCTCGAGGTGTTCGCGCAAAATCGCGCCGCCGTAAACTTTCGCGGCGCGCTTGCTGGCGATTCCGGCGCGCGTCGGATCGCCGGCGGCCATTACCTCGCGCACGCTTCCCGCCGTGTCATCGGTAGCCACGCGCTTGATCGCCGGGTGGCTGGCAAAGAACTTTTCACATTGCGCGAGCGCCACCGGATGCGAAGAAACCTGCGTGATGCGGTCAAACGCTGCGCCGGGGATACCGATCAAGTAGTGCGCAATCGGAATGACCACTTCAGCCTGGATATGCAGATCACTCGAGACCAGCAAATCGTACGAGCGGTGCACCGATCCAGCCAGGCTATTTTCAATCGGAGCAAGGATATAATCCGCAGCGCGATCAACGATGCTGGTGTAGAGCGCCTCAAACGTGGGGCGGGGAACGAGCTGGATGTCTTCGCCAAGGAGCTTCACCGCTGCTTCTTCGCTGAATGCGCCGCGTTCTCCCTGAAAAGCAATGCGCGAAGCGGACGGAATCTTCATCCCCGGGATCCGCTGGCTGGAATTTGGGTATTCGGACGTCCCGACATAAGCACTCAAACTATCAGGGCGTGAATGCGCGCGTCAAATTGCGTAGGACAGGCTTCAGCCTGTCTGGTTTAGATCTGAGTTGACGCAGCAGGAAGAAGACAGGCTGAAGCCTGTCCTACTGGAGCCTACAATTTATTCAGTCCGTCGAGGCCGGCTACTTTGTAGGCTTCTGCAAACGTAGGATAGTTGAAAACGGTGTCCCGGAAATAGTCCATGGTGCCGCCAAATGAGAGGACGGCCTGGCCGATGTGCACGATTTCCGCGGCGCTCTCTCCGATCACGTGCACGCCCAAGACTTTGCGTGTGTCCGGGTGGAACAGGATTTTCAGCATGCCGGTGTGATCGCCGACGATCTGCGCCTTGGCCAGCTCTTCGTATTTTGAGATACCCACTTCAAATGGAACGTGCGATTCGGTGAGCGTGGCTTCGGTCTTTCCCACCATGGAAATTTCCGGAATGGTGTAGATGCCGTAGGGAAGCAGTTCGGCGTTCATCTCGGCGGGAACGCCGAAGATGTGGCAGCTGGCCATTCGGCCCTGTTCCATCGAAGTGGAGGCGAGAGAGGGAAATCCGATGACGTCGCCTGCCGCGTAAATGTTGGGCACAGCTGTCTGGAACGATTGGTTGACCTCGAGTTTACCGCGCGAGGCGACCTTGAGCCCCGCTGCTTCCAGATTCAGCAGATCGGTATTGGCCTGGCGACCCACGGCGTACATCAGGCAGGTTGCGTGAATGTGCTTGCCGCTTTCGAGATTGGCGGCCACGCGCCCGCGCTCATCCATTTGGATCGCGGTGACTTTTTCTCCCAGCCGGAAGATGGCTCCCTGGCGGCGCATGTGGTAGCGCAGGGCTTCCACAATTTCGGAGTCGACAAAATCCAGCAGTGTGGACTTCTGCTCGATCAGCGTGACTTCCACGCCCATGGCCACCAGCATCGACGCGTATTCCAGGCCGATCACGCCTCCGCCCACGATGATCAGTTCGCGCGGAATTTCTTCCATCTGAAAAAACTGGTCGCTGGCGATAATTTTCTTGCCGTCGAAGGGAATATCGTCGGGATGGGATGGCCGCGTGCCGCAGGCGATCAGCACGTGCGAGGCATGGAACATGTGGGCTTCGGTGGCGCCCTGCACTTCGATGGTGTTGGCGTCCAGAAACTGCGCCGTGCCGGTAAGCAAATCGATTCCGTTGCGGCGCAACTGATCGCGCACCACGCCGGTCTCGCGCTCGACGACCTGGGAAACGCGCGCGGCCAAATCGCGAATGGAGATGCGGTCTTTCACCACATAGTCATTACCGTAAAACGAACGGTGGCGAAATCCGGTGAGATGCAGGATGGCTTCGCGCAGGGTCTTGCTGGGCACGGTGCCGCCGTGAATGCACACCCCGCCGACCATGTCATTGCGGTCGACCATGGCGACGCGCTTGCCGAGTTTGGCGGCGGCGATCGCCCCTTTTTGGCCTGCGGGCCCGCTGCCAATAACCACGAGGTCGTATTGAACCGGGTGCATCAGTCCTCTTCTGCTTGGTTCACGAAGCAAATCTGTCTGCAACGGCGAGCGCCCTCACGGGTAAAGTGGTATGAAATTGCGCGCCCAGTGTATGGCAGGGCGGGCGCAGAAACAATGCCAGCGTCGCGCCCGGCGTCCCCTGCGGGCGGAGGGCGCCCGGGCCACGGCGCCTGTAAGTGTCTTGCAAACAGAGATTTCGCCCCCGTCGTGAATATCTGGAGCGATGCGTACCATCGAGAATTTGAATCCGCATCGCGATTGGCGCGTCAAGCTTGAGACGCGTAGATCACTCCTAGGTTGCGCTTTCGATAATTTTTATCGGCCCGATCGGGATATCCCATTACCGCCCGGGCGGCCATAGATTGCCGACCGCCTAATGCTGAAACCGTGGGAGAATGGAGCGCACAGGAAGGACGGAACATGTCTCTGGCGATCCCGCTCCTGCGAGGCTCCCGGACGCGATCCGCGCCGGCGTAGGTAAGTGGGCTAGTTTGAGGACGGTGGCTCCGCCCTTCACGCTAAGAATTCATGTAACCAAGTCTCCTCTTGGAGCACTCTAACAGTTTAGATTCAGCAGACTACACGCGAGACGACCGGTCGAATTTAGACGACTATGCACATTTCCGCGCCCTTTATCAAACGACCGGTGGCTACATCGCTGTTGAGTATGGCGATTCTGCTCGCCGGCGGCGTCGCCTTCTATCTTCTGCCTGTAGCGGCCCTTCCGCACGTCGATTTCCCGACAATTTTTGTTCGCGCGTCCCTGCCGGGAGCGAGTCCGGAGACCGTTGCGTCGTCTCTGGCGACGCCCCTCGAGCGCCAGTTCGGGAGGATTGCGGGCGTCACGCAGATGACCTCTGCCAGTCAACTGGGTAGTACGGGCATCACGCTGCAGTTCGACCTCGATCGAGACATCAACGCGGCGTCACGCGACGTTCAGGCGGCCATCAACGCTTCGACCGGGCAACTCCCCGCCGGGCTGCCGCAGCTTCCGTGGTTTCGCAAGATCAATCCCTCTGAGACGGAAATTCTGGATATATCGGTTTCCTCGGATACCATTCCCAGAAGCCATCTGTACGATTTGTGCGATTCCATCCTGGCTCAGAAAATCTCCCAGGTCGACGGGGTGGGGCAAGTCAATATTTTTGGGGGAGCCAAGCCCGCGGTTCGTGTGGATGTAAATCCTAATGCTCTGGCTCACTACGGGATCAGCCTGGAAGAGGTGCGCGGCGCCATGAGATCGGCGAACGCCAATGGTCCTAAGGGAGAATTGGAGGACCCATCAAATCGTTGGGTGCTATTTGCCAGCGATCAACTTCTGGACCCGAAGCAGTACACGCCTCTCATTGTCGCCTATCGAAACCGCGCGCCCGTCCGATTGAGCGACATTGCCAAAGTGACCGAGGGAATTGAGGACCTCAGAAATTCTGGGTACTCTAACGGCAAACCGGCGGTGGTAATTGGAATCGGCCGCCAACCCGGCGCAAATATCATCGAAACGGTCGACCACATCAAGGCGCTGATGCCGGAATTGCGCGCCTCCATTCCGCCGTCGGTCACGCTGGAACCGACGTTTGACCGCACCATAACCATCCGCGCATCGGTCAAGGACATCGAATTCACGCTGCTGCTGACCGTTGCGCTGGTGGTGATGGTGATCTTTCTGTTCTTGCGCAATGCCTGGGCCACGATTATTCCCAGCATTGCGGTGCCGCTGTCGATCATCGGCACCTTTGGAGTGATGTACCTTCTGGGCTACAGCCTCGACAATCTTTCCTTGATGGCGTTGGCGATCTGCACCGGGTTCGTGGTGGATGACGCCATCGTGGTGATCGAAAACATCACCCGCTACCTGGAAAAAGGCGACACACCGCTGGTGGCGGCGATGAAGGGCTCACGCGAAATCGGTTTCACGGTTTTGTCGATGAGCATTTCTCTAATTGCCGTGTTCATTCCTCTCCTGCTGATGGGCGGAATCATCGGGCGCCTGTTCCGCGAATTCGCCATTACCCTGAGCGTTGCCATCGTGGTGTCACTCTGCGTATCGCTGACCACCACACCGATGATGTGCGCCCATTTTCTGAAATCGGAATCGGAAACGAAGCACGGGAAAATGTACCTGGCGAGTGAGCGCGTTTTTCAAGGGGCAGTATCGATCTACGGCGCGGGTTTGCGCTGGGTCCTGCGCCACCAACCCTTCATGCTGGTAGTGACCGCGGCCACGATTTGCCTCAGCGTGTACCTGTACATCGTGATTCCCAAGGGCTTCTTCCCTCAGCAGGACACTGGTTTGATGGCCGGAAACGTTCTGGGTGAGCAGGACACGTCGTTTCCAGTGATGCAGGAAAAATTGAGGCAATACATGGACATCGTCATGAAGGACCCGGCGGTGAAGGCCATGAATGCCAATACCGGCGGCGGCTCCGAAAATACCGGCCGCATGCAAATCGAATTGAAGCCCATCGCGGAACGAAAAGTCACCGTGGATCAAGTGATCGCGCGCATGCGGCGCAAGCTGGCGGTGATACCCGGAGCCACGCTGTTCCTTCGCGCGTATCAAGACATTACCGTCGGAGGACGCATCAGCAGCTCGCAATATCAGTACACGCTATCCAGCGAAAACCTCAATGACCTTCAGGACTGGGCGCCGCGAATCGAAGCGATGATGCGGAAGCTGCCACAATTGCGGGACATCGCCAGCGACCAGCAGACGAAAGGATTGCAGGCCACGCTGGTAATTGACCGCGACACCGCCTCGCGCCTGGGAATCTCGCCGGCCACTATCGATAACACGCTGTACGACGCGTTCGGACAGCGGCAAGTCTCCACCATCTATACGCAATTGAACCAGTATCATGTGGTCCAGGAAGTCGACTCCACTTTCAGAGACAGCACCGACGCGATCCAGGGCTTGTACGTAAGGTCGTCCAGCGGGAACCAGGTGCCGCTGAGCGCATTCACGCATTATGTGACACAGAACACAGCTCTCGCCGTAAACCATCAGGGCCAATTTCCTGCGGTCACGATCTCTTTCAACCTGGCGGAGGGCGTGGCATTGGGCGATGCCGTTTCTGAAATCGAATCGGCGGTCTTGCGACTCGGACTTCCTTCGGATATTCATCCCACATTCCAGGGAAACGCGCAGGCCTTCCAGTCTTCGCTGTCCAGCCAGCCGTGGCTGATTTTGGCGGCGCTGGTGGCCGTCTACATTGTGCTGGGCATGCTGTATGAGAGTTACATCCACCCGGTCACGATTCTCTCGACTTTGCCGTCCGCCGGCGTCGGAGCACTGCTGGCCTTGTTGGCGTTTCACACGGAACTGACGGTTATCGCGCTCATAGGAATTGTTTTGTTAATCGGGATCGTAAAAAAGAACGCGATCATGATGATTGACTTTGCCCTGGAAGCGGAACGTTCCGGAAAAACGCCGGAGGAAGCCATCTACCAGGCGAGCCTGCTGCGGTTTCGTCCCATCATGATGACCACCATGGCGGCGCTCTTTGGAGGTTTGCCGCTGGCGCTGATGTCAGGAACCGGCGCGGAACTTCGGCGGCCTCTCGGAATCAGCATCGTCGGCGGCTTGATGGTCAGCCAGGCCCTCACGCTCTATACGACTCCGGTGATCTATTTGTATATGGACCGGCTGCAAGCGCGCTTCCGCCGCCGCAAGCCCGTGCGCGCCGTTCCCGGCGAAGTTCCTCCCGCTCCGGCGACCTCTCTGCATGACCCGTCGCTGACATAAGCTCCGGGGTGCCGTAGAATCGGGAGGGGACGCACGATGAAAATCCTTCCCATTGCCGCAACGGCATTTCTTTTTTCCGTGCTCACCGTAAGTCTGCTGGCATTCCAGGGTTCGGTGTTTGAAGAAGACGAGGAAACTCCCGCGCTGGCCGCCGATGCGCATCAGAATGCCGAATGGGCGTTCGCGCGTTTTCATTTTCGGTCGGAAAGCGATTCCGGCGGCTATCGCCGCTTCCAGCTTTGGAAAGCGGACTATCCGAAGGCCGACCGGCAATTCACGATGGGTGTGCGGCGCTTGACGCGCCTCCATGCGCGGGGCATCGAACAGGTGGTCGATGCCGATTCCGATGATCTCTTCAACTGGCCGTGGATCTACATGGAGCATGGCAACGGCTGGACGCTCACGGACAGCGAAGTGGACCGGCTCCGCCAGTATCTGCTGCGCGGAGGCTTCTTGCTTTCCGACGATACGCACGGAGACTACGAGTGGCAAGAGTTGATCGGCGGACTGGAGAGAATTTTCCCGGGCCGGCCGATCGAGGATTTAAAGAACAGCGATGAAATCTTTCACGTCATGTATGATCTCGACGATAAGGTGCAAATCCACGGAACGCGTTTCATCTGGGGCGGCCGTCCGTACGGCACCGACATGGTCGTGCCCAAATGGCGCGCTGTGCGCGACGACCAGGGCCGGATCATGGTGGCCATCTGCCATAACTCCGACGTGGGCGACGCCTGGGAGTGGGCGGACAGCCCGCATTATCCGGAGCGTGAGACTTCGCTGGCCTACCGCATTGGAATCAATTACATCCTCTTTGACATGACGCACTGAACGGGCTGCGGATGCGGATTTACCTTTCCGCGGATGCAAGAAAAAGCAGATTCCTCGGGCATACTCCTTCGGAATGACAATAATGTGAGTGTTTTCGCAAGCTGTGAAGTCCGACCTGCGCCGCCGAGTGCTGGTCCGAGTAAATTCGATCGAGAAAAATCCCGGACCGAATTAGAATTCGGTCCGGGATTTTCGTTGGGGCGTGAAGAGCTAGGTTGGCTCTAGAAGCCGCGGTCCTGGGGCGCGAACGACACTCCGCGAAATACTTCGCCGGAGTTGGCGCGCCGCAGGGTGAAGAACTGATCGAGGAATAGATCGTCCAAATCGCCATCGCCCGAGAGCGTGGTGGCCTTGAGGGGATCGGTAACGACGACCAGTTGATTGGGATCCGCTCCCTCATCGCCTCCGCCGCTCACGGTCGAGTTGACTGCCCAGATCGTGACCGTTCCGTCCCAGTTGACTTGCCCTGTCAGGTTGCGGAGACCGTCGGTGGCCGGGGCCCATGGAAGATTGGTGCCCGCGGTTCCCGAATTGATTCCTGTCGGATAGCCCGGAATCGTCTGCGGGACTCCCAGCTTCAGCCCCGCCTGGATGGTGTAGGCAAGATTCCATTTTCCCGCGGTGGTGTCGAAAATCCACTTCTGGAGTCCAGCCGTGGTTTGATTGGCGGCGTGGGCGTAAACGCTGGCGCCGATTTGATCGGGTGTTCCGGTGGCCAGGATGTCGGTGCAAGGCGCCGCGCCATTGCTGGTGCAGTTATCGCCTTCATCCGCCACATACAGCGTATTCGCATCGGCAAACCAGATTCCGAATGGATACATCACTGGGGTGGGAGCATTGGTGGTAG